>Ga0070670_100000501_pt1 | contig 31383 bp, 24 predicted proteins | sample KBSS63metaG_FD_64665 | JGI IMG/M metagenome (GOLD analysis project Ga0070670, IMG submission 64665) | Switchgrass rhizosphere microbial communities from Kellogg Biological Station, Michigan, USA - KBS S6-3 metaG | ecosystem: Host-associated > Plants > Roots > Rhizosphere > Soil ... | reverse complement strand
GGCGCACAGCCTGATCCGCCATCTGCAGCGCGGGTGGAACTTCCTGCAGCCCGTGCGCAACGAGAGCTTCGACATCCTGCCGGCGAGCCAGCGCGTCGCCGAGGACCAGTGGTACGCGGGCACGGCCGATGCGGTGTACCAGAACATCGACATCATCGACGGGTACGCGCCGGAGTACATCATCATTCTCGCCGGCGATCACGTCTACAAGATGGACTACGAGAAGATGCTGGTCCAGCACGTCGATGCGGGCGCCGACGTCACCGTCGCGTGTCTCGAGGTGCCGGTCGCCGAAGCGAATGCCTTCGGTGTCATGCACGTCGACGCGAGCGACCGGATCGTGTCGTTTGTCGAGAAGCCGCCGGAGCCGCCGGAGATGCCCGATCGTCCGGGCTGGGCGCTCGCGAGCATGGGGATCTACGTGTTCAGCCGCACGTTCCTGCACGAGCAGCTGCGGCGCGACGCCGCCGCTCCCCAGTCGAGCCGCGACTTCGGCCGCGACATCATCCCGTGGATCGTGAGCAACGGGAAGGCGATCGCGCACCGCTTCTCGAAGTCGTGCGTGATGTCGCGGGCGGAGGGCAGCGTGTACTGGCGCGACGTCGGCACGCTCGACGCGTACTGGGAAGCAAACATCGACCTGACCGACGTCGTGCCGGCACTCGACCTCTTCGATCGCGACTGGCCGATCTGGACCTACGCCGAGATCACGCCGCCCGCGAAGTTCGTGCACGACGTCGACGGCCGCCGCGGCGTCGGCATCTCGTCGCTCGTGTCGGGGGGCTGCATCGTGTCCGGCGCGGCGGTGCGCCGATCGCTGCTCTTCACCGGCGTGCGCGTCAATTCGTACGGAACGATCGAGAACACGGTGGTGCTGCCGTACGTCGAGATCGGGCAGCGCTCGCGCATCGCGAATGCGATCATCGACTCCGGCGTCAAGATTCCGCGAGGTCTCGAGGTCGGAGTCGACCCCGAGGCCGACGCCAAGCGTTTCCGCCGAACGGCGCGAGGAATCTGCCTCATCACCCAGCCGATGATCGACCGGCTGCAAGCGCCTTGAGGCCTAGGCCTCAAGGCGGCGCACGGCTCGATGCTCATCGCTTGAACAGGCCGTAGCCGGATGCGCCGTCTGCACGTGCTCGCGGTCGCGTCGGAGATATTCCCGCTGGTCAAGACCGGGGGCCTCGCCGACGTCGTGGGTGCATTGCCGCCCGCCCTCGCGCGGGAGAGCATCGCCACCCGCACGCTCGTGCCCGGCTATCCGGCCGTGCGCGACAAGCTGGCCGAGGTCGCGGTCGCCCATTCGTTTCCACAATTGCACGGCGGCGCCGCGCAACTGCTCATCGGCAAAGCATCGGGGCTCGATCTCCTGGTGCTCGACGCGCCGCACCTGTACGCGCGGCCGGGCAATCCGTACGTGGGCCCCGATGGACACGAATGGCCCGACAACGGCCTGCGCTTCGCCGCACTCGCGAGTGCGGCGGCCGCGGTCGCGCGCGGCGCGGTCCCCGGGTACACGCCCGACATCGTGCACTGTCACGATTGGCAGGCGGGGCTCGTTCCGGCGCTGCTGCATTATCGCGGGTCGCCGCGCCCTGCGACGGTCATGACGGTGCACAACCTTTCGTTCCAGGGACAGTTTCCGCGCGATCTCCTCGCGCGCATCGGCCTGCCGCCGAACGCGTACACGATCGATGGCGTCGAATATCACGGTACGATCGGCTACCTCAAGGCAGGACTGGCGCTGGCCGACCGCATCACCACCGTATCGCCGACCTACGCGGTGGAGATCCGAACGCCGGAAGACGGCATGGGTCTCGACGGCCTCCTGCGCAAGCGCGCAGGCGTGCTGAGCGGCATCCTGAACGGCATCGACGACGCCATCTGGAATCCCGCAACCGATGCGTCGCTGCCCGCGCGCTTCGACGAGAAGCGCCTGTCGCGACGGACGACGAACAGGACGGCGCTGCAGGCGCGGTTCGGGCTCGATCGCGATGCCGATGCACTGCTGCTCGGCGTCGTCTCGCGTCTCACGTTCCAGAAGGGCATGGATCTCTTGCTCGACGCCGTTCCCGCCATCACTGCGGCCGGCGCGCAGCTCGCGCTCATCGGATCCGGTGACAAGGCGCTGGAAAATCGTTTCACGGCCGTATGCGCACGCCATCCGAAGCGCGTCGCGGCGATCATCGGCTACGACGAGTCCGTTGCGCACCTCGTGCAGGCAGGCGCCGACGCGCTGCTCGTGCCGTCCCGCTTCGAGCCTTGCGGCCTCACGCAGCTCTGCGCGCTGCGCTACGGAGCGATCCCGATCGTGGCGCGCGTCGGAGGCCTGGCCGACACCATCATCGACGCGAACGAAATGGCACTCGCGGCGAACGCGGGAACGGGCATCCAGTTCTCGCCGGTCACGCGGGGCTACCTGGAGCTTGCCGTCGGACGCGCCCTATCGCTCAGGCAGGATCGCCAGGCGTGGCGCCGCATGCAGCTTCGTGCGATGGCGACGGATGTCGGCTGGACGCGACCTGCGAAACGCTATGCGGCGCTCTATCGCGATCTCGTCGCCGACAGGGCAACCGCCCGCGCACCCTGACGCATGCATCCCGGACCCGGAAGCCCCGAGCCGCTCGGCGTGACGCTCGCGCAGGACGGCGCCAACGTCGCGGTCGTTTCCGCGCACGCGACGGCAGTCGAGTTCTGCCGCTTTGACCGGACGGGCGTCGACGAGCTCGAGCGCGTCCCGCTGCCCGAACGCACGGGCAACGTCTTCCACGGTTTCGTTCCCGGGGTACGCGATGGGGACCGCTATGGTTTGCGCGTCCATGGCCCGTACGATCCGCGCGACGGCCATCGCTTCAATCCCTCGAAGCTGCTCGTCGATCCGTACGTTCGCGCGCTCGACCGCGCGTTTGCGTTCCATCCCGCGCAGGTGGGCGGCGGCAACGACCCCGCGTCACGCGACGACGCCGACAGCGCGCCGTTCGTCCCGAAGGGCATCGTCACGCATCGCGCCGCCCTCGCCGCGCTCAATCGCCGCAAGGCGCCGTGGGCGAGCAGCGTCATCTACGAGCTGCACGTGCGGGGCTTCACGCGCACGCACCCGGCGATACCGGAATCGCTGCGTGGCACGTTCGGCGGCCTCGCCCATCCGGCTGCGATCGCTCATCTCACGGCATTGGGGGTCACCGCGGTGGAGCTGATGCCGGTGGGGGCGTGGATCGAAGAGCGACATCTCGCGCGTCTGGGACTCTCCAACTATTGGGGATACAACCCGGTCGCGCCTTTCGTTCCGGATCCGAGGCTTGCGCCGGGCGGGATCGACGAAGTACGCAGGGCCGTCGTGGCGCTGCGCGCCGCGGGCATCGAGGTGATCCTCGACATTGTCCTCAATCACACCGGCGAAGGCGACGCGCTCGGGCCGACGGTCTCGCTGCGCGGCCTCGACAACGCGACGTACTACCGGACCCACGTCGACGATCGCGCACGCTACGTCGACGACACGGGCTGCGGCAACGCGCTGGCGCTCGACCGGGCGCCCGCATTGCGGCTCGCCCTCGATGTCCTTCGTTATTACGCATCGGCCACGGGCGTCGACGGTTTTCGCTTCGATCTCGCGACTACGCTCGGACGCCGCGCCGACGGCTTCGACCCCGATGCCCCCCTGCTGCAGGCCATCGCGCAGGACCCGGCGCTGCGCGACTTGAAGCTCATCGCCGAGCCGTGGGACGTCGGTGCGGGCGGCTACCGCCTGGGCGAGTTTCCGCCTTCGTGGGCGGAATGGAACGACCTGTATCGCGACACCGCGCGGAAATACTGGCGCGGCAACCCCGGCCAGATCGGCGATCTCGCGACGCGACTCGCCGGCTCCGCCGACGTGTTCGCTGCGCGGCGACGCCCTCCGTCGCGGTCGATCAACTTCGTCGCGGCGCACGACGGCTTCACGCTCGCGGACCTCGTTTCCTACGTCCAAAAGCACAACGCCGCCAACGGCGAAGACAATCGCGACGGCTGCGACGTCAATCATTCGTGGAACCACGGCGTGGAGGGTCCGAGCGACGATCCGGCCATCGTCGAAGCGCGCCGCCGCGACGTGCGGAACCTGCTCGCCACGCTGTTCGTGTCGAGGGGAACGCCGATGCTCGCGATGGGCGACGAGCTCGGCCGCACGCAGCAGGGCAACAACAACGGTTACGCGCAGGACGGCCCGCTGACGTGGGTCGACTGGTCGACGGCCGACGCGACGTGCATCGCCTTCGTCGGGCGGCTCATCGAGCTTCGCAAGCGCTACGCGGCCCTGCACCAGGATCGCTGGCTCGACGGCGCCGTGCAGGACGAGAGTGGGCTGCCGGATGTGGAGTGGCGGCGTCCGGACGGGGAACCGATGGATGGCGGCGACTGGAACAATCCTGAAGCCCGCACGCTCGTCGTCGCGTTCCATCCGCCCACTGCCGCCATTGCCTGCCCCCCAGCGATGGAAGCGCCTTCGCAGGTGAGCCGCTCGCACAACAGCGTCGCGATCGCATTCAATGCGAGTGGCGATTCGATTAGCGTGCGCTGGCCCGAACCCCGCGAGGGGCACGCGTGGCACTTGAAGATCGATACGGCGTTGGCGACGGGATTCCCGGCCGCACGCGCGCCGGTGACTGGAGACGAGACGACGATCGCGCCGCGGTCGCTCGCCGTCGTCACGGAAGAGCCCGAAGCGTCACCACGCCGGCGGAGCCACGGCGTTGCGCGCGAAGTGCTCGACCGTCTCGCCGCCAGCGCCGGCATCGCGGCCGAATGGTGGGATGTGGCCGGCAAGCGCCACGTCGTCCAACCGGACACGAAGCGCGCGCTGCTCGCGGCGATGGGGCTCGGTGTCCAGTCGACGGCCGACGCGCGTGCGCACCTCGCCGCGATGGCCGAAAGGCGCGCGCCCGAGCGCCGTGACGGCGACGGCGTCGCCGCCGACCATGGCGACGCGACCAAGCCCGCGCGATGCTTCCTTCCGCAGGAGCTGGCCACGGGCGCGCGCCGCTTCGGGCTCGCCGCGCACCTGTATGCGCTGAAGCGCAGCGGCGACCAGGGCATCGGCGATTTCACCACACTCGCCGAGATCGGCGCGGCCACCGCTCATGCGGGCGGCAGCATCGTCGGCATCAATCCGCTGCACGCGCTTTTCCCGGAGGACCGCGAGCGCGCGAGCCCCTACCATCCGTCGGACCGACGCTTCCTCGACCCGATCTACATCGACGTCGAGCGCGTTGCCGATTTCGCGGCGTCCGATGCCGCGCGCGGGATTTTTCAACGGAACGCGCGCGAAATCGCCGCGCTAGCCGCGAGCGCGCAGGTGGATTACGCGGCGGTCTGGCGACTGAAATGCGACGTGCTGCAAGCGTGCTTCGAAACGTTCGGAGCGCGCGATGCAACCGATGCGCTGCGCAGGGAATTCGAGCGCTTCGTCGCGGCCGGTGCTGCGTCGCTCGAGCGCTTTGCGCTGTTCGCGGCGATCGCCGCCTTGCATCCGCGCGTGCCGTGGCAGTCGTGGCCCGACGGGTTGCGCGAGCCGCAGGGTGCCGAGACGCGGTCGTTCGCGCAGCGAAATGCGCGCCGGGTTCGCTTCGCCCTGTACCTGCAATGGCTTGCGGACGTCCAATTCGGCGACGCCGCGCGCGTCGCGCGCGCGAGCGGGCTCGCGTTCGGCTTCTTCCGGGATCTTGCCGTCGGCGCAGCGCCGGACGGCGCGGAAGTGTGGGCACATCCGCAAGGCTTCGCCCGCGGCGTCGCGGTCGGCGCGCCGCCGGATCCGTTTTCCACGAGCGGGCAGAACTGGAACCTGCCGCCGCCCAACCCCGAAGCGCTGATCGCGAACGATTGCGCGCCGTTCCGCGAGTTGCTCGCCGCCAACATGCGGCATGCGGGCGCGCTGCGGATCGATCACGTCATGGCGCTCACGCGGCTCTTCTGGATTCCCGACGGCGCCGCCCCCATCGACGGCGCGTATGTCTCGTATCCACTCACGACGCTGCTCGGCGCGCTCGCGAGCGAGAGTCAACGCGCGCAATGCCTTGTCGTCGGCGAAGACCTCGGCACGGTGCCGGAAGGATTCCGCGAGCGACTCGCCGCCGCCGAGGTGCTGTCCTATCGCGTGCTGTGGTTCGAGCGCACCGGTTCCTCATTCGCTGCGCCGAGTCGTTATCCCGCCAAGGCCGCGACGGCGGTGTCGACGCACGACCTGCCGACGATTGCAGGCTGGTGGACCGGCGCGGACATCGCCGAGAAGGCCGAGCTCGGCCTTCTCGATGCGGACGGCGAGATGGCTGCGAAACTCGAGCGCGCACGCGACAAGCGCGCGCTCGCTGAGGCGATCGACGCAGCCGGCGTTGCCGAAGGCGCGGCGCTCGCGCCCTACGCGCCGCACGACGCGCCGCTCACGGCGGCCGTCCACCGCTTCGCCGGCGCGGCACCCTCCGCGCTCGTGCTGGTGCAGGCGGATGACCTGGCACTCGAAACGACGGTGCTCAATCTCCCGGGAACCGATCGCGAGCGGCCCAACTGGCGCCGCAAGGTTCGAACGAGCGTCGATGCCCTCTGGCAGACGCCGGCTGCGCGTCTCACGACCGCCGGATTCGCGAGGCGCGAGGGACCGGCGTGTCGAGTGGCGCCGGACCTAGGCCGCGAATAGGGCGAGCCGCAGGTGATTTCGCAGGGCGAGTGCTGCACGCGGCCGCCCGTGGCGGCTTACGTACCCATTGCCCCTGCTGCCGCGCACGCCTCGGGTTGCCGCCGCGCCAAGGCTCTGCTGTACGCGCCTCACTGCGCGCTGCCGTAGGTCACGCGATTGCGGTCTCGATCTCGGCCTGCTCGGCGGACAGCGCCGCTGCGAGCGCATCATCGACGTTGTCGACCCATACGAACGTCAGCTGCTCGCGCGCGTCGGCGGGGATGTCCTCGAGGTCTCGCCGATTGCGCTCCGGAAGCATCACCGTCGTGATGCCCGCGCGCAACGCCGCCAGCACCTTCTCCTTCACGCCGCCAATCGGCAACACGAGACCGCGGAGACTGATCTCGCCCGTCATGGCGACGTCGTTGCGCACGATGCGACCGGTGAGCAGGGACGCGAGCGCGACGAACATCGCGACACCGGCGCTCGGCCCGTCCTTCGGCGTAGCGCCCGCGGGAACGTGGACGTGGATGTCCGACTTCTCGAGCACCTCCGCCGCAATCCCGAGGTGCTCGGAGCGCGCCTTGACGAGCGACAGCGCCGCCTGTGCGCTTTCCTTCATCACGTCGCCCAGCTGGCCCGTGAGAATGAGTTTGCCGTTGCCGGGCATTCGCGTCGCCTCGATGAACAGGATGTCGCCACCGACCGGCGTCCACGCGAGACCGGTGGCCACACCGGAGACGCCGCCGCGCATCGCTACCTCCGCTTCGTACTTCTTCGGGCCGAGGATCCGCGCGAGATCGTCCTTGCCGATGACGGCGCGCTCGATCTCGCCGGCGGCGATGCGCACCGCAACATCGCGGAGTACGTTGCCGATCTCGCGCTCCAGATTGCGTACGCCGGCTTCGCGCGTGTAATCGTCGATGATCGCCATCAGCACGTCGTCGCCGATCGATGCCTGCTCCGCCGAAAGTCCCGTCGCCTTGAGCTGGCGGTCGACCAGGTAACGGCGCGCGATCTGCAGCTTCTCCTGTCCCGTGTAGCCCGGCAGCTGAATGACCTCCATCCGGTCGCGAAGCGGTCCGGGAATCGTGTCGAGCACGTTCGCCGTGCAGATGAACATCACGCCCGACAAATCGAAAGGCACGCCCAGGTAGTTGTCGCGGAACGTCGCGTTCTGCTCCGGATCGAGAACCTCCAGCAGCGCCGACGCGGGGTCGCCGTGAAAGCCGCCGGCGCCGAGCTTGTCGACTTCGTCCAGCATGAGCACGCAGTGGCGCGTGCCCGCCTTGCGCAGACTCTGGATGATGTTGCCGGGCATCGACCCGATGTACGTGCGGCGGTGACCGCGAATCTCCGCTTCGTCGTGAACGCCGCCGAGCGAGAGCCGCGAGAACTCGCGGCCGGTCGCCTTGGCGATGCTCTGCCCGAGCGAGGTCTTGCCCACCCCGGGCGGACCGACGAAGCAGAGGATCGGGCTCCTGCCCGTCGGATTGAGCTTGCGCACGGCGAGGTACTCGAGGATGCGCTTCTTGATCTTGTCGAGGCCGTAATGATCCTCGTCGAGGATGCGCCGCGCATCGGCGATGTCGATCGGCTTCTCCTCCGGAGCGGCCCAGGGAAGCTCGATCAGCCAGTCGAGATACGTGCGGATCATCGAATACTCGCCCGCGCCCTCGGGCATGCGCTCGAGACGCTTCAGCTCCTTCCGCGCCTGCTTCTCGACGTCCTCGGGCATCTTCGCGTCGGTAATGGCCTTGTCGAGCTCGGCGATTTCGGCGGCGCCCTCCTCGCCCTCGCCCAGCTCCTTCTGGATCGTGCGCATCTGCTCGCGCAGCAGGTGCTTGCGCTGCAGGTCGTCGAGCGAACCACGCGTGCGCTCGGCGACGTCGCGCGAGACCTTGAGCACTTCGATCCGATGCGCGAGCAGCTCGAGCAGCGTGTCCATGCGCGTCTTCAAATCGAATGTCTCGAGCAGCGCCTGCTTCTCCTCCGCGCCGATGTCCATCAGGCCGGCGATGAAGTCGGCAAGCCGCGCGGGACCCTCGATCGATTGCAGCGACGAGGCGACCTCGTCCGGAACCTGCGGAAGCAGGCCCAGGATCTCGGCAGCGCGCTCCCTGAGCGCTTGCGCGCGTCCCTCGATGTCGGCTTCCGCCTGCGACGACTCGGGGATGAGCTGCACGCGGGCGACGAGGAACGGATAGCCTTCCAGGAACTGCAGCGCGCGAAAGCGCTGGACGCCCTGGCAGATGGCGTGATGCGCGCCGTCGGGCGCGGTGATGTAGCGCAGCACGTTGGCGGTGGTGCCGACCCAGTGCAGATCGCCCGGATTGGGCTGCTCGGTCTCGGCCTTCGTCTGCAGCAGGATGCCGAGCGGGCGTTGCAGCCGCGCCGCTTCGTAGGCGGCGGCGCGCGAGCGCTCGCGTCCCACGGTGAGCGGGAACACCATTCCCGGAAACACGACCATGTTGCGCACCGGCACGATGATCATCGCGTCTTCGGGGAGCGGCCGCGATGGCGCCGCGCCTTCGGACCTCGGTGCCGTCGCCGCCTCGGCAGCTGCCGAGCTGCCGTCGGTGCGCAACGGATTGTCGTTTCGCATTACAGGTTCGCTGGTCATACGCCCTCCGCCACCTTCGCTCATATGCCTTCCGCCTTTCGCAACCGCAGGATGAGGCAACCATCCCGCACCTCGCGCGTCGCCGTCTCGAGGCGCGCTTCAGGCAGCGGAATCTTCCGCTCGAAGAAACCGTACGGGATCTCGAGCCGCCGCAAGCCGCACGGCGACGAGGCGAGCGGCAGCGCGCGCTCGCCGCGGACGACGAGGTCGCCGGACTCGGTCGTCACCTCGATGCGCTGCGCGGGAACCCCCGGCAACGCGACGAACACGACCACGTCGCGCTCGTCCTCGAAAATGTCCACCGGCGGCTCCCATGTCACGGGCCCGCGGCCCGGTGTCGACAAGCGGAAGAACTGCCGGTGCATTCGCTCAGCCTCTTCGAGCACTTCGAATGCCTGCGCCCACATCCAATCGGTCGGAAAGCGTGCTGTCATTGGAATCTCCCTCGGCCCGCGCTCACGCGTTGGCCCGGATCCAGCGGACGAGGCTGCTTCTATCCATGGCGCCCGACTGCCGGGCGACTTCACGCCCGTTCCGAAACGCGACCAGCGTCGGGATGCTGCGGATGTCGAAGCGCGCGGCGAGCGTCGGCTCGCTCTCGGTATCGACCTTGGCGACTCGGGCCTGGCCGGCCAGATCCGCCGCCGCCTGCTCGTAGGCGGGCGCCATCATCCGGCACGGCCCGCACCACGGCGCCCAGAAGTCGACGACGACCGGCAGGTCGTTGCTGCCGATGTGCGTATCGAAATTCGCGGCTGCCAGGGCAAACGGCTCGGGCGAAACAAGCGGCGCCTTGCAGTTGCCGCAGTGCGCGCCCGGTCCCAGCCGCTCGCGCAGCACGCGATTGACCGTATGGCAGCTCGCGCACACGACGCGCAGGTGCTCCGTCACGAGTTCCCCCTTTTGGCTGGGTTATGGGGCATCCCCGACCGGGGCGTTGGCCGATGATCCATGTTCGCGATATGGAGACGTACTTTCGCGGTTAAAGGCCCGGCCGTCGGTGCCACGGCGAACATAGGGCGGGGTGTCGAGGCGCTGGGCGATTTGCGGACAAGGCCCCTTCCACCGTTGCAGCGGCATGGACCTGCCCGGAGGCCGCGAGTGGCACGAAAGGCCCGGAGAGGACCGAACAAAGGCGTGAATGCGCGGCAGGCAGTCTGCTGAAAAAGCGCCGCCGCGCGCGTAAAATGCGAGCCCCGACAACGTACTTCATCACGAGGATTCGCCATGGACGCGCGGCAATATGAAAAGGTCAAGTCTTCCAGGGGCTTCATCGCTGCGCTCGATCAAAGCGGCGGCAGCACGCCGAAGGCGCTGAGCCTTTACGGAATCAAGCCGGAAGCCTACTCGGGCGACCAGCAGATGTTCGATCTGATGCACGCCATGCGCACGCGGATCGTCAAAAGCCCGGCATTCGATGGCAATCGCGTGCTCGCCGCAATCCTGTTCGAGCAAACCATGGATCGCGAAATCGACGGCCGTGGAACCGCCGACTACCTGTGGTCGGTCAAGCAAGTCGTGCCCTTCGTGAAGGTCGACAAGGGCCTGGCGGACGAGGCGAACGGCGTCCAGCTCATGAAGGAGATGCCGAATCTCGACGCTCTGCTGACGCGGGCCAAGGCCAGAGGCGTATTCGGCACCAAGATGCGCTCGGTCATCAATCGAGCCGACTCGGCCGGTATCGAGCACGTCGTCGCTCAGCAGTTCACGATCGCCCAACAGATCCTTGCAGCGGGCTTCATGCCCATCGTCGAACCCGAGGTGAACATTCACGCGACGGACAAGGAAGGCGCGGAGCGCCTCCTCAAGGCAGCCATCCTGAAGCAGCTCGATTCGCTGGCGGCGCAGCAGGTGATGCTGAAGCTCACGATCCCATCGGTCGATGATTTCTATGCGGATCTCGTCAAGCATCCGAAGGTGTTGCGCGTGGTGGCGCTCTCGGGAGGATATTCTCGCGACGAGGCGAACCGGCGGCTCGCGCGCAACCACGGCGTGATCGCGAGCTTCTCGCGGGCCCTCACCGAAGGCCTCTCCGCGCAGCAGAGCGACGCGGAGTTCAACAAAGCCCTGGACGCGTCGATCGGCAGCATCTACGAAGCATCGGCAACCTGAGCGCCCATAAGTAGGGTCAGAGACGACTTTGCGCCCGCAATCGGACTAAGCAGGGTCAGAGACGACTTCTGCGGCGGTAAGCGGGCAGCGACGGATTCTGGCGGCGCGGCCGACCGAATGCCGGCTTGCGACTCGGAAAGTTCGTCTCTGACCCTACTTGCCATTTCGAGCATAATTGCCAGCCGTGGCCCGTCGCCTGCGGGCCCCTTCTGCCAGGAGTTCCGCATGATTCGTCGCACGTCGCTCGCGCTCGCCGCCTTTTGCCTCTCCTTCGTTGCGGTGCCCGCGTCGGCCCAGCTCAATCTCTACTGCAGCTCGCCGAACACCGCGTGGTGCCAGGGCATGGCCAACGGTTTCGAGAAGGCGACCGGCACCAAGGTTGCCGTCGTGCAGAAAGCGACGGGCGAAATGCTCGCGCAGGTCAAGGCGGAACGCGCGAACCCGAAAGGCGACATCTGGTGGGCGGGTCCGGGCGACGCGTATCTGCAGGCCGCTGAAGACGGTCTTCTCGAAACGTACACTTCGCCGAACGTCAAGGACCTGCAGGACTGGGCCCAGCGCATCACCGCGGTCTCGCAAGGCCGCGTCTCCGGCGTTTACGGCGGCATCCTCTCCCTCGGCTACAACACCGAGTTGCAGACCAAGAAGAAGCTCCCCGTGCCGCGATGCTGGAAGGACCTGCTCGACCCCGTCTACAAGAACGAGGTGATGCTCGGCAACCCGGTGTCCTCCGGAACTGCATACCTCATGCTCGCGTCGCTGGTGCAGATCTTCGGCGAGGAGGACGCGTTCAAGTACATGAAGGCGCTCAATGCCAACGTGAGCTCGTACGCGCGTTCCGGTATCGGTCCGATGACCGCCGTGAAGCAAGGTGAGATCTACGTCGGCAGCACGGTGCTGCACGGCGTGATCAACGAGATCGTCGCGGGCTTTCCCGTGAAGCCGGTCCTGCCGTGCGAAGGCGTCGGCTACGAGATCGGCTCGATGGCGATCATCAAGGGCGCGCGCAACATCGACAACGCGAAGAAGTTCGTCGACTGGGCTCTTACCCCCGACGCCCAGAAGATCGGCTTCGAGGTCAAGGAATACGCCATCCCCACCAACAAGAACGTGCAGCTTCCGCCGACCGTGCCCGCGCTGACGGAGTTCAAGGTCATCAACTACGACTTCGCCAAATACGGCGCGAGCGACACCCGGAAGCGTCTCCTCGAGCGCTGGGAGAAGGAGATCGGCCAAGCGGCGAAATGACCGACGCGCGCCCGGCGCAGAGCGCCGCCTGTCTCTTCTGGCTCGCCGCCGGCGCAATCGGATTCCTGCTCGTTCCGTGGTATTCCCTGCAGGACAGCGTCTTCGCGCTGTCGTGGATTCCGCGTTTCACGTCGAAGGAAGCCGCGCCCGCGCTCTTGCAGACGCTGCTCCACGGCAAGGCGTGGCTCGTCCCGATCGGCGTCATCCTCATGGCTGCCGTGCTGGCGGCCTTCGTCACACGCGAGCGCAAGAAACGCGCAGCCTGGCTGACAGCGATCGGCGCGAGCGGATTCGTCTATGCGTTCCTTCAGGGATTTGCGATCGGCCCGACCGGGTGGTCGCTCGAGTCGCTCGCGTCGGTCCTGCCCGTCCTGCCGCACGGCCAGCTCGGGATGGGACTGGGTGCGTCGCTGGTCCTGACTTCGTTCGCGATGCTGTTCGCCCTCGGCTTAGCAGGGCGCGGTTACTTCAAGGGCGATCCCTTCGTCGCCGCAAGCGTCGTCGTCGTGACGACGCTGGTGGCAGTCTTCACATTTTTCCCCGTCGCGCGGATCCTGATCTCGGCGCTGCAGGATGCAGGCGGCGCCTTCTCGCTGGCGGCCATCCCCGAGCGACTGTTCACGCAAAAGATCTGGGGGCTGGGCTGCATTGCCGGCAGCACGCGCTGCGGCGTCGCATGGAACACGCTCGTGCTCGCGTTCCTGTGCGCGACGGGCTGCACCGCGCTCGGCCTCGCGTTCGCACTCATAGCGACGCGAACCGCCTTCAAGTACAAGGGCGCGCTGCGCATCCTCACGATCCTGCCGATCATCACGCCGCCGTTCGTGATCGGCCTCGGGCTCATCCTGATCTTCGGCCGTTCCGGACTCGTCAACCAGATGCTCGAAGCGATGTTCGGATGGCAGCTCGGCCGCTGGATCTACGGGCTGCAGGGCGTGCTTGTCGCGCAGGTGTTCGCGTTCACTCCGATCGCCTTTCTCGTGCTGATCGGCGTTGTCGAAGGCGTCTCCCCGAGCATGGAAGAAGCCGCGCAGACGCTCCGTGCCGATCGCTGGCGCGTGTTTTGCGACATTTCGCTCCCGCTGATGTTGCCGGGGCTCGCGAACGCGTTCCTGATCAGCTTCATCGAATCGATCGCCGATTTCGGGAACCCGATCCTGCTCGGCGGCAACTTCGGCGTTCTGTCGACGGAGATTTTCTTTTCCGTCGTCGGCGCGCAGCTCGACCAGGGGCGCGCGGCGACGCTTGGCGTCCTCCTGCTCTTCGTCGCGCTCGCCGCGTTCTTCCTGCAGCGGGCCGTGCTCGGGCGCAAGGTCTACACGTCGCTCGCCGGCAAAGGCGACAGCGGTCTGCCGACGGCGCTGCCCGACGGCGTCCGTCGTCTCTGTTACGGCATTGCGGCGCCGTGGGCGCTGCTGACCGTCGTCATCTATGCAATGGCGCTGGCTGGCGGGTTCGTCGAGACGTGGGGCCGCGACTACACGCCGACGTTGCGTCATTACACGAAGGCATTCGGCGTCGAGTGGACGGGCCACGGGCTGCTGTGGACCGGTGCGGCCTGGAACTCGTTCTGGACGACGCTCAAGCTCTCCGCCATCGCCGCGCCGGCGACGGCGGCGCTCGGCATCCTGACGGCATATCTGCTCACGCGCCACCGCTTTGCGGGGCGGCAGGCGTTCGAGTTCGGCACGATGCTGTCGTTCGCCATTCCGGGCACCGTGATCGGCGTCGCGTACATCCTCGCCTTCAACGTGCCGCCCATCGAGATCACGGGTACCGCGATGATCCTGATCGTCTGCAACGTGTTCCGCAACATGCCGGTGGGCGTGCGCGCCGGCATCGCAGCGATGAGCCAGATCGACAAGAGCCTCGACGAAGCCTCGACGGTGCTGCGCGCGCGCGGCTTCACGACGCTGCGCACGGTTCTCCTTCCGCTGCTGAAGCCGGCCATCGTCGCCGCGCTCGTCTACAGTTTCGTGCGCGCGATCACCACGCTGTCGGCCGTCATCTTTCTCGTGTCGGCCGAATACGAATGGGCGACGACGTACATCATCAACCGCGTGGTGAACGGCGACTACGGCGTCGCGATCGCGTACTGCTCCGTGCTGATCGTGCTGATGCTGGCCGTCATCGGCGGCATCCAGTGGCTGGTCGGCACGCGACGGCTCGGGCGGCGCGGCGCGAGTGTTGCGCCCGCGTCGATGGGCGAGCTGGGCGGCAGCGCGGCATGAAGATCGGGGCCCCGCAATGACGGTCAGAAACGAGTTTTGTGAACAACTCGGGTTGGAGACGAGTTGTCCGGGCCGCCTCCGCGCATGAGCACGCGTCGGCCGAAAGTCGTCTCTGACCCCATGATCGAGTTCCGCGGCGTCACGAAGCGCTACGGGGACGTCATCGCCGTCGACAACGTGTCGTTCGACATCGGCGCAAGCACGCTCGTCACGCTCCTCGGACCCTCCGGTTGCGGCAAGACGACGATTCTGCGCATGCTGGCGGGCCTCGAGCTTCCGTCGTCCGGCACGATCCGGATCGGTGGCGAAGACGTCACCTCGCGGCCCGCCGCGGAGCGCGACGTGTCGATGGTGTTCCAGAGCTATGCGCTCTTCCCGCACATGAGCGTGCTCGAGAACGTCCGCTACGGCCTCGTCGTCTCGGGAAAGGCGAAAGGTCCCGCGAACGAGCAGGCGCGCGCCGCGCTCTCGACCGTGGGCCTCAAGGGCCTCGATACGCGGCTTCCGTCGGAGCTTTCGGGCGGCCAGCAGCAGCGCGTCGCGGTCGCCCGCGCGCTGGTGCTCGAGCCGTCGGTGCTGCTCTTCGACGAGCCGCTCTCCAACCTCGACGCTCGTTTGCGTCGCCAGATGCGCGAAGAGATTCGCGACCTCCAGCAGCGTCTCGGGCTGACCGTCGTCTACGTCACGCACGATCAGTCGGAAGCGATGGCGGTGTCCGACCGCATCGTCGTGATGAACAAGGCAGTGATCGCACAGGAAGGTGCGCCGCGCGAGCTCTACGAGCAGCCCCGCGACGCGTTCGTCGCCGGCTTCATGGGCGACGCCAACCGCGTGCGCGGCGCCATCCGCCGAAAAGACGCGACGTTCGCCGACGTGACCATCGGCCCGGTGACGCTGTCGCTGCCGCATGGCGGCGTTCCCGATGGCGAATGCGAAGTCGCGATTCGGCCGGAGGCCATCGAGCTTCGCGACGACGGCAGCGCGCCGATCGGCGCGACGGTGCAGAAGGCGTCGTACCTCGGTCAGCTCATGGAGTACACGCTCGACACGCCGATCGGCCCGCTGTTCGTAATCTCGACTGCGGTCGAGCGGCCGCTCGAGGTCGGCAGGCGCGTGGGCGTGTCGCTTGCGCACCACGGCGTAGTCGTGATTCCGGTCGGTTCGCGTTCATGATGGGCGCGCCGCGCTCATGAGGCCGTAGTCCGTCGAGATGCGGTGGACCTGGGTATTGCTGTTGGGGGCGCTTCTGGGCGGCGTCAACTGGTGGCTCTACGAACGCAGCGTTACGCGCTCGCCCGGAGTGCTCGTGGCGGCGGAGCCGCAGCAGCGGGACTACGACCCCGCACCGGAATTCACCGACCGCGGTTACCGGTTCGTCCAGCGCGCGCGCTACGACATCACGGCGCGCGTGCTGCGGCGCGAGATCTATCGCGTCGACGGCGGCGCGACGCTCGCGCCCGTCGATCTTGCGGTCGGCTGGGGACCGCTGTCCGACACCCGGATCGTCGATCAGCTCGAGTTCTCGCAGATGGGGCGCTTCTTCTACTGGAAGCCGCGCGACGCCGCGACGTTTCCGCTGGACCCCGCAGCGCTGATCGCGCACGGCGCGCAGATGCATCTGATCCCGTCGACCAAGGACATCGACCGCCGGATTCGCCGCTTGCGGCCAGGACAGATCGCTGTCATCGGCGGATATCTCGTCGATGTCCGCGGGCCCGCGGATTCCAGTGGAACACATCCCTCACGCGAACGGACACCGGGGCCGGCGCGTGCGAGATCGTCTGGGTGGAGACGCTCGAGACGCGCTGACCTTAACTTTTCTTCGCGGCGCGCTTCTGCACGGTCTTGCGCGCACGGACGCCTGCGATGCGCGGTGTCGCTTTCTTGACCGTGCGCTTTCCCGCGACCTTCTTCACCGCCGATTTGACGAGGCGCTTTCCGGCGGGCTGCAGGCTCGACACCTTCTTCACGGCCTGTTTCGCCGCGCGCTGCACCGTGGCGACCGCGCCCTGCACCGAGCTCCGGACAGTCTTGACGGCGGCGCCCGCGACTTTCTTCAACTTCTTCTCGAGCGCGGTCTCCGCTTTCGACTTGCGGCGCAAGTCCGTGGCATGCGCGCGCTGGTACGTCTGCACGTCCTTGAACTGGCCGGACTTGTCACGAACGGCGTATAGCTTGGTGCCGGAGCGGCTTCTCATCGTGGTGCGGCGCGTAGCCATGCTGCCCTCCGGTCTCGTCAATGAAACGTCGGCGCGGGGATCGCGCAAGACGGCGGCATTATTCCCGACGGAAGCTGGCTGCCGCAACTACGGGACCGCTTCGGCCAGTCGTCTTCATCCTCCAGGATGCGGATGACGCGCGTGCGTTTTCCCCCGGCGTACTTCTGCATCTGCACGAGAACGGGAAACCGCTCCGCGAGCGCAGCGCGGGCCGTGTCCTCCGAATCGAAGATCAGCACCTTGCCGTCGTTGCCGCGCACGTCGGTCCACAGACCGCGGTCGTCTTCCACTTCGATCTTGTACTGCATGCAACTCCTCCTTCTGCACATGGAAAGGCCCACGCGCCCGAAATCGTCTGCCGATTAGGCCCGGCCCTCTGTTCGCTGTCGCACGGACCCTCCCGCGAGTCTACGCTTCGAACTTTCGTGTCGTCGAAGCGATGGCGGGCGCCGGTGATCCGCTGCGAGCGATGGCGTAGGATGGCGGAATGAACGTCACCCCCGTCGCGCACGCCATCCGGGTGCTGTCGCGCGGCGCGTTTCTTGCGCGGCGCGCGATGGCTCCGGAGCCGCGAGCGGTGCCGCGCGCACCGCAGGCCGGCGCCTCCCACGCCCGGCGTCGCAACATTCTTTACGTCACCGTCGACCAGCAACGCCACGACGCATTGGGCGTGACCGGCCACGCGTATGCGAACACCCCGGTGATCGATGCGCTGGCGCAGTCGGGCATCCGCTACGACCGCGCACACGTCCAGAACGTCGTTTGCATGCCGTCGCGCGCGACGATGATCACGGGGCAGCATCCGCTCACGCACGGTGTCGTCGCCAACGGCATACCGCTTCCCGACGACGCGCCGAATGTGGCGCGCATCCTGCACCGTGCGGGATACCGGACGGCGCTGATCGGCAAGGCGCACTTCGATCCCCACCTCGACTTGCCGCTTCGCTATCCCGAGAACCGTAGAGCTGCGGAGCGGGACACGACACCCTGGCGCGGATTCGACCACGTCGAGCTCGCGGCGCACGGCCCCATCGGCGGCCACCACTACGCGGCGTGGCTCTACGACCATCATCCGGAGGACATCGCCGGCTTCGGCGCAGTGCTGACCGGGGCAGCGGGCGGCGAGACGGGCGCTCCCGAAGTCGCGCACAACCCGATTCCGCGCGCCCACTATCACTCGGACTGGGTGGCGGACCGCACGATCGAATGGCTGCGCTCGCTCGATCCGGACGCGCCGTTCTTCTGCTGGATGAGCTTCCCCGATCCGCACCATCCGTTCGACCCGCCGCGCGACGAAGTGCGCAAGCGTGGCGACTTCCGGGACCGCGCGCTGCCGAGCGGCCATCCGGGCTCGCCGGAACGCGTGCGCGCGATCCTCGCGGCGAAGCCCCGCCACTGGCTCGAGTTCTACGAGGGACGCTTTCGCAATCCCGAGGGCGGACCGACGACGTTCGTCCCGGCCCTGCTCACGCACGACCAGCTGCGCGAGATCGACCTCCTCGTGCAGGTCGAGAACGAGCTCGTCGACGAGGCGCTGGGCCGCGTGCTGGCGGCGCTCGCCGGGCGCGGGCTCGATGAATGCACCGACATCGTCTACACGTCGGATCACGGCGACCTCGGCGGCCATGCGGGACTCATCTTCAAGGGACCGTATCACATCGATGCATGCCTGCGCGTCCCGCTCGTGTGGCGGCCCGCGCCTTGCGCAGGCATTGCGCCCGCCGTGATCGCAGAGCCGGTCGGACTCGTCGACCTCGCGCCGACGTTCTGCGCGATCGCCGGCGTTGCGGCGCCGGCCGAGATGCAGGGCGAGAAGCTGCCAACGGCCGCCGGGAGCCGGCGCGAACGGGTGATCACGACGTTCGACAGCCAGTTCGCGCGCGTCGGCATGCACCTGCGCACGATCTATCGAGACGGCATGATCTGCACGACCTACGAGCCCAGCACGCGCGATCGCGGCGGGCGCTTCCCGCTGCTGTCGGCGCTCTGGCTGCGCGGATCGCACGTGCCGCGATACGACGGCACGGAGGGCGAGCTGTACGACGTGCGCAATGATCCGGAGCAGTGGGACAACTTGTGGGCCGATCCGTCGAGACGCAGCCTGCGCGACGATTTGATCGCTGACTTGCGCGACCACATGCCGGAGGAAAGGCTGCCGCGTCTCAAGGTCGCGGCACCGACATAGCTGCACGTGGCACGGACCCGCCTGCGGCATAATTCACCCATCCCGCACGCTGACAGGCCGCCACGATGACAACCGAGAAACACGATCCACAAACCGCGCAAGCGCCGAACGTTTCGCGGCGCGACTTCATCGCTCGCTCGGTAGCGGCGGGACTGGTTACGGCGGCCGGCCAGCCCTTTGCGGCGACGCTTCCGGTTGTCGAGACCGAAGTATCGGTGAAAACGCCGGACGGTACTTGCGACGCCGCGTTCATTCATCCGACAACGGGCGCATACCCCGGCGTGATCCTCTGGCCCGACGCATTGGGCCTGCGCCCAACGATTCGCGACATGGGGAAGCGCCTGGCCGCCGAGGGCTACAGCGTACTCGTGCCGAATCCGTTCTACCGCGTGAGCAAGGCGCCGCAGTTCACGACGGCCGCGAACCTCGACTTCAAGAACCCCGACACGATGACGAAGATCCGCCCGCTGATGTCATCGATTCAGGCACCGGGCGCAGCCGAGAAGGATGCGATCGCCTACGTTGCGTTTCTCGACGCACAACCGCAAGTCGACAAGACGAAGAAGATCGGCACGCAGGGCTACTGCATGGGCGGGCCGCTTGTCGTCCGGACCGCTGCAAGCGTTCCGGGGCGCGTTGGCGCCGCCGCGTCGTTTCACGGAGGCGGGCTCGTGACCGACCAGCCGGACAGCCCGCATCTGCTTGCTCCGAAGATCCGCGCGCGAATGTACTTCGGCGTCGCCGCGAACGACGATCAGAAGCAGCCGGACGCGAAGGACAAGTTGAGGGAGAGCTTCACGAAGGCCGGCGTTCCGGTGGAAGTCGAGGTCTACCCTGCGAAACACGGCTGGTGCGTGCCTGACATGCCGGTGGAGGACGGCATGCGGATCTACGACATCGCCCAGGCGGAGCGCGCGTGGAGCAAGCTCCTCGCGCTGTATAAGACGCTGGGATGAACGCCGCGTCTTCCGTCACCGCCACGGCGCCGGCGGCTCCGCGAGATCCCACGTCCCGTACTGCGCCGGCTCATTGATCTCGATGACCTCGAGGTCTGCGGAGCGCGCGACCACGTTGTGCGGGACGCCCGCCGGCTGCGACAAGCCATCGCCGGCATTGAGCGTGACGTCGCCTTCGACGCCCGCGAAGCGGAACGTCACCGTGCCCCGCAGCACGTAGACGTAGTGTGCGGTCATGTCGTGCCAGTGCCACCCGGTGGGGGCGGTCATCGGCACGAGCGCGCGGATGTGCTTGACGCCGATCCGACCGTTGGTCGCCGCCGCGAGCCCGAGGTCGCGGTACTCGGAGTCGGCGCGCAGGCCTTCGCGGTTCCATTGCGCATCCGGCGCGCTCACGCGTGCGAGCGCCGACATCGATTCGGCGAGCGCGCGGGGGCCCGCATAGCGGGGCATCGTTTCGTTCATCGGCAATCTCCAGGGCGTCGCCGAGTGGGACGCTCCATCGTTCGCAGAGCTCGTGCGGCTGCGCCTGATCGACGTGCAGGTCGGCTAGTCAGCGTGTGCATGGGCGTGAGCATGCGCATGCTTGCCGATGTGGTCGTCGGTCGGCGAATGCCGACGAACCTCCGCGTCGACGGGGATGTCGCGCGTCCCGCCGTCCGCCGCCTCGACGATCAGCACGAAGTGCACGCGATCGCCCAGCTTGAGCGGCTTCGCGAGCTTGCCGACGCCAAGCCGCGGGTTGCCGGGCGCAAGCATCACTGTCTCGCCTGCGGGAAGCGGAATCCGTGTGACCGGGGTGCGTTTCGGGCCGCTCCCGAGCATCGTGATGCTGCCCACGTCCTCGCTGCGAACACCGACCACCGTTTCACCGTCCGAGCTCTTGAGTTGCATGAAGGCCTCGGCCGAGCGTCCGTCGGGGGCGACGCGGACCCAGGGTTCGGTGACGGCGAACGTCGACACGGCGTGCGCCGAAAGCGCTCCGAGTGCCAGTGCGCAGAGAAGAAAACGACGCATCGCTGCGGTACGCGATCAGAACTGCTCGGCGGGCAGGCGCAGCGCGGATTCGCCGGCGCCGGTCACGGTGCGCGCAAGGCTTGCCGCCTGCGGCAACAATGCCTCCGCGTAGAAGCGCGCGGTGGCTATCTTGGCGGCGAGGAATTTCTCGTCGCCTTCGTGCGCTGCAAGCGTGCGCGCGGCGGCGAGCACGCCGCGGCCGAGCTGCCAGCCGCCGGCAACGAGCCCCCAGAGCTTGAGGTACGGCACCGCTACGGCGTGTGCGGCGCGCGGGTTGGCCCCGTACGCGGGAACGATCCAGTCGATCGCCGTGCGAACGGCAACGACACCCTCCGCAAGACGAGCGCCGATCGCCTGGACGCTCGCGTCCGGATGCGCCGCGAGCGACTGCACGACCGTGTCCATGTCGGCGGCGATGGCGCGCGCGACGGCACCTCCGTCGCGCGCCGTCTTGCGCCCGATGAAATCGTTGGCCTGGATGCCCGTGGTGCCTTCGTAGATCGTCGTGATCCGGACGTCGCGATAGTGCTGCGCGGCGCCCGTCTCCTCGATGAAGCCCATCCCGCCGTGCACCTGCAGTCCCAGCGAGGCAATCTCCTGCGCGGTCTCGGTGCTGCATCCCTTCACGATGGGAATCATGAAATCCACGAATGCCTGATGGCGCTGGCGGGCGGCGGCGTCCGGGTTGCGGCGCGCATTGTCCATCGCCGCCGCGGTCACGTAGGCGGTGGCACGCATGGCCTCGGTTTGCGCGCGCATCGTCATCAGCATCCGGCGAATGTCCGGGTGCTCGATGATCGGCGCTCCGTCGGTTCCGACCGGCCTGCCTTGCACGCGCTCCTTCGCGTACGCGACCGCGCGCTGGTACGCGCGCTCGGAAACGCCGACGCCTTCCATGCCGACCGAGAAGCGCGCGAGGTTCATCATGATGAACATGTACTCGAGGCCGCGGTTCTCCTCGCCCACCAGGTAACCGAGCGCGCCGCCGTGGTCGCCGTACGCGAGCACGGCGGTGGGACTCGCGTGGATGCCGAGCTTGTGCTCGATCGAAACGCAGCGCACGTCGTTGCGGTCACCGAGCTTGCCGTCGGCGTCGACGAGGAACTTCGGCACGACGAAGAGCGAGATCCCCTTCACGCCCGCCGGCGCATCCGGGGTGCGCGCGAGCACGAGGTGGATGATGTTTTCCGTGTAGTCGTGCTCGCCGTAGGTGATGAAGATTTTCTGCCCGAAGAGCTTGTACGTGCCGTCGCGTTGCGGCACGGCGCGCGTGCGCACCGCGGCGAGATCCGTCCCCGCCTGCGATTCGGTCAGGTTCATGGTGCCGGTCCAGGTGCCGTCGACCATCTTCCGCAGGAAGCGCTCCTTCAGCATTTGCGAGCCCTTGAGCTCGATCGCTTCGATGGCGCCCTGGGTCAGGAGCGGGCACAGGTTGAACGCGAGGTTCGCCGAGTGCCACATCTCTTCGACGGCGGTGCCGAGAAGCTGCGGCAAGCCCTGGCCTCCGTACTTCACCGGCTTGGTCAGACCGTTCCATCCGTTGTCGCAGAAGCGGCGGTACGCTTCCTTGAAACCCGCGGGCATGACGACGCTCCCGTCGTCACGACGTCGCGAGCCGTCGCGATCGCCCGTCACGTTGAGCGGGTCGAGCACTTCGGTCGCGAACTTCGCCGCTTCGTCGAGAATGGCGACGACCGTGTCGGGCGTCGCGTCCTCGAAGCCGGGCAGCGTCGCCACCTGCGCGAGGCCCGCGAGCTCCGCCAGCACGAAGTGCATCTCGGCGAGCGGGGCGCGATATTGACTCATGAGGGGCGGGGGTGGCGCTTGCCTTTGACGACGCTGCGCGAGACTACAGCGCGGCCGTGAGCTCCGGAATGATCTGGAACAAGTCGCCGACGAGACCGTAGTCCGCGATCTGGAAGATCGGCGCCTCGGCGTCCTTGTTGATCGCGACGATCACCTTGCTGTCCTTCATTCCGGCCAGATGCTGGATCGCGCCGGAGATTCCAACGGCGACATAGAGATCGGGCGCGACGATCTTGCCGGTCTGGCCGACCTGAAAGTCGTTGGGAACATAACCGGCATCGACCGCTGCCCGCGAAGCCCCCAATGCGGCGTTGAGCTTCGCTGCCAACGCTTCCAGCAGCTTGAAGTTTTCGGCGCTGCCAAGGCCGCGTCCGCCCGAGACGACGATGCGCGCGCTCGTGAGCTCGGGCCGCTCCGATTTCGAAAGCTCCTGGCCGGTGACACGCGACAGGCCCGTGTCCGGTTCCTTCGTCGCGGCTACGATCTCGGCGTTGCCGCCTGCCGCGGCGGCCGCATCGAACCCCGTCGCCCGCACGGTGATGACCTTGATGGGATCTGCGGAGCGCACGGTGGCCAGCACGCTGCCCGCATAGATGGGCCGCACGAATGTATCGGGACTCTCGACTGCGACGATGTCCGAGATCTGCGCGACGTCGCACAACGCGGCAACGCGGGGCAGCACGTTCTTGCCGAAGCCGGTGGCCGACGCAAGCACGTGCGAATAGCCCCCGTCTTTGACGACGGCGACCGCCGCCGCAGCGACGTTCTCGGCCGTAGGGCTCGCAAAGTGCGGCGCATCGGCGTGCAGCACCTTCGTGACACCGGGGATCGAAGCCGCGGCCTTCGCAGCCGCCGCCGCGTTCGCCCCGACGACCAGGACATGCACGTCGCCGCCGATCTTCTGCGCGGCCGTCAGCGTGTGCAGAACCGCGGGCTGAAGCGCGCTGCCGTCGTGCTCGGCGATGATCAGGGTCGTCATGAGAGCACCTTGGCTTCGTTGCGGAGCTTCGCCACAAGCTCGGCCACGTCGGCGACCCGGCCGCCGCCCTTGCGCTTCGGCGGCTCGACGACCTTGAGCGTGGCAAGGCGCGGCGCCACGTCCACGCCGAGCGCCGCGGGCGTCGTGGTCTCGAGCGGCTTCTTCTTCGCCTTCATGATGTTGGGCAGCGTCGCGTACCGCGGCTCGTTCAGCCGCAGGTCGGCGGTGACGACAATGGGAAGCGATGCTTCGATCGTCTCGAGCCCGCCGTCGACCTCGCGCTTCACGGTGACGCGGTCGCCGGCGAACTCGACCTTCGACGCGAAGCAGCCCTGCGGCCAGTTGAGCAGCGCCGCGAGCATCTGGCCCGTCTGGTTCGAGTCATCGTCGATCGCCTGCTTGCCGAGCAGCACGACCTTCGGCTGCTCCTTGTCGACGATCGCGCGCAGGAGCTTCGCGACGGCGAGCGGCTGCAATTCGACGTCGGTCTCGACGAGGATTGCCCGGTCGGCGCCGAGCGCCAGCGCCGTGCGCAGCGTTTCCTGAGCGCCGGTCGCGCCGCACGAGACCGCGACGATCTCCGTGGCGACGCCTCTCTCCTTCATGCGCACCGCTTCCTCGACGGCGATCTCGTCGAAGGGGTTCATCGACATCTTGACGTTGGCGGTGTCGACGCCGCTGCCGTCCGGCTTCACCCGGACCTTCACGTTGTAGTCGACGACGCGCTTGACGGCCACGAGGACTTTCATGGGGAACTCACGCTTGCGGGAAAGACAAAATTATACCGTGGCCCGGAGCGGGTCCGGCGCCGGAGGGTGACGTCCTTCCGCAACCCCGACCGGGCCAATCGTGCATGACGTGTGGTTTGCTATTCTTCGGCGGCGCGCTCCGCCAGAGCGACGCGCGTCTTAGCCGCCCCCGTTCCCATGGTTTCCTCGCCCGACCCCCGCGCTCCACCGCTGGCGCTCGCGCCCTTCGACGGTGCCGAGCTGTCCTTGACCTGGGGACTGCCCTTCGCGGGGCTCATCCTGTCGATCGCGCTCGCGCCGCTGACCGTACCGAGACTGTGGCACCACCACTACGGCAAGATCGCGGCGCTGTTCGTCGTCGCGCTCCTCGTTCCGTTCGCCGCCCGGTTCGGCACGGCGGAGACGGTGCACAAGGTGGTCCACGCGATCGTGCTCGAATACGTTCCGTTTCTTGCGATGCTGTTCGCGCTGTTCACCATCGCCGGCGGCATCTGCCTCAGGGGAACGCTTGCTGGAACGCCCGCCGTCAACACTGCGCTGATGGCGCTGGGCGCGGCCCTTGCAAGCGTCATGGGGACGACCGGCGCGTCGATGCTCCTGATCCGCCCCCTGCTCGCCGCCAACGAAAGCCGGGGCCATCGCGCGCACGCCGTCGTGTTCTTCATCCTGCTGGTCGGCAACGTCGGCGGAGCCTTGTCGCCGCTCGGCGATCCGCCGCTCTTCATCGGGTTTTTGCGGGGCGTCGACTTCTTCTGGACAACAGGCGCGCTCGCACCCCCGACGATCTTTCTGTGCGTCGCGCTGCTCGCTGCGTTCTACGCGCTCGACACGATGCTTTACCGCCGCGAGGAACATTTCCGGGCGCCCCGTGAACGAACGCCGCTGTCGGTCGAAGGCGCTTCCAACTTCGTGCTGCTCGCGGCGGTGATCGGTACCGTGCTCCTGTCGAGCCTGTGGAACCCGGAAATGGCGATCGATGTCGCCGGCTCGCATGTCCCGCTCGAAGACGGGGTGCGCAGCGCGATGCTCGTTGCGTTCGGGGCATTGTCGATGTGGCTCACGCCGGCTGCCGTTCGCACACACAACCGGTTCCACTGGGCGCCGATCCTCGAGGTGGCCAAGCTGTTCGCGGCAATCTTCATCACGATCTTCCCCGTGCTCGCCATGCTGGAGGCGGGCCGCGACGGCCCGCTGTCGAAGATCTTCATGCTCGTGACCGACGGCGCGGGCCAGCGCGACAACGTGATGGTCTTCTGGCTGACGGGTCTATTGTCTGCGTTCCTCGACAACGCGCCGACCTATCTCGTGTTCTTCAACCTGAGCGGCGGCGATGCCGACGTGCTCATGCGCGAGCACGCGCAGTCTCTGGCGGCGCTGTCCATGGGCGCGGTCTATTTCGGCGCGCTCACCTACATCGGCAACGCGCCGAACTTCATGATCAAGGCGATCGCGGAGGATCGCGGTGTGGCGATGCCGAGCTTCTTCGGCTACCTCGCATGGGCGTCGCTCGCGCTGCTGCCCCTGCTTGCGGTGGTCGCAGCGGTCTGGCTCTAGGAAGCGGTCTGCGACATCCGGTCCCTCAACCGAGAACGACGATGTGCACCTGATACGGGCCGTGCGCGCCCAGCACGATCGTCTGCTCGATGTCGCCGGTGCGCGACGGACCCGAGATCAGATTGACGGCTCGCGGCAGGCGCCCACGTTCCCTGCGCACGAGTGCGAAGGCCTCTTCCATGCCCGACACGATGCGGTCCGCGTGGACGACGGCGACGTGCGTGTCCGGCAGCAGCGTGGTCGCCGTTGGCGAGCCCTGCCCCGTCAGCACGACGAGCGTCCCCGTTTCGGCGATGGCGCAAAACGTCCCCGTGATGCCGAGCCGATCCTGACCCATCGTCGGTCGCGCCTCGATGGCGAGACCGACCGCGGGCCAGTCGAGGTCCGCAAACTCGGGCCAGCACACGCCTGCACGCGCCGCGGGAATCTCCGCGTCCGCCCGGGCGTCGAGCGCGGCGAGGTAGCGTGCGACGGCTGCGGGCAGCTCGCCCCGATCGGCGAGCCGCTCCACGGTGCTCTGCATGTCGGAGGCCCGCTGCATGAACCGCGTGAGGAGGTCGGCGGGCATCGTCGGGCGGGGCCCTTGCCGATGCGCTTCAATGTAGCCCTCCGCCTCGGCTCGCGCGTTGTTGCGATCGGAAGTCCTGCCGAGCGCGCGCCGCGTCCGCGCGAGAACCGCATCGCGCGCGGCCCGATTGTGGGTGAGCGACGTCGGCATCGGCGACTACATGTGCCGGCGGACGAATGCGTCGACGCGGCGGACGCCTTCGTTTATCGCCGGGTGCGACGCCGCGTACGAGAAGCGTATGTGCTGGCCGTCGCCCGGCACGCGGCGGCCGAAGTGCGTATCCGCCAGCACGGCCACGCCCGCCTCCAGCAGCAGCCGCTTGCGAAACGCCTCCGAATCCGCGCAACCCGTGACGCGGCACGCTTCCGTCACGTTGGGCCACGCGTAGAACGCGCCGCCCGGCACCTTGCACGCGATCCCCGGAACGTTGTTCAGAAGGCCCACGATCAGGTCGCGGCGCTCGAGGAAGCTCGCGCGCATCGCGTCGGCGGCGTCCTGCGGACCCGAGATCGCTTCGACGGCCGCCCATTGCGAGATCTGCGATGCGCACGAATCGGTGTTCGTGATCCACCGCGTGAAGAGCGGGGCGAGCGTACGGTTCGCGACGTAGCCGATCCGCCACCCTGTCATCGCCCACGTCTTCGAAGCGCCGTCGGAAATGATCGTCCGCGCCTGCATGCCGGGACGCGTGGCGAGCGACTGGAAGGTTCCCGCGTACGCGAGCCGCGAATAGATCTCGTCCGCGAACACCCAGACCTGCGGATGGCGCGCGAGGATTTCGGCGATGGCGTCGAGGTCGTCGCCGCGCAGCATGCCGCCGGTCGGATTGTGAGGTGTGTTGAGGATCAGGAGCTTGGTCTGCCGCGTGATCTTCGCTTCCAGTTCCGCGGGGTCGAACGCGAAGTCGCGCGCCTCGCGCAGGTAGATCGGAACGGGCACCGCGCCGTTGGCCAGGATCTGCGATTCGTAGATCGGAAAACCCGGCACCGGATAGATCACCTCGTCGCCCGCGCCGTAATCCGTCACGGAAGCGATGGTGTAGGCGATGAACGGTTTCGCCCCGGCGCCGATCACGACGTCGTCGGGCTGCACGTCGAGCCCCCGGCGCGACGCGAGGTCCTTCGCCGCGGCCGCGCGCAACTCGTCGATGCCGGCGGAAGGCGTGTACCCGTGCTTGCCGGCCTCGATCGCCGCGATGCCCGCCTTGCGGATGTTCTCCGGCGTCGGAAAGTCGGGCTGCCCGATGCAGAAAGACACGATGTCCTTGCCCTGGCGCACGAGAGCGTTGACCTCCGCGAGCACCACGAAGGCATTCTCGGTGCCGAGCGATTCGGCGCGCCGCGAAAGCTTCAGGCCGGCGAGCGCTGTCTCGTTCGGAGCGTTCATCGTCGCTCTCCTTGTCGTTGACGACTCCGTTGCCGACTCGTTTGCCTGTACTGGTCGCGAAACGTGCGCCCCGGCGGCGCGGGCATGTCCCGGCCGTCGGTCCATCCTCCCGCGAACGGGAGACGGTGAATGAGCCGTGCGGATCCGCCCATCGCGTTCAGCACTTTCACGGCGAGGCGCGTTCCCATCGCATAGACCCCCGGCCGCATCGCCATCCACGACCAGGCCGCGTGGCCCATGCGCTCGTACCAGGGGCGCAACCGGCGCTCGAACGCCTGCTCGCGCAGCTTTCGTTGCAGATCGGGCAGCGGGATCTTCACCGGGCAGACGACGCCGCACTGATTGCACATCGTCGATGCCGCCGGCAGGTCCTGCGCGTTCTCGAGGCCGACGTACATCGGCGTCAATATCGAGCCGATCGGCCCCGGATACACCCAGCCGTACGAGTGGCCGCCGACGTTCTGATACACCGGGCAGTGATTCATGCAGGCGCCGCAGCGAATGCAGCGCAGCGCCGCCCGGACCTCGCTCGCGAGCACATCCGTGCGTCCGCAGTCGACGACGATGAAGTACATGTGCTCGGCGCCGTGGAACTCGCCTTCCCCTTTCGTTCCCGTCAGGATGTCGACGTAGTTCGAGATCGACTGCCCGGTCGCCGAGCGCGGCAAGAGGCGCATCAGCGTCGCGACGTCCTCGAGCGTGGGCACCACCTTCTCGATGCCGGAGATCGCTACGTGCACCTTCGGGAGCGTGGTCGCGAGCGTTGCATTGCCCTCGTTGGTGACGATCACGACCGACCCGGTCTCGGCGACGAAGAAGTTGCCGCCCGTGATGCCCATGTCGGCCGAGAGATAATGCTGCCGCAGCACGCCGCGCGCTTCGCGGCACAGCTCCTCGATGCCCGTCTTGATCGGCGTGCCGTGCGTCTTGTGGAAGAGCTCGGCCACCTCCTCCTTCGACTTGTGCAGCGCCGGGCCGATGATGTGCGACGGCGGCTCGTAATTGTTGATCTGGAGGATGTACTCGCCGAGGTCGGTCTCGACGACGGTCAACCCCGCGGCCTCGATCGCGTGGTCGAGCGCCGATTCTTCGGAGACCATCGACTTCGACTTGATGATCTTCTGCACGCGGTGCTTCGCGGCGATCTCGAGCACCAGCGCGTTGATGTCCGCCGGCGTCTCCGCGAAGAGCACGGTGGCGCCGCGGGCCGTGGCGTTGCGCTCGAAGATCTCGAGCCACACGTCGAGGTTGTCGAGCGCGCGGTCGCGGATCGCCTTGCCGGCCTCGCGCGTCGCCTCGAAGTCGTCGACCTCGTGCAACGACGCCCGCCGCTTCGCCACGAACTTCGCCTCGAGACGTTTGAGCTTGCTCTGCAGGCGCTCGTCGTGCAGGTTGGCGTGCGCGCGCGCCTTGAAGTGCATCGATGCGACTTGCATGGCTCCGCTCCGCGGCTTCCGGCGTCAGGCAGTTGAATCGCCAACGGGCGCCGGCCGGTCGCCCGCCAACACCTCGGCAACGTGCAGCACCTGCGTCTTCTCGTTTCCCAGCCGGCGCATGCGCCCTTCGATGTTGAGCATGCAGCCGACGTCGCCCAGCACGACGGCATCGGCGCCTGACGCCGCGATGTGCCCGCACTTGTTGTCGGCAAGGCGGCTCGAGATCTCGCCGAACTTGAGCGCGAACGTGCCGCCAAAACCGCAGCACGTTTCGCAGTCGGCCATTTCCCTGAGCTCGAGCCCTTCCACCTTGGCGAGGAGTGCGCGCGGCTGGCGCTTCGTTCCCATCTCACGCAGGCCGGCGCACGAGTCGTGATAGGTCACGCTGCCGTCGAAGCGGCCGGGAACGCGGTCGAGCGTCGTTTCGTGCACGAGAAAGTCCGTGAGCTCGCGCGTCTTCGCGGCAAGCACGGCGGCGCGTTCGGTCATCGCCGGATCGTCCGCGAAGAGGTCGGCGTAATGCGTGCGAATCATCCCGCTGCAGGAGCCGGAAGGCGCGACCAGGAAATCGAAGTCCTCGAACTCGGCCACGAGCTTCGCGGCGAGTGCGCGCGCATCCTTGCGGTCGCCGGCATTGTAGGCGGGCTGTCCGCAGCACGTCTGCGCCGGCGGGACGACGACCTCGGCGCCCGCCGCTTCGAGCAGCCGAAGGGCGGCGAAGCCGACCGACGGGCGCATCAGGTCGACGAGGCAGGTGACGAACAGACCGACGCGCATCGAAGCGATTCAGAAGACCGCGGGGAACGGCGCTGATCTTACCATGCGCCTTGCCACGCTTTTCGCACGCGCCGAGGCGGGGGCGCCTCAGAGGAGACCGGAGTTCGCGAGCGCGACGACGCAGATGCCGAGAAGCTGCTGCGGAAAGATCCCGAACCCGAGCAGCGCGAGGCCGTTCGCCGACAGCGCCCACCGGTTGTCGGCGCGCGCTTCGATCGGTGCCCGGTCGGACGGCTCGTCGAAGTACATGAGCTTGACGATCCGCAGGTAGTAGAACGCGCCGATCAGCGACGTGAGCACGGCCACCACCGCGAGCCAGACGAACCCCGCATCGACGGCCGCCTGGATGACGGTGAACTTGGCGTAGAAGCCGACCGTGGGAGGCAGGCCGGCCAGGGAGAACATCGCGAGCAGCATCATGAACGCCCACCACGGCGAGCGCTGGTTCAGCCCCTTGAAGTCGGCCAGCTGATCGGCCTCGAAGCCTTCGCGCGACAGCAGCATGATCATGCCGAAGGAAGCGAGGGTGGTGAGCACATAGGCGATCGCGTAGAACATTGCTGCGCTGTAGCCGCTCGGGTTCGCGGCGAGGAACCCCATGAGCATGTAGCCCATGTTCGCGATCGACGAATACGCGAGCATGCGCTTCATGCTGGTCTGCGCAATGGCGACGACGTTGCCGAGGATCATCGACAGCACCGAGAGCACCATCAGCATCCCCTGCCAGTCGAACCAGAGCCCCCCGAGCGCGACGGCAAGAAGGCGCAGCATGAACGCGAACGAAGCGAGCTTGGGTGCAGTGCCGATCAGAAGGGTAACCGCGGTGGGTGCGCCGTCGTAAACGTCCGGCACCCACATGTGGTACGGCACGGCGCCCAGCTTGAACGCCACCCC
>Ga0070670_100000499_pt1 | contig 31435 bp, 26 predicted proteins | sample KBSS63metaG_FD_64665 | JGI IMG/M metagenome (GOLD analysis project Ga0070670, IMG submission 64665) | Switchgrass rhizosphere microbial communities from Kellogg Biological Station, Michigan, USA - KBS S6-3 metaG | ecosystem: Host-associated > Plants > Roots > Rhizosphere > Soil ... | reverse complement strand
CGTTGTGGTCGGGCGGGGCTGCGCTCTCGATGTCGCCGCGGCGGGCCCGAATGATCCGGCTCCACGCCTGGACCTGGCGTTCCCATTCTTCCGGAATTTCCGAGAGCACGTTGAGCCGCGCACGGGTGTCCTCGCCGCGCTTGGTATCGTGCGTCGAGGTGCCGAGCATGGCGTGGGGCCAGCGGCGGGCCCGCTCGGCGTTGGCTCGATGGAACGCCGAAACGGCGACGCCGAAAAGATCCGGATGTCCCCCCACCTCGTTGAGCGAGACCAGGCGGTTGTAACGATAGAACGCCGTATCCTCGAGGCCTTTCGCCATCACCGGGCCGCTGTACTGCTGCACCTTCATGGCGAAGCGAACGACCGTCTGCCGGCTGTAACCGCTCTTCGGTTGCTCCACCAGGTCGGTCGTGAGCAGCCGATGCAGGAAATCGAACACGCTGGCGTCGGGCGCGTGCTCGGCGCGCCGAGCTTGCGCGATCGCCCAATCGATGTCGCGCCTGTCGGCCTCGGAAGGCGTCGTTCCGTCGATATAGGTGCGATAGACCGGAAAGCGGGCGACGATCTCGCGCAACGCGACATGCAGGATGTTGTCGGTGAAGTCGCACGTGCGCCGATTCGAACGGGCGATGCGGCCGGCGTCGCGAGCGAGCACATTGAGCTCGCTCGCCATCTCCGTGTCCATGATGAGGATCTTGCAATCGCGGACGATGTCCTCGAACGCGCGCCGCTGCCCCGTGAACGCGCGATAGAAGCGGCTGAACGCCTCCTCCCCGGCCGGATCGACGAACAATCCGCCGACAAGATTAGCGAACTCGTAGCCGGTCGTGCCCTCGATCGGCCAGTCCTCGCGCAGATGCTCATGGCGCGCGAGTATCTTCTCGACCACGAGATAGAACGGGCGGGCCGCGCTCTCGCGCAGGCGGATGCAGTAACCCTTGGGATCGAGCAGACCATCGATGTGATCGATGCGAAGACCGTCGAGGGTCCCCTCGCCGATCTTTTCGAGCACGAAGCGGTGGGTGAGGTCGAACAGTTCCGGCTGCTCCATGCGCAGGCCGGCGAGTTCGTTGATGTTGAAGAAGCGACGATAGTTGATGTCATCGGCCGCAACCTGGAAATACGCCGGGCGCCAGTGCTGTCGCTGGATCAAGCCATGCAGGCGATCGGTGTCCTGGTTGAACGAGCCGACCGCCTGCAGCACGGCGTCGGCCACATCCGGCCGCTCGACGGCAAGCGCCGCCAGTTCCCGCTTCAGGTCGTCTGCGCGGCGCACCACATTCGGCCGATGACTGGGCAGGCCCGCGAACGCGTCGCCCAAGCGCTCCAGTTCGGGATGCGCGTCACCCAGGATGCGGTCGTAGTCGAGCGGGCAGATCGGCAGCTTGTGCGTCCCGTAGGCCCACACCGCGAATGATCCCGCGGCTGCGTCGAAGCGCAGCTCGAGGCCGCCCTCCTCCAGCACCTGCCCGTACTGCTTGCCGAGGAAGGGCGTGAGCAGCTTGCCCTGCAAATAGCGCGCGCCCGGCTCCCAATCGATATCGAAGTAGCCCGCGCGCGCCGAATCCGGTCCCCACTCCAGCACGTCCAGCCACCACGCGTTATCGGCCCCGCCGACGCCCATATGGTTGGGCACGAAATCGAGGATCTGGCGAAGGCCATGCGCCTTCAGCGCGTCGACCATCGCCCGGAAGTCATCCTCGCTGCCGAGCTCGGGATTGAGCGCGTTATGATCCACGATGTCGTAGCCGTGGGTGCTTCCGGGGCGGGCTTTCAGGTACGGCGACGCGTAGAGATGGCTGACCCCGAGGGCGGCGAGATATGGCACCAGCCGGGCGGCCGCCGCGAAGCCGAAATCCTTCGTCAGCTGCAACCGATAGGTGGCGCGCGGGGCGGGTCTGTCGGCGTCAGCAGACATCGGAGTGCTTGCGGCTGGCGAGAGATGGGCGAGCGCTGTTGAGGATCTGCGCAAGCGCCCGCACGCGGGGATTCGCGGCAAGGTCTTCCAGGCTGAGGGACTGCTTGCGCCGCCAATTCGAATGCTGGTCGGTGGTGCCCGGCAAGTTCACTTGCTCCCTCTCGTCGGTCAGATCGTCGAGTTGCACCATGGCGAGCCCGGAGCGGGTGCGGGCGAGAAAGGCGTGCACGGCATCGGCCAGATCCGGGCAAAACGGGCTGGTGGCATCCAGACCCGTCAATCCCAGCCCGGCAGCCGCGAGTGCACGCAGAAGCGCCGCCCGTTCCTTCGCCCGCTGCACGTGCTGGCGCTGCGCTTCGTCCCTGCTCGGGTAGAGCCCGTGCCCGCTTTTCAACTCGATATCGTGCGCTTCCCACCACCCGCGCAGGGTCGCCAGGTCGTGGCTGCCCGGGGTCGCCAGCGCCAGCGGCGGATAGTCCTGCGGCTGCACCAAAGCACCGTCGGCATTGAACTCGAAGAACAGTACCCGATAGGACAGGATACCGGCCGCTTGCATGCGCTCGCGGAAGCCCTCAGGAACGGTGCCGAGGTCCTCGCCGACGACGAGACACCGGTGCCGATGGCTCTCCAGCGCGAGGATCCCGATCAGGTCGTCCATGGGATAGGTGACGTAGGCTCCTTGTGCAGGCGGACAGCCCTGCGGAATCCAATAGAGATGCTGCAGTCCCATCACATGATCGATTCTCAGACCGCCGGCATGACGCATATTGGCGCGGACCAGATCGATGAAGCCGGAATAGCCCTCCATGCGCAGCGCATGGGGATTGAACGGCGGCAGACCCCAGTCCTGCCCGACCGGATTGAGAATGTCGGGCGGCGCACCGACATGCGCGCTCGATACGACGAGATCCCGGCGTGCCCAGGTCTCCGCGCCTGCACTGTCAGCGCCGACAGCGAGGTCGCGGTAGATGCCGATCGTCATGCCTTTTGCGCGAGCGATCCCTGCCGCTTTGGCCAGTTGCTGGTCGGCGATCCATTGCGTCCAGGCGAGAAAATCGATCCGATCCCGATGCTGGTGCGCGAACCGCGCAACGGAGGAGGAGACAGGGTCTTGATATTCCTTGGGCCAGTTCCGCCAATCCGCCTGCGGCGGTGCTTGCGCGGCAAAATGCTCGCGCAACGCCTGGAAAAGGCAGAAGCGTTCGAGCGCGTCACCCTGCTGGCGCCGAAAGTCCTGGAATCCCCGGCTTCGGCCACTGTCGACATTGTTTCGAAACGCCTCGAATAGCGCGCGCAGAAGCGGCAGCTTCAGGCGCGCGACCGCCGCGTAGTCGACCAGAGGCGCATCGCGGCAATGGGCGAGATCGCGCCGGAACTCCGGTGTGGCAGCCATCGCGCGGACGCGGTCGGATGATTCGAATTCCGCCACCGCCGGTATCTCGATGAACAAGACATTGAGAAAAAGCCGACTCGCCGGCGAGTAAGGGCTCGCCTTGTCGGGCGCATCCAGAAACATCGCATGCAGGGGATTGAGCCCGATGACTGCGGCGCCGAGATCGGCGGCGAATTCGGCGAAGCGCTTGAGGTCGCCGAAATCGCCGATCCCCCAATTGGTCTTCGAGCGCAGCAGGTAGAGCTGGAGCGAGATGCCCCAGAGCGGGGTGTCCGCAGCCAAGCCTTCCGGAACGTAGCAATCCGCGGGAACGACGATCAGTCGCATTTCGGCAGGCCCGAGCCCGTGCACGTCGATCCGCAGTCGGTGATAGCCGATTTTCGCAGGCGCCTGGATCACAAGAGTTCGGCGCTCGACTTCTGGGCTTCGCTTCCGCGAGCGAGGCGGCGCAAGCTTGGCGAAGGATATCTCCCCTTCCCGGCTCGCACCGTCTTCGTCCGTGACCGCCCAACGCACGACCTCGATCCCCCTCGGCAGCGTGAGCGGGACGGCAAGCGGCGCGCCGGGGTCGGACACCACCATGACCGGCGGAAGCGGGCGATCGGCTTCTGCTTGCTCTATCTGCCGGAGCATGGTCTGCGCCCTGCGCGCGTCCGCGACCGCAAGGCCCATTGCGGTAAGGAGGGCGCGGCTGACCTTGGGCTCGGTGTGGCGAAGTTTGCCGGTGGCGTCCTTGAACTCGGGCTCGATACCCATGCGCGCGGAAAGTTGGTCAAGCACGCTCACGGCCGGACCACGTCTTGCGCGTTCGCAGCGTCCGCAATCGACCACATGACCGACCACGGGCCCAAAGCTTTGCGCTCCTGATCGAGGACGCCTTCGCTCCAGACAACCCGACCGGGGCTCGGGCCAAATCCTTTCCAGGTCGCATCGGAAAGGTTGGCGAGCACGGTGAGCCCGCTCCCATCACCGAGGCTCCAGCTCACGCGGAATGCGCCGGACCCGGATGTTTCATACGTGCCGGCATGGCCTGCAGCCTGCGCAAGCCTCGGCACGATTTCGGACCGGCGGATTGCAAGGATCCGCCGGTACCAATCGAGCCACTGCGCATGCGGCGCGCGCCCGCGATCGCTCCAGTCGAGCTTGGCTGAACGGAACGTCTCCTCGGCGGTCGGGTCGGGAATACTTTCGCGTGTCGCCTCGTCCTGGAATTCCGGAAATTTGGCAAACTCCGCACGGCGCCCCTTGCGAACCGCTTCCGCCAACTCCTCCTCGAAATCGCAAAAGAAGGGAAAAGGCTGCGCCGCTGCCCATTCCTCTCCCATGAACAGCATGGGAATCTGCGGCGCGAGCAGAAGCACGGCAGCAATGGCACGCACGCGTTCAGCGGGGGTCCCATGTGTCAGCCGATCGCCAAAGGCGCGGTTGCCCACCTGGTCGTGGTTCTGCATGAAGGCGATGAAGGCGGTGGGTGGCAGGTGCGCGCTGGGTTGGCCCCGCGCCGTGCCCCGATAACCCATCATCTCGCCTTGGAAGGTGAAACCTTCAGCCAGCGCTCGCGCCAATTTTCCGATGTCGCCCTGATATTCCACGTAGTAGCCGGCGTGCTCACCAGTGGCGGCGGTGTGGAGGCCATGGTGCACATCGTCATTCCACTGCGCGGTGTAACGTTCAACCCGGCCCCCCGGCCCACGTTCCAGCCAGTGCGCCTCGTTCTCCTCATTCTCCAGAATGAGATGGACGTGGCGATCCTTCCCGAACGTCAGGTGCACCCGCTGCGCCAACTCTTCCAGCAGATGCTTTGGGCTGTCGTCCATGATGGCATGGACCGCATCCAGACGCAGGCCATCGAAATGAAACTCCTCCAGCCAATAGAGGGCGTTGTGAATTACGAATTCCCGCATCACGGTCGCATCGTCGCCGTCGTAGTTGATGGCGCTGCCCCAGGGGGTCTTGTGGCGGTCCGTGAGGATCTGCGGGGCGTAGACTGGAAGATAATTCCCATCAGGCCCGAAATGATTGTAGACGACGTCGAGAAGGACCATGAGACCCCTACGATGGGCGGCGTCCACCAAGGCTTTCAGGTCGTCCGGCCGGCCGTAGCTCCCATCGGGTGCAAAGAGAAGAACGCCGTCGTAGCCCCAATTGCGGCGGCCGGGGAAGTCGGCCAGCGGCATCAGCTCGAGCGCCGTGACGCCGAGATCGACCAGGTGATCCAGGCGTTTGATCGCAGCGCGGAACGTGCCTTCCGGCGTGAACGCGCCGACATGCATTTCGTACAGCACAGCTTCATGCCACGGCCGGCCCCGCCACGAACCGTCGCGCCATTGGTACACAGCGGGGTCGATCACCTCGCTCGGACCGTGAACGTCGCGCGGCTGATAGCGTGATGCCGGATCCGGCACGCGCATGCCGTTCGCCAGTTCGAAGCAATACTGCGTTCCCGCTCTCGCCCCGCTGGTCGCTAGCTCGTGCCAGCCATCGGACCGTGGCCGCATCGCCAATGTTTCGTCCTGCCCCTCGAGCACGAGCCGCACACGCTGCTGCTCCGGCGCCCACAGCCGGAACCGGACCGCCCCGTCGGGACCCAACTCGGCACCGAACGGCATGGCATGAAAGGGAGTTGCGCGCTCAGCCACGGTCGGCATTCCGAGCGTTGTGGTGGAGCGGGCTCGGATCATTCACCGACCGCGCGGAGAAGGCGGTGGCATCCACGCCATCGACGATGGCCAGAACGCCGGCAATCGGGATGTCGACCCAATCGGGCCGGTTGGCGAGTTCGTAGCCGATCTCGTAGAGCGCTTTCTCGATCACGAACAGCCGCAGAAGATCGCTTGCCTGCGCGAGATCTGCGGGGAAGCTCGGACAATCTTGGATCGCCTGGGCATAGGCATCCAAGAAAATGGCGGACATCCGCTCGGCGCAGGTTTGCAGTCGCGCGGCGGACTCTTGCCCCGCGCGCACGGCGCGCGTGACGGACGCGGCAGCGTACTGAAATGAGCGCAGCATCCCGGCGACATCGCGCAGCGGCAGGTGCTTGCTGCGCCGCTCGCTCAGCGGCCGCATAGGCTCGCCCTCGAAGTCGATGATAAAGACATCCTCGCCGGCCATGAGAACCTGGCCCAAATGGTAATCGCCATGAACGCGGGTTCGTTTGGCGCCGACCTTTGCCGGCATCAGCCCTGCAATCTGCGTCAGGAGGTATTGGCGGGCGCAAAGCAGGCGATCCGCGGCTTGCTGCGTGGAATGACCCAGTCTCGGTCGAACCTGGTTCAGCGCGTCGAAAGCACGCTCTGCGCCGGTGCGAATCGCTCGCGCCCAATCGATGAGGTCATCTGGCTCGATGGCCTCGGGCGCAAAGGCCGTGTCGGCGGTCTCGACGGCAAAGGCGTGATGCAACTCGGCGGTCCGCTGTCCGAGGCAGCGCGCCAACGAGAACAGCTGACGTTCGGTGCTGAACGCGTCGGCATGTTCGTCGGTGATGCTTTCCAGTCGTTCGATGACATGCGACCAGCCATCGCCCTGGTTCGGGATCAGCGCCTGCAGCACACAAAGCGCGGTCGGCACCTCTCCCGCGGTCGCGGCCAGCTCGACTGATCCGAGAAGAGCCGGCGCATTCTTGAAGCCGGCCACTTCGGTCAGAAAACGACCTATCTCCACCTCGGGATGAATGCCGCCCTCGAGCCTGCGGAAACCCTTGAGCATCAGACCACCGATACGAACCGACGTGTTTGACTGCTCGCCGGCCCTGCGCTCGATGGTGGATGCCGCCGTCATCCCTCGCGCGTTGAGCGATGCCGACCGTCGAAAGACGAGAACGGGAGCGTCGCCCCCTTCGGTGCCCTCGTCCGTCGCGATGCGAGCGAGCACTCCGCGGATGAACCGATCATCGGCGAAGGCGTCGACCAGGAGCCCGCGCGAGGAGGCATGTTGCACCTCGGCCAATATTGCAGACGCCGGCGCCTCTGCATCCCACAGGATGCTGACGGGCAGCAGGTACTTGCGCGACGGCTGACGTTCTGGCGTCACATCCAGGATCAGGATGAGCGCATCGTCGCCGGGGGCCAACGAGATCGAATTCGCGATCCCGACATGCGGAACGCCTGCATCTTTGGCGGCGTACCAGCGCCGCTCCATCAGGTAGCTGGGAAGAATGTCGGACGCGAGTCGCCCGAAGGTTTGATCAGGCGGGAGATCGCGCATGGTGCGTCCTTGCGCCTCGAATACGGGCAGAGGGCGCGATCCGCGAGAATCAACTACGTCCGTCGTGCTCAACTCCAGGTGGGGCATCAAACCATCTCAGGGGCCACTGGGCGCTCCGCGAGATCGAGAATGGCGCCGATTCCCTCCCGCGTCTTTCGCGGCTGGCGATCTTCGAAACCCAGCACGAAGACGACCAGCGATCGGCTCGTGACTTGATAACGGTGACCGAACTCGAACGTCGGCGTTTCGGTGCCGCCAGGGACATTGGTGTCGACCACGCGGAACCAGCACTTGCCCTCGGGTACCTCCGGGACGGTGAACTCCACCACGTCGTGGTGAGCATTGGTGACAATCAGGAGCGTCGCGTCGTCGCCGCGCCTCTTGATGCCGGTCGGCTGCGCGCGGCCATCGAGCAGCATGCCGAAGCACTTGGCTTTGCCATCCTCCCATTGCCCCTGGTCCATCTCTTTCCCGGTGGGCGAGAGCCAGGTCACATCCTTGACGTCCAACTCTTCATTGTAGCGTCCCACGACGAAGCGGCCACGATGCAGGATCGGGTATGCCTTGCGGAGTGCAATCAGCTTGCGGGTGAACTCGCGAAGATTGCGGCCTTCGGGCGTGATGTTCTCCCAGTCGAGCCAATTTATCTCGTTGTCTTGGGCGTAGGCATTGTTGTTGCCGTTCTGGGTATGACTGAACTCGTCGCCAGCGAGGATCATGGGCGTGCCTTGGGAGAGCAGAAGCGTCGACAGGAGATTGCGTTGCTGGCGCGCGCGCAATTCCTTGATCGCAGGATCGTCGGTGGGACCCTCCACGCCGTGGTTCCAGGAATAATTGTTGGAGTGACCGTCGCGATTGTCCTCGCCGTTCGCCTCGTTGTGCTTGTCGTTATACGAGACGAGATCGTTCAAGTTGAACCCGTCATGCGCGGTGACAAAATTCACGCTGGCCCAAGGCCGGCGTCCGCGCTTGTTGAAGAGATCGCCCGAGCCTGAGATGCGCGCGGCAAAATCCGCCAGTTTTCCTTCGTCACCCTTCCAGAACGAACGTACCGTATCGCGGAACTTGTCGTTCCATTCGGCCCATCCGGGCGGAAATTGTCCGACTTGGTATCCGCCCGGCCCGATATCCCAAGGCTCGGCGATCAGTTTGACGCTGGATAAGACCGGGTCTTGCCGGCAGGCATCGAGAAATCCGCCACCTTCGTCGAACCCGTAGGGTTCGCGCGCAAGGATGGTGGCAAGGTCGAAGCGGAAGCCGTCGACCCTCATCTCCGTCGCCCAGTAGCGCAGCGAATCCGCGACCATCTGGAGCACGCGCGGGTGCGAGAGGTTGACCGTATTCCCGGTGCCGGTGTCATTGATGTAGTAGCGCTTCTTATCCGGCATCAAGCGGTAATAATTAGCGTTGTCGATGCCCCTGAGCGACAGCGTTGGTCCCAACTCGTTGCCTTCAGCCGTGTGGTTGTAGACCACGTCGAGGATCAACTCGATGCCGGCGGCGTGGAACTGGTTCACCATTTCCTTGAACTCGTTGGCAAACGGCGAATGCAGATAGCGTGGCTCGGGGGCGAAAAATGCGATCGAGTTGTAGCCCCAGTAATTCTTGAGGCCCTTATCGATGAGGTAACTGTCGTCGACGAAGGCGTGAACCGGCAACAACTCTGCCGAGGTCACGCCGAGTGTGCGCAGATAGTTCGCCACGCGGGAGTGCGCCAACCCTGCGAAGGTGCCGCGGGTCGCAGCCGGAATATGCGGGTTGAGCTTGGTGAAGCCCTTGACGTGCATCTCGTACGCGACGGTCTGTTCCCACGGGACGGCGGGTTTGCGCTCCTGTCCCCATGTGAAAGCAGGATCGATCACCCTGCACTTGAGCATCAAAGGCGCACTGTCACGCTCGTCGAAGGACAGGTCCTTGTCGGCGGAATCGAGCACATAGCCGAACAATTCCGGCCCCCAGGTGAGGGAGCCGACGATTTGCTTCGCGTATGGGTCGATCAAGAGCTTGTTGGGATTGAAGCGATGTCCCGCGTCGGGCTCGTAGGGTCCGTGCACACGATAGCCATAGACTGTTCCAGGCCGCGCCTCCGGCAGATAGCCGTGCCAGACTTCATCGGTGTATTCCGGCAGTTCGAGCCGCTCCACCTCCTGCCTGCCATCGATGTCGAAAAGGCAGAGTTCGACCTTCGTGGCATTGGCGGAAAACAACGCAAAATTCACCCCTAGCCCATCCCAGGTTGCTCCGAGCGGAAAAGGTCGCCCCTCCCGGATCGGTGAACGCTGCAAGACTTGAGTTTGAGGAAAGCCGGGCGATTTCCGACGAGCGCGCTTCATGAAAGCCTTCCGGATTGTGGCGAGCTCACAACGTTGCAAAGCCACCCAGGTCGCGGCTCACAACCACTCGCTTTGTCATATCGACGGGAAACGCGACCACCCGTGGTGGGGGCGGCTCGGTTTAAGGACAAGGGGAAAGTCTTTCTAGGCCGCATGAAGTGTGAGGCGGGAAACGACTCATTTGTCTCCTGAGCGGAAAAACGCGTCGTTTGTGCCACCTTCGTAACGTCCGCTGCCTTGAAAAGTTTCGAGGTCCCGCCCGGTAGCGGCTAGATGCGAGCAAAAGCGCGGCCGCTTTGCAAGGCCAATCGTAGCTTGCGATGGCGCGTCGCCGCCAGCGCTGGCTTCTCGGGGAAGACGGCGGCACGTGACATCAGCGCATCCGCATGCCCCCGCGCCAAATGTCGGGCCGCTGCTGTTGAGGAAGCGGCGCGCACGCACCAAGGCCGCCGGTCGTGAGCGCGGGGGGCGCCAGCTGGAACGCGCGGGCGTTCTGCCCGTTAGCCTTGATACGGCAAGAAATCCGACTCTTCGGATGCCTTCGCTGTTTCACCCAGTTCACGGCCGGGAGTTGCACGTGCCAGCATTCTATGACGCCTACATGAATGGACGCGAGCATGCCCACGGCAAGAGCTCGCAAGCCGCGGATGGGCCGGGAGCGATAGATCCCGCCGCGGCCTTTCACGTGGGTGCGGACTGGGTCCGGCAGGTTCTCGTCCCCTGCATCGAGCGGGGCAATGCAGAACTTCAATCGGTGCAGGTCACCATTGAGCTCGACCTCAACCTCGACCCGCGGTCGACGAACCACGCCCACGCCGATTTCTGGCTCGCCGACCTCGGCGAGGGTCCGCGCGCCGTCGGTCCCAAATATTCGATCAATGTGCTGGGCGGACAACGTGTGTGGCTCTACCAGGCCGGTGGGCAAGGGCGGGAGCTCGGCGCCGTCGATCGGTGCGGTGTCGAGGAGATTGAGACGCTGCTCCTGGATGCCACCGAGGAGTTCGGCCGGATGCCAAGATGACGGCGCCCCGCGGCGGCCGCCTGCGCAGCCGACAGCCTCGAGGTCGGTGGTTCGCTCACGCAGCCGCCACGTGCCGCGAACGTTCGCGACCCAACGCACGGAGCGGGCGCGACCCGCGGCGCCGGAACCAAAGAGAAGGTCGCGGGTTGGGCAGAACACGGACATTCTGTGCAGGATCGCATATGTCCCGGCATCCGCCTGGGGCCTTCGTTCGATCCTGAAGCTCGATGCCGAAAGCTCACTCGGCTCCCCACATCGAACGTTGGAGATCACCATGGCCAAAGAACCGAAAAAACTCGACGACCTTTTCCACGATACTCTGAAGGACATCTACTTCGCGGAAAAGAAGATCCTGAGCACGCTGCCGAAGATGGCGAAGGCGGCCCAGAGCGAGGAGCTCAAGGCTGCTTTCGAGAAGCATCACGGCGAGACCGAAGGACAGATCGAGCGACTCGAAGAAGTGTTCGCGCTGATCGAGAAGAAGCCGCAGGGCAAGACCTGTGCGGCGATCGTCGGCATCACCGAGGAAGGCGCGGAGATCATGACCGAGTACAAGGGTACGCCCGCCCTGGACGCCGGCTTGCTGGCCGCCGCGCAAGCGGTGGAGCACTACGAAATCTCGCGCTACGGCACCCTGCGCACCTGGGCCGAAGAGTTGGGCCTGGATGAAGCGGCGAGCCTGCTGCAGGAAACCCTGGACGAAGAGGAAGCGACGGACGAAGCCCTGACCGAGATCGCAAAGTCGGTCGTCAATCAGGAAGCCGAGCGGGTCTGACGCCTACGGGCGCGTCGTCCCTTTGCGCGCTTGTCGCAGCGGAGACGCGTGCCGGAAGTTTAACAACGCAACTCCCGCCTTGCGCGGGAGTGCGTTGCCGCTTCGCCAGGTCGCAAGCTTTGAGCACGCCGCCCGAGAAAACGTGATCCATGGGCGCCGACAGCAGTTTGACCGACCGGCGATTTCGCGAGGCGGAATTTGACGGCGCACGCCGGCGAACCCGATCAAGCTAGTTCGACATCGCCGGCGGCTCAGAAGGTACCCGCGCGAAGAAGCAGGCGTGACTCAAAGCCTGCCGAGCAGGACCAGGATCAACACAATCACCAGGACGAGGCCGATGCCGCCGCCTCCGTAGTAGCCGGTGCCGTAGAAGGGGCCACCGCCAATGCCGCTGAAGCCGCCGAGCAAGATGATAATCAGCACGATGAGTAGAATTGTTCCTAACGACATGGTGTTTCTCCCTGGGGCGTGAAGGCGAGCCCTGCTCCGAGCTTGGTCAATCGGTCGCGACGGCGCGACAGTGCTGAAGAAACCCGGTTACACGTGCAGGCCCCCCTGCATGAATCCGGCCAAGCACCGGAGAACGCAGCAATGTTGACCACTTTTACCACTCACGACAATAGCCGCGGCTCGTATTGGTTCCCGCCTGCGACGCGGAAGCGGGCTGCGCCACCGCCCACATCATCCTTGACACCCGGCATTTCGCACGACACGGGACGCTCCTAGTCCCGGCGGCCTCGCCGATACAGCGCGTCCACCGGTCGAACGGTTTCAATCCGAGTGCGCTCTCGCGGCGTCGCAAATCAGTGTCGACGAAGTGAACTTTTGCAGCCGGGAAAGGTTGTAGTCGGGATCGAGGGACAGCCATCATGCGCTCGTTATCATTCCCTGCTTTATTGTGCTGCGCAGCGCTGGCCGGTTCGGTCGCCGGCTCGGCGCAGACCCCTGCGCCCAGCGGCTTGCAGGCCCCTTCAGCATTCGCATCGATCTCCGATCCTGCCGAACGATCCCGCGCGATGTTTGTGGAGGCGGCCAAGGTGCTGACGCATCCACGCTGCATGAACTGCCATCCGGCGAGCGATCGTCCCTTGCAGGGTAACGACAAGCATCCGCACCAGCCGCTGGTGACACGCGAGACCACCTGCATGACGTGTCACACCGAGCGCAACTTCACCCTCGTAGAGCGCGCGTCCTATCGCAGCATTCCCGGCCACCCGCGTTGGATGGTGGCGCCGATCGAGATGGCCTGGGAGGGTAAGTCGGTCGGTGAGATCTGCCGCCAGATCAAGGATCCGAGCCGCAACGGCGGCCGCGACCTCGCGTTGTTGCATGAGCATCTGGCGCATGATGATCTCGTGGCTTGGGGCTGGCAGCCGGGGCTTGGGCGCGACCCCGCGCCCGGTTCACAAGCAGTGCTCGGCGAGTTGATCCAGGCGTGGATCGATACCGGGGCGCAGTGCCCGTAGGCAGATTCCGGCGCTACGCTTACAACCTGGCACAGCACCACCGCATGCGGTGCCTCACAGCAGGATCTGCGTGGCACACATTCCGCCGAGGATCACCAGGATCGAATAGACGAGCAGCCACTCCGAGTTTCCGGTCATGACGGCTATCACCTCCGCGCTGCACCTGCCATGAGCGATAGGAGATGGCGCCAGCGGCGTCTGTGACGGCCTTCACTTTCGAACGCAGGATTCGAGCCCTTGCGCGAGAGCCCGCGGGAAACGCATGCCGGGATGCAAGCCCATCAACGTCTTCGGTGACCGGAAGCGATCACGCCATCCACAACAGTCATCCACTTTCGGCCATGACTCGATCGAGATCGGCAAGGATTCTGCCCTTCTCGATGCCTGTCATCAGCGATACCTGGATGCCGTTGCGCACGATTGCGGCAATGTCGCCGCGTCCAAGCTGCAATGCCTCCGAAATCGCGCGATAGTTCTGGTTGACGTACCCGCCGAAATAGGCGGGATCATCGGAATTGACGGTGACGATGACCCCCTTGTCCATCAGCCGCCGCAACGGATGGTGCTTGAGATCGTTGACGACCCGCAGTCGCAGGTTTGACAGCGGGCACATGGTCAGCGGCACCTGGTCGCGCGCAAGCCGCCCCACCAGGGTCGCGTCTTCCAGGGAGCGATTGCCGTGATCGATCCGCGCAACGCCGAGCACATCGAGCGCCTGCCACACGTAGTCCGGCGGCCCCTCCTCGCCGGCATGGGCCGAGAGAAAAAAACCAGCGTCGCGCGCGCGATTGAAGACGTGCTTGAATTTGCTTGGCGGGTGTCCGGCCTCGGATGAGTCCAGCCCCACCCCGACGATCCGGTCCTTGAACGCAAGCGCCGAATCCAGCGTGCGTTCGGCATCGGCCTCGTCGAGATGGCGCAGAAAGCACATGATCAGGCTGGCCTGCACGCCGAGGTTTCGCTTGGCATCGCCAATGGCGCGGTGAAGACCGTTGATCACCGTCGCGAATGGAATGCCACGCGACGTATGTCCCTGCGGGTCGAAGAACATCTCGACATGCCGGACATTGTCGGCGTGCGCGCGCTCGAGATAGGCGAAGGCAAGATCATAAAAATCCTGCTGGGTGACCAACACGGACATGCCCTGATAGTAGAGGTTCAGAAAATCCTGCAGGTTTCCGAACTGATACGCGTCGCGCAAAGCTTGCACCGATTGATAAGGCAGGCGGATGCCGTTGCGGCGCGCCAACGCAAACATCAGCTCCGGCTCGAGGCTGCCCTCGATATGAATGTGGAGTTCGCACTTGGGGAGCCGTTGGATCAGAGTGTCATTGTTGGTCATCGCGTCGCTTCTCTCGCAGCCGTGCGGCAGGAACCGTTCGCGGGTTGGCGAACACTAGGGCAGGAAGGTCGATCACTCGCGGAGGAAGATGGCGCTCGCTGGGCAAGCGCGCGACAACCGGCCAGATCGCCTGGGGGAGGCCTTGGGAGATTGGATGGGGGTCAGCGGTGAGGGTAGCCGTCGGACCTGCACCCTGGCGACGCATTATTCAAAGGCGCCAACATGGGGCGGGGCCGGTTCCGGCTCATGCGCGAAGCGCGCAGGGAGCACCCCTGATTTCGCTCTAAGCCATTGCTTGGTCAACTGATCCCGCCCAAAAAGCCGTAACGTCCGGGCCCAGTTTGCCGGCAAGCGGCGATTTTTTTTGCCGCTCTTGTCGGCTATGGCCAGGCTTATTCGTCCTTAGGCACAACGGGGAACGAGCGCATGCTTTACGCCATCCTTTGCTACGATTCCGAAGATGTCGTCGGCTCCTGGACCAAAGAGGAAGACGACGCGGTCATGGCCAAGCTCGCGGTCGTGCAGCAGAAGCTCGCCGACAAGGGCCGGCTCGGGCCGGTTGCCCGTCTGCTGCCGACAACCGCGGCGACGACAATCAGGAAGGGCCGCGAGCCGTTGGTGATCGACGGGCCCTTTGCCGAGACCAAGGAGCAGCTCCTCGGCTTCTATGTCGTGGACTGTTCGACGCTCGACGAGGCCCTCGATACCGCGCGCGATCTGGCCCGCGCGAGCAGCTCGGCGGGGGCGTTCGAGATCCGTCCGCTCAGCATCTTCCGGCCGGGGAGCCTCACGACGTGACCGATATTGCCTGGATCGATGCGGCCTTGACCTCAGCGCGTCCCCAGGCGCTCGGCGCGCTGTTGCGCTATTTCCGCGATCTCGACATGGCCGAGGAGGCGTTTCAGGAGGCATGCCTGCGCGCGCTGCGGCACTGGCCGCAGAACGGTCCGCCGCGCGAGCCGGCCGCCTGGCTCATCCTGGTCGGCCGGAACGTCACGCTCGACCAGGTGCGGCGGCGCAGCAAACAAGAAACGTTGCCCGACGAGGCGGTCATCTCGGATCTGGACGACGCCGAGACCGAGCTCGCCGAGCGGCTCGACGGTGCGCACTATCGCGACGACATTCTCCGGCTGTTGTTCATCTGCTGCCACCCCGACCTGCCGGCGACTCAGCAGATCGCGCTCGCATTGCGCATCGTCTCCGGTTTGTCGGTCAAACAGATCGCGCGCGCGTTTCTGGTCAGCGAGACGGCGATGGAGCAACGCATCACCCGGGCGAAAAGTCGCGTCGCGCAGGCCGATGTTCCTTTCGAGACGCCGGGGGCGGTCGAGCGCGCCGAACGGCTCGCCGCCGTTGCCGCGATGGTCTATCTCATCTTCAATGAGGGATATTCCGCGAGCGGCGCCGCGGAGGTTGCGCGCGCACCGCTCTGCGACGAAGCCATCCGGCTGGCGCGGCTATTGCTGCGGCTGTTTCAGGCCGAGCCCGAGATCATGGGTCTGACTGCCCTCCTCCTGCTGCAGCATGCGCGCGCGGCCGCACGGTTCGATGCGGACGGAAATATCGTGCTCCTGGACGACCAGGATCGCGGCCTCTGGGACCACAAGATGATCGCCGAAGGGCTTGCGCTGATCGACAAGGCGATGCGCCACCGGCATCGCGGCCCGTATCAGGTGCAAGCGGCGATCGCGGCGCTGCATGCCCGGGCGGCGCGGCCTGAAGACACCGATTGGGCGCAGATCGATCTGCTTTACGCCGCGCTCGAGGCCTTGCAACCGTCACCTGTGGTCACGCTCAATCGCGCTGTCGCGGTCTCCAAGACCCGGGGTGCGGATGCAGCGCTCGCCATGATCGAGCCGTTGGCCGCGCGGCTCTCCGGCTATTTCCACTTCTTCGGGTTGAAGGGCGCCTTGCTGCTGCAGCTCGGCCGCGCCAGCGAGGCACGCGCCGCCTTCGACCGCGCGATTGCGCTGGCCAACACCGCGGCCGAAGCCGCCCATATCAGGCGGCATCTCGACCGCCTGATCAAGGACAGCGCGGCCGGCGACGACGCCCGCGCCTCGAGCTGACCGTCAAAAAAACTTGCTCGCATTGTCGGAGCGCGGCCGGCTCGTGCGTCCTTGGGGTACGCCTCGAGCCTCACGGCATCCGCGTGAAACGAGGCCGATTGCGCCGCTTCAATCTCTTGCGCAGGAGCAACCCCGTGACAACACAGCAGATCAGGATCGATATCCAGCGGGCCGCTTTGGGCGGTCGGCCGACCGTGGAGCACGCGTCGTCCGACCAAGCCCTAATCGAGCGGATCGCGTCCGGCGACAAGCTGGCCATGCGAGCGCTGTTCGCACGCCATCACGTGCGTGTGTACCGGTTCATCTTGCGCCTCGTCCGCGATGAGACGCTGGCTGAGGATCTGATCGGCGAGGTGTTTCTCGACGTCTGGCGCCAGGCGGCGAGCTTCAAGGGGCGCGCGGCGGTGTCCACTTGGCTGCTCGCGATCGCGCGCTTCAAGGCGCTCTCGTTGCTGCGGCGGAAAGGGGGAGTGGCTCTGGACGAGGAGACCGCGCGAAAGATCGAAGACACCGCGGACAACCCCGAGGCCGCGATCGAGAGGAAGCAGCGAAGTGAAATCCTGCGCAGGTGCTGGTCGACACTGTCGCCGCAACATCGGGACATCATCGACCTCGTCTATTATCAGGAGAAGACCATCGCCGAGGTCGCGGCAATCGTCGGCGTGCCCGAGAATACCGTGAAGACGCGCATGTTCTACGCGCGCAAGCACCTTGCGCAATTGCTCAAAGGCGCGGGCTTGGATCGAGCCTGATCGCCGTGACGACAGCCGCCCTCAACGCTTCCGCCCTCGACCCGGTGTCCGAGTAGTCAATCGAAAACTTTGTGAGTGGTGCACTGCACCCAAAAGTGTTGCAGCAAAAGCACAGCCGCGGGCGATTGCGATCCGATGAGAACCAAGGCCCTACTTACGCCGGAACGAATTTGCATACTCAATGTTGCCACTACGAATGTTCGGGGGGGATTTTTTCCGAACATTGGATCGACGGGCGGCGATGCGGGCCGCTTCGAAGGCGCCACAGCGGAAAAGGCCGTGCCGTTCCCGAGCGTTGCCCGTCGATCCCAGTTCTTCCTTCCAGCTTGCCCGCCGGCATGATCTCGCGCGTGTCAAACGCGGAGTGATGCCTCGGGTATCATACCATGCGGGTTCGCAGCGTATTCGCAACCTAGCACCGATTGCTCCCGCCACGCCGTTGGCCTGCGCTTGCCAAGCAGAACTCTCGAGGTGCGCGAAGGCAAGGCCGCTATCTCGATCGGGCCTCGGTCAGCTCCGCTTCCGAGCCGGTGCGGTCATGATCGCCGTCGCCGACACGAGGACGCACCGCAAGCAACGCAATTTACAGTGGCAAATAAAAGAACAGCGTGCCGACGGTCCGAAGACTACCGGCAACGCTGCCAACAGTTGACGCGGCACTTTAACCGTGGAGTCCGCCAAACAGCCAAATCAGCAGGATGATCGGAATAGGGATCCCGATCAGCCACAGCAACAAGCCTCTTCCCATCCGTCGCCTCCTCATCGATTTCGACTGCGACAAGAACGTCCACCGTGAATGAAAGTTCCATGGCCTGCGGGACCGAGTGCCGCTGCTCCCCCGTGAACCTGTCGTTGGCGAAGGTCGACTAACCGGTCGGACGGGGTTGCCACATCGACCAACCGGCTGTGCGCAGTGGTAAAGCGACGCGACATGCACGCGGACGAATGCGCGCGGGATGTGTGAGCGACGGCCCGAACGGGTTACGCGAGGAACGATTGCAGTGTTTGGCCCGTTTTCCGTTGGATGCCCGACCCAACCCGTCCCGGTCGTCCCACAGACGCGCGACGATTTTCCAAATCCTGCGCCAGGCCGGCGACCACGGTCTGAACCGACGGAGACTTAGATGCCTTTGCTGATTTGGCTGAGCGCATGCTCGTACTGGCAGAGAGTGAATGCTGAAATGAGGCGAGCCACGCTCCAGTTTCTCGACCACGTCGAACGCCCGCAGTCCCCGCGAAAACAAGGCGCCGGGGTCTTGGGCGAAATGAGCAAGCCGGTTCATCCGGACACGAAGATGTGCGTGCGCGTTCGGGCGAACGCCCGGAATCAATTGAACCTCGGAGCCTGACCGGAGTTGGTCCAGCCCGCACACACGAAAGGCAAAGGATATGGACAAGGATCGGCTCGAAGGCTCGGCCAAGCAGGCCAAGGGCGCCATCAAGGAAGTCGCTGGCAAGGTCACCGGTGATGCCAAGCTGGAAGCAGAAGGCAAGTCGGACAAGGCCGCCGGCAAGGTGCAGAACGCCGTCGGCGGTCTGAAGGACACGCTTCGCGGCAAGTAAGCGGACGTTTAGGCCCCGCTCAGGCGGGGCTTTTTTGACAGGCGAAGGAGACTGTGCAGGCCCCTTGCGGTTTGCGTTCCGGGAGCGAACAATTCCCCCGGCTCTCCGATCATCAGGGGAAGCAATCCATGCCGGAATCATTGCCCGCACGGCGCCCGAGCGCGTTTGCCGACACCGGGTCCGCGCTGTCGACCGTGCTGATGGCCGTGGTCGTGGTGGCCGCGCTCTATTTCGGGCGCGAGGTCCTGGTGCCGATCGCGCTTGCGGTGCTGCTGAGCTTCGTTCTGACGCCGCTGGTGCGGCTGCTGCAACGCCTGTACCTGCCACGCATTGTCGCGGTGGCGATCGTCGTTCTCATCGCGTTCGCTGCGATCTTTGCTCTGGGCAGCCTGATGGTCTCGCAGGTCAACGAGCTTGCAAGTGATCTGCCTCAGTATCAATCGACGCTGCGCGAAAAGATCCACAGCCTGCGTGCCGCGGCCGCCGCAACCGGCACGCTCGAACGCGCGTCCGAGGTTCTGCAAGACCTGAGCAGTGAGCTCGACAAGCCCAATCGCGGCACCACGCCTCCGCTGACCGGCACCAGCACGACGATTCCCAAGCCGATCCCGGTCGAGGTCAGGCAGCCGGATCCGGGCGCGCTGCAAACCCTGGTCGCGCTCATCACGCCGTTGATTCACCCGCTCGCGACCACGGGAATTGTTGTGATCTTCGTCATCTTCATTCTCATGCAGATGCAGGATCTCCGCAACCGCCTGGTGCGGCTTGCGGGCTCGCAGGATCTCCAGCGCACCACGGCGGCGATCGACGATGCCGGTCAGAGGCTCAGCCGGCTCTTTCTCACCCAACTCGGCCTCAACGCCGGCTTCGGTGTGGTGATCGGTGCGGGGCTGTGGCTGATCGGCGTGCCAAGCGCCCCCTTGTGGGGAATGCTCGCGATGATCCTGCGTTTCGTCCCCTATATCGGCGCTGCAATCTCCGCGATTCTTCCGCTCATTCTGGCCGCCGCGGTCGGACCGGATTGGACGCTGGTGCTGTGGACCGCCGCGCTGTTCCTGTTGGTGGAGCCGGTGGTCGGGCACATTCTCGAGCCGCTGCTGTACGGGCATGGCACCGGCCTCTCGCCAGTCGCGGTCATCGCCTCGGCGACGTTCTGGACCTGGCTCTGGGGACCGATCGGCCTGGTACTGGCCACACCCCTGACGATCTGCCTGGTGGTGCTCGGTCGATACGTGGATCGCCTCAAATTCCTCGATGTGATGTTCGGCGATGAGCCGGCGCTGACACCGGCTGAACTCGCTTATCAACGCATGCTGGCGCGCGATCCGGTGGAGGCGACCGAACAGGCCCGCAATGTGCTGAAGCAGAAGCCGCTGCTCGCATATTACGATGAAGTTCTGGTGCCCGGCCTGCGGCTCGCGCAGTTGGACGCCGAGCGGGGATTGCTCGACGACGAGCGCGTGCTTGGCATCCGCGACGCCGCGGCGGAAATCATCGACGATCTCAGCACACATGAGGATAAATCCGAGCCGGCACCTGCCGAGGAGACGGCGGCCGACGAGGAGACGCCGCTGGCGCAAATCCACAAGACCGAGGAGTCGCTGCGGGAAGAGCAGCCAACGTTCCCGGAACAATGGCGAACGAAGCAGCCGGTATTGTGTATCCCAGGGCTCGGTCTGCTCGACGAAGCCGTCGCGTTGATGGTCGCGCAGCTCATCGAGCGAAACGGGATTGGCGTCCGGGCAGAGCGCGCCGACGCCTTGTCGATATCGCGCATCTTTACCCTCGATACGAAGGACGTTGCACTCGTGTGCCTGTGTTACGTGGAGAACGCCACCTCGGCGCAGATTCGATACGCCATGCGGCGATTGCGGCGCAAAGCCCCTGACGCTTACATCCTGGTCACGATGCTGGGTGCCTCGATCGACACCGACGTGCGTGAAGCCCTGCAGGGTTTCCCGAACAGCGGCCTCGTGCAGTCTCTTGATGAGACCGTCGCACAAGTCCGGGCCGCGGCAACCGGTCAGCAGAACCCTATTGCCGCGCCCGACGCAAAGCCGTTGGCGCGCGCCGCCAATCTTTAGTCAACCGCGCTGTCCCAAGAACGGGAGAGCTAGTACCAGCGTCCCCGGCCGTACCAGCCGCCGCCGAGAACGATGATCACGACGATCAGAATGATTAGAAGCGTGGTGTTGTCCATGTTGCCTCCTTGGACGTTGGCAGTACGGACTAGTGCCTTCCTGGCCGACACACCTTGACTCGGGCGTCGTACCGACGCCGGCGACCCGCGGCTCTCGTGCAAGAATAGTGTCGCGCGACCGCGTGGCTCGCCATGGCCTTCCGACAACAGCCGGATTTGGTTTCTTGAATTTTCGTACCAGCCGACTCGCGAGCGCGAGAAAAGCTTATCATCAAATGTCGCGTGATTGAACCATCGAAGCCCGTATCCAGGGGGACGTTCGTGCGGCTGTGCCGCGATAACCCAAGGCCGCTGACAAGGCGTGGCATTCAGCGGTATTCCCTCTTGGTCGGGGCGGGGCTTCGACCGTAGCAACGTGTGCGGATTCAACGATGACATCTTCCTCCATGGCCCGCTTTTCCGAACTGCAACTCACGCTCGAGCCCGAACACGGCGAACTGGTGCGCGCCTTTGTGCGCGAGGCCGCGCTCGCCGAGAGCGTGCCGGCGTCGGTGGCGAGCCTGATCGCGGACGACGCGGTGGACGCATGGCAGGCGCTCTGCATTCCAGACGCGGGCCGCGAACGCGTCCGCGTCGAGCTGCGCTGTTCGCGCGGCGACGTGCGAACGCGCATCCTGCTGCAGGGTCATTCGCGATTTTCACACGTGGTGGCGTCGCTCGCCGGCCGCATCCGGCGTGAGGCCGGAGTCTCCTGGCACGAGCACGGCATCGACGGCTGGGAGGTCAGCGTTCACCGGAGCTTGAGCGTGAACGCGGAACCGCCCCCGCCAGCGGTGGAGGAGCCGGTGACCGCACCCGCTGTGGCCGCGGGTGCGCGCGACTACGTCGTCGACCTGCCGAAGAAAAGCGATGCCGCGGCGATCGCGCGCTGCTTCCTCGAAGTCTACGGCCACCATTACGTCCATGCCGAGGTGTTCTCGACCCGCCGGTACTGGGACAAGGTCGAGGGCGGCGAACTCATTCCGGCGGTGGCGCGCGACAGCGAGGGCGAGGTCATCGGCCACGTCGCGCTCGCGCGTGATCCCGGAATGCAAGTGGCCGAACGCGGCGAAGCCGTCGTCCGCACGGCGCATCGGGGACACGGCCTGCTCGAGCGCATGACTGCCCGCCTGCGCGAGGAAGCGCCCAAACACGATCTGCACGGCATCTATGCCGAGCCGCTGACCATCCACACCTTCTCGCAACGAAACGACGCGCGCGCCGGCATGCCGGTCTGCGCGGTGCTGCTCGGCGCCAACCCTGAAGACTTTCGACCCAAAGGCATCCCCTCCCCGACCGCCGGACAGCGCCAGAGCTATCTGCGCACCTTCCGTTTCGTGCAGCCGCCCGCGCCACGCACCATCTGCGCGCCCGCTCCCTATCGGGAGACGCTGCTCAAGCTCTATGCCAGCCTGGGCGTAACCGTAGCGGATGCCGCGCCGGCACAGGCCGCAACGGAATCACGCACCAGCATCAAGGTCAACGATCGCGGCTACGGCCTGATCTCATTCGAACGGATCGGCCCCAACTGTGCCATCGAAGTCGCCCAGGCATTGCGTGACGTACGGGCGCTGGGCGCCGTTTCCGTTCAGCTCTCCGCACCGGTCGGCGATCCCCGTCTTCCCTTGCTCGCCGATGCCGCCCGCGCGCTCGGCTTTTTCTTCTGCGGCCTAGGGCCGTGCTTTGCCCATGGCGCCGACACTTTCCTGCTGCAATGGCTGAGCGAACCGCTCGACACCGGCAAGCTTCAGCTGTTCACCGAGCCGACCAAGGAGCTCGTGGCCTTCATCGACCGTGATCGCGCCGCGGTAGAGCGGTCGGCACGCAGCGCGTAGCTGGAATTGCGCCATCACGGCTCGCGCCCACCCGCACAAACTTTCCCGCGAGCTGCCGCCGGCCCGGATAGCGCCGGGCTGGGCCTAGCGCTTCGCGAGCCGGCGATCGCGTGCTGCGAACGGCCGCCGCGCGCTATGCGAACCTTTCGCGTGCCCGCGCCCGCGCCTTCGTCGCTTCTTCTTCGCGGTTGCGCGGCGGTCTCGTCGTATCCAGTGCGTCCAGAAGCCTGCGCGCCGCAGCGGACACCTCGTCCACCGCGCGGCTGAATGCCGGCTCGTTGGCTTTCGACGGTGCGGTGAACCCGCTGAGCTTGCGAACGAACTGCAGCGCCGAAGCGCGAATCTCCTCTTCCGTCGCGGGCGGGTCGAAGTTGAACAGTGTGCGGATATTCCGACACATCGCTTCCTCCTGCGGTATCGCGCTTTAGCGAGCTTAGTCCCGTGAATGCCTACTATGCTCCTGTCGAGGCATCCATCGCACCTGCGGCGCCGGTCGGTGATCCCGTTACCGTCGCGGCTTCTTCTTTTGCACGGCGTGTCGCCACGCCGTCTCCAGCGCGTCCTGCAGTTGCGCCGCGCTCATCGCCGCCAGCGTGGCGGTGGTCCAACCCTGTGTGCCCCAGCCACCCGGCACCGGCGCAAACGCGTCCGGCGCCAGCATGCATTTGAACTCCTGCTCGTCGGGAGTGAACTTGAAATTGGCGGTGCGGCCGTCGGCCGCCAAGGTCGCGTAGATGCGCGCTACCTTGAAGGCGGCCCGGTCGAAATGCGGGGCTTCGATGGTGCCCGCGAGCGCGAGCGCCATTCGGCGCAGATCCGTGTCGCTTGCCATGCCCTTTCCCGCCACCCCGCCAGCCATCCACCGTCAACCCAACGCCGAGGTGACGGCACGGCCGACCGCGGCGAGCGTGGCGTTCCGCCGGTCGCTCGTTGCCGACGTTCCGGTGAGATAGATCGTCACGATGACCGGCGCACGGCCCGGCGGCCAGATCACCCCGACGTCGTTGGTCGTGCCATTCTCCCCGGCGCCGGTCTTGTCGCCCACGCGCCAGCCGGCGGGCAAGCCTGCCCGCAGCCGCGTATCGCCGGTCTTGTTGCCAACCAGCCACTGCACGAGTTGGTCCCGCGATTTGGCGGACAGGGTATTGGCCAGCGCAAGCCTATGCAGGTTCGCGAGCATGGCGGCCGGCGTGGTGGTATCGCGCGGGTCCCCGGGCAACGCTTCGTTGAGCTCCGGCTCGATCCGGTCAAGCCGGGTCACCGTATCGCCGAGCGAGCGAGCGTAGGCGGTCAATCCCGCCGGCCCGCCCAGGCTGGCGAGCAGCAGATTGCCCGCGGTGTTGTCGCTTACCGTCATTGCCGCCTCACAAAGCTCGGCGAGCGACATGCCGGGCTCGCCATGGCGGTCCTTCGTGGTCGGCGAGTTCACCACCACGTCGCCCGCGTCGAAGCGGATGCGACGATTGAGGCGCTCCCGCTCCGCGTCGACGCGCGCGAGGACGGCGGCAGCCGCCAGGAGTTTGAAGGTGCTGCACATCGGGAAACGCTCGTCGACGCGACGGCCGGCCCGTTCGCCGTTGAATGTGTCGAGCACGGCGACGCCAAGCCGGCCGCCGCTCTCGACCTCGATCTTGTCCAGGTCGCCCGCGAGTGCCGGCGATAGACCGGACGCTGCGCGCGCGCCATTGGGCCCGCTGCTCCCTGCGCAACTCACCACGGCCGCGCCCACGCCCATCGCAAACCGGCGCCTGCTGATCATACTGCTTCTCCACCCCGAGGTGACCCGCCAGCACGCGAGAAGTCACCGCGGACCGATCGCAGGCACCTCATGCGCGCGCCACACGGCGCGTCGGCGCCAGCGGCAGCCTGGAAAAGGATCATGAATGTGGCGTGATCGCGGAGGCAGATTCGGTGCGCTGCGCTCGGAACCGAGCCTGCCCGGGTCTGCGGTAAAAAGAGCCCTGGTTCCATGCACTTAGTATTTTTTCTGACGCGCAACATACCCCCAACTGCGGCGTTGACGGGGGCAGATGCAGCAAGCATGCGAAAGGAGGACGTGATGATGAGGAAACTCCTGATGGCCGCGGCAGCCGCGGGCACGCTGGTTGCGGCGGTTCCGGCCTCGGCGCAAGTCTATTTGGGCGCAGATCCCGGCGGTGCGGGCGTTCAGGTTGGCCCGTTCGGGTTTGGCGTGGGGCCGCGCTACGGATGGCGTGGCGACGATTATTATGCGTATGGCGCAGATTGTCCCGTCGTCCGGGAGCGTATCGTGACGCCGGACGGACGCGTGATCTACCGGACACAACGCGTGTGCCATTAACGATCACGAACCAACATGAATAGAACCTGAATGGCCCCGGGCTTGCCCGGGGCCATTTGTTTGATATGCGCGCGGATGGATGTGTGCCATGGTGGACTACGAGCAGACGACGTGATACGTCGGCTTGGTTAACGCCGCCAGCGGGCCCCACGCTCGGCACTCGTTCGACTTGTCGTCTGGAAGCGGCTCCTCAGCGTGTAGCCCGAATGGTTGATGTCACTCATTTCCGCGGATTCCGCGCGGGGAAGCGGGCCAGTCAGCCAGTCCCGGCGGGCGCGCAGCCGACTATCCTCACCGATAAACCGCAGCCCGCCGTGCGCGCCGGGCATTTCAGCAACGGGCAGATCGCGGCGTTGTTCGTGGTACTGGCCGCCATCGCATCGGTTCCGGTCCTGCTCTATCCGTGGCCGCCGCTGGGCGACTACATCAATCACCTCTCGCGCATGCACGTGATCGCCACCATCCGCAGCGATCCGGATCTGGCGCGTTTCTATCAGGTCGAGTGGCAGGTCATTCCGAATCTGATGATGGACCTGATCGTCCCGGTCCTGCAGCGGGTGATGAACGTCTACCTGGCGGGCCAGACCTACACGATCATGTGCTTCGTGGTGATCCTTTCGGGCACCATGGCGCTCAACCGCCAGCTCTATGGCCGATGGTCGGTGTTGCCGCTGATCGCTTTTCCGCTGCTCTACAACTCGGTCTTTCTCGTCGGCACGATGAACTATCTTTTCGGCATCGGCCTTTCGCTGTGGGCGCTCGCAGCGTGGGCGGCGCTGCGCGAGCGCGCGATGGCGCTGCGTCTCGCGGTGTCGACCCTGTTCGTGCTGGCGCTGTTTTTCTGTCATCTGTTCTCGGTCGGGGTCTATGCGCTCGGCCTGTTCGCGTTCGAGCTGCAACGACTGCGGACCTTGCGCGGAAGCCAGCCGCTGTCGTTTCTGCTCGCGCGTCGGACGGACGGCCGACCTTCGGCGGTGCTCGATTTTGTCGCCTGCGGGCTGCCCTTCCTGCCGGTGGTTCCGCTCATGCTGATGAGCCCGACCTGGACATTGCGGTGGGACTTCAACTGGGAGCTCAATGGCAAGCTCAGCGGTCTCATCTTTGTCATCGAGGTCTATTCGCGCTCGGCGACCTTCTTCCTCGCGGCGATCGTCGCTGCCGCGGCCGCCTGGAGCATTCGCCACCGTGCCTTGCAGTTTCATCCTTTCGGCTGGGTGCTGCTGGTGGTGGGCGGCGTAACCTATTTCGTGATGCCGCGCGTGATGTTCGACACCTATATGGCGGATCAGCGCCTGCCGATCGCGCTGGCCTTCATGATCATCGCCTGCGCGCACCTCGATCTGCGCGACGATTTCGTCCGCCGGGGCTTCGCCACGGTGCTGGTGCTGATGCTCGCGGTCCGCGCGTTCGAGGTGCAGAGCGTGTGGCACGAGGTTTCGCGCGGGACCACCGCGTTTCGCGACTCGGTCCGGCAGATCGACCGCGGCTCGAAAGTACTGGTCGCCTATGCCGATCCCGATAACGGTGACAATGCGCGCGAACTCTGGCTGATGCATGCCGCCTGTCTCGCTATCATCGAGCGCTCAGCCTTGGTCACCACCGCCTTTACCGTGCTCGGCAAGCAGGTGATGCATGTGCGCCGCAATTATCGCGACCGCGTCGACACCGAGGACGGGACGCCGCCGTCCGTGAGGCAACTGCTGCAGCCCACGATCCAGACCGATGACGACGAGCCGCCCTACTGGTCCAACTGGAACGCGGATTTCGATTACCTCTACGTCCTGTTCACGGGCGCCGAATACCCCAATCCGGATCCGGCGCGCCTGACTCCGGTCTATGCCGGCAACCGGTTCATGCTCTACAAGATCACCGCGCCGGTGGCCGACGCGGGCGACGGACAGTTCGAACCGCCGGCGCTGCAGCGGTTCGCCCGCTTCCATGTCCGCCGCGTGGGGTTGGGATCATTGCAGCGGCCGCGCCCCGCTGCCGTGCAGCACGCTCCGTCTGTGCAGCCATAAATCACCAGCCGCCGGCTCGATGAAGCGCAACCGAGCGGATCACGATCGCGCGTCCGCGCATTGCCGCCCCGGAACCTTTTCGCCAATTTGGGGCATATAGGGTTGCGGAGTAACACGCACGCCGTTCGGTAACGGCACCAAGGATAAGGAGGCGTCCATGAAGAAGTTTTTGCTTATTGGCGCTGGAGCGCTGGTGTTGATGACTTTGGCGCCGGCCGATGCATTCGCCCAACGCGGCCTCGGCTATGCCGGCGGCGGTGGCGGGGGCTTTCGCGGCGGTGCGATCGGCGGCGGAGGCTTTCGCGGCGGCGCGATTGGCGGCGGTGGTTTTCGCGGAGCCGCCATCGGCGGTGGCTTCCGCGGCGGAGCGATCGGCCGGGGCGGACTCGGATACGCTGGCGGCGGCGGATTCCGGGGGCCGGTGGTCGGCGGCGGTGCGCGCGTAGCCGCCTTCCGAGGTGGCGGCTGGGGCTGGCGCAGGGGTTGGGGCGGCTGGGGCGGTTGGGGTTGGCCGGTGGCGGCAGGCCTGGGCCTCGGCCTGGGCTGGGGATATTACAATTATCCTTATTATGCCGGTTATTACGGCTACTCCGACCCTTGCCTCGCCTGGAACGGATATAATTGGATCAACGTCTGCTACTGAGCGCGCGGACGCTCATCGAGACGGCGGACGGCGGGGAGCGAGCCGGCCCCACCGTGGCACACGGTCGTGATATCGCGTGCAATCGCGCCGTCGAAGGATCGGCCAGGCCGCACCATATGAACTACCGTGATTTTTGTGGCTGACGGAGGACGGCATGCGGGCAAGCGTGGAAGGTAAAATCGTCGCCGAGAGCGACGACATCATCGAATGCGACGGTTACCAATATTTTCCGACCGCGGCGGTGCGCACCGAATGGCTGGAGAAGGCGGATAAGACCGCGTCGGATCGCGCCTGTCCGCACGGCGTCCAGTTCTACGACGTTGTTATCGACGGCGCTCGCCACGCGCGCGCGGCCTGGTCCTACGAAGCGCCGCGTCCGGCGATGCAGCAGGTCGCCAACCGGTTCGGGTTCTGGAAGGACGTCGAGGTCGGTTAGCTCCAGCGATCCTGCTGGCGCTTCCTTGTGCTTGTTATGCCAGGACGCGCGCCCCGGCACGGGCCCGGAATCAGGCCTCGGACCGCCCTCCAGGACCGCTCGGGGATGATCGGGAGGGAACCAATCCACGCCCGGTGTATTTACCCGACCAGCGGACGGAACGCTTCGCAAGCTCCTTCCGTGGCAGCATCTACCACAAACCCCGCCGCCCCCCGCGGCGGGGTTTGATGCGCGTCGACCACGAGCGCCGTTCCTGCTCCCGTCTATGACCGCTTCAATGCCGGCTGACGGGGCCTTGAGCGGGTGTGTGGCGACCAGTCCGGCCGCACCTCCGCCCCGATCAATCCACACCTGGTGCAGACCATCCGCGGACACAACGACCGCACCGGCGTCTCGTCGGGAAGCCAGTCCGCATTCATGGTCGCGCTGTGATGGCACCATCCGGAGGCGCAGTAGACCAGCAAGTCCCGGCAGCCGTGGCCGCGGATATGGCCGAGCGTCACGGCGAACAGACCGGGCATGTCGGACCGATGATCAACCATTTCAATCGCGCCTTTGAACCAGCCGGCTCCCTCAACCGACTAATTATTCGGGTGCTGGAGGGTGACATGAGCGAGCGACGGATTACCCAGTTATTCGGACTGATCCTGGGCGGTCTATTCACATTCGGGCTGGTGTTGAACGCCTTTGCGTTCTAGCGCAGGGTCCACGGCGGCGGGTCCCGATCGTATCCCGCCTGCGGCTTAGTCCGTGAATTTGTCCTACTGGCCGATGGTGCGGCGCACGCAGGTTTCCGATCGGCGGCCCGACTAATTCCCCCCAATCAACGCGTTGCGCGTCGGCGGTCTGGCCGACATTTGCATCCTGCCGGTCGTAGGGCCTGGGATCACACTCGCGCCTAATGCCCTATCGACGCGGTCATTGCGGGGGTGCCGAGGGCGCGAGCCCAGATCTCCATTTGCAACGGCAGTAGGAATTCCGGGCGCTCGGGACCCCGAATGGGCTGAGCGGCCCGGCAAGTACCGGGATTCGCGTACCGGTTCCCCCGGCATGGCGGCGCGCGTATAAACGGCAACGCCCGCGCATAGGTCCGCGATCAGCACAAGAGGTTCTCATGGCGCCGTCGCGTCAACTTCGGCTGGGTGCATTCATGCGGCCGGCAACCATCCATACCGGCGCCTGGCGTTATCCCGGCGCCTTCCCGGATGCCAATTTCAACTTCGCACACATCAAACGCTTCGCGCAGACCCTGGAGCGCGGCAAGTTCGACGCCTTCTTCATGGCGGATCACCTCGCCGTGCTGAACATGCCGATCGACGCGCTTAAACGCAGCCACACGGCGACGTCGTTCGAGCCATTTACCCTGCTGTCGGCACTTGCGGGCGCAACCCAGCATATCGGACTCGTCGCCACCGGCTCGACCACGTTCGATGCGCCCTATCACGTGGCCCGGCGTTTCGCCTCGCTCGACCATATCAGCGGCGGTCGCGCCGGCTGGAACATCGTCACCACCTCCAATCCCGACGCCGCGCTCAATTTCGGCCTCACCGATCACATGGAGCACGCCGAGCGCTACGCCCGCGCGCGCGAGTTCTACGACGTGGTGACGGGGCTGTGGGACAGCTGGGCCGACGATGCCTTCATCCGCGATGTCGAGCACGGCATCTTTTTCGACCCCGACAAGCTGCATGTGCTCGATCACAAGGGGAAGTACCTCTCCGTGCACGGGCCGCTCAACATCGCGCGGCCAATCCAGGGATGGCCGGTGATCGTGCAGGCTGGCGCGTCCGACGCCGGCCGCCAGCTTGCGGCCGAGACCGCGGAGGCGGTGTTCACAGCACAGGCCAACCTCGCAGTGGGGCGCGCATTCTATGCCGACGTGAAAGGCCGGGCGGAAAAGGCCGGGCGCGACCGCGATCACCTCAAGATTCTGCCGGCCTGCTTCGTTGTGGTCGGTGAGACCGTGGAGGAGGCACGCGCCAAGCGCGCCAAGCTGGACAGTCTCGTGCATTACGCCAACGCCATTGCCTCGCTTTCGATCGCGCTCGGCCACGACGCCTCCAAGTTCGACCCCGACGGTCCCCTGCCCGATATTCCCGAAAGCAATGCCAGCAAGAGCGGTCGCCAGCGGGCGATCGATCTGGCCCGTCAGGAGAACCTGACCGTGCGCCAGCTCGCCCAGCGCCTCGGCGGCTATTCCGGCCTCGCCATGGTCGGCACGCCCAAGACCATCGCCGACGAAATGGAGGAATGGCTCCTCACCGAAGGGTCCGACGGCTTCACCGTGATGTTTCCCTACTTGCCGGGCGGGCTCGACGATTTCGTCGAACGCGTGGTGCCGGAACTGCAGCGCCGCGGTCTGTTCCGGCGCGAATATGAAGGCAAGACGCTGCGCGAGAATCTCGGCCTGCCGCGGCCGGCGAACCGGTTCTTCTGACTTCGCAATGATCGGCAGGGACGGCGCGCCGGACGCCAGGCGCGGATGCAGCGGTGGACGCTATTCGCCGCTGGCGTTCCGCGCCGCGGCGGGGTGCGATACGCTGCACGATCCCATCTTGGTCAGCCCGAGGCAGAGCATCGTCATGAACCGCATTCTCGAAATCCCGCCGGAAAAGCTTACAGCCGAGCAGAGCAAAGTCTTCGAACAGCTCACCGCCGGCCGCGGCCGCATCCTCGGCCCGTACAAGATCTGGATTCACAGTCCGACCGTCGCCAGCGGCATGGAGCGGATAGGGACATTTCTCAACAAATTCTCGTCGCTGTCGAAGCGCGAAGTGGAGATCGGGATCCTGGTGATCGCGCAGCATTGGCAGGGCGATTACGTCAGGCAGGCGCATATCCGCGAAGGCACGGCCGCCGGCCTGTCGCAGCAGACGATCGACGCGATCCTTGCCGGGACCGATCCCAAGCTCGTCGACGCCCACGAGCACGCGGTCCACCGGTTTGCCGCGGCGCTGGTGAGCGGCGCGAAACTGCCGGACGCGGAGTTCGCCGAGATCGAGCGGGCGCTCGGCCGCGAGGGCATCGCCGAGGTGCTTGTTCTGCTCGGTTACTACACCTCGGTGGCACTGGCGATGAAGGTCCACGAGGTGCCGATCCCGCAGCAATAGATGCGCCGCTACGTCGCGTCGAGGACCTGCAAGCGCACGGCTGCTGGCGACCCACTTCC
>Ga0070670_100000498_pt1 | contig 31436 bp, 45 predicted proteins | sample KBSS63metaG_FD_64665 | JGI IMG/M metagenome (GOLD analysis project Ga0070670, IMG submission 64665) | Switchgrass rhizosphere microbial communities from Kellogg Biological Station, Michigan, USA - KBS S6-3 metaG | ecosystem: Host-associated > Plants > Roots > Rhizosphere > Soil ... | reverse complement strand
GGCCACGCCACGTCGGCTGCGGCGCAAGGGCAAGGTCCTCCCCATCCTCATCACGGGCGTGGGGTTCCGCAGCTACAAGGTCCAGGCCGACTACTACAACAGCCCCGCCAACGTCGACGGGCGGTACGCTGACCCTGACTGCTCGATGCACTGCGAAGCCCTGGCCGTCGACATCGACATGACCCAGGGGGCGCTGCGCCGAGCGCGCATCGCTCGACAGCTCAAGAAGCGTGGCTGGCACTACGCCGTGGACGGCGAGCCTTGGCACGCGAGCTTCAGGCTGGCGGGGTAGCCCGTGCTGCGCGTGCTCCTGTTCGTAGGCAACGACTTGTTCTTCGCGACCCTCGGGTTCGTCGCGGGTCTCCTGCTCCATCAGTATTGGACTCGACCCGAAAGGTGCTGCAAGTGACCAACCCGATGGACCGCCTCCGCTTGGTGGTGGCCTGGGTCATCGTGGCGGCCTGGCTTGTGAGCCTGGTGGTCGATGGCTTTGTGCCCGCCTACGAAATCCCGCCCACCATCCACGGGCTCATGCTCATCGTGGCAGGCTTCCTGTTCGGTCCGACCATCACGGGCCGAGGAAAGAGAGACGACTCATGACCCTCAACGGACTCCTCAAGGAGGTCATCGTCGGAGCCTCGCTCCTCGTCCTCGGCGTAGTGGCGTTCCTGGCGTACCTGAACGTGAAGCTCGCCATCAAGAAACAGGGCTTCGAGCGCCGCCTCAACGCCGCCTACGCCCTGGCGCGCGTCGGCTTCGTCATCGTGACGGCGCTCGTGGCCGAGGCCGTGCTGCGCGCGCCCGACCTGGCACCCTCGTGGCGCGTCATCGGGTACACCGTCGGCATCATCATGACGGCCGTCGGCTACGTCGGCGTCGCCATCGAGTCCCGCAAAGCGCCCCAGCGCGTCGGCGACGTCGTGGCGGAGGTGCCCCGCACCGAGCGTGGCCCGCGCGACCCGCGCGACAAGCGCGATGTGCGGCGCGAGAACGACCCCCGCGACCCGCGCGACGCACGAGCGATGGGCGACCCGGCCGACCCGAAGGAGCCACAGTGAAGAAGCTCATCGCCCTCGTCATTGTACTGACCGCCGTCCTACTGACCGCAGGCTCCGTCGTCGGCGGTGGAGCGGCCGGTGCCGCTACCGCTGCGGCTCCGCCCAAACCCACGGTCACAGTGACCACCACGACTACGGTGACAGTGCCGCCCGTGACCACCACGGTCACGCCGCCGCCTGCCACGGTGACCCAGACCGTCACGACCACGGCCACAACGACCACGACCGTGACAGCACCTCCGGTGACCACGACCGTGACAGTGACCGGCACCACACCGCCGCCTCCGCCCTCGTGTACAGGGACCAACGTGGCCCCCGGCACCGGGCTCAAGGCCGCGGTCGACGCCGCCCCGGCTGGCACCACCTTCTGCCTGGGGTCCGGGGTCTACACCATCTCCGCCACGACCACGCTCCAGGACGGTGACAAGCTCATCGGCGTGAGCCCATCCGCCACCAGCATCGAGGGCAACGGTACGGTCCAGAACATGTTCGACGGCGCAAGCGGTGGCACCTTCGAGGTCCGCGACCTCAGCGTCTCGGGTGCTGTGGGTGACGCTAACGCCACCTGCTCCCCCGACTGCGGGCGTGCCTTCATGGGCGACGGCGACAAGTGGACGTTCGACGGCATCCGGTGCCACGACAACCAGAACCAGTGCATCGGGACTGGCTCGGCCGACGTCTTCTTCCTGAACAGCGAGTGCGACCACAACGGGAACGCTGCCTTCGCCGCAGCCACCAACCGCTCCACGTCCTGCATCAAACGGGTGCGAGGCGGCACGTCCAGCATCAACACCGTGGTGCAGGGCTCCGACTTCCACGACAACTACTGGTCGGCCATCTGGTTCGATTTCTACGAGGGCCAAGCCACCATCGAGAACAACACCTTCACGGACAACGGCAAGTCCGGGGTCCAGGTGGAGGTGACCGGAGGCTTCAGCGCCTTCGACAACATCCTCGTGCAGAACAACACCTTCCACGGGAACGGGCTAGCCGCGGTGTCGCCGGTCGACGGCGGGGTCATCTGCGCCAACTGCGCCGACACCCTGGTCCAGGCCAACACCTTCGGGGGCAACTCCGCAGCGGTGGCGTTCGTCCAGAGCGCGCGGGAGTGGGGCGGGTACATCAACGTGCGCGTCCTCAACAACACCCTGGCGGGCGACCCGCTGTCCTGCCCTGCGTCCGGCGTCACCTGCTCAGGGAACACACCATGAGCATCGAGGCCGTCGCGGTGCGAGGCAAGCCCCTGGTCATCGGCTGCGGCCGGGAGGGGTGCCAGGACAACCACGAGGTCTACGCCCTCACCGACGTCCTCATCCTGGAGGCCGCCATCCGGGTCGGAGACGCACAAAAGCCCCTCGCCGACCGCAACGTCGACAAGGGGCTGATGATGCTCGTGCCGGTCGGTGACCAGCACGCGGCGGTACCCACACTGCTCGGTATGTGGCTGGAGACCGTGAGCCTGAACTAGAGGCGGCCCTCCCACCAGTCCAACACCATCTCCCGCAGCTCGTCCAGCTCCATCCAGACCCAGGTAGCAACTCCCCCGGCCTCGTCCAGACGTCCCACCTGGACGGGGCCTTCGCCTTTCACGACGAAGACGTCCCACCCGGCGCGCACCAGCGTGCGGTAGGTCAGGCGCTGGCCTGTCCCCAGCGGCCCCGCTCCCACGGGCTTGAACTCCAGGTTCAGGAACCGGCCCCGGTGCTCCAACACGAAGTCGAAGTCCATGGGCGCCACGCGGCCAGGCAGCGTGCCCTTCAGCCACGAGAAGTCCCTCAGCCCCAACTGCGCGTCCGACACGGGCGTCAAGCAGGTGGGGCATTTGCGTAGTGGGGCTCCGGTCATCGCTCGTTCCCTCCTATCAGCCAGACGACACACCAGAGCGCCGCCAGGACCCAGAAGGTCGTCATACGAGCCGCTTCGGCTTCGTCCGCTGCACGAGGAAAGCGAAGGCCACGTTGGCCAGGCGGCCCAGCACCTCGAACCACGCGACGAGCGCGATGGGCAGGGTCAGCCACAGGGGTAGGTCCATGTTCATCCCTCCAGTAGGTAGTCGACGAGCTTGGGGTTGTCCCGCAGGAGCACGAGCAGGCCGGTGGCCAGGGGGCGCACCACCCGCTCCTCCAGCTTCTTCACGTCGCCGTCGCCGTCCTCGGGCAGCGACGACCGCACGTCGTACAAGTGGAAGACGGCGTGCAGCAGCTCGTGCAGCACGGTGTCCCGCTCCATGTCCTTCCCCATCTGCGGGTCGATGAGGATGGACTGCACGTCCTCACCGCAGGTGCCGTTGGCACCAGCGATGGAGGCCAGCTCCTTCTCGTAGCGCAGGGTGTACCGAGCGTGGCCCACGATGACCGTGGTCGGGAAGCTCACGACGCCTTCTCCCGCAGCTCGGTGAGCAGGCGGCGCAGGGCCTGAATCTCGTCGAGCTGCTTCTCCTCACGGGCGTCCTGCGCGTCGAGCTTGGCCTGCAACTGCTTGGCGTAGCTCTCCCAGTGGCGCGCCTGGTCCTTGTCGTCCAGGTACTCGTTCAGCAGCCGCTTCAGTGCGCTCACCACTCCTCCTCTTTCGTCAAAACGTAAAGGGTCGGGGTCTCGTCGTCCTCGTGGTAGCGAGCGCCCTGGCGCAGACCACCGAACTCCCACACGTAGCGGTTCTCGGTCAGGTCCCAGGTGCGCGACGCCCACGTCTGCATGAGCATCAGGTCGCCGAGGTCCTTGTCAAGGTCCAAGTGCGGCGGGAACTTCGTCAGTGAGAGGACCACTGCCTTCTCCCTTCTGACTCCAGTCGCTGCACACGACGGGCTCGAACACCAGCGGCACGCTGAGGTCGAACCCGTGCCCTCGCTCGCACACGTTCTGCAGCTCGCGCAGCCTCTCGGCGCTGGGTGGGCGTCCGCTCCACTCCCAGAGCAGCTCGTCGTGAATCTGAGCGAGCATCGGCAGCTCGGGGAACTCCCGGTCGGCCTTCAGCATCACGCGGCGCAGGATGTCCGCCGCGCTGCCCTGCACCTTGGCGTTCGTCGTCTGCCGCAGCCCGTACTGAAGCTGCTTCCACGACGCAACACCTTGGAGTGACCCACCTAGGCGACGCGCCCGGCCGCCAATCGTGTTGATGTACCCGGTCTGCTTCGCGTTCCATTCTTCCTTGGCCTTCCATCGGTAGAGGCGGCCGTAGAAGCCCTGGATGATGTCCAGGTACTCCTTGGCGGTGGCCTGGTCGGTAGGGTAGCCAGCCAGGGACAGCGTCTGGGCGATGCGCTTCGCGCCCGCGCCGTACCCGATGGCGTAGTTGAGGGTCTTGCCGATGTCCCGCTTCGGGTCGTCGTGGTCCGGCTCGTAGCCGAAGACGGCCTTGGCAGTCAGCGCGTGCGGGTCCTGTCCCTCACGGAACACCCGGAGGAGCCGAGGGTCCTGTGAGAAGTGGGCCATGAGCCTCATCTCCAGGGCATCGTAGTCCCCGATGATGAGCTGGCCCTCGAACAGGCCCCGCACTCGCTTCCCCATCTCCCGCCGAGAGGGGATGTTCTGGAGGTTCGGGTCCGAAGACGAGAGCCTCCCGGTCACGGTACCGGTCTGGTTGAACCGGCCGTAGATGCGCGTGGTCGGCGTGCGCCACACCTTCTCCTCGTCGCCCGACCAGTCCACCTGCGCCACCGTCAGCGACGGCGGCCCGGAGTGAACGGCGATGCGCGGGAACTTGTCGAGGTACGTGCCGAGCAGCTTCGTGTGGCGGCGGTAGTCCAGGCACAGCTTCTGCACCCACGGGTCCGAGCCGTGTTTGTACAGCAGCTCGGGGCTGGCGGTGCTGGGCTGGCCGGTGTCGTCGTCCCGGTCCTTCCGACGCGGCGGCGACGTCGGCTTGAGCCCGCGGCCCTTCACTATCCAGTGCCCGTGGATGAGGGTGCGGCCGAGCTTCCTGATAGCAAACACGTCATCGCCGGGGAGCGGGTCCATGTCCATCGGCAGGGAGTCGGCGAGCTGGAACCAGCCCTTCGTGAACAGGTACTGGCGAAGCTGGTTGGGGGAGTTGAGGTTGAAGGCGGCGGGAAGGCCAGCGTCCGAGCGAAGGTCCGCCTCAGCGGCGGACGCCAGCCCCCGCACCTCGTCGGCTAGGACCTTAGTCTTAGCCAGGTTGATGGGAAGGCCCCGCGTCTCCATGCGCAGGAGCACGCTGGAGTAGGGGACCTCCTCGGCCTGCCAGTACGGCAGCCACTCGGAGCCGTTCAGCTCCTTCATGAGCGTGGTCCAGAGCAGGCGCAGGGTCTCGACGTCCTCGACGTTGTACGCCGCGAAGTCGGCCTTGACCTTGGCGGGCCACGAGGCGTAGCGGTCGAGGCGCCAGCGGTGGTCGAAGTAGACCTGGCCACCCATCTGGTTCAGGCGCTTGACCTTGTACCGGTACCCGACGTACCGCTTGGTCAGCGACTCCTGGTCCAGCGGCTGGTTCTCGTCGAGGACCCAGGCCATGACCTTAGTGTCCTGCCACGGCCCGGCGACCGTCCACTCCTCGTGCATGAGGAAGTGGCGCAGGTCGTGGTCCGACTGCGTGACCTTGATGACGGCGGGGTCGGCGACCATAGTCTCCAGCCAGCCAGCCGGGTCGTTGTCACCGTCGACCACCTGCACCGGCCCGTCGTTCAGCGCGGCGCCCACGAGCAGCAGGCGCGGCCCGTCGTTCTCGATGTCGAGGAACAGGACGTCGGTCATCGCTCGCGCCACCTCCTCATGCTCGCGTACAGCGTGGCCCGCCTGTACTCGGCGGCTTGTTCGTTCAGGTGCGTGGCCTCGGCCAGCGTGTGCCAGCGCCCGTCCTGTGGGCACGGGCCAGGCACGGCGGGGCCGGTGTGCCACTCACCCCACGAGGTACTCGTGGCCCACTTCACCACTTCAGGGTCTTGCGCTTGGCGAGGCAGTTGGCGAGCCCGCACAGCGGGTCGCCGGGGCACTCCCACGTAGCGTCCCCGCCCCACAGCTTCTCGGCACCGGCCGGGAACGTGGGGTAGGACTCCAGCGCCCGCTCCAGCATGAGCGCGCGCGGCCCGAACAGGGACTCGACGTACTCGTCGCCCCATACGACCGGCGACTTCTGCTTCTTGAACTTGCCGGTCGACGCGTTGTAGACCTCCTCGGCACGGCCCTCGACCACGAGCAGCTTCGGCCACTTGGGTCCGAGGTACATGAGCGCCACGCTCGTGGCCGGGTGCTCCCGCGGGTCGAAGGGCAGGTCGTCGAACGACTGGGTCGCGCCTGCGCCCGGCCGTTGCACCGCCGTGGCGTTGCGGCAGATGTAGGCGTTGAGCATGACCTGCTCGGTGTGGTTCGACCACGGGTACGAGTACATCGGCGGGTTCTCCGTGTACTTGTAGTCGTACAGGGTCGTCTTCGTGAGCAGGTCCGGCGAGCACGAGACCTCGACGCCCGTGAGCGTGGAGTAGAAGCGGTACTCCGCGAGCGCCTGCTCGTGAGCGTACAGCTCCAGCGTGCGGTGGACCATCGTGCCCTTCCAGGGCATGTACAGGTCCTTCAGGTCCGACACGTAGTCCTCGCACCGCTCCAGGACGAGGGCGCGGGGGCAGTGAGTGACAAGGGCGGACGCGGTGATGCGTGCGCCACGCTCCTGGTGCTCACCGAAGATGGAGTTGAGCAGCTCGAAGGACCACGGCGCCCACTTCGGGTTCGTGAGGGCGCGGTCCAGTGCCTGTTCGGTGGTCACCCAAGGCGGGAGCACGCCCGGCGTGCGCTTGCGCGAGGCCGAGTGGCTGGGGTCGATGACTCCGACTAGTGGCATCAGCTCTCCAATCCGTAGTAGGCCCTCAGTGACGCCAGGTCGTGCGCGTCGGGCAGGATGGTGTTCCAGGACGTGCCGCACATGACGCTGCCGGTGCGGCTACAGTACGGGCTGTGCTTCAGGCCCAGGGCGTGGCCCATCTCGTGCGTGAGCACGAACTTCTGGTTCCACGCGCCGAGCGCCCAGTAGCCGAGGTTGATGTACACCCCGACGATGCTGCCGGGGTCGGTCGCGGGCCACCAGCCGCCCGCAGCGTAGCGGTCGGCCATCTTCACCGGCAGCCGAGCCAGGGTCAGGTAGCCGGGCACGATGGCCCGTTGGAAGTCTTCGTCCGTGATGCCCGTCATGTAGTGGGCTCGTGGGTCTTCCAGCTCCACCAGCTCCAGGCCCGCCGCCTCCCACGCCTGCAGGGCGTAGTCGCGCGCCGCCCGCCACTTGGCCTGCTTGCGGGGCTTGAGTGTGGACACCACGCAGTCGAGGACCGGCACGACGGGCAGCGTCGGCCATGTCGGAGCGTAGTAGTAGCTGGTCGCGCTGAAACCGGGGCCGTGCATCAGGGCACCAGCGCCTCTCGCACGTCGAGGTAGACCTTGCCAGCGATGGACGTAACGACGTCGACGTCGCCGATGTCAGGCGTGACCTCACGCAGCACCGTCTCGCGGACCCGCTGGCGACCGCCCGTCGTGCGCGGCACGCCGTCCTCCTCACGCGTGTACTCGACGCTGATGGTCCAGACGCCGTCCACTACTCCGTCACCAGCCCGGTCGGCCCGCTCAGGACCTCGTCGATGCTGACGCCTGCGTCCTTGGCTGCCTCCGCGGCCATGGCCTGGAGCATGCGCTGCTCGGCGTCGATGAGGCGCTGCTTCATGTCGGCCCGCTTGATGACGCCGACCTCCACCTTCAGCAGGGCGTCCAGGATGACGCCGATTTGGGACAGTCGGTCGTAGATGCCGACGAGCATGTTGAGCTGCTCGGCCGGGTAGTCGACCGGGACGTCAGGAACGAGGGTCTCACCGTCGGTGCTTACGATGGGCATACGAAACCGCCTCTCATGGTAGAAAACGTCATTCGAACTTGGACTGGAAGATGCCGTGCAGGGCGATGCGCGCCAGGTGCTTGCACTCGATGTGCGCGCTGTCGCCGTGCTCCGCGAGCAGGTGCGCGAAGTCGGCGAGCCGAATGGTCACCAGCGCCTGGCCGTGGTTCTCGCGGGCGGCCAGGGCCTCGATGGTGCGCCCCGTGCTGCCCCGGACCGTGATGTCCCAGCGATTGCCCGCGTCCTCGCGCTTGGCGTCGAGTCCGCGCTCTTGGAGGTACCGTTCGGTCCATGTCTCGAACCGAGTGCCCTTGTCCTTCGGGCGCTTGAGGGTCATGCGCTTCCTCCGTGGACCCGTGCACCCGTGCAGATGCCCGCATCGTCGAACGCTACCAGGACCAGGTCCTGCGGTGGGTCGGCCGACTCCCAAGCATCGAACGCCTCGGTCAGGTCGTCATAAGACGCGACGGTGTTCAGCGACACGCTGTCGATGAGGTCGTAGGTCACTGCGGTGCCCTCCTCGGGGTCTGGAGCCCAGCGTGGAACGCGCTGTGCATGGTCGGGTAGATTTCCTCGGGCGACAGGCCCGCCTGCTCCGCGGCCTGGCGAATCTTCACCAGCGCCGCTTCGGCCAGCTCGCCCCCGGCGATGAACTGGCCCACGATGTACGTGACCCGGTTCAGCGTCTCGTTGCGCGTGCCTTCCGGCGCAGCGGCCATGTCCGCGGCCTTGTGGCGCAGAACGGCCAGGCCGTACGCCGTGCCTTCCTCCCATTCGAAGTACCGGCGCGTGCCCAGGCTGCCTTCGGGCAGCTCGACCAGCGGGCGGGCGATGATGTCCAGCGCCCACGTCGGCAGCTCGACCTGACGGCGGCCCTTGACCCAGCGGTACTCGCCAGGGTCGGTCTGGCTCGGGGGCAGGAGCACGTAGCCCCGGCCGCCCGCCTTCACGTCGACGCCCGGCAGGTACTGCTTGCGGAACGTGAGTCCTTCCGGCACGTCGTAGTACAGGTGGTACCCGCCGCTCGGCGTGGCCACCATGCGCGTCTCGGGCAGGCGCTCGAACAGCGCCTCGCACGCCTCGGGGTCGGCGTAGTTGCGCGGGTCGAAGTCCAGGATGACCGTGCCTTCGGGGATGTCGAGCGCGATGTTGGGCTCGTCCAAGAGGTGGCCCCACCACTGGTTGAGGATGCGCGGGTCGGTGGTGGCGTCGTGGAACCCGTGCGGGGTGAGGGGCTGCTTGTTGCGCCCGACCGGGAACACGCGCCAGCCCCACTTGGCGTAGCCGTAGGCGTGCGCGAGCATGCTCATGCTTCCTCCTTGGCGAGGGCGGCGCGGGTAGATTCCTTGGGGTACTCAAGGGCTTGGAGCGCCCGCGTTACGTCGTCGTCCATTAGCAGTTCCACCGCTAGTTGCCGCGCTGATAGTTCCTTGTCCAGCGCCTCCCGCAGCCGCTCGACCTCGGCCCCCATCTGCCCCGCTGCACGGTTCACGTCGTCGAGGTCACGTTGCAGCCGCTCGACCTCGGCTGACCAGTACTCCTTGACGGAGTTCAGCGCGGCGTCGGCCTCCGCGAGTTCGGTCCGCAGCCGCTCGATGTCGGCCGTCAGCTTGAAGCAGCGGTCACGGGCAGCCTTCGTCTCGTACTTCTGCCGCTCGACCTCGGCCTTGAGTGCCATGTAGCTGTCCTCCGACGAGTGCTCCTGTTCCAGGTGTGCCCGCAGCCGCTCGACCTCGGCCCGGAGACGGCAGCGCTCACATAGCGTCGGTCCTTGGTGCTCCCGCCAGCCGAGGCGGTCTCCGCACCGCTCACAGTTGTAGTTCATTCCTTCTCCTTGGCGAGGGCGTCGCGGGCGATGCCGAGACGCTCAGACTCGAAGCACTCCAACGTCGGGTGCCAACCATGCACCGTGCAATAGTTGCCCGCCCGGTCCAAGTCCTGCACCACACAAGCCTTCGGGTCTCGCGCCTCCTCGGCTAGGGCGGCGCGGGCATACACGCGCATGTTCTCGGCGCGGGCGGGTTGAGTGAACCCGTGAGGGTCAGCGATGTGTTCCAGCGCCGCCCGCAGCCGCTCGGCGTGCTGGCGGTACTCCTCGTTCAACTTCACGCCGTCGCGTAGGTCTTCGATGAGCGTCTCGGCATCGTGCAACTCAGCCCGCAGCCGCTCGACCTCGCGGTTCCGCGACGTGACGGTTTCAAGCGCCGTTTCCAGGTCTTCCCGCAGCCTCTCGACGTCGGTCTCCAACATGAACCGAGCATCTTGCAGCCGCTCGACCTCGGCCCCTACCCGGAGCAGGTCGTCCATCGCGCGACCCAAGTCACCTTGCAGCCGCTCGACCTCGGCCTCGGCAGCCACGCCGCGCTCGGTCGCCTTAGTCGGGTCCCACCACGTCCGACCACCCTCACTGTCCGGTTGCAGGTGCAGGTACTCGATGTAGGCCCGCAGCCGCTCGACCTCAGCCTCCAGCTCGTGATACGCCTTCGCGCCGTGGTCAAGGCCGCAGTCCTCGTGGTCTGTCAGGTCATCCATTTCCGCTCCTCCTCGCAGGGTAAGGCCGCTTCCAGCGGCCCGCCGTGCCCTCCCCTTCGAGCCCTGGCCTTTACGCCTTAGGCCGGACGCCTCGACCACCAGGGGCATCTAGTCCGGTACGTTGAGGGCACGGCGCGCCGCTGGGACGCGCTGGTGCTACGAGCTGGCGGGGCGCAGGACCTGGAACGAACCGACCAGGCCGAGCCGCACCGGCTCGATGTCGCCTCCTGCCGCGAGACGCTCCTGCATCGCAGCGAGCATGCGGTCGCGACTGGAGTCGTTCTGGGACTTGCCGAAGCCGAGCTTGCGCTCCTCTCCGCCAAGGGTGACGGTGACCACGTACCGCGGCGACTTGCGCCCGTCGTACGTGTTGTCGTCGTCGTCCTCGACGGCGGTGATGACGAACGGCGTCTCGTCATCGATGAGCTGGGCCTTCTCGGCCTTCCCGATGTACGAGCCTTCGCCACCTCCGACGCCTTCCTCGGCGGCGAAGTCCTCGAAGAAACCGGCCATGCAGCTACCTCCTTCTGCCGCAACTGTAGCGGCTGTTGTGGACGTGTTTGGGGGCCTTGCACCCTAAGTGTCAAAGCGTCACCCTCCCGCGCTTAGAGCGTTGACAGGCCAGGTCAGGGTGACACTTTGGCACTTAGGGTGCAAGAGCAAAGGAGAGGACACTGACAATGGAGCCAACTGTCTTTGAACGCAGACGACTGAAGGTCTATGTCGCTGGTCCCATAAGCAAAGGCGATGTAGCTGAGAATGTCGCCAAAGGCATCGAGTACGGCAAGATGATGCTGCGCGATGGTCTCGCGCCGTACATCCCGCACCTGGACACGTTCATGTTCGGGCACAGCGGGGAGAGTGAGTGGAACGGCTTGCTGGAGTGGGACCTGGAGTGGGTCGCCGCCAGCGACGCCGTGTTCCGTATCGCCGGGGAGTCGACGGGCGCGGACCTCGAAGTGAAGGTGGCGCGCAGCCTCGGCATACCCGTGTTCTTCAACTACGCTATGCTGGTCGACTACGCCTTCCTCAAGGGCCTGACGGGGAAGCAGAAAGTGAGGGTGCCGTGAGCCTGCCGACGGACGCACAGGAGCGGAAGGACGTGCCCATCGTGAGCGGGGTCCTGGACTACTTCCCGGACGCCATTGCGGAGGTGGCGCGGGTGTCGAAGGTCGGGAACGACCAGCACAACCCCGGCCAGCCGCTGCACTGGGCGAAGGAGAAGTCGACCGACGAGGCCGACGCCCTCGTGCGCCACCTGCTGCAGCGTGGCACCCTGGACAGCGACGGCATGCGGCACAGCGCGAAGGTAGCGTGGCGTGCCCTGGCCCTCCTCCAGCGTGAGCTTGACGCCGAGCAGGCCCCGCCTGTCACCTGGACCTTCGGTGCCTAGCGCGGCGGGCTACGGCGCGACCGTGGCCGGGGTCATGTGCCTGAAGTGCAAGAGCACGGCAGGCTGCGACCTCATGCACCCCGACCAACAGCACATCTTGGAGCTGCGGTGCCGGGCCTGTCGGTTCGAGTTCGCCCTCGAACACCCGTTCGACCCGAAGGTGCGGGTCATCCCCTAGTGCCCGAACGTGGCAGGCCGCGTGTCGCGGATGCTGCCTGCCGGGCCGCCCGGCTTCCACTTCGCGCGCTCGGCCGCCAGCTCGTCCAGAAGCCGCGCGTTGTGTGCGCGCTCCTCCTGGAGCTGCCAGCGCAGGTCGGCCATCTTCTCAGACCAACCACCTTTGCCGTCGCGCAGGTCGATGAAGTACTTGTGGTACGTTGCCGTCTCGCGCAGCGACCCCTCGTAGTTGGCCATCACGTTCGCTACAGCGCCGAGGTCGCCGTCTAGCACGCGCATGACGTACGCCTTGAACACTTCCGGTGTCGCGCTCACTCGTGACCCCTCCAGACCGTGCTCTTGGCGAGGACCCGGTCGGGCAGACGCCCGGCCAGAGCGACCCCGCCCTCGGACTTCAGGAAGAAGATGAGTTCGTTGGCGATGTCCGTCTCGTGCTTGCCGATGAGCGCGACTAGGTGCTTGATGGCGCGCTTGCGGCCCTTGTCGATGTTCTGGAACGCTATGCCCAGCTCGGCGGCAGCTTCGCGCAGCGACTGCCCTGTCATGATGCTGTCGATGTGCCAGCGGTCGCGCTCGGTGAGCTGCTCGATGCGCGTGGCGAAGAAGCTGCGCAGCGCGTCGGCGTAGCGCCGTCGTGGTGTGCCTGCCTGTCCTTCAGCCAGCGGCCGGTAGACCTCCTCGCCGCGCAGGCGAGCGACGCTCGTCTTCACGTCGTCCTCGTCGTAGTGCTGGTCGTGGCCCTTGGTCCGAAGGTCCTGCATGATGCCGAGCTTGTAGCTCGACACGCTGTCGAACGTCTCGACCGTGAACACCCGGTCGCTGAACACGCCCTTGGTGCGGTACTTGAGCACCCGCGGGCCGCGGTCAACCCAGTCGGCCTGCGCCGACACCTTCCCGTCTTTCACACTGCCCACGCCCTGTGGGTAGCCCTGTCCTGGCATGTTCTCTCGCATGGAGGTTCCTTCCTTGTTGACGAAAGTGGAGTTGCGGGCCGATGGTACACGCGTCATCTACCACCGGACGGAGGGCGGCCAGGAAGCGTGGACCCACCCGGAGGGTGAGCCGCTTCCCAGCCGCCCGTGTACGTGCGCGAAACCCTTGCGGCGCAAGCCTCAGTCCTCGAACACCAGCCCGCCCGTGAGCGCGTCGTCGCGCACGTAGGGGCGCTCGGTCGACCACTCCAGGCCCGCGTCACGCAGGGCCTGGAGTATGCGCTCGGTGGCCGCTCGTGGCTTGTGCGCTGGGTAGTCTTTGCCGCCCACCTTGCGCAGCACTCGGAACAGCGCCCACGCCTCCTCGCCTGACAGCTCCAGGGTGAGCCACTCGATGGGCGGCGATGGGAGCCTCGCTCGCTGCACGTTCCTGAGCTTTGCCATGTGGTGCCTCCTTCAGTTGGCGTCGATGGAGTCGATGTCGAAGTCGTGGACGCCCGCGCTGCTGAGGGCGTCGCTGGCGTTGTCGCGCACGAGCTGCTCGATGTCGTCGTCCTCCAGCTCGACCAGGAGGCTGGCTGTGAAGCGAACCTCGGCCTGGACCGCGGTGCCGCCGTCGACCGTGACCTCCTCGATGCTGACGTCCTCCAGGTCGGAGCCGGACAGCTCGTTGTCGAGCGCGTTGCTGGCGTCGTCGTCCAGGTCGCCCAGCTCGATTTCGACGTTCTTGGTGCCTGAGATGTTGACGGTGAAGTCCATTATCGGATGTCCTCCTTGGACAGGGTGTCGTCGAAGTCGACGACGTTGGCCGGGTCCACGAGCGTGGCCCAGATTTGGTTCTGTACTACGTTCTTGGCGATGTGCACCGCCTCCCTCATAGTCTTGGCGCGCACGCGGTACGTGCGCACGGTGTCGTCGCCGAGGTGGACCTCGACGCCGTACTCCAGCAGGTTCCAGTCTTCGACCAGCCCTGCGGCGATGCTGCGCCCGTTCACGGTGCCCCGTGCGCCTGTGGTGTTGCGGTTGTCCATGACTGCCTCCTCTACCCTACGATGAGTCCGGGCGTGTTACAGGAACCGCTCCTCTCCGTCCTCCCACGTCAGCCCGTTGTACAGGGCGTGGTTGCCGATGCTGTAGTTGAAGCACGCCCGGAGCTTCGACGTGAGGTCGATGCCGAGGGCGTAGCACAGCTCGAACGCACGTTCGGACGCCCGCGCCTCCAGGTCGAAGACGTCTTTGTCCTCGCCCCACATCATGAGGTTGAACCGGCTGCGGCTGATGATGCCGCGGTAGTCCAGTCCGAAGACCTGGTTGTCGACCTTGTGCCCCAGCTCGTGGGCGAGGATGCCGACCTGCAACCACTCGGGCGCGCCGTCCTCGAACCGCAGGCTGATAACCGGCTTCTGCACGTAGGCGAGGCCGTTTACGCCCAGGGGGATGTCCGTGGCATCGATGCCCAGGCGCGACCACGACTGCGGGTTGGGGTCGCCTGCGGGGACCTTCGGGTCGTCGAAGCGAACGGTGACGCCGATGCTTGCTGCGAAGTCGAGCAGTCGTTCCATGTGCGTGGTCATGCTGCCGCTCCTCTCACTTGGGTCCAGACGATAGCCTGGAACGTCGCTGTTCCACGTCCGACCTGGCGAGCCGCCCGCCGTAGGGCCTCGCTCACGAGGTCGTAGTCCGCTGCGTTGCGAGGACTGGCCTCGCTCCGGCCTGCGGCCCGCATCATCCACACATCGATGACGGCCGCGTCTTCGTCGCCCATGATGGCGCGGTAGAACGCCCGCGTCTTGGGGCCATTGAGCACGTCCAGGGGGCGCTCGCCGCGCCGTATGCGCCGGGCGTTGGCCACAGACAGGCCAAGGCCTCGCACACGCTGGCCGCCCAGTAGGGCGTCCGCCATGCGCACGTTCACGGACCACTGCACCCGCGGTGACAGGGCCGCGATGACGCCCGCCGCCCGGCTCACGGTGACGCCGTGCTTGCGCGCTAGCCGCCGCGCCTCACCGCGGCTCGTGCGGTACCACACCTCGCCGTCGGACTCGACGGGCGCGGCGCGGTACATGCGCACGAACGCCTTTGTCATTTCCTGTAGCAACGTGACCTCCTAACGGTCCTCTCGGGCACCCGCGAAGAAAGCGAGCGCGACGGCTACACAACAGAACCACAGCACGAGCCATACCATGCTTTGCCTCCCAACCTAGTCGGTGTCCGGGTGTGTTACCCGACGAACGTCGCCTTGCCCCAGGTCACCGCGATGGTGTCCTGTTCGTAGGCGGCCGTGAGGGCCTCCAGCGCGTCGACGAGTCCGAAGGTTTCGTCCGCCGCGCCCACGATGACGGCCGTGTGCTCGCGCTCGCCCTCGTAGAACCCGGTGCCTTCGGTGATGCTCACTACGGGACCGGCGAGCCGCTCGACAGCGGTGGTGGTCTCGGCGACGAACGCGTGCCACCGGTCGATGGCCATAGGCTCGCCGTTCACGTTCCTGCCGATGCTCACGTAGGTGCTCACGACTTGACCTCCAGCTCTAGTTGGAGCGAGCCGCATACGCGGCCACGCTTGCTGCGATGTGTGCACGCCCAGACGGTCGCGCCGTGGTACTCGCCCACGTAGACCCCACGGGACAGGTGTGGGCCGCCGCGGCCGTAGTGACTGTCGCACCGAACGAACGAGCGCAGGGCGCTACGGTTCGACTGGGCGCGAACCCAGGTGTCGAACGACGGCGCGTCCGCGGCCGTACCCGCGGCCAGCGCGGGCAGAACGACCTCGCCATTGTAGCGGGCCCGTATGGGCGACACCCGCCACGGTTTGACCTTGCCATATGCGCCCATGCCTACAGCGCCTCGCCGTAGAAATCGGCGGCCAGGGCGTCGAAGTCACGCACGAGGTCGGCGTCGCGCACGACCTCCACCGTAGCGTCCTGGTCCCCGTCGATGATGGTCGACGCGTAGTCGGTGGCCGCATTGAGCGTGGGGAACCCAGTCTCGTGGAAGTAGGCTCCGTGTGCCTCGCCATAGACTGTGTACGGCATGGTCGGTGTCCTTTCGGTCGGTGGAATGGTCTCTCACCCTAGGCTACGTCCGGGTGTGTTACAGCCCCACAACGCACAGCGCCCCCAGCGCGGTGCTGGGGGCGCTGCGGTGCTGCGGTGCTTACTGGGCGGCGCGGTGGCGGCGCACCCGTTCGGCGGTCCGGGCCCTACGGCAGACCGTGCCGCGGCAGTAGGTCCGCTGCAGGTCAGCCTTGCCCAGGGCGTGCCCACAGCGGGCACAATGGCGGCCCTTGACCGTGGCGCGGCCCACAGCCGGGCGCTCGTCGCGCCGCACGAGACTGGGTCGCCACGGTTCGGTGGCGCGGACCTCGTGGTACTCCACGAACCCGTCCTGCCGGGTGAGGACCCCGAACGTGCCGTCGGGCCCGACCGTGCCCTCGTCGCCGTAGTCGGCGAACACCTCCGCCACTACAGCGCGGTCCTCCCGGTCCTGCTCGACCTCCGCCCACAACTCGGCGTAGGTGCTGGTCCCGTTCTCCGTGGCCATTTCGGCCTCCTTCCGCTCCGCGGTCCGTCCGCTTCGAGCTTCGCTCGAAGTGTACCACACGGTCAACCCCCAGTGTCAACCCCTACGGGGAAAGTGGCAGTGACTGCCACATTCGAGCGCCCCAGGCACAGCGCAGCGCCCCAGGCACGGCCCAGGCACAGGGGTTGCGCCGCCGCGCAACGATGCACGCACAAGAGTCAACGACTGCGCACAAGTGTTGCCTAGTGTGACTGGCCACGAGGCATTCTAAGCGTCCCTAGCGTTTCGGCGCAACACCCTCTGACCTGCGGAAACGCGGCGCGAAGGGAAAGACCCCAGGAACGCAAAACCCCAGGTCACAGGCTTGCCCGAAACGGGCGCTCCGACGCTTACAATGGCGCTTGTGCGCTTGTGAAATACCCGAACAGGTGTTCGAGTAGCAGCGCCACAGCGGGCACAGCGCAGCGCCCGAACAGGTGTTCGACCAGCTCCCGTCCTGGCCCGCCCCCAGCAGCAGGGCGCACAGCAGCGCAGCGCACAGCAGGGCGCACGCTCTAGTCCCTACTGCTACACTACACACAGGGGCGCGTCATACATACAACACACAGCACAGCACAGCGCAGCAGCGCAGCAGCAGCGCAGCGCAGCAGCACAGACCCCCACCCACGTAGGGCCGACCCTTACATGCGGGGGTATATGTATAGGATTTGTTCTCTCACACGCGGTCCGAAACGTCAAAATGTGGCCCTCTGGGCGCCGCCCGGAGCGTCCGGTTGGCCCCTGAACGGCCGTTCAAGCCACAGGTGCGGTCGAACAGGCGTTCGACTCGTCGCAGGTCGCTGACCAGGGCTTTCTTTTCAGAGGGTGACACTCTGACACTTAGGGTGCAAGGGGTAAAACGAAAAGCGAAGCCAGTGAGAACTTGGCCTGGCCTGTCTTCAGGTTATGGCCCCCGCTGCGTCAGCTCGCGGCCCGCCCGCGTCAACAGCCCGCTGACCGGCCAGTCCACGTCTACAGGAGGAGCGTCACATGCCACAGACCGGTGGGGCCATCAACGCCCCCAAGCCGAAGAAGCCGCCGAAGCCCCCCACCCCCAGCGCGGCCCACAACGCCGGGGCCGGGAGCCAGTCGGGCGTGACGAACTACGGCACCTCGGCACCGACCCCCTCGGCGAAGAAGAACGCCGGGGCGGGCGCGACGCCGGGCGTGAAGCACTACGGCGAGAACGCCCCCACGCCCAAGGCCGGGCGGAACGCCGGGGCGGGCAGCAACCCGAACATCGGCACGACGGCCGTCTCCGGTCCCCGCAAGGTGGCCGGTGGCCGCACCTCCGGTGCCGGGTACGGCAAGTCCAAGAGCCCCATCAAGGTCGGCTCCACCAGCGGCGGCAAGAGCGGCGGCGGTGGCGGCGGCGGTGGTGGCGGCGGTGGAGGCGGCGGCAGCCAGACCACGGTGCGTAGCGGCGCAACCCAGGCCAACAAGCCCCCGTCCCACTCCGCGGGCGGCTCGTCCTTCGGCGACCCGCGCACCACGCCCACCGGCATCGACCGGACCATCCGCGTCGGGCCCACGGCCTTCACCACCGACAACGCCCCTGCGTTCTTCGACGCCGGGGGCGGCGGAGGCGGCGGCACGGGCGGCGCAACCAACCCGCTCACGGCGGGCACCGACGAGAAGCTCAAGGGCACGGACATCGAGAGCATCCTCCACGGCGCCAAGAAGCGCGGCCGCACGAAGTACACGCGGGGGACGGAGTAGTGGCCAAGAAGACGACCCCCAAGAAGTCCGGCCCCACGCCCGCGCAGCGCAAGACGCGCATGGCGAACAAGCTGGGCTACGGTGACCAGGCCGACCCCGTGGCGGCCATGAAGGCGGCCACGCGCCAGTACGGCCTCGTCGGGGGCGGCCCCAACCAGTTCAAGCGCCCCGACGCCGCGTTCGTCGAGCGACAGATGGTGGCCAACGGCTGGGGCATGGGCCAGACCGCCGACACCCCCGTCAACATCGGGGGCATGCGTGTGTACACCGGCCCCAGCGGCCTCCAGTTCACGGGCGAACGCTCCGACTCCGCCAAGCGCAACCCCGGTGGGGCTTACAACGCCGGGAAGGGCTCCCAGACGGCTTACAAGGCCGCGGGCCTGAACGCCAAGGGCGGCGGCTCGAAGGGCAAGGCCAAGGGCAAGCCCACCAGCGGCGGCAGCGTCCCGAAGACCGACGTCCCCGACTCGGGGTTCGCCTCGGGCGCCGACTCGACGTACACCGACAAGCCGTACGCCGAGGCCGACACCACCACGACCGGCATGACCCGCGCGCAGGGCAAGGCGTACGCCGCCTCGCGTGGCAGCATGGCCGGTAGCCTCCAGGGCCAGACCGGCTCCCCGACCGAGGACTCCGCGGTCGTGGGGGAGGCCCAGGGCGCGGCCGGTGGTGGCCGCAAGGGCAAGACGAAGACCCGGAAGACCAACAAGCGCGGCAACACGGTCGTGCGCACCCGCAAGAACGGCAAGGTCGTTTCCAAGCGGGTCATCAAGAAGAAGTGAGGGAGACATGGCCCTAGTTCCTGAGAAGTTCCGCAAGCTGGCGCTGAACGTCGCGCTGCTGTTCGTCGGTACGGTCGTGTCCACGGCGCTGGCGCTCATCCAGACCACGCCCAAGGACGACCTCAAGGCGTTCGCCATCGCGGTCGTGACCGGCGCCCTCGTAGCGGGCGTGCGGGCTGTGGTTGGGTTCCTCGGTCTGACGACCGCGGTCCCTGCGGTGCCCGTCGACAAGTGACGAAGACCTGCGCCAAGTGCAAGCGCGAGCTGCCCGTCGCCTCGTTCCGTAAGCACAAGGGACACGGCGACGGGTACGACTCGCGTTGCAAGGACTGCATGCGGCGTGACCAGGCGGCGAAGAAGAACCTGACCCAGCCCGCGGTGGCGGACATCGACCCCCGCAAGGGCAAGGAGTGGGACGCGTTCTGCAAGCCGTACATCATCCTGCGGGACCACCAGCGGGTTTGCATGACCCAGAACGGCGAGCAGGGCTGCGAGCACGACGATGACCTCGTCGAGGCCGCGGCCGAAGCGTTCGAGGGGTTCTACACCACCTTCGCCGTGAACCTGGATGGTCTCCCGCCCCACGCGCGCGGCTGGGTTCGTGTGGCCCTGGCCAACCCGCGCCTCCTCCTGAACGTCCCTCCGCGCCACGCGAAGACCACCGTCATGTCGGAGTGGTTCGTCATCTGGCTCATGGCGTGCGACCGGGACACCCAGGTCATCATCATCTCGAAGACGGTGACCCTGGGCGAGCTGCTCTCGCGGTACATCGCGGACCAGTTCACCAGCAACGAGAAGCTCATCGCAGCTTTCGGCATCTTCCGCCCCCGCGACCTCTCCCGTCCCTGGAGAGAGGCCAAGGGCGAGCTGGAGGTGCAGGACAAGGACCTGACTCGGAGGCACGGTCTCTCCATTCAGGTACGCGGCAGCGGCCAGGCCATCCTCGGGATGGAGGCCGACTGGGTCATCGCTGATGACATCACCGACCGCCGCGTGGCCCGTTCCGAGACCGACCGAGCCACGGAATGGGACTTCTTCCTCGGCGACGTGCTGACACGACTCGCGCCCGATGGCAAAGCATTTTGTATCGGCCAGCGTGTCCACGCCGAGGACCTCTACGGGCGACTGGCGAAGCTCGTAGACGACAGGGGCGTCCCCACCTGGACCCAGGTGAAGACCCCCGCCATCCTGGACGAGGAATCAGGGCGTACGCTCTGGCCCGCGGTCTGGGACTACGCCCGGCTCGTCGAGCGCCGCAAGGCCGTCTCGACGCCGCTGTTCAACTGCATGTTCCAGCAGGCGCCGGAACGTGCTGGGGACTTCGTCCCTGAGTGGTGGATGGAGGGTGACGGCACCGCCGACCACCCCGGCTGCTACGACCGCAAGCGGTCGGTCGGCCAGGGCTGGAAGCCGGGCCGCTCGGACCAGCCGCTGCTCCCCATCACGCGGGTCATCTCTCTGGACCCCTCCCCGACGATGTACGCAGGTATCACGGTCGCCGACATCATCTGGCTGCCGCGGGCGCAGTACTTCTGGTGCGCCATCATCGACATCGAACGGGACAAGATGGGCCAGAACAAGATGGTCCAGCGCATGTCCGAGCTGACCAAGCTGTACCAGCCCCAAATCTGCATCTTCGAGACGAACAGCGCCAAGTGGCTCCACGAGGACCCCGCGTGGAACCGCGTGCAGGGCATGTTCCGTCCGGGCAACGTGGTCGGCCAGAACACGACCAAGTGGAACAAGGACGACACGCTGCTGGGCATCTGGTCCCTGGCGGCGGACTTCGAGGCTGGGCGCATCTCCATCCCCTGGCAGACGCCCGACGACCGCGAGCGCATGGCGTTCCTCGTCGACGAGGTCCTGGCCTACCCGAACGGCACGAGCGACGACGTCCTCATGTCGCTGTGGTTCATCAAGAACAACTACAAGCACCTCATCCCGCGCGGACTCATCCCGGTCCGTTTCCAGCAGAGCAAGATGACGGCCAAGTACGACATCGGTCGCGCGGCTCGGCGCTGGGCAAACCACAAGAAGGGAACCCCCGTCAATGCCTAGCCGCTTCAAGACCCGGTACGCCGAGGAGTACCTCGTCGGCGCCCGCAACGCCCGCAAGGACAGCTACAGCGCGTGGAAGAACCGCATCTCCGCGGCCGACATCACGGTCTCGGGCGGGTTCGCCAAGGGCGAGCAGCCCTCCATCCTGAACCTGGCCGACAAGATGCCCCGCGACGCGGCCCGGCTGGCCTCCGAGGTCAAGCCCTCGTACTACGCTCCGCCCGTCGGGGACACGAAGGACCAGCTCAAGAACGCGTCGCTGCGCACGGTCATCGGTGAGGGGTACTTCACCCACATCGACTGGCCCATCATCCGTCCCCAGCTCGTGTTCGACATCGTCATCGCGGGCGCGGGGTTCGTCGCGTACTGGACCGACCCGTCGGCGTCGCCGTACCCCCTGGGTATGCGCATCGACCCGCGGGGCGCGTTCCCGACCATCTACAACGGCAAGCTCCTCGACCTCCTGGTCTGCACCGAGATGAAGGCCCGCGTGGCCCAGGCCATGTTCCCGACGCAGCCCATCCTGGCCAAGGCCGTCCACGACGAGGACGGCATGGTCACCGAGAAGACCGTCGAGGTCTACGAGTACTACGCCGCCGACGAGTGCGTGCGGGCGTGGGGCGTCGCAGGTCACGACGGCCAGGTGACCGACGCCACCGTGGTCTCCGTGTGGCGGCCCAGTGTCGGGGTCATCCCGGTCAGCTTCTTCCAGCTCCCCTCCCCGGACGGGGCCATCCGTGGCCTCCTGGACCAGGTCGAGGGGAACCTGAAGGCCAAGGACGAGCTGGTGAAGGACGTGTTGGAGGTCGCCGCGCAGGCGGCCTACGCGCCGTTCATCACCAAGGGCGTCATCAACGCCGACACCCCGCCCGGTCCCGACGTGCTGTACCAGCTCGACCCGTCGGTCCCCGACGCGGCCATGCAGCGGGTGCAGCCCGCCACGTTTTCGCCGCAAATCCCGCAGGTCCTGGACTTCATCGACCAGGAGACCCGCGGCCAGCTATCGTACCCGGCGACTCGCCAAGGTGAGGTCCCCATCTCCCAGGGCAGCGGCGCGTTCGTCGCCGCCACGCAGGGCGACCTGACCTCCCTCGTGCGCGAGGTCCAGCGAGGCCTGCAGTTCATGCAGGAGCAGGGCGCGCGCGTGATGTTCGCCCTGGACGAGGCCAAGCTCGACTTCGAGAAGCCGCTGTTCCGCTCCTCGGGCCGCAAGAAGACCTACGTGCCGAGCCGCGACATCCACGGCCACTACGAGCTGCAGGTGTCGTACGGCGCGGGCGCCGGTCTGGACCGCATGAACACCGACGTGCGGCTCCTCAACTACTACTCTGCCGGGCTTATCCCCGGCCGTCGGGTCCTCGCCGAGACCGACTTCGTCGACGACGCCGAGTCGTGGCTGGAGGAACGCCAGGACGAGGAGTTGGAGCGGGTCGCTCTCCAGCGGTTTGCCGGGGACCCGACCACGAGCCTCGATTTCCTCATGACCGTCCTGGCGCTCAAGCGCGAGGAGGGCCTGGACTTCGTCGAGGCGTACACCACCGTCATGCAGGAGATGCAGTCCCAGCAGCCCGCAGCCGCGGGTGCCCAGGGCGGCATGCTCTCGCCGGACCAGGCCGCAGCGCCCTCGCAGGAGGGTCTCGCTGCCGGGGCACCGGCCACACCGCCCGCTGCAGGCGGAGAGGCCATCCCTGGTCAGTTCAGTCCGCAGCCGTTGCAGCAAGTCTTCGTCAAGTAGGAGGCAGACATGGCAGAGAAGAAGAAGTCCGACGACCTGAAGAAGGACATCGCCAAGGCCGAGAAGGACCTAGAGGCCGCGAAGGAGGCCCACATCGAGGCAGGCGACAAGCTGGAGGCCGCGCGCGCCGCGTTCCTCGACGAGCGGGGCAAAGAGGCCGAGGCTGGCCAGGTCGACGAGTCCAAGTAGCCATGCGCGACTGGAAGACGCACCAGTGGGTCGGAGCGGCCATGATGGCGCTCGGCTTCATCCACGTCTCCCTCGGGCTGTACATCCTCGTGGTGGCCAAGTGAGCACCCGCATCTTCATGTCCGTGCCTGACGGCCCGTACTGGAAGTTGAAGGAGGCGAGGGAGCGTGCCCGGCAAGCAGGTGAAGAACTGGAAGCAGTACGAGGCGCTGAGAGCCGAAGGCAAGTCGAAGCGCAGCGCCGCTCGCATCACAAACGCGTCCGCTAGCAAGAGGAGCCATGGCCGACCAACCAGAGTTTCAGCAAGGCGCAGGCACGCCTGACCAGCTCCCCCAGGGGGCTGCAGGCGAGCTGAACGCTGCACTGCCCGCAGAGGGCGCCCTGGACCCCGGTCCCGACCTGAGCATCCCTCCTGCCCCGGCCCCGACGAACTACGAGTCGAACATGGTCGGCCCGGAGGAGAGCTTCTCTCCGTCGTCGGATGAGGAAGAAATCCTGTTCCAGGACCGCGACCCGACCGCGCCGAAGAACGTCGGCATGCGGCCGGGCAGGCTCCCCGCCAGCCTCGCTCGGATGTTGCCGATGATGAAGGCCGCCGCGGCCGTCACTGGCGACCCGTCCGGTAGCCTCCAGCTCGTGTACGAGGCGCTGGTCAACAGCGAGGAAGCGAACCTCCGTGGTTGACTGGGACAAGCGTTACGAGCGCATCCTCAAGTACCAGCAGACCAGCTCCCTGGCCGCCCAGGTGGGGCACTACAACGCGGCCAAGGCGGTAGCCGAGCACGAGTACCAGGCGGCCGACGCGGCGGCTGGTGTGCGCAGCCAGGCGTCGCTGACCCCGGAGCAGGAGTCGAAGGCGTGGACCACCATCGCGCACCAGTACAGCGACCGGTGGGGCACCTTCGACCGTCGGTTCGTGGACATCACGCCGATGGGCGCCGCGGCCACGGTCAACGGCACCATCCGGCACTCCATGCCCGCGACGCTCATCAACGCGTACAACCAGAGCATCTCGTACTTCAGCGCCGCCGCAGGTGACGAGTACCTGTCGTCGTACCTCATGACGATGGGCAACAGCGACGCCCAGACCCGACAGGCGTCCCTGGCCGCCCTGAACCGCATCATCGGCGGGGGCACCCTCGCCCCGGAGCGGCAGGGGTTCCTGGTCCACGGGCCGGGCGTCGGCGCCGCTGTCGGCATCCTCTCCCCGGAGGAGTTCGGGAAGGTGGTCGCCGACCCGTCGCAGTTCAACAAGCTCATCCACGAGCAGCAGGCGACGTTCATCCAGCACGCGCAGGAAGTGGTCGACGCCTACGAGCAGCGGGGAGGCCAGGCGGACGCCGTCAAGCGGTCGGTCCAGGCCATCGCCACGGGCAACCTGTCCGTGACTCTGAACGACGACGAGGCCGCCGACCTCCAGAACTACGTGAAGCGGCTCAAGCGCGTGCAGGCACAGGCGGAGGCCCAGGGCCTCGGCGGCGACCTGAGCGCGAGCTTCATGGACGCGGCGCTCGCGGGGGCGAAGTTCCCCCACGAGGTCAAGTCCGACATGGGGCAGCACATCCTGCGCATCGACCCGGAGTGGGCGCGCCAGCACCCGGCCAAGGCCACCACGGAGGCGTACTACCTCCAGCAGGCGTTCCCGGACTACAAGGTCGAGTTCGGCGACGGCCCCGGTCTCGCGGGCACCATCTTCAACGCCCTCGGGCGCCCGGTGGACGCGGTCCTGGCCCTCCCCTCGGCCGCCATCAACGTCCTGTCGGACGGCGCGCGCAAGGCCATCGACGACGGCGACGTCACGGAGCTGCAGGCGGCGCGCAAGGAGGCCATCGACAAGCTGGCCGACGTGACCAGCCCCACCACGCGGGCTGCGCTGCTGCACACCGTCGACAAGCTCAACGACCGCATCGGGCTGAAGACCGGCCAGGGTGACGGGTTTTGGGACCTGGTGGACCATGCTCTGTACGAGACCCCGGCCAACCTGGGGTTCGCAGAGAACATCGTCCAAGGTACGGGGCTCCTGCCAGGGGACCGCGGCTACGAGGCTGCCATCGGCGTCACAGCCGTGGTGGGCTCCGTAGCCGCCGACCCCCTGACCTGGGCTGCCGGTGTAGCTGAGGGCGCACGCGCCGCGAGCACCATTCCGCGCGTGGTCGCGTCCGCGGAGGCGGGCGGCGAGGTCCTGTACGACGGGGCCAAGGCCGTGCGCGGCCTCATCAGCCGCTTCGTGTACGAGCGCCTGGCGGTCACCCCGGAGCAGTGGATGAAGGGCGCCATCGGCGACAGCGCGGTCAAGAACCTGGCCGAGCTGCACGCGGCGCTCCCCATCGAGGACTACACCACGCTCCTCCAGTCCTCCATCTCCGACTCGTTCGCCCGGAACCTCATCGTGGCGGCGGGCTCGGACGAGCGGGCGCTGCGCAGCACGCTGACGCAGCTCATGACCAACTACACCACGGGCTCGGACATCATCACCGTCCACAACCGCATCCAGAGCATCGCTCACAAGCTGAACGAGCTGGACCGGCTGGAGGACGCGCAGCACATCGCCCAGACGGCCACGAACGCGGAGTACGCAGCGCGGGTGGACCGGCTGGAGCAGCACGCCGCCGAGCTGGTGGACGCTGGCCTGGACGGCACCCCTGAGCACCTGGCCACGATGGACGAGCTGAACGACCTGCGGGCCGCGGGCCCCGGTCGCGCCCCCGTCGTGGACCCGCGGGACCTGGACCGGCTGGAGCGCATGCAGACCCGGCTCGACGAGCTGGAGAACGCCGACCAGCTTGACTCCCCAGAGGCCATGGCCCTCAAGGACGAGATGCTGGGCATGCAGGCGTCGCCTGGCCCGGACATGACGTTCGAGGAGTGGAAGGCCGCGCGCATGGCGGGCGAGGACCAGACCATCATGGTCGACCGGTCCTGGCTGGCCAGTCGCACGTCGAACCCGTCGCCCCGCGGCGCTGCCGATGTGGTCGGGCAGGGCTACCCCGAAATCAAGGCCAACATGGCCGCCGAGGGCTGGGACCGCACCCGGCCGCTCCACGTCGTCTACGACTACAAGGCCGAGACCTTCACCATCTACGACGGTACGCACCGGCTGGCTCTGGCCGACGAGCTGGGCATCTCCAAAATCCCCGTGGAGTTCAGCGGCAACGCCGACATGGCCAACACGTTCAAGATGCTCCAGCGGGAGTTCCCCGACGCCCTGCGCGGGCCGGGCCTGGAGACGTCGACCATGGCCGACGCGACCGCGCGCCTCGACGCGCTGCGGGCGACGGCGGTGGATGACCGGGCCGAACTCATCTTCCTGAACAACGTGCGGCGGGGCAAGACCGAGACGGCCATGCCTATCACGTACGGGGACCTGCGCCAGCTCAACAAGACTGGCCACGAGTACGCTCGGGCCATCTACGAGCTGCAGCGCGACCTCCCGGACTTCCCGCTCGACCCTGGCATGGTCACCAGCAAGGCCATGCGCTACTCGGGCCACAACATCCTGAAGCACCTGCGCGACATCTTCAGCGCCCCCTTCGCCCCCACCGGCCTGGAGGGCGCCGAGGCGTGGGCCAAGTTCCCCCGCGGCATCGCGCTCCCCGGCGTGGACCTGGGCGAAGCCACGGTCGACGCCCTGGAGCGCACCCGCGTGAACCTCGCCAGCGCGGGCAAGCTGCTCGGCGTCCCGGACGAGGTCGTGGCGCGGCAGCTCGGTCAGTGGGACCGCCTGGTCCTCCTGGGCTCTCGCGAGGACTCGTACCAGTGGTTCAAGAACACCTGGCAGACCTTCGTCCTGGAGAGCGAGAAGCTCGACGCGGGCGGCAAGGCGGCCCTGTCCGACATCTGGCACACGCCCTTCGAGCAGTGGGGCTCCGACACCGTACGCACGTCGGCCCCCGGCGAGGTCATCACGTCCGAGCCGCTCGGGTACAAGCTCATCCCGGACCCTGACGGGGACGGGCTCCTGCAGGCTGGCCAGCCCGTGTTCTCCGCGGACTCCCTGAACAGCGTCGTGTTCCTCCCGGACATGCGCAAGGTCATGGGGGTCCTGCACCCGAAGATGGCGCGCTACGTCAACAGCGACGGCGTGACCCTGGCCACCAACTTCTGGAAGCGGGCGGTCCTGACCTCCCGCATGCCGTTCGCGCTCCCCGCCCGCATCGTGGGCGAGCTGCTGTTCGGCCGCATGTCCGCGTTCGACCTGGCCTCCGTGAGCAACTGGGGCGTGCTGGACTGGGGCCGTTCGGTCATGGGCACCGGCCGGTTCGCGCAGTGGACGGAGGACGAGGCGTTCGCGCTGGGCCACATGATTGAGGGCCTCGGCGACGAGGGCCGCTCGTTCAACCGCGCGCTGGGCCTCGGCATCATGACCAGCCGCGACGGCGAGGACTACTACCGCGCGCTCTCGGGCCGCATGGGCTACATCGCCTCCAGCCCGGAGACGCGCTACGCCCTGGACGCCGCCTCCCCGGAGGAGTTCGTGGCGCTGCTGAACGACCCCAACGCCCCGGCCGCGCTGCAGGACGTGGCGCGCCACTGGGACGCCATGGAGGGCGGCCGCGACGCCGTTGGCGCCAAGGTGTGGAAGTACTTGAACGAGGACCTGGTCGGCACCGGGGACTACTCCGAGAGCGTGCGCGCTCTGCTCCTCGGTGCCACCGGACCGGACGGCGAGGCCGTCGGCTCCGTGGCCCTGGCCAACCGGCTGAAGCTGAACGCGCAGACCGGCCGCTGGTACCCCGGCGTCCACGACGTCCACGGCAAGTACGCTGTGGGCCTGGACTCGGTGGCCCGGCCGGACGTGAACGCGCTCACGCGCCTCAACGACGCGATGTTCAAGAAGCTGTACGGCTGGCCTGAGAAGCGCCTGGGCCGCCTCCCCGCGTACCGGCAGATGGCGCAGCAGGACTTCGAGCGTCTGGTGGCTATGGGCTACCCGGAGGAGACCGCGCACGCCATAGCGCGCGCGTCGTCCATGCGCAAGACGTCCGACATCTTCTTCAAAATCGGTGCCCACACGTCCGGCGAGTGGATGATGAAGAACATCAGCCCGTTCTTCCCGGCGTGGCGCGAGGTCACCGACACCTGGCTCCTGCGTATCCCGCAGCGGCTGGGCGGCGGGTCACGCATCATCGGCACGGCCTACATGGCCCGCCGCGCCAACCTCCTGTTCGACGCCCTCACGCACTTCGGCGTCATCACGACTGGCCCCGACGGCAAGCACCGCCTCGGGCTCCCGTTCCTGAACCCCCTCGTGCAGTTCCTCCTGCCCGGCGACGAGGAGGTCAACGTCACGGCGTCGGTGGACTCCCTGTTCGGGGTCATCCCGTTCCCGTCCCTCGACCCCGGCAAGTGGACTGACCAAATCAACGCCATGCTCCCCGGCCTGGGCGGCGGCATCGGTGTCCCTGCGCAGATGGCGGGGGTCTTCGCGCTCGACCGCGTGAACCCCGGCTGGCAGCAGGACCTGGCCGACCTCATCGCCCCGTACGGCGTCGGCACCATCGGCGCCAACGTGGACCGCTTCTACGCGGCCATGGCGCTGGCCGTGGGCATGGACCCCATTGCCCCGTGGACCAAGTACACGAACCCGGAGTTCCGTGAGCAGATGGTCAACTCGTCCATCGACGACGCCATCCGCACCGTGGTAGCGCGCGGCGGCAAGTACGCGCCGCCCAAGGGGTTCCAGGGCGAGCTGACGGCCGAGCAGCTCACGGCCGCGGGCAAGCAGTACAGCGCGTGGGTGGACCGGGTCATGGGCGCTGCCGAGCACTTGGCGTCGGCCCAGTACTTCACGCGCGGCATACTGTCCTCCATCCTGCCGATGAGCACCAACCTCTCCACCGCGGAGTCGGACAGTATGGACGCGATATGGACCATGTTGAACGACCTTCCGGAGGGGGCCAAGAACAGTGCCATAGGCCCCATGCTGGAGAGCTTCAAGGCCGCCTACCCGTACGCGGACTGGCTGGCCGTCGGCAAGAGCGAGGCGCTCGGCGCCAGAGGACAGACCACGCCTGAGCAGGACGCCGACATGGAGGCCGTGTTCTCGGCGGGCATGCGGCGCATCCGCACCCCGGAGGAGTACATGGCGTGGGCGTACGGCATGCAGTCGTACTCGGCGTACCTGGCCAAGAAGTCGGCCGTCTACGCGAAGTTCGAGGGCAACCCCGTCGACTACCTCCTGAACGGCGCCGACGCGCGCGAGCGCATCGCCAAGCTGGACGCCGGGTGGCAGCACTACCTGACGAACATGGACGAGGTGCAGGGCCGCGACGGCCTGCAGCGGACGTTCAAGGACCTGTTCGACGACGCGTTCAACAAGACGCACCCCGGCCGCTCGACCGTGCAAATCGAGTCGGAGACCATCAAGAACATCCTGCCGTCCATCATCGACCACGTCGAGTCTGGCACGTACGAGGACTTCCGCCGCCAGCTCCTCAACAACGTGAAGTTCCTCGCCAACAACGAGGGCGGCATGTGGACGACGCTGAACGGCTACTACAAGAAGGTGGCGGACCCGTACTACCGGCACCTGGACAAGCTGTACGAGGCGGTCAACAGCTACGCCGACGAGGACCCGCGCAAGTCGCAGGCGTACGCGGCCATCCGCGCGTACACCAGCCGCCAGCGCCCGACGACCATCGACGGCTACACGTTCCCGACCCCGGAGCAGACCTCGTTCTACACCAAGAGCGATGAGGAGCGGACCCAATGGGCCGTGCGGAAGCTCTCGTACGGGCACCCAGAGTGGCTCACGAACTTCGAGCAGAGCGTCCTGGGCTTCGGCGAGGGCAAGGGCGTGAAGCAGCTCACCAACTTCACGACGCAGCAGCGCCAGCAGTTCGACGAGGCGTACCCCACCACGTCGACGCCTGGCTACTACGACGCGAAGGCGCGGCTGGACCGCACCATCCAGGCCAAGGCCAAGAGCCTCGGCATCAGCTACGCGCAGTGGAACGCGCCCCTGTACCAGAAGGCCAGCCGGGCCGGGCTGGGCAGCGGGCCGGGCTTCCAGCAGGCCGTGCAGGACGCCAACCAGGTCAAGCAGTCCCTGGCCGGTGGCGACCTCACGCTCGGGAGCACGTCCGTCCGCGCTGCGCCCGCGCAGAAGTGGCTGTTTACTCAGCTCAACGCGCTGTACCAGAACGACACCGGGTTCCAGGACTTCGTGGACCAGTCGGCAGTCGGGCTGGCGGACGACCCAGCTAACCCTCTCTCCCGGCAGGACGTGTTCTGGCGGGTCTTCCTTGACGGCTACGGCGGCGCTCCGTCGTACCTCTACGCATAGGAGCCTACGTGCCACAGGTCAACGACAACCCGGCGCAGACGTTCAAGCCTGCTCCCTGGCAGGTCTTCGCCAAGGCGGCAGGCATCTCGGAGTCGGACGCCTACGCCGCGTGGCAGAAGGCTGTGTCCGGGGCCAACAACCCGAACGACATGAACGAGGTCAACGCCGCGTTCCAGGCCAACCTCCAGAAGGCCGGGCTCGTGGCCGGGCCGACGTCGCCGGGTACGACGCCCACGACCTCGGGCTCGGGCAGCATCTCAGGTGGCGGCAGCGGCCTGTCCGCGAAGGACAAGGCGCGCGCGCTGGCCAACGCCCAGGCGGGCTTCGAGCAGATGATTCGCACCTGGGGCATCGAGATGACGCCCAAGCTGGCGAACATGGTCGAGAGGGCGGCCAAGGGCGGGTGGAACAGCTCCGCGTTCATGTCCGCCGTCCGCGGCACCGAGGAGTACCACAAGCAGTTCCCCGGCATCCAGTGGAAGAAGGGCATGTCGGAGGCCACGTACAACAGCCAGTTCGCCGCGTTCCAAGCCAAGGCCCAGGACGCGGGTTACCGGCTCGGGCGTAACGGCTTCGCCGTCGCGCTGAAGAAGGGCATCGACTCGACGGAGTGGACCCTCCGCGTCGGGGCCATCCGGCAAATCAAGGCCAACGAGGCCCTGTTCGGGGAGTTCCGCAACGAGCTGGTCGCTCGGGGCATGCTCAAGCCGAACGAGAAGCTCGACCCGAAGGAGCTGTACAAGCTCGTCACGCGCCGCGGCTCGACCCAGTGGACCTCCATCTGGAACGAGGCCAGCGCCGCGACGGGCCTGGAGGCCATCGGCATCACGGTCGGCAAGGGCGAGGACATCTCGCGCCACGACCTCCTGTCGATGCTGAAGGTCCCGGTCTCGCAGCTCAACCCCGGCGAGGTCGTCAAAATCGACTACGCGCAGCTCGCCGCCACCGCGGCCAAGGCTCTCCCGGCGTCGCGCCTGTACGGCATGGGCGTGACGAAGAAGGACCTGGTCGAGATGGCGCTCGGTGGCAAGAACGCCGCCAAGACGGCCGAGCGCGTGAACCTGGCCATCGGCACCGCCGAGGCCACGGCCACGGAGCAGCGGGCGGTCCCGCAGCTCAACCAGGGCGGCATGGCCATGGGCACGCCCACGAGTCAGAAGGTGCAGGCGACGGAATGATACAGAGCCTCCT
>Ga0070670_100000495_pt1 | contig 31488 bp, 33 predicted proteins | sample KBSS63metaG_FD_64665 | JGI IMG/M metagenome (GOLD analysis project Ga0070670, IMG submission 64665) | Switchgrass rhizosphere microbial communities from Kellogg Biological Station, Michigan, USA - KBS S6-3 metaG | ecosystem: Host-associated > Plants > Roots > Rhizosphere > Soil ... | reverse complement strand
GACCGAAGGATTTCCTCGGGCGCACGCTGCTGGCTGCAACGCACCCTCACACCACTGCCCCTACCTAAAACAAACCCCAGAGCGGAAACCCTCCCATGAAAAAGTCGTTTATCGCGTTGTCGTTATTGCTGACCCTTTCGCCGCTGGCAGCCTTCGCCGCTACCGCGCCGCTGGATTTGGTAGGGCCGGTGTCGGACTACAAAATCTACGTCACCGAAGAAATCGGTGAACTGGTCACCCAGACCCAAGCGTTCACCGACGCCATCAACAAAGGCGACCTGGCCACCGCCAAGAAACTCTACGCGCCGACCCGTGTGCACTATGAGTCCATCGAGCCAATCGCCGAGTTGTTCAGCGACCTCGATGCATCCATCGACTCCCGCGTCGACGACCACGAAAAAGGCGTGACCGCCGAAGACTTCACCGGCTTCCACCGCATCGAATACGCGCTGTTCTCACAGAACACCACCAAAGGCCTGGAAACCCTCACCGCCAAGCTCAACACCGACGTCAACGACCTCAAGACCCGCGTCGACGGCCTGACCTTCCCACCGGAGAAAGTCGTGGGCGGCGCCGCAGCACTGTTGGAAGAAGTCGCCGCCACCAAGATCTCCGGCGAAGAAGACCGCTACAGCCACACCGACCTGTATGACTTCCAGGGCAACATCGACGGCGCGAAGAAAATCGTCGACCTGTTCCGTGGGCAGATCGAGAAACAAGACAAGGCCTTCCTGGCCAAGGTCGACAAAAACTTCGCCAGCGTGGACAAGATCCTGGCCAAGTACAAGACCAAGGACGGCGGCTTCGAGACCTACGACAAGGTCAAGGAAAACGACCGCAAGGCCCTGGTGGGACCGGTCAATACCCTGGCAGAAGACCTGTCCACCTTGCGTGGCAAGCTGGGCTTGAACTAAACGCCGCACAAAAAAAGACCCAGCCCTGTTGAAGGGGCTGGGTCTTTTTTTTGCCTGCCGGTTTACAGGATCCGGTACAGCAACCGCTCGATGCGCACGCGGCTGACCCGACGCAGGAACTTGCCGACCGCTTCGGGATAGTCCGGCAGCGTTTGCAAATCCTGATAACGCTCGATGCGCGTGGTGTGCTGGAAAATCTGCGCCAGCTCGGTGCGCCGCGGCGCCAGCCACTGGCCTTGGGGGTCATCGATCAACAAGGCGTTTTCCAAGTCGAGACGGAACGCGCGCGGGTTGAGGTTGTTACCGGTGAGCAAGGTGTAGCGCTGGTCGACCCACATCCCCTTGAGGTGGTAGGTGTTGTCGCCGTCGCGCCACAGGTGCAGGTTCAGTTGGCCACTGTCGATCATCGGCTGATGGCGTTTGGCGAAGCGGCGCAGGCTGATTTCGTACAGGTACGGCAGCGCGGCAATGACCTTGAATGGCTCGCTCGGCGGGATGTAGAAGTCGTTGGCGGTCTTGTCGCCGACGACGATGTCGATCTTCACTCCACGCGCCAGGGCACGGTTGATCTCGCGGGTCACCGGCAGCGGCAGGTTGAAGTACGGCGTGCAGATGGTCAGTTGCTGCTGGGCGCTGGCGATCAGTTCGAGGATCACCCGGTTCAGCGGGTTGTTCTTGCCCACCCCGAGCAACGGGCTGACCGACAGGTGACCATTGGGCAACTGCCCCGTCGTGGTGTCATAGGTCGCGTGTTTCAGGCGGCTGCGCAAGTCGCCAATATCATTGCGCAAGCTGCGCGTGGTGGGTGGGTTGGGCAGGTCCAGGCGATTAACCGCCTTGGAGGCGATCAGCCCGTGTTCCACCAGGTGTTGCATCGAGTCCGCCAGGGGCTTGCTGTGGATCAGGTGGTAGCGGTCGAAACGGTACTTGTCGAACTTGTGCAAGTACACGTTGTTCAGGCTCGCCCCGCTGTACAGCACGCTGTCGTCGATCACGAAGCCCTTGAGGTGCAGCACGCCGAACAGCTCGCGGGTTTGCACCGGCACGCCATACACCGGCACGTCGCTGCTGTGGCTTTGGGTCATGGCCTGGTACCAGGCGCTGTTGCCCGGCTGTTTACCGGCACCGATCAAGCCACGCTGGGCGCGCAGCCAGTCGACCACCACCACGATCTCCAACTCCGGCCGCGCAGCCTTGGCCGCGTGCAGGGCATCGTAGATCTCCTGCCCCGCTTCGTCCTGCTGCAGATACAGCGCGACGATGTAGATACGCCGCGTGGCCTGGGCGATTTTTTCCAGCAGGCAACGGCGGTACGCGTCGGCGCCGGACAGCACCTCAAGGGCATCGGGAGTGAGGGGGAAACCGCGCAGTTTGGGCAACAGGGAGCGTTTGAAGAACGACGGCATAAGGCTCGCAATGGGTCGAATCCGAAGAGTCCCCGAGCTTACACCATGGGGGTGCTCAGGTCTTGCTGCGCGGCATGTAAAAATTTATTGACCAAGAAGAACGATCGTTCTACTGTTTGCAACATGAACGATATGACCGGTAATGAAACCCGCGACATCATCCTCGACGTGGCCGAAAAGTTGATCTATCGCCATGGCATCGCCGCCACGGGCATGGACTTCCTGGTGAAAACCGCCGGCGTCTCGAGAAAAAGCGTTTACCGCTACTTCGCCAACAAAGACGAATTGGTGATTGCCGCCCTGCAACGTCGTGACGAGCGCTGGATGCAGTGGCTGCGCGACGAAGTGGAACGCAGCGAAGGCACGGGTGAACGGCTGCTCGCGGTGTTCAGCGCGCTCAAGGCCTGGTTCGACACAGCGGATTTCCGCGGCTGTGCGTTTATCAACACCAGCGGCGAAACCGGCAACCCGCACGACCCGGTGCGCCTGCTGGCCAAGGCCCACAAACAGAAACTGTTCGAGTACGCACTTGAACTCTGTCAAGCACATGGCACCCCCGACCCGGCACAGCAGGCCGCGCAACTGCTGATCCTGATCGATGGCGCCATCACCGTTGCCCTGGTGATGGGTGATTCAACAGCTGCCGATAATGCGCAATGCATGGCGCGAACGTTATTGGGACTGTGAACGCACAGGTCAGCGCAACTTTCGACTGAAACCTTATTGTCTTGAGGAAAATGCCCATGTCATCCGCCGCAGAAACACGCCCGCCGCTGCCGCCGTTCACGCGCGAGTCGGCTATCGAAAAAGTCCGTCTGGCCGAAGACGGCTGGAATTCCCGCGACCCGCACCGCGTATCCCTGGCCTACACCCTCGACACCCACTGGCGTAACCGCGCCGAATTTGCCTACAACCGCGAAGACGCCAAGGGCTTCCTGACCCGCAAATGGGCCAAGGAGCTGGATTATCGGTTGATCAAAGAGCTGTGGGCGTTTACCGACAACCGCATCGCGGTGCGTTATGCCTATGAATGGCACGACGATTCCGGCAACTGGTTCCGTTCCTATGGCAACGAGAACTGGGAGTTCGACGAAAACGGCCTGATGGCTAATCGTTTTGCCTGCATCAACGACCTGCCGATCAAGGAAAGCGAACGCAAGTTCCACTGGCCGCTGGGGCGGCGCCCGGATGATCATCCGGGGCTTTCTGATCTGGGGCTTTAAGACCTGGCAAATGTGTGAGGGGGCGGTGCGACGATTCGACTTGCCCCCTCACACGCGGCTACGGCACTTCAGTCCTGATTCAGCCCTACCCGATACAGCACCCCATCATCCGCATCCGTCAGCACATACAAGAACCCATCCGGCCCCTGCCGCACATCGCGGATCCGCGCTTTCAAGCCTCCCAGCAAGCGCTCTTCGTGAATCACCTTGTCGCCATCAAACTGCAAGCGGATCAACTCCTGGTCGACCAGCGCACCGATAAACACGTTGTGCTGCCAGGGCTTGAAGCGATCCGCATCATAAAACGCCATACCGCTGATACCCGGTGATTTTTCCCAGACGTGATGCGGCGGCACTGTGCCTTCCAGCGTCTTGCCCTTGGCTTCGGGAATCGGTGTCAGCGAATAATTGATGCCGTGGGTTGCCAGCGGCCAACCGTAGTTCTTGCCCCGCTCGATGATGTTGATCTCATCACCGCCACGCGGGCCGTGTTCGTTTTCCCAGATCGTGCCACTCCAGGGGTTCAACGCCAGCCCCTGAGGGTTGCGCTGGCCGTAGGACCAGATCTCCGGGCGCACGCCTTCTTGACCGACAAAGGGGTTGTCGTCCGGCACGCGGCCGTCCGGATAGATGCGCACGACCTTGCCTTGCAATTTGTCCAGGTCCTGGGCGGTCGGGCGATCGTTGTTTTCCCCCAGCGTCACGAACAGGTAGCCATCACGGTCAAAGGCCAGGCGTGAACCGAAGTGATTGCCGGTGGACAGCTTCGGCTCCTGGCGCAGGATGACGGTGAAGTCGGTCAAGCCACTGAGATCAGCCGCCAGGCGACCACGGCCCACCGCAGTGCCGGCCGTACCGCCCTTGCCGCCGCCTTCGGCGTAGGACAGGTAGACCATGCGGTCCTGCTTGAAGTCGGGCGACAGCACCACGTCCAACAGGCCGCCCTGCCCTTTGGCCCACACTTCAGGCACGCCTTTCAGCGGCGCGGAGAGCTTGCCGTCCGGGCTGACAAAACGCAGGTGGCCAGGACGTTCGGTAACCAGGAAGCCTTGCTTGTCCGGCAGAAAGGCCACGGCCCACGGGTGATCCAAGCCTTTGGCGATAGGGGTGGCGGTAATGCTGCCTTGTTCGCTGGGAAACTGCTGGGCGTCGGCGGCGAAAACCGTGGTCAACGGCAGCAACGTGGTTGCACAAAGGGCGGCTAGAAGGGTTTTGCGTAGAAACATAAGGCTGAATCCTTACCGGCGATTGCCGTTGGCATCATAGGTGGGGGCTTTGGTTTCGGTGGTCGGACGGCTGGGGGCGGCATCGCGTTGCGGGTAACGGTTGCCGATACCGCCGTTCTCCAGGGTCGGCGTGCGCGTGGTCGGCCCGGTTTGGATACCGCGAATGGCCGGCGCATTGGGCTGAGTGCCCTGCATGCTATTGGGGTTGGCCCGGTGGATCGGGCCGTTGTTGGCGTTGTTGTTGCCGGGCAGGTTTTGCGCATGCGCCAAAGGCGCAAGGGCCAAGCCCACCAGCAGCGCTGCAACGTGACGCATACCGCTATTCATGACCAAACCTCTCAGGGCGAGGATTACCTGCTTTCGATAACACGCTACGCCTAGGGTTCGGCTTTCGACACTAAATAGTTTCTCATCAGGTGTAACACGATCTGTCCGCGCATCTGTCGGTGGAAACTTTTCGTACAGCGTCCGAGTCACCAGAACACAGCCTCTACTTAAGGAATCGCACCTATGCCACGGGCAATCTGGAAAGGCGCCATCAGCTTTGGCCTGGTGCATATCCCGGTCTCGCTGGTCTCGGCCACGTCATCACAGGGCGTGGACTTTGACTGGCTCGACAAGCGCAGCATGGACCCGGTGGGCTACAAGCGCATCAACAAGACCACCGGTAAAGAGGTGACGAAAGAGAACATCGTCAAAGGCGTTGCGTTCGAAAAAGGCCGCTATGTGGTGCTCAGCGAAGAGGAAATCCGCTCGGCCCACCCCAAGTCGACCCAGACCATCGAAATCATCGCGTTTGTCGCCAGTGACCAGATCCCGTTGCAGAACATCGACACCCCCTACTTCCTCGCGCCGGATAAACGGGGCGGCAAGGTCTACGCGCTGCTAAGGGAAACCCTTAAAAAAACCGGCAAAGTTGCGCTGGCCAATGTGGTGCTGCACACCAAGCAGCATCTGGCGGCCTTGATGCCACTGGAATCGGCGCTGGTGTTGGTGATGCTGCGCTGGCCCGCCGAAGTCCGCAGCCTGGACGACCTGGAACTGGACAGCGACGTGACCAAACCCAGCCTAGCCAAGGGCGAACTGGACATGGCCAAGCGCCTGGTAGAAGACATGAGCGCCGACTGGCAGCCGGATGACTACCGTGACAGTTTCCAGGAAAAAATCATGGCGCTGGTGGCCAAGAAGGCCAAGGCCGGCAAGATCGAAGACGTGGAAACCAGCCAGGACAGCGAAGCGCGCAAGTCCGCCGACGTGATCGACCTGACGGAACTGCTCAAGCGCAGCCTGGCCGGCAAGCCCGCCAAGAAGCTGGCGGCGAAGAAATCCACCAAGGCCTCATGACCCATGCCAAAGCCCCTCAGCGAGTACAACCGTAAGCGAGACTTCGGCGTTACCGGCGAACCGGCAGGCCGTGCACCTGCCGGCAAACGCAACGCGTCGGCGCTGTCTTTTGTGATCCAGAAACATGACGCGCGCAACCTGCACTATGACTTTCGCCTGGAACTCGACGGCGTGCTGCTCAGTTGGGCGGTGCCCAAGGGCCCGAGCCTGGACCCGAGCCAAAAGCGCCTGGCCGTCCACGTGGAAGATCACCCCCTCAGCTATGGCAGCTTCGAAGGCAGTATTCCCGCCGGCCAATACGGCGCCGGCGACGTCATTGTGTGGGACCGCGGCATCTGGCAGCCCCATGATGACCCGCGTAAGGCCTACGCCGCCGGCAAGCTCACATTTACCCTGGTCGGCGAGAAACTCTCCGGCGACTGGGCGCTGGTGCGCACCCGCCTGAAGGGCAGCGGCGACAAGGAACAATGGCTGTTGATCAAGGAAAAGGACGCGCAGGCGCGCCCGGCAGACGACTACGACATCGTTCAGGCTCAACCGGACAGCGTGGTCAGCGACGCCTCGGCAGGTAAATCCAACGTTAAATTCAACGTTAAATCCAACGCCAAGCCCAGCACCAAAGCCACGCGACAACAAGCAGCGGCAACCGCCCTCCCCGAACAATTCAACCCACAATTGGCCACGCTGGTCGACCGCGCCCCCGAAGGCGACTGGCAGTACGAAATCAAGTTCGACGGTTACCGCATGCTCACGCGCATTCGCGACGGCGAGGTACGCCTGTTCACCCGCAACGGCCATGACTGGACCGAACGCCTGCCGCGCCAGGTCAAGGCCCTGCAGACCCTCAAGCTCAAGGACAGCTGGCTCGACGGCGAGGTGGTCAGCCTGAACGGCGACGGCCTGCCGGACTTCCAGGCGCTGCAAAACGCCTTCGATATCGGCCGCAGCCTGGACATTGTCTACTACCTGTTCGATGCGCCGTTCTTCAACGGCCAGGATCAACGCCAGGCGCCTGTCGAGGCACGCCGCGCCGCGCTCAAGGACGCGCTGGCCGCAAGCAGAAGCAAGTTGCTGCGGTTCTCCGAAGCCTTCACCGCCCACCCTCGCGATATCTTCGAAAGTGCCTGTGACCTCGCCCTGGAAGGCGTAATCGGTAAGCGCCTGGGCAGCCCCTATGTGTCGAGTCGCAGTGCCGATTGGATCAAGCTCAAATGCCGCCTGCGCCAGGAATTCGTGATCGTCGGCTACACCCGGCCACAGGGTTCACGCAGTGGTTTCGGCGCGCTGTTGCTGGCGGTGAATGACGATGCCGGGCTGGTGTATGCCGGGCGTGTGGGCACAGGCTTTGATCACGCGGCACTGAAAGCGATTTACGCGCAACTCAAGCCCCTGGAATGCAAGGCATCGCCGCTGGAAAAGCCGCTGAGCAGCGCCCAGGCCCGTGGCGTGCACTGGGTGGAGCCGACGTTGGTTGGCGAGGTGCAATTCGCCGAATGGACCCGGGAAGGTGTGGTCCGCCAGGCGGCATTCGTGGGGCTGCGCAGCGACAAACCGGCCGCCGAGATCATTCACGAGCTACCACGAACGGCCAACGCCATGAAACCCGCGAAAAAAACCAGCGCTGCGGTAACGATCACCCACCCCGACCGGGTGATCGACCCGCAAAGCGGCACCCGGAAGCAGCAACTGGCACAGTTCTACGACAGCATCAGCCAGTGGATCCTGCCCTTCCTGCGCCACCGCCCTGTTTCATTGCTGCGAGCGCCTGAAGGCATCGAAGGCGAGCCATTCTTCCAGAAACATTCAGAGCGCCTAGCCATTCCCAACATCAAGCACCTGGATCAGGCACTCGACCCAGGGCATGCGCGCCTGATGGAAATCGACAGCACCCGCGCGTTGATCGGTGCCGTACAAATGGGTGCCGTAGAATTTCACACCTGGGGCGCCACCTCAGACAAGATCGAAACCCCCGACCTGTTTGTGCTCGATCTCGACCCGGACCCGGCGCTGCCCTGGAAAGCCATGCTGGAAGCGGCGCAACTGACCCTGTCGGTGCTGGATGAACTGGGGCTGCAAGCGTTCGTCAAGACCAGCGGAGGCAAGGGACTGCACCTGGTCGTGCCACTGGCGCGCCGCGACGGTTGGGACACCGTCAAGGCGTTCGCCAAGGCCATCGCCCAGTTCATGACCGAGCAACTGCCCGAGCGTTTTACCGCGACGTCAGGGCCCAAAAACCGCGTCGGCAAGATCTTTATCGACTACCTGCGCAACGCGCGAGGCGCCAGCACCGTGGCGGCCTACTCCGTGCGGGCACGCCCAGGCCTGCCGGTGTCGGTGCCGATCAGCCGTGAGGAGTTGAAGGGTTTACGCAGTGCGCAGCAATGGACTGTCGCCAATGTGCAGCAGCGGTTGAACGGCTTGAAGGCTGATCCCTGGGCCGGGTACGCCAACCGACAGAAACTCAGCAAGAAGATGTGGGACAAATTGGGCGCCCGTCCGCCGGTGTGAATGGCGCCCAACGTGACGATCAGATCAGTAGGAAGATCGCTGCCAAACCAGCGAAGATCGCCCACTTTTCCAGGTAATAACGGGTACGGTTGCGCTTTTTCAGCTCTTTACCACGCAGACGGATCTTGTACAGCCGCGTGAACGCGCGGTTGAGCCCACCGGTCTTGTCACCGTCATCATTGGGCGAACCCGCAGCGGCCATGACGGTACGGCTGAACCAGCGATTGAAAGCCGCCGCCCAGCGGTACTTCATCGGACGCTCAATGTCGCAGAACAGGATGATGCGGTTCTGCTGTGTGGTGTTTTCCGCGTAGTGGATATAAGTCTCGTCGAACATCACCGGCTCGCCATCACGCCAGGAGTAGCTTTCGCCATCCACGTTGATGTAGCAACCTGGGTCATTCGGCGTATCCAGGCCCAAGTGATAGCGATACGAGCCGGCATACGGATCACGGTGGCGTACCAATTTTGAGCCCGGCGGCAGCTCGGCAAACATCGCGGCCTTGATCGAGCCGATGCTCTGGACCAACGCCGTGGTGCGCGGGCACAGCTTCATGGCCGACGGATGGCTGTCGCCATACCATTTCAGGTAAAAGCGTTTCCAACCCGACTTGAAGAACGAATTGAAGCCGACGTCGTTGTATTGGTCCGAACGCTTGATTTCCCCGGCGCGCATCAGGTTCTGGCCTTCCTGGCGGATTTCTTCCCAGTGTTCCTGGAGCGGGCTCAGGTCGGGAAAATCGCTGGGCGACAGGTAGGGCCGGCTGGGCAGCTTGGAGAAGAGATAGAGAAAACAGTTGATCGGGGCGAGAAAGGTCGAATGATCACTGAGCTGGCGGCCCAGCTTGTGTCGCACCCGGCCACGCAGGTGGACATACGCAATCGAGGCAACGTAAAGAACAACAATGATGAGCTTCAAGGGATTTCGTCACACGTCAGAAGAGAACAGGCTGCTCCTGCGTGCCCACGACGGCCGAGGATGGATAGCAGCACCTGAAATCACAATTCACACAATCGGCACCACCGTCTGAGAGATCGGTGCGTTGCCATTGGCAGTTATTTAGCCACAGTTTGTAACCAAAAGTTAACTAAGAATTGTGAAAAGCTGTCTTCTGAATGTGTTGAGCGAGCGTGTCGGGAGACACCAACCAATGACTATACGTCGCGAGGCTTCAAGTGATAAAAAGCCAGGCCTAATCGTCAGAGACGACGATTTCCCCCTCAGCAAAAAGGAATTTGTATGTCATCCATTTCCGACCCAGACCTTCAAGCCCTCCAAGGTGCCTGGGAGCAAACTTCACTCGAAGACAGTGGCGTGCTTAATCCCGTCGACGCGCACAGCGCCCCCGGCGCAATCACCACGATTAGCGGCGACCGCTTCGAAGTGAAAACCGTCAGTGGCGAGGTGTTGCTGGCTGGCCGGTTTTTCCTGGACAGCAGCACCGTTCCCAAGGGCATTACCTGGGTCGACTCCATAGGGGATGACGCCGGCAAACACTTGCCTGCCAGTTATCGCCTCGAAGGGGATGAGTTTGTGTTCATTGCAGCCGATGAAAGTATGCCCAGGCCAATCGTATTCAGTACTGGCCCAGGTCAAACCATGCGCACGTTCGTGCGGCGCTCCTGAACGACGCCTTACGAACCTGTGACAGTATTTTCACAGGGCCTTCACTTTCGGGTCTATAGGGTGAAGCCTACCTACTCCAGTGAATCTCCAGTGAATCCCTTAGCCCGCGTCTTTTCGTGGGCTTTTTTTTGCCTGTGGAATGACGCCTCAATCAGCACGCTTGATGGCCGTCAAGGTAAAGCACATCGGCAATTGCGCAGGCTGGTCTTCGTACTGGTCGTAAAGCTCTTCGCGGTTGGAATGGGCATATTCCTCCAGGTGGCTGATCTGCAAGCCCGCGCAGATCGCGGCGTTTACCAGGTCGCCCAAGGTATGCACATACCAATAAGAGGTGGGCCCGGCGTCGCCCTGGCCTTCATAAACAATTGACTCCTGCAGCACAAAGGGCTCGCGCTGGAAGTAGGAGCTGGCCGGCAGGAATGGGTTTTGCGCGCGAGGATCGAACACCTCCAGGAACGGATGGGTTTCGTACATCACCAGCGTGCCGCCGGGTTTCAGGGTGCTGGCAACGTGGTGCATGAACAGCGCCACGTCCGGCATCCAGCCCAGCACACCGATGGTCACCAAGGCGATATCGAAACGCTCGTGCAACGCGTGCGGCAGCTGATGAATATCACTTTCCACGAACTCAGGGTTGTGCGGCGAGACACCCGCCAGTTCACGGGCCTGCTGCAGAAACGCCGGCGATTGGTCCACGCCCACGACCGAGCGCGCGCCCAGGCTGAACAACGAGAGGCTCTCGCGACCATTGTTACAACACAGTTGCACCACGTCTTTGCCGGCCACGCCTACGTCTTGCAGCACGCCGGTGATGGTCGGGTCCAGACATGAAAAACCAGGCTTGCCGACACCGCTGAGCAGCGCGTTCCAAGTGTCGGTGGTTTTGTGCAGGCTGGCAGATTGGTCCCAGGCGTCCTTGTTGCAGGCGACCGCCTGTTGAGGTGAGGGCATGTCCATTGCGTCTCCAGATAATCCATTGAGTGGGGCTCTGAAAATAAGCCAAGTGCCTGCGGATTAAAACCCCGAGAAACGGGCGAAACTTAACGCCACGCCTGTAGGTCATTTACGCTGTGAGTGTTCAACCCCTGAACGCCGCCTCAGAAGTTCTTGCCGTGGCCAAACATTCCGACCTGCGTAATACCCTGTCCCTGGACAGCCTGAACTTCTTCCTGGCGGATGTGCGCGACGGACTCGGTCCCTACCTCGCCATCTACTTGCTGGCCGTGCACAAATGGGACCCGGCCAGTATCGGCGTGGTCATGACCCTGGCGGGTATCGCCGCGCTGCTCACCCAGGGGCCGGCGGGTGCGTTGATCGACCGTACCCGCAGCAAGCGCGCGGTCATTGCGCTGGCCGCCATTGTGGTCACCGCCAGTTGCCTGCTGCTGCCCTTTGTCAGTTCTTTCAGCCTGGTCGCCCTTACCCAGGCTGCCAGCGCCGTTGCCGCGTCCGTGTTTGCCCCAGCAATCAGCGCGATCTCCCTGGGCATCACCGGCCCCCGCGCGTTCACCCGCCGCACAGGGCGCAATGAAACCTTCAACCACGCCGGCAATGCCGTGGCCGCGTTGTTAGCCGGCGGCCTGGCCTACCTGTTCGGGCCGGTGGTGGTGTTCTACCTGATGGCCTTTATGGCGGTGGCCAGTATCGTCGCGATCAGTTGCGTGTCGGCCGAGGCGATCGACCACGACGTCGCCCGAGGCTTCGACCCGGCGCATCACACCGATCATGAGCAACCGTCCGGCATGAAGGTATTGCTGGCGAACCGCCCGCTGTTGTTGTTCGCCATCTGCTGCGCGCTGTTCCATCTGGCCAATGCGGCGATGCTGCCGCTGGTCAGCCAAAAGCTGGCGCAGATCAACCTGCACATGGCCACCCCGCTGACGTCGGCGTGCATCGTCGCCGCGCAACTCGTGATGGTGCCGATGGCATGGCTGGTTGGGTTGAAGGCCGACATCTGGGGTCGTAAGCCGTTGCTGATGGCCGGTTTCATGATCCTGCCGCTGCGCGGCGTGCTCTACACCCTGTCCAGCGACCCTTACTGGCTGGTGGCCGTGCAAATGCTCGACGGCATCGGCGCAGGCATCTTCGGCGCGTTGTTCCCGGTAATCGTCAAGGACCTGACCCAGGGCACCGGCCGGTTCAACGTCAGCCTGGGCGCCCTCTCTACCGTCTTTGGCCTGGGCGCGGCGCTGAGCAGCAGCCTGGCAGGTTTTGTGGTGCAAGAGGCCGGCTACAACGCGGCATTCCTGACCCTGGCCGGCGTAGCAGCGCTGGCCTTGGCGCTGTTATGGCTGGCGATGCCGGAGACGTTGGAGAAACCTTCCTTCGCTCGACATACAACTGTCGCCTGACATATGCGACAATGCGCGCCAAATTCCAACACACATCCCAAATTTTCTGCTCAGCGACCGGGTTTCGCGCCTTGATGTCGCTGTTGACGCATGCCTGAAGGCTCCTGCCGTCACGCTCGCAACCCATTGATAGGTAAAGTAATTGATCTCCACAGCTAACATCACCATGCGGTATGAAACGCATTCTTGTGATTACTGCTGATCAGTGTTTACTGGGCCAAGTCGTCATGAGTAATCAGCAATAAAGCACCGAAACGCACCCGTTGGTCCCAAGACTGGTCCCAACGGGCTAATTTCAGCCCATGCCGAAACTGCATAACCCTCCCACGGTGTCCTGCCGACCTATATCAAATCCCAAGCTTCAACGGCTGCTAAGCTGTTCACTCAAAAGAGGAACGCGCATGCCGAATTCAGACCTACTCCCCTCCCTGCTATCCAAACTCTACGAAAACCAGTTGGCACTTGAAGCCTCCATCATGGAGCTGTCGAACTGGGTGGAGCAGCTCGGCTCCGCAGATGTAGCCGAGAACATCCGAGGCGCTCTGGTCGCCATCGACCGCAATGAAGAATTTATCCACATGACGCTCGCGGTCATGATGACACCGGAGTAATCGCTAACAGGCAGAAATCGGCCAAAAGCGGCCTTCGGGTGTCTACGGAACTAGGTGCGCAAGCCAATAAAAACCCAGTAAACTTTAATCTATGGGGTTAACAAGCCCTCCTACTTGATTGATGCAAGCCTTCAATTTTTTTGATCGAGAGCGTGCGTACTCAGCGATATCTCAAGATCGTCTGCTACTATTTTGCCATCCATTGAACACCCGTAAACTCACCTCTAACAAATGGACTTGTCTGAATGAGCGAATTGAGTTTTAGAAACGATCTCAGCAACCTCATGCGTGATTGTGACCTGCAGCAGCTTCTGGATTTCATTGGGCATGACTATGACTTTGAAGCTGATCCCCACAGCGTGCTCGACAAAGCCGCCTATTACGGCAGGGAGGAAATACTCCTGCATGCGCTCGACCATGGAGGAAACCCCAATGGTACGGGTGAACTCTCAACGCCGCTGGCGTCGGTCTGCGGAAGGGGCGACTTAAAGCTTGCGAAGTTGCTGCTCAAACGCGGAGCAGAGGTCGACCTGAAAGATAAGTTCGGCCGTACAGCAATGATATCGGCGGTGTACAACGGGACGATTGCTGCAGCCAAGTTGCTAGCGGATGCAGGCGCAAGTCTGGACGGCGCTATGGAGGCGGCAGTGGACAAGCTTCGTATTGCCTTCGTGAAATTTCTTATCGAGGTCGGCGCACCCATTGACCAGGTCGATCGCTACGGGCTGACGCCCTTGCTCCACGCGTGCAGTGCCGGAAAGAAAAAGGGAAGCGAGATCGCTATGTTGCTTCTGCAAGCAGGAGCGGACGCTACCTACGTTCGGGAGGAAGATGGTATGTCGGCTATCAAACTCGGCTATTCGGGTTACGGTGAGTGTTCTGCGCAAGTCTTCGCTGAATTGAGGGCACGAGGGGCTCCAGAGCCTGAGTGGGGTTCTCAAATTGTGCAGTTGAGGTGACTTTCTAGCGTCATGGGAGACGAAAACTGAGTGGTAGTCGGGCAAAAGCTAAATTGCTAGTCAGCACCGTCGGTCTGCAGTGCGGTGAGATCACTCACTCTTAAGCGGGGCGGATAACAGCCTCACGCGAGCGCCCGCTTTCGGCCAAAAGCGGACGCTTATCGGCGCATGATCGAACTAAGTGCCGCCGGCGCCATAAAATTAATGTCTGACCAGTATTTTGCGCACCTAGAAGAAGCACGCGGAAGGGGTTCAATCTGAGGCAGGCTTTTACTGATATTTTTAATACTCAGCCAATTTGAACCCCAAAACAATTAACCGCAGGAAAGAGTATGTCCGACATACCCATGATTAAATCGACGGAAGTGTTCTCTCGCCTTAGCGCATTTCATCCCAGTATCGAAGTTTGGCCAGATAGCGAGTTTTCGAATGATGGTTATGCTTACTACTGGTTGGTGGCGCACAGCGATGGCGCGACCCGTATGCTTTCCTATGTCCGCTGCAAAGACGGTGGCTGCGAGCAGCGCACCTATGATGTTGAGGGCGATGATCTTTGGATCCCAGCTGGAACGGCCGTGGCCTGACAATTCATTCAAGCCGACACCGCTTCGCGGCTTGGCTTAATTCTCAGGTGTTAGGGACTGCTTTTGGCCGTTAGCCGACCTCGGCCAAAGGTGGCTATGGGTCGAGAGTGGACACTCATAACCTTGGGATGGGCTCCCAATCGCCAACTGCTACGCTGTTCACTCCACCAGAGGAACGCCGATGCCAAACTCAGACCTACTTCCCTCCCTCCTGTCCAAGCTCTACGAAAATCAGCTGGCCTTGGAAGCCTCCATAATGGAGCTCTCGAACTGGGTCGAACAGCGCGGCTCCGCCGATGTGGCTGAGAACATCCGAGGCGCTTTGCACACCATCGACGAAAACGAGGAGTTCATGAAGCTGACTCTGGCAGTCCTCATGTCGCCTGACTGATCGACGGGTAACCCTGCAGTTCGTCGCCTCAAGCCTTCCGTCTGACCAAATCCGGATCGCTGTACACGCATACAATATTTGGATGTAACAAACATGAGCATCGACTTAGCCACAGAGGACTGGCTCGGGTGCCCCACGCCCCTCGAAATGTACCAGCACCAATGCGCGCGACTTGAGGACGAACTCATCCAGACTGAGGCGATGCTTCACAAGGCACGGGCCAATGTGGCCGGCGTTGTACAGATGAATGACTTGCTGGCTACCGGAAAGACGACAGCAGAGGCGAAGCTGCGATATTTTGAAGCGGAGCTAAGCCGTACAAATGTCCAGTCCTCGGAAATGGCAAAAGAGATCATGGACTTGAAAATGATCGCAAGTCAGAACGAACACCTGTTAAGGGAGAATCAGCAGTTGCTGATGGAGCTGACAAATCTAAAAGAGCCTTCAGCCTAGCTCGTCTGCGTATACAGTCAGAGCTCTATCTGACAAGTCGATCCAACCGGCCCCGTCAATCAGTCCATGCGACCTCAAAACGTTCGCAGCGGACATGCTCATGTCGTAACGCTCTTGGGGGGATAGAGATCCGGTCGCTGCGCTATTGCTCGGCGGGGTTGATCCCTCTAATGCATTGCCTTGCCCATTACTGATCTTCATGACGAATGCTCTTGCCCAGTGTCTACCCGTTAGAGACTGACCGAAGCCTGTCTGTTCATCAGCCCCGACGAGCGGAGACGATCATGTGCGGAAGATTGACGCAGTACCGCGGCATCCATGACTTTGTTGCAGCGCTGAGCATGCCCAATGCCCTGGCCAACTCCATGGGCGATCAGCCGATTGAGCGCTTTAACGTCGCGCCAACAACTCAGGTTGCACTGCTCCACCTGCAGGGCGACTTGCTGCACGCCGACCCGGTCCGCTGGGGATGGCGACCACATTGGGCGAAGGACCGCGCAGTTCCAATCAACGCGCGCGTCGAGAAGGTAGCCCACGGCCCATTCTTCCGGGCGATCTGGCCGCACCGGGCTGTCACACCCATAGACGGTTGGTTTGAATGGGTAGATGAAGGCGGTCCCAAAAAGCAGCCCTATCTGATCCGGCGGCAGGATGGCGCGCCGATATTCTGCGCCGCGATCGGCCAACTGCCAGACGCAGATGAAGGGCCAGGCGAACATGACGGCTTCGTGATCATCACCGCCGACAGCGCCGGCGGCATGGTGGACATCCACGACCGGCGCCCTGTGGTGCTGACGCCGGACCTGGCCCGGGAATGGCTAGACCCCGCAACTCCCGAGGAGCGCGCCGAGCAGATGGTGTTGCACCAGGGAGAGCCAGCCGAAGCATTTGAATGGTTCAAGGTCGACACAGCCGTTGGAAACGTCACGAACAAGGGGCCCGAACTGATCCACCCTCTGCGCTAAGGCCCCGAGAAATACCACATCACAAACGCTACCGCCGCCACCCAGCACAAGGTCAGCAGAAACGAAAGGCCTGCAAGCCTCTTATCCATGGCACCCTTCAATAAATCAAATCATCGCAATACGAACCATCTCCGAGAGAGTAGTTCATTGATCTCAGGGAGCAATTGCACGGACGTACGCCTGACATGCCCGCAGGGCGATCAATCCTTGGTCGCCGGCATCGGTGATTCCGATAATTCGTTGAGCATGCGCTGGGTCAAGTTGGGCTCGACGGGTTGCATGAACCACGCCGACGGCGCCGGGGGCGGCACGCACGTTGCAGCCACCGGCTGGATCCTCGAGGAGGACTGACAACCGCAGATCAGAAGTGGCAAGGCGATCGCGCAGGCGAGCCTGATCACGTTGGGCATCGGATAATTCCTTGGTGTGTTGTTGGTCTTGGATGGCGAGCTGCTGCTCGGTGGCCAGTCGCTTGTCTTGATCAGCGCGGGCCTGGGCAGATGCGGCATTGCTGATAGCGGCCAGGTCATTCTTATGCAGCCCATCCTGCAGAGCGAGCTTCTCGCCCATGCGCCAGTCCTGCACCTGCCAGGCGCCCCCAAAGCCGATGGACAGCGCCAGGAGGATCGACGCTAGGATCTGGCCCGGCGTCATCACGGTACATCCTTAAAGAAAATGTGGTGACCGAGACGCAGCGTCTCCTTGGCACCCAACGCCCAGGCCGGCGCCTTAGGCATGGTCGTGGCGTAGTAGTGCGTGGCACCGCCGGTTGGATCGGGCGTTGCTCCTGAAATCACCTGATCAGCTGCGCGCTGAGCCTGGGCGAACTGCGCGGCCGGAATCGACTTGGCGCCACTCAGGTAAGCATAATTCGGGTCGTTTTGGTTCCAGCAGCTGAACTGCCAGGGCTTCAGGCACACCCCAGCATAGCCCTCCCCCCACCAAGACTTCGGCTTTCCGTCGAACACCCGGTTGCGGATAGTCCACGCAACGGCGATTTGGCCTGCCAGGCCCTCGCCGCGTGCCTCGCCCCAAAGCGTGCGCGCCAAAACATCGCGGTCTTTATCAGTCGCGTTCATATTTTCTCCAGGCAAAAAAATACCCGCTCATGGCGGGTGTCGGTGTTCTGTAGCGGATCAGCTCGGCGCGACCGGTCGCTTGGAGCTATCAGGAAAGTCGGGATTGATCTCGGACCACTTACGCAAGGCAAGCCAATACTTTTGCCATTGCTGAGCGGTACCTGGGATATCTTCCTCGCCGTACTCAATGGCGGTAACGTTCTGCTGGGCTTTTGGCATCTCGAGATCGCGCCAGGCCGATTCTGTAGCCACGGCTTTCATTGCGCTTGGAGACCAGCCAGGGGAAAGCCAGATCTGATCAGCGTACTCAGGCGGACTCTCTATCTCGACGGAGTCTTCGGGCGGCTCGGACTCCCAGCCACCGAGGAATACCCCTGCTTTGTCGACGTAATACTTCATGCCCACGCCCTCATAATAATCCGGCAGTTAGCCGGTGTAATTTGATCACCGCTTGCCGCCGAAAAAACCTTGATCATAGACGCGCCACAGCGCACCCCTACGGCAGATGCGCTTTTACTAACAACCTGTAAGCCGTTATAGCTACTGGTAAGCATCATCCCAGGCTCGAAACGATCTCCCGCAGCCGCGTTGCCTTGGGCGGTGATCACAACACATTCAAACTGGATGAGCGTTGGTTCAAACCCAGGATTGAAGTTGAGCAGCCCTCCAGCAGTCCAAGCGGTTTGCCCGCTTGTGTAAGACTTGGTGAATGGCGCTGCGGTGATGCTCTGTTTCGCATCGAGAGCATTTTTCAAGTCCACCTGGTCCGCAAGTGCTCCTGTGATACCGCCCCATGAAGAAGCAGGTAAATTAACCCAGACACCAGCACCACTCAGAACTTTAAGTCGGTCGGCGATCGAAGGGGCGGGTACCAAACCCTTTGCACCTGAGGCGCTCGCGGTCGCTCCAACAAACGCCAAGATCCCTTGACGCAACCTGTCGAAGCCGTCCTGAGTTAGGCCGCGCAGGGACGTAATATCATTGTTATCGCCACTCGCCGCCTTGCCGAGTGTCACCTCTTCAGCGTGATCAGCTGAATTTTTAGCAGCCGCAGCCGATGCAGCGGACGCCTGCTCCGATTGGATGCTGGAGTCTCTAGCGCCCTCAGCCCGATCAGCTGCAGCGACCGATGCCTGCGCTGAAGAACCACTCTGCTGAGCCGCCAACTGTGCAGCGTCCTTGTTCTCCGTAGAGAGATCAGCCGCGGAGCTTGCAATTCCGGCCTGCTCGGTCGCGACATCTTTGGATTGCCCGGCGGATTCGGCTGCCTCGGTCGCCGCCGCGACCTGTTCCTGCATGTCAGCCACCCCACTCGCAATCACCTGAGTGGCCGCGCGTAAGGCATCAGCCGAATCCTTGACATAACCCTGCATAGGCGCAATCGAGTAACCGCCGCTGCTAACGGCGGCGCCTTGGTAGCTGGGTGAGATGGATAAAGCCGTGTTGCTCGCAATGTTAGTGACTTCATACCACTCGCCATCAGGCCCGCGGAACGCATCACCGACGCGCGAGTTCGCAATGAAGGATGTTCCTGCTCCGAGCACGGCGTTGCTACCAGGAGTCACAGTAACTGTGCCTGTTTTGTACCAGGACATATAACCTCCTAAGAAATAGGCTTGGCAAATACAATGGGAATAAAGAAATTAACGGAGTTATTCACGCCGATAATGTAGGGTTCAAGCCTGTTATTTCCGTAATTCCATATCACATAGAGTTTTGCCGCCCTATTGGTATTCCCGCCTACATCCATGCCGACATTATTTATGAGCATGTAATCGCCTGTATCTAACGGAGAGTAAGCGGTCCAATTTGACCTTGTTGTGCCCTGCCCTGTAGGACTAGACCCCATATAGGTCCAACTGGTTATTGTTCTTGTAAATTGAGCACAAGGTGTGCCGCTATCAAACAACAAATTCGCTCCTCCGTCCCACAGCCTCAGCCCGTAGGTCGCAAGCTCGCGTGACTTGAAGGCAGCACAAAAATAGTTGCCGGCTCCAGCCGATACGAACGAAAATCCAGTCCAGTTTCCGGGGCCACCGCTGATAGTGGTGTATTGAAAGGTAGTTGTACCGTCAGGACGAACGAAGACCAAAGGAGGCTCGGCGGTCGTGATTGCGGGGGAGAACGCCGCACCTCCTGAGTACCTCCCCGACTGCAAAACAACAAGCCGAGAGAATTCCGAATCGAGAGTTACTACGTCGTTATTGTTCGTAAACGTCAAGCCGAAAGTCATTTACCTATCCTTCATAACTAGCAGCCTCTGGGGACCGAGTCCGTTCATTGCATCAACTGCACCAGTCCGATTACCAAACCAAACCTGCACGCCGCCCTGATAAACCTGAGGTTCATACTGAACTGCGTAGTTATTCTGGGCATTGGGGTCTTGGGATACGCACCAATAGGTATGCAGATTGCAGAGTGTGTTGACGGAGAAACTCCCGGGATAGAAATATTGATATACCTGTTCCCTCCCGTGATGAATGCGACAACGCCTGAATAAATGATCCTTACGGTGAATGAGTTCTCATCCAGTTCCAACTTCCCTGTTGGCCCCCATATCCTCATCCCGAAGCTCATGCCGTCAGATCCCCAAGTTGAACCCTCTTAACGTTGTTTTCGTCGTAGACCTTGATAGCGCGGTTGGTCATGGTCAGGCGACCACCACCGGGCGCTGGGCCGTTGAACTCAAGATTGCCTGCTTTATCCAGACGCCACCCTTGAACACCTGCAACATAGTTATCGGATTGCAAAGCCTGGCCGATTTTGAGCATGGTGATACTCCCGTCCTGGATGAAGGCCGAGCGCATGAAGACCTGCCCGTTCTGCACCGTGAATGGCGACGAAAGAACCCCGTTGATTTCGTTCACGACCGCGAAGGTGTCCGCGCTCACCAAGAACTGGCTTTGCAACTCACCATCCACGTTCTCTATACCGAGCCCAACAGATGCTGCGACGTACTGGCCGTTTTGATTAAGGCGCATTTTCACGGACCACATTGTCGAGAGCTTGCCGTCGGTGTCGGCTTGGGCCTGGCTCACCGTCTGAATGTCCGCCGAGTTGTCGTCGATCTTCACGCCGATCTGCTGGATGGCCTGGGCGGTTGCTTCGCGGTCGGTGACCACAACGCTTTCCAGATCAGTCACGCTGCCGGCAACGTCGCCCACCGAAGCGGTGAGTTCCGTCTGCCGCTGCACCATGGCAGCGTTCTGCGAGGCACGCGTTTTCACTTCCTGCGCGAAACTTGCCGAGGCGTTGTAGCCCTGGAGCGCGTCAGCAAGATCACCCTCGCCGGTGTCGTCCCTGTAGGCCGATTGCAAGGCCTGGAGGCTCGACGCCTGGGCTGTTACCACACCATCCAACTCGGTAACTCTGGTGGTGTTGATCTCAACCTGACGTGCCAGCCCGTTTGCCGTGACCAGCACTTGGCCCACATCCACCCAGTAAGCGGCGTTCGGCGGCGAGGTATCTACCGGCACCAACTGGGTCGCCTGATAGATCCGCTTGCCGACCACCACCAGGTCGCCCTCGAGGTAGACCGACTCAGGGTCATAGGCCGACAGCCCATCGAGCGCATCGATCTGCGCCTGCAGGCCTGGAATCTTGTCGATTTCGTCGACGATGTCCTGGCCAAGCTCCGTGCGGCCGATCTGCCCGGCGATCAAGTCCAGCACTGGCGCCGCATCGGCGCTCGCCATACCCATCACGCCGTTTCCGACCGGATAGAACGGCCCCACGTTGCCGGTGCGGTCCACAAGGCGCGCCCAGAAGAAGAACTGCGTGCCGGCCTGGAGCGCCTGCATGCTGTAATTCGCCTGGGGGTGCGCCAGGTCGGCCAGCTTGGTGGCCACCGACAGGTCATTGGCCTGGCCATACCACAACTCGGTGCGCTGGGTATCCTCAGCGCCAGCAGGGAAACCCCACTGAATGCCGATGCCGAACAGTTCGCTGGTGGTGGACAGAAACGCCACCGCCGGCGGCAAGCCGACCTTCCCTTCCAAGTTCGTCAGGTTGGAACTCTTCCAGATGGAAGATATCTCGAAGGCGCTCACCGACCGAACGCGGGCCAGGTAGGCGCCCGAGTAAATTCCGGTGACGTCAACGCTTGTCGCGCCCGTGCGCTGAAGCTTGATCCAGTTGCCGCTGTCCTTGCGCCACTCCACGTCATAGGCGACAGCACCAGCCACGGCAGGCCATGAGATGTTCATGGTGCTGATAGCCAGGCCCTGGTCAACGGAGTAGTTCGAAGTGATGTCGACGCTCGCCGGCGCCGGAACGACGGTGATCGGCACAACGCTGATTGGCCGCTCTTCCAGCCGAGCCCCGGTGTCGATGTGATCGAACTTGCTCGGGTCGTACTGCACGGCCGATATTTCAAACACGCCAGGCTCCGGCCGGGCCACGCTTACGACACGATAAAGCGGGATTGCCAGGTCGTCCGCATCCAGCGCCCACACAAGTTCGCGTTCAGGCGCCACGGAGTAAGCCACGGTCACAGTGATCTGTCGGCCGCTGACCAGTTGCACGGTACGGCCCTCGCACTTGCCGTCGGGCAGGTTGAGGATCAGCCGATCGCCGGGCTTGGCCTGGGTGTCGCGATCCAGGGTGATGACCTTGCCATTCACCGCCGAGATGCGCCCACCGACCGGCCGGCCAGCAAGCAATTCGTCAGCGATCGGGATCACGTAGCCAGGGAGCGGGATGCGCCCATCGAGGCCGACCTTGAAGGTGACAGCCCGGTCCTTCGAGTTCGTGAGCAGCGCCCACTTACCACGGCGCTGGGCCTCCGACTCACGATCGCAACCAATTGCGCTGATCTCCAACGGGTTGTCGCCGTAGCGCCGCTGCAGCTTGGCATCGGTCACAGCTGTGACATCGGTGTCGTAGTTGTTCAGCGGGTTGTCGTAGCTGACCAGCGCGCGGCTGTAACGAGTGCGTTCCGATGCGCTGGAGTAAGTGAACTTGCCATCGATCACGTTCGCCCGGGTGTACGCGAAGTCGAAGTCGGTGGCGCGCGGCATGTCCGACAGCGTGAATACTTGGCCTTGAGCCCAGTAGGTCATGCCGCGGTAGATCGCCGAGATATCGCGCAGTAGTGACCAGGCGTCGGCCTTGCTTTGCAGGTTCAGGTTGCAGATGAAGCGCGGCTCCATGCCGCCCTTTCCGTCCGGCACCAGCTGGTCGCAATACTGCGAGATCCGGTACAGCTCCCACTTGTCCACCATCCACGGCTTGATGCGACGGCCCAGGCCGAAACGGTCGTTCGTGGTGATTCCGTAAGTGTGCCAAACAGGGTTGTCGGTCCAGGCCTCTTTGAATGTTCCGTCCCAGACGCCCGTGTAGGTTCGCGATCTGGTGTCGTAGTTGCTCGGCACCTGCCATTTTCGGCCGTCGCATTCGATCGTCACAGCCGGGATGCTGCGGAACTGCTCAGCAGAAAACTCGATGTAAAGCAGCGCGGTGTTCGGGTACCGGATCTTGGCGTCGATCACCTCGGTGAAGCCGGCAATCTGCATGGTGTCGGAGATTTTGTTGTTGTTCTGGTTCGCAGTCAGTCGAGTGATCCGCAGCAGCCATCCGGTGGTCGCGCGAGGCAGATTGATACGTCGGGTTCGCTCGTACAGGCTGGTAGTCTTGCCGGAAACGGCCTCGTTCAAAACCTCCTGGTACGTCCCACCATCCGTTGCCAGCTCGACCTTATAGCCGATCGCGTAACCGTTGATGTTGCCGCCCGAGTCCACTGATTGGAGCGCAGGCCAGGCAAAGCGCACACGTACAGCTGAGAGCTGGGTATTGGTGATCGCTCGAACCCATGGCGTGCCGCTGCGCAGCTCGGTGCTGATGGTTGTTTCGTTCTCGACCGATGGAATGCCCTGGATATAGGACTGGTCCACAGCCCCGCTGCGCCACTCCCACTTCACGTTCGGGAAGTTCATGTTCCCCTGCGGATCTTGCAGCGGCGTATTGTCGAGAAAGATGTCTTTGGCGGTCGGAGCACCGTCAAACTCACCCTCACCTACAGCAATAAGCATTTTGGCAATGGCGACGGAGCGCAGGCTGTCCGGTGCCTCGGTTGGGGTTTTAGGCTTCTCGGAACCGCCCTTGGCGCCATAAACATCGATCTTACGTGCTGCGCCCATGCTTTTCTCCAGGCATAAAAAACCGCCTCTGGGGCGGCTTCAGGTTTTCGGGTGTTGGCTACATCTGGTCTTCGGCGTAAATGGCGGCACTGATGATCGCGCCCCCCCAGCGCCGGCGGCCGGCACACAGCGAGACAGGATTGCCGGAGGCTGTGGTGTTCTTGGCGCTGCCGAAGGCGTAGCCGGGGGTGTTCTCGGGCGCAGCGCTTGTCTTGAGGCCGCCGGCCTGAGGGCTGAGCATCTGGATAACGCCGCCGGCGACGAGGCCGATGCCTGCCGGCGCCAGATACGGCGCGGTGACCGGGAATACGTACGAAATAGCGAGCAGAACTACACCAACAATCGTCTGGAGAATCCCCGCTCGCTTGCTACCAGTAATCACTGGGGCAATGCGAATATCTCCCTCTCCGCCAAAAGAGAGCTCACCCTCACCAATATTCTTTTTCCCCCTGAACACCGCGAACTCGATCCCTCGGGACTTGGCATTCGACAAGAAGCGCTCGAAGCCAGGAACTTGCACGCAGAGAGCCTTGATCGCCTCTGCGGTTGTTCTTACCGACAGCCTGAAAGAACGACCGAATTGGCGTAGCTGACCAAAGAGCAGGACTGTAGTAAGGGGTTGGTATTCGATTGCAAGCGCTGCCATGACTTTCTCCGGGCATGAAAAAGCCGCCCGTAGGCGGCTTGATGTAGTTGTTCATTACAGGCAGTCGCGAACGGCCTTTTCAATTGCTGATCTACCGTAACCGGGAGCCCAGGACAATCGTTGATACAGCGCAACACTGCTTCCATTTGAGGATCGATTTACCTCTAGAAGCTCCTCGGCTGTCGAGTCAGTAGCAACGATTAGCCTGTAACCAGTCGAGGTTTCGGTCATCGTGGCGCCTGAGCGAGCATCCTGCCACTTCGGCATTACGCAGAGAGCATATTGCTTGGGCGCCTTATTCGATGAGGTGCTGATGGTCGCCTTTCCGCTTTTGAGATCGCCTGGCGTGGTGCACCCCGCCAGCATCGCCACCGCTACCGCCGCTATCAAAATCCGCATGTCGTTCCCTCTTTGGTTTGGCGGGACTGTAGCACTGGGGGGCAGATGCAAAAAGCCCAGCACCTTGTCGAGTTTTACCAATCACATGGATGTCCAGTAAGCTGCGCATTCAAACTGGACAAGGACGACTCGCGTGATCACCTGCCATCTGAAGTATCAGATTGACCCTTATCAAATCGAAGCCTTTGAGCACTATTCGAAACTGTGGATTGGCATAGTCAACCGCATGGGAGGAACCCACCACGGTTACTTCCTTCCTGCCGAGGGCGCAAGCAACGTCGCCTATTGCCTTTTCAGCTTTCCGAGCCTTGCGGAGTACGAGCGTTATCGCGAAGAGTCCAAAACTGACCCCGAATGCATCAGCACTTTCGCCTTGGCAGCGGAGAAGAGATTCATTGTCAGCTCCGAGAGAACCTTCTTGCGGCCAGTGCTCGATTGAACCCAAGCCCGGCCCGCCGGGCTTCTTCATACCGTGAAATACGGATTACCGATGAAAATGCGCCCATTTCAGTTTGAGTTGAAAGACTTCGCCCTTGCACTGTACGGCTTGAGCCTGATACTGCCAGCTACAAACGAGCATCATGAGGTTTTCGACGTAAGTCCAAACTCATATGGCTGGGAAATTTTACTGTTAGGTATTCTTGCCGTGATGGACGGAGGTATCGCGTGGCTTGCAAACATCGCGTTCATACCGGCGTATCTATACAGGAATGCAAGAAAGTCGATGATTTGCTCAATCATAGCAATCGCGATGGGCCTAACCTCGTTCTCCTACACCAGCATCTGGAACGATGGCGCCGGAAGGATAAGCATCACTAGCTACAGCTACGGATTTTACGTTTGGATGCTTTCTTTTGTGTGGCTTGCCGCCACATCTATTATCGAACTTCGACGTCAGAAAAGTCTTTCGATGATCGCGATCGCCTAAAGGCTGGCGTCACCACCAACCCGTCCGGGCTTTTTCATGCCCCTCAGACGCAAAAAGCCCAGCGCGGGGCTGGGCTGGGCTTTGATAGATTCCTAAGTAGGTTGGCCGCCAGATCTATTTTTTCTCATGGGCGTTGATAATTTCCATGATTTCAGCCAGCCCTTTCATCGACTCACCTGCCTGAGCCGGGTTAGCCAACATTTGCTGCATAAATTGCAGCCCCATCTGCTCACCGGCATCTGGCTTCTTGGGGATGACGGTCTCGTTTATGATATTCGTCATAGTATCCATTAGGTGCCGCTGCGACTCCGTCACTGTCCGCTCAATCACTGCCGCTCGTTTATCTATTTCCGCTAAAACATCTTTGGTTTTGTCTTGATATTCAGCCATCACGCGCTGCGTTTTCTCGAAATTAGCTCGGACTTCCCTCTCGGAGTTTTTTGCCGCAGCTATGGCAACAATTGCCAAAATGAGCGAGGTAACACTTGCTAGAAATGAAATTACGTCAAAAACACTCATGTTTTCCATAACGAGGCAGCTCTCCTAATGATGATTTTCGCTACAACCCGACCAACCAATGCCGCATAACATAGCGTGTGGCCATCATGGTACATCTGAACACGTTCGTCCCCAACTGGGTGCCCATCCAGCGTGGATGGAACGCCAGTAACTGGGCTCAGTGCCGCCGTAGTAGCTTTGTGCCTCCAGCAAGCCATGCGAGGGAATGAAAATGGCACAGGTAACTGCGAACACGGCGTTACACATTACCCAGATCGGCAACACTCTTCTGGGTGGAGGCCCGGAGTGGAGCAACGCTTATGGAATCGGTGCCACCGTACCTGCTTCCGGTATTTACCGATGCACCGGATGCGGTGACGAGATCACCTCCAACAAAGACGACAAATTCCCCCCTCAAAACCGACACCAGCACGCTAACCACTCGGTCCCTGTGCAGTGGCAGTTGATCGTCAAAACCCAAACAAAAGCTTAAAGGATTCCCCAGTCCTCCGCCTGCAAGCCCAAGGACTGGGGTTGCGCCAATATCGGCGCGTTTATGACCTGGAGGTCAAATGAGCGGAAACTACACGGTTACATCTGAAGAAGCGATTAAACAGCTTACTGATGCCGTAATGGCTCTTGCAAAGGTTGCTGCCGAGCTATCGCCTGAGCAAACGCAAGGCCATCTCGCGCTGGCAGTCGAGGGTGCTAAGCGACATGGTCACGGTCATCTGTTGATCGAAGAAATTTACAATACAACCTTCCCCAACGCTAAGCCCACCGTGATGCTTAGCACGGAAGAGTTTGCTAGAAAGCAGCGCGAACTCCGCAAGTAAGATTCAAAGTAGTGGCGGCTGCTTTCGAAACCAACGCGGTGTTGATATAGACCCGGCCGTCACTCCCGACCAGAAACGGAGCTGCAGGTTTCGGTTGGTTCGAGTTTTTCGCATTCATAAATCTTCCCTGCGGCCGTGCCGCGTCATATTGGTTGTCTTGCGTCTTTGTGCCTGAGGATCAGGCGCGTCCGGTCATGCCATGGGCCGCCAAAAACTATGATTTCGGAAGGCCGGCCGTACAGATGGTGCAACAGAAAGGGGCCAGGCCCGAAGGTGCCCGACTCTTCCCCTGGTAGCACCGGATCAGTGCCCAGGTAAATCCCGGCGTGGTTCGGGTGCACTGTGCGACCGACGTGCATGACGATCAGGTCCCCACGCTGCGGCCGGTCGACGCGAACAAAGCCAACGGCTTCGTAATGCTGCTCGTACAGGCTGGCGTTCTCCGCACTCTCCCACCAGCCATCGGTGCGCTGGAAGGTTTCGAACTCCAAACCCCATTCGCGTGCGTACCAGTCAGCGCAGACCTGCCAGCAATCCCATGCCCCATGCACGAACGGTCGCTTGAGCAGCGGCGTGCTGCCCGTGGGCGTGATCGTCCGCATGTCGCCCTCGGGCCAGGACAGAATGTGCCAGGGCAAAGCCGTCGACTCGCACATTGCCAGGTCGCGCGGTGACGGCCTGCTGGTGGAGTCCGGGTGTGAATGGACAATGCCGATCACCTCGCCCAGGTCTTCCGCCGCAGCGTAGTCCTCGGGATCAAGCCGAAACTCTTCGCTCGGCTCCGTGGCGATGTTCCGGCATGGGAAATACTTCTGCTTGCGACCAATGGCCAGCAGCAGGCCGCAACACTCTTTCGGATACTGGGCCGCCGCGTGCGCCTGGATGGCCGCAATGATGTGCTTTCGCATGGTCAGCTCCGGGCTATGAGGGAAACGGCGGGGAATCCGCCGAAGGAGAGTTCATTGTTCTCGCCAAACCGCAACTTGCAGGACGACAGGCAGCCCTTGCACTGATCCTTGGCCGGATCGTCTGTCGGGTTATCCTCGTCGTCGAACATGGCCTCGCCGGTGTAGCCGCAGTCAGGCCCCCGGTAACCGTTGGTCATTGCCCAGTGGCAGAACGTGGTCATCTGCCGGCCAGGCAGCCCGTGGTTGTCGATCTCGCCTGGGGAAGAAAGCTCCCAGACCACCGCCTCTCCGTCCTCGCTGGTTTTCTGGTCGATGTACCAGATCTCCAGCGCTTCCTGTGTCGGGTCAGCAGTTGGGTTGCCGTCAGGGTAGTTCGCCGCGTCCAGGTACTGGGCCAGCGTCTCACGGACCGTCAGCTTGAACTTCAGCATGTCCTCAAAGGCCAGGCACAACGCCGTGACGCGCCCGTTGACGTTGCCGGCGGCGAAAGTCGGCCGAGAGGCGGTGCCGTCACTGCTCGAGGAAATACCCTCAATCTGCACCGGCCAGGCCGCGTACTCCTCGCCTTGCCAGATAATCGACTTGGCGGGCAGGTCCTCTTCCGAGCCCTCATAGGCCAGCAATTCTTCTGGCGTGTGCGGGATGGCGTGACCGTGGAAGCGAAGGTAATCGGCGCCGTATTCGGTCCCATCAATTTCAAACAGGCGAATCTCGCCGCCGGGCTCCAGTTTCTGGATGTCCGTGATAAGTGCCATGGGCGGTTACTCAGGGATGAAAGGTTTGCTGGAAAGTCGCGGTGATGGCGTAGACCTGGCCGCCGCGGTGCACAGGCTTGTAGCTGTTGCACTTGTAGAGACCAAGCTCACCCAGGGGCGGCTCCCACAGGAAGCCCTTCGCCCCCTTGTGTCGGTCGAGGAAGTCCATGATGTCCTTGATGCGCCCCTTCATGCCCGTGAAGGTCACGGGCCAGGATTGCGACCGGTTGTTGAGGCCGTCCTCTACCGACTGTTCGTATCCATCGCCGAACTGCTTGGAGCGAACGCGCTGGGTGATATCACCTTCTGCGCCCTTCTCCGTCGCCCAGGTAAATCGTTCGATAGCCATCAGCGCCCCTTAATTGCTTTGTTGATGACGCCACCTTGGCCCATGTCCTTGTTGCGCATCTGCTGGTACTTCTGCTCAACGAACGCGGCCAGTTCCTTGCCGAACAGGTCATAGCCTGGAGCATCAGCCGAGGACGAGGCATTGCCGTCGCCATCGATGTGCACCTCGACATTGATCTGCGTTGAGCCAGATCCGCCGCCTGCAGCCATAACCCCAAGCTTGCCACTGGGCGTGCGGGTCAGCGGCATGATCGCCTCTTCCCCTGCCTCGCCCATAACCCCTGTCTTGCCGTTGGCCATGCCAAAAGCCGTGGGCTTGCTGACGATGGAGTTGGTGAAGGCACCGCCGTCGGCAAACATCTGCACACCGCCCGACCATGCGCCGCCCAAAGCCTGTGGGAAGTAGGTGCCGGAATAACCGGCTGAGGAGGCACCGAGGTTCGACGAAGTGGCACCAGCAGACCCGGCCGCCATGCCATTGCCGCCACCTGCAGCACTTCCACCGAGGTAACTGGCCGCTGCGCCCACCAAGCTGCCCAACAAAGCCGAACTCGCCTGACGGGTAGCGATACGCGCCATATCAGCCAGGATCGATTTGGCGAAATCTGAGAACGACGCTTTGCCGGTCATCGCGAAATTGACGATCGAGTCTTCCATGGAACTGAAGGCGTTACCGAATAGGCTTTTTGTCTGGCCAGCAATGTTGCGCGCCGAATCCAGGTAGTTGTCCCACGCCGCAGTCGCGCCCTTGGTCCAATCGCCCTGGGCATTCTCCACATCCGCATAGTTCTGCCGGATCTGGTCCGTCGCGGCCTTATTCGCATCGGCAAGCGCCTGCGCCTTCCGCTTGAACTCCTCTTCCGACATGTTGCGCGACGGGTCGGACTTCTGGTTGGCCAGCTCCAGCGACTGCTGAGCAAACCGGTCCTGTAGGCTGTTCAGCTCGCCGCTGAGCGCGTTCTGGCGATCACCCTGCCCTACGCCGAGAACTGCGCGCTGGCCAGCCAGCTCCAGCGCACGCTGTTGCTGCCCCAGCGCCTGCACGTAAGTGCTGATCGCCCGCTCCTGCTTGGCAAGGCGGCCGGTCTCGTTGGTCGCCAGAACCTCAAGCTGGCTGTCGGCATCCTTCTGCGCCTTGACCATCCCTGCGCGCGCGTCAGCGATTTTCTGGTCCAACTGTATGCTTTGAGCGGCTGACGTGGACTTCTTGCCCTTCGCTGCCTCCAGCGCGGAAATCTCGGCTTCATAGGCGGCCTTGGTCTGGTCGAGTTGATTGCCAATCAGCGCCTGGCGCCGCAGCAGATATTCTTCCTCGGACAGCAGGCCGGCCTTTTGAGCCGCTTCCAGTTCCTTTTGGTAGTTTTTGTAGGTGTCGGTGATCGCCAGCAGGGCGTTCTTGGCGTCGTTGAAACCGCTCAGGTCGACCTGTGTGCCGGCTGCCTTCGGGTCTTTATTCTTGTCCTGAATCCCTTTCAGGAGCGTGTCGTAGGCCCCGCCAGAGAACCTACCGCCGTCGTAATTTACACCATCGAGCAGCGGGGACTTCTGACCTGCATTCTCAGCGTTCTCGTACAACGCTCTGAACTGCTGATTCAGCTTGTCCTGAGCCGCCTTACGCTTGTTCAGCGGATTTATGTTGTCGAGCTGAGCATCCAGAGCTTTCTGAGCCTCAATGGCCTTCTGGTTCGCGTCAGTGTTTTCGCCGGTAGCAATTGCCAGATTGGAGCTGGCCGCCTGCCTGGCTTTCAGACCTGCAAGTTTCTTTTCCAGAGCCTCGGTCGAGTCGTCATGCTCCCCGGTGCCCAGGCCCAGTGCGGTGTTGAGCGAGCTGAGTCCATTGGAAATGGCTCCAGATATCCCGTCACCCTTGCGCGTATCCAGCACTCGCTGGGTGATCTCGATCTGCTTGGCCAGGTCGGGGAAAATCTCCGACCGGACTTCGGCGTACGCGCCTTTGATAGCAGTCTTGATGTTGTCCCAGTCGCGCTCTACGTCGGATAGCGACTCGCGGTAGGTCTTCAGCCGCGTAAGTGCTGCCTGATTCAGATCTTCGCTGAGCACATCCAGGGCGCGCTGACTGTCGCCTTGGTCGTCCAGCCCTTTGATCACCTGGTACTGCTCAAGGGTCAGCAGCCCGTACTGGCTGCTGATCTTGCCTGCCGCTTCGGTGGCCGTTTCGCCGGCATTGGCAAAGGACTTGGCAAGTTCGCCGGCGCCCTGCCCGGTTACTTCACTCACGGCCGCTGCAGCTTCGGCCAGATTGCGCATCTGCGTGCCGCTGGTAGCTGCTCCGGATGCAAGCGAAACAACTGCCTCGCGCGCGCCGGACAGGTTGCCGGTGACGCGCCCAGCGCCATCGGCCATGTCCTTCAGGCTGGCGATGGTCTGCCCG
>Ga0070670_100000490_pt1 | contig 31622 bp, 18 predicted proteins | sample KBSS63metaG_FD_64665 | JGI IMG/M metagenome (GOLD analysis project Ga0070670, IMG submission 64665) | Switchgrass rhizosphere microbial communities from Kellogg Biological Station, Michigan, USA - KBS S6-3 metaG | ecosystem: Host-associated > Plants > Roots > Rhizosphere > Soil ... | reverse complement strand
ACAAACAACGGCTGCAGCCAGGGAACAAGTATCGACGCGATCAGGATCGGAAGGGCAACTGCTGCAGTGATTAATCTAGACATATGTTGGCTTCAGAAGTACCAAATCAATCTTTCATTTGGCATTTCTCATTTCTCATTTTTCATTGGACCAGGCGCTTCGCAGCGTGCCGTTTAGTTTTGGGGCACTTGTGCCCCGGCTGCGCTAGGCGGACAAGTCCGCTTTCTAAACGACCCGTTCGCCCGGGACTCTGGCGATGACAAATGAGAATTGAGAAATGACAAATGAAAAATCAGGGCTTTGGCACTCTTCAAAGCGTGCCTTCATTTGTTAGCAACCAGTTTCAGCCCACCAAACCGCCGGTCGCGCCGTTGGTAATCAACCACTGCCTCGAGCAAATGCAGCCGGCGAAAATCCGGCCACAACGTGTCAGTCACATAAATCTCGCTGTAGGCTGCCTGCCAAAGCAAAAAGTTTGAGATGCGCATCTCCCCACTGGTGCGCACGAGCAAATCCAGGTCCGGCATCTTGCGTGTGTAAAGCTCGTTGGCGATGCGCTCCTCGGTCAATTCGTCAGGCGCGCTGCCTTCGTCGAGCAGTCGCCGCACCGCCGCCTTGGTAGCGTCGACAATCTCTGCGCGTCCGCCATAGTTGAGCGCGACCGCCAGGATCATCCCGGTGTTTTTCGCAGTGCGTTCGGTGGCTCTATCGATTTCACTGCGAACATTTTTCGCGAGGGCGCCGGTGCGCCCGATGGTTTGAAACTTGATATTTTGTTTGTCGATCTCGTCCAACTCCAGACGCAAGTAACGACGCAGCATGCGCATCAGCGCATCAATCTCGTAGCGCGGCCGCTTCCAGTTTTCCGTAGAGAAGGCATAGAGCGTGAGCGCGCCGAGACCAAGCCGCGCCCCGGTATCGACGGCCGCGCGCACCGCCTCGACGCCGGCGCGATGACCCGCGATGCGCGGCTGGCTGCGTTGCGCGGCCCAGCGCCCGTTGCCGTCCATGATGATGGCGACGTGACGCGGCAAACGCTCCCAGTCAATCGAAGCGAGCAGACGCTCCTCGTGCGTGCCGGTTTGAATGATTCCTGTGAAATCAGCAAGCATATTTACTGCGCTTATCTTAACAGCAAAGACTAGTCATAGCGCACGGAAACGAGGGTTAGGCCGCAGGCCGGCGCGGTCGCCGCTGCCAGTGAGCGCTCGCCCTTGTCGATCGCACGGCTCAACGCGTCGTCGTCGAGTTCGCCGCGGCCGGCAGCCATAACAGCGCCGGCGATCGAGCGCACCATGTAGCGAAGGAACCCGTCGGCGCTGACGCTCATTTCGATGAGGGTACAACGACCGCGATCATCCCAACGGCTGTTGACGTTGAAACTCGTGATGGTTCGAGTCTTCGTTTCGCTGTCAGACTGCGCGGATGAAAACGCGGTCCAATCATGCGTGCCCATGAACAGCTTCGCACAACGCTTCATGCATTCAACATCGAAGGCGCGCGCATCGTGATGCGCGTAACGAAGCCAGAAGGGAGATATTGTTGGACCAGTAACGACGCGGTAAACGTATGTCTTCTCCAAAGCTGAATAACGCGCGTGGAATTCGTCGTCGACTACCTGAGCCTCCAATACGCGCACGTCTTTCCCTACATTCCCATTGATCGCCGCGCGCAGTTTGTCCGGTGCGATCTCGCGTTGCAGATGAACGTTCGCCACCTGGCCCTCGGCATGAACGCCTGCATCCGTGCGGCCCGAGCCGTGTACGACGACTGGCACGCCCTCGATTAAGGACAGCGCACGCGTGAGCTCGCCCTGCACGGTTCGTTGTTCGCCCTGCATCTGCCAGCCGTGAAAGTCGGTGCCGTCGTACTGAATTGTCAGCTTGAAGTTCATGGGTAGGAATTAACCGCCAAGGCGCCAAGAGCGCCAAGACGAAATGGCATAAGGCTTTCTGCTTGGCGTCTTGGCGGTTAACTTTTCTGCACTTTCCTGCTTCCAGGCTTAATCGCCGGCGTGCCTTGTTGGCAAAGTTCGCAAACGGCCGGGTCAACAGCGGCGACGGCGAGCGTCGCGAGTGCGATGCGCGGCACGCCGACCACTGCTTGTCCGCCCGAGCGATCGATGATTGAAGCCGCACCAACCACTTCCGCGCCGCTAGCCTGCAAAGCGGCCACCGTCTCGCGCGTCGAACCGCCGGTGGTTATCACGTCCTCAACAACTAGAATTTTCTCGCCCGGCGAAACGGTGAACCCGCGTCGCAAAACCATGGCGCCGTCCTGACGTTCCGTCCATATGAAGCGCGCGTCGAGCGCGCGAGCCACTTCATGGCCAATGACGATGCCGCCGATCGCGGGCGACGCGACGGTCGAAATGTTTTGCGTTCGGAATTGATCGGCAATCGCGCGCGCAAACTCTGCCGCTACATGCGGATGTTGCAGCACGAGCGCGCACTGCAAATAGACGGCGCTGTGCAAGCCGCTCGTCAGGACAAAGTGGCCTTCAAGCAGCGCACCTGTTTCTCTGAACTTCTGAATTACTTCATCAGCTTGCAGATGAATGTCCTCCCGAATGTAAGCACAAGACGGAAAGTCTCAGGGTCGGGAAGGGGCGGTTTCCCCCGTTGAAGACTTCCGGTTCCTCTGTGCCACCTTTGTGTACTCTGTGCCTTTGTGGTGGATCAGGTGTAAATACTCACCACAAAGACACAGAGGATCACAGAGGACGCACAGAGATTTTCAATTCAGGTCAATCCCTAAACACTAATCCTCGATGCGCTGTCGTGTTACAATCCCACGCGAATGCCGCCCTTTAGTAATCTGGTTTCTGATTCAAGCCTGGTCCAGGAAACAATCGATCTGCTGCGCATCAGCGGCGGCCGGGCCAACGCCTCACAAATCGTCGACGCCGTCTTCAAAGTATCACACATCGATGAGGAGCTGGCCGGGCTGCTGGTTGGCGATCTCGTTCGCGACGATCGACGCTTCAAAATCATTGACGGCAACATCGTCGAGCTGCAGTCGTACGACTGCGAATCACGATTGTTGCAGGAGCTGAATTTCGTCGTCGTTGACGTCGAAGCGACGGGCGCGAAGATGCCGCCCAACCGGATTATCGAACTGGGCGCCTATCGCATCAGCGGCGGCCGCATCGTCGACAAGTTTGTGACCCTCGTCAATCCGGAGCTTCCGATTCCGCGTTTCGTGGTCGCCTTAACCGGCATCACCAACGAGATGGTGAAGCAGGCGCCGCTCTTTGCAGAAGTAGCGCCGCGCTGGCTGGAGTTCGTGGAAGACGCCGTGCTGATCGCGCACAACGCGCCTTTCGACACGAATTTTATCAATCACGAAATCTCGCGCGTTTATCCCGGCCACCGGATGATTAATCCGCATCTTTGCACCGTAACCTTGTCGCGACGCGCCGTACCCGGCCTGGCAAATTATCGCCTGGAAACTGTAGCCGACCATTTCGCCATCGACATCGCCGAGCGCCATCGGGCCGGCAGCGATGCTCTCGCCACCGCGGAAGTTTTCATCAGGATACTGGCGCAACTTGAAGAGCACGGCGTTCGCGATCTCGCGGCGGCGCGGATTTTCGAGTCGCCACTGCTCGAGCCGCCGGCTGAGAAAACCACCAGTTCGCGAATGCAGTTTCTTCCGTTACTCCCCCGGTTCTAGACCATCCATTTCAGCGAGCCGTCGCGACCTCCCTCTCAAGAAATTTCGCGTCAGAAAAAACGCCAGCACCAAAAGCGCGAGGCCCAGCCCAATCCAGGGATAGTATTTCGCCAGCAAGAGCTTCGCCTGCGCGCCATAGCGAATGGCGAAATATCCTTCGAGCAGAAACCTGAACATGCGACCGGCAATGATCGCGATAGTGAAACGCGTCAGACTAAAACGAAATACTCCGGCGGTGATCACGAACACCTTGAACGGAAACGGCGGCGGCATCAGCGAAGCAACCAGCACCGACAACACGTCGTAGCGATCGATCCAATCCTTCACTCGTTTCTGTTTCGCGGCGGAAAATCTGCGCAAGGCGCCGCTGCCGGCGCGTCGTGAAATGTAGTAGAGGATTACGCAACCGATTGCCGAGCCGGCAGTCGCGAGCGCTGCGTACAGAATCATCAGGTGCGGATGCGCAGTGGTGAGAATCAGCATCAGCGCGTCGGCACTGCTGGGCAGCGGGACGAAGGCGGAGTCGAGCAGCGCGACCGCGAACAGGCCAAACGGACCCAGGGCGATAAACCAATCTGACAGACGCGTCAGGCTGTGTGTGATCTTGGGAAACAGTTTCAAATGAGAGCGCCTTTCGGCTTAGGAAATCTTGTTAAATGCCTTCGACGCGTAGCGTCGGCATGAGTTTAGCCCGGCGTTTTAACGCCGGGATCAGGTCATGGCTCTTTCTCGTCGCGTAGCGACGATTGAACTTCGCAGTTTCAGGCGTCGCTACGCGACGCGACTGATTCTCGCGACTCTTTCCCCGGCCTTGAAAGACCGGGCTAAACTCACACCGCCGCTACGCGGCGACATGCTGAAGCACTCAGTCGCCGCTGCTCGATTCTCTGGCGGGCTTGCGGCGGGTGCCGATCGTGTAGACAACGAATATCAAGAGCGCTGCGCCTGCGATAATACTCAAGACTACCAGGCCATTGTCTTTCATGAACGAGAGTACGCGTCTGCCGTAGATCACTGCCAGCACCGCCTCAACGTAATAACGAACCGAACGCGCGATCATCACGGTGATCAGAAACTTCCAACGCGGATACTCGAGCGTCCCGGCAGTCGCCACAAAAATCTTGAACGGCATCGGCGGCGGCAGCACGGCCGGAACTGCGATCGCCAGAAAGCCATAGCGCGCGTAGGCGCGTTCCACTCGTTCGATGTTCTCTCGCTTGAAGCGCCGCTTCAACACGGCCTGCCCGCCCCGGCGCATTATCGTGTAAAGCAAAAGGCAGCCGAGCACCGATCCGATCGCCGCAAACAGGGGAAAATAAAACGCAGCGCTGGGCTGCTTGATGCAACGGCCGACGACCAGGTAGTCGTTGATTTCCGGCAGGGAGAGGAGAGACGAATCGAGCGCGCCGATAACGATCATGGCCGGCGCGGCGTAGTAAATCGGCAACGCAATCACATAACGCTCAAGCCAATGCCCTATGGTTCGTAGCCAGTCAAACATGGGAAGTGGTCAGTGGTCAGTCGTCAGTGGTCAGTCGTCAGTGGTCAGTCGTCAATCGGCAGTCGGCAGTGTTCGGTACTGGCCACTGGTCACTGATCACTGTTCACTATTTCTTGTTACTTCGCGGGGGCAAAAATGGAAGGTGTATCGTAGGTGACGCCGACGGTAAAGCCGCTGTCGTGCGTGAAGCGAGTCAGTCCTTTAATGCCGGCAAAATCAAAGCGCAGACCCGAAGCGCGAATTTGCATTCCCAACCGGGCCTCTGATTGCGATTCAGTTCCCAGTGGACCATCGCCGGGCCGAGTGTTGGCGCGGCCGTTCACTTCCCCGGCAAGACTGAATTGTTTGTTCAAACGAAAGATGCCCGCGGCGCCATAGGTCAACACATCGTTTTGCGAAAACAACTGCGTGGGTGCCGTTAGAATGGCGATTCCCAGATTGCCAAACGTATTGAGACGTCCGTCACGTCCAAACTTCTTGCCTACCAGTATCGAGCCGTAAGCGTTGGTCTGATTCAACCCAATGCCGCGAGCCTGATTGGAGTTTGGCAAGCCGACGCCGACGCGAAAACCGAGGGATGGCCCGCGCCGGGATTCGCTGCGCAACTTGAGCTTGGTCCAAAGAATGAAGTCGCCGGTGTCGTTGGTGGAATTTGCGCCCGGCGCTAAGGACAGCGGAATCGCTGACGGGCCGCGCGTATTGATGCTCAAAAAATTCTGGGCCACGCCTTCGATCTGAAATTCAACGTTGGGGGCAAAACCGATGCTGACTCCGATCACGCCGACGCGCGTGACGTCGCCGGTCAATCCTGAAGCGGGAAACTTGGCGCCCTGAAGAAAGTCGATGCCCGTTTCCAGACGAACCGTGCCGGGCGGAATGATGTCAACGTCTTCAGTGATTAGGGGACGTTGTTGCGCTGAAGCTGACTGGGCCAACCCGAACAGAAACAGCGCGATTAGGGCGTAAAGAAATTTATGTTTTCCGGAAGGCATCGTTTTGGTTTTCGTCTGCGGCTGATTGTAGTGTGCGACTAATCTTAACGCAACCATGTTCCAGCCCGGTATTCCCGTCCCGTAGGGACGCAATGTTTATAGAGCGCACCGAGCTCGAAAAGATTCCTCCTCGCTCCAGCGGAGCGAAAGCAACTCCACTTTGCGTACATGCTAAACATTGCGCTCCGCTGGAGCGCAGGTCGTGCTTGCAATGGGTTTCTATAAACGTTCGGCTCCGCTGGAGCCATGCTTCTGCTTAGTTGCGGCCGAAGCCACGGTGTGTTTCTGTGGTGATGTGCTCGCTACAATGCGGAGACACGGAGACTTTCAAGCCTATTACTTCACCTGAAACGAATCGAAATATTTCGCCACTCGGGCCGCCACGTCACTCTCCATTGCCTTCGGGAAAAACGCTTGCAGAATGTAAATGCGCTTGTCCGCTTCATACACTCTCATGCGATCCACATAATCAATTTGTCGCTCCGGCTCGCCTTCCGCGGCTGGCACACTGAGTTTCAAGGCTACATTCAGGTCGCGCCCGGGAATTGCACCAAGGGTTATCCCCCTTTCGCTTATTAAATTGCCGGCGACTTTCTTTACCATGGCATCGCGCGCCAAGTCTCCCGAAAAAATACTGCCCGGCGCAACGTCAAAGTATCCAACCAGGAAAGTTATCTGCGCGTCGGAGGCGAGGGCCAGATACTGGGGAAACTTTTCGCCGTCGGCCGTAGCTGACTCCTGCGTTTTTAGCTTCGGCTGCTCGGGGAAGGAAACGCTGTAACGACCCTCGGCTGATGTGTAATTGATCCACTTATCGGGTTGCTGAGCTGTTTGCTGGGCATTGGCGAGGAGCGAGACGGTCAACAAAACCAACAGCATGCCGGTGAAAACTTTTTTCATCTAGTTAGTCTCAGCAGGTAAGTGCTTGCACAGGGTCAGACTCCGTGACGGCGGCGATTCTAAGGCGCGACTAAAACGTGGTCAACGAATATCTGCGGGTGCTCTTGTGATGCAGTTTGGGAATGAAGTCAGTACCACCTCACGGTAGCGGGTGGGTTCATGTATCTGCGATTGCCTATTGGCGATTGCAGATTTTCGATTGGTCATTTCCCCGACCGAGCAATTCGGCAATGACAATCCGCAAATCGAAACCCCGGAACCACCCGCGACCGCGTGGTGGTACTGACCTCATTCCCAAACTACATCGGTATCTCCCTATGCTACTATCTCGCAGTTTTTCACACCCGAGCGAGGTCCGCTAAATGAAAAAGCAAATAGTGACGCTGTCCATTCAGGTTCTCTTTCTGTCTGTGTGTCTCACATCGGCGCACCGAGTTGCCGCGCAACAAGCGCCGGCAACCAGCATCACCGTAGCCGGCTTGCGCGACCAGGTCACCATCAGGCGCGATGAGCGTGGCATTCCTTACATCGAAGCGAAGAACGATGAGGACTTGTATTTCGCACAGGGCTACGTGACGGCCAGCGATCGACTGTGGCAGATGGATTTGCTGCGGCGCACTGAACGCGGAGAACTTGCCGAAGTTTTGGGTAGCGCTGCGCTCGAGCAGGACAAACAGCATCGCACGCTCGGCTTCTCGCACGTGGTCGACGCTGAACTCACCAAGGCGCTGCCTCAGGTGCGTACCATGCTCGAAGCCTACGCGCGCGGAGTCAACGCCTACATGGCAACGCTTAACAACAAAACGCTGCCTCCGGAGTTTCAAATTCTTCAGTATCAGCCCAAGCCCTGGACGCCGGCCGACTCGATGTTAGTGGGGAAGCTTTTTGCCGAAGCCCTTTCCAATACCTGGCGGCTCGACATCATGCGCGCTACTTTGGCCGGACTGCCGGCGGAGAAACGCGCCGGCCTGATGCCGGAAGTTTCGCCGCTCGACGTGTTGTTGGTTGGTCAGGATTCGCCCGGCAAAAAGGGCTCAAACGCAACTAATCACAGCGAGGTCTCGAGTCGGGATTTGTTGGCCGCACTCGTTCACGATGAAGAGGTGTCGAGGGAGGCGTTGGCGCGCGTTGGTCTTTACGTTGAAGGTTTGGCCGCTAGCAACAACTGGGTCGTCAGCGGCAAACACACCGCCACCGGCAAACCGCTGCTCGCGAATGATCCGCATCTGCCGGCGTCGGCGCCGTCGATTTGGTATCTGGTCCATCTCAGCGCTCCGGGTTTGCGGGTGGCCGGGGTGGCAGCGCCGGGCGGTCCGGGAGTAGTGATCGGACACAACGATCGCATCGCCTGGGGAATGACCAATGTTAATCCGGACGTTCAGGATTTGTACGAAGAAAAATTTGATCCGAGTAATCCCAAACGCTATCTGACGCCGGTTGGTTGGCGCGTGCTCGACGTGCGTCACGAAGAGATAAAGGTACGCAAAGGCTTTATTGATTCAGCGACTGACACGGTTGCATTCGACGTGAACATGACCCGGCATGGCCCGATCGTTTTTGAAAGGGCGGGCAAGCGTTACGCGCTGCGCTGGACCACGCTCGACCCGATGCTGAACACCGCCGATTCGACCTATGGGATCAACCGTGCGCGCAACTGGAAAGAGTTTTCCAAAGCACTCGAATCGTTTACCGCGCCGACGCAGAACATTGTCTATGCCGACACGGCCGGCCACATCGGCTATCACGCCGCCGGCATCGTTCCGATTAGAAAATCCGGTGATGGCAGTCTGCCTTACGATGGCTCAACGGCTGAGGGTGATTGGGTCGACTTCGTTCCCATCAGTAAACTGCCGACGCTTTACGATCCGCCCTCCGGGATAATCGTTACTGCAAACCAGCGCATTGTCGGCAGTAGTTATCCTTATTTTCTGACGCATTCGTGGGCCCAGCCCTATCGCGCGCGGCGCATACTCGATCTGCTCAACCAGAAACCGAAGTTAACGACCGACGACTTCCGGCGCATACAGGGCGACGTCTATTCGATCGGCAACGTTTTGTTTGCGCATGAAGCGTCGAAGATATTGCGCCCGCGGCTCAGGCCTGAAGAGACGAAGCTCGCTCAACTGATTGATAGCTTCGATCGCTGGGACGGATTGATTAATTCAGACTCGACCGTGGCCCCGCTCGTGGCGCAAATGCGGATCGCGTTTCGTTCGCGAATCCTGACCGCGGCACTCGGCGATGAGCTGGTAAAAAGTTTCCAGTGGTCCAACTTCGATACCACGATCGATCGGGTGATAGCCGAGCAACCGAAAGACTGGTTGCCAAAAGAATTCATAAGCTACGCCGACCTGCTGCGCGTTTGTTACGACGACGCTCGCAAGGCGTTGACGAAGAACATTGGCGCGGATGAGTCGAAATGGAGTTGGGGTGAAATGGTGAAGGTGAATTTCCGTCACCCCCTCGCGGCGGCGCCATTGATCGGTTTGCAGTTTACGATTCCGCCGGTTCCGCAAAACGGGAGTGGCGGATTGGCCGCAACGGTGAATGTCGGCGCCAACGTCTCGATGCGTTTGATTGCAGACGCGAGCAACTGGGACAACACGCAACACGGAATCACGCTGGGCGAGTCGGGCCTGCCGAACACGCCGCACTGGGCCGATCAACTCGCCGACTGGCGCGCCGTCACGCCACGAGTATTTCCCTTCAGCGAAGCCGCGGTGGCGAAAGCAACGAAGGAAACTTTGGTTTTGACTACCGGGAAGTAGCGCGAACAAGTAGACTGGAGCGCAACATTCGCTGGGAGCGCAGACATCCTGTCTGCTATGAGCGCGCAGCGCGAACAACCCTCACGCTACACGCTACCTCCGCTTCCGCCACCCCGCGCTACTAAACCGCCAATCCTCCGCTCGCTTACACAACCGCGCCTTAACCGGATTATTTTCAATATACGCGACCACCTTCACGAAGTGCTCCGCGTCCCGAATCCAACGATCGAACGACTCCTTCTGCCAAAACTGACCCTTGCGTCCGATCAACTTGTTCGCTTCATTCGCAGTGTACGACTTAAGCGATTGCAAAATTCCGGACAGCTCGTGATTCTCCCCAGGCGTCAGCAGCAGGTGCACATGATTCGGCATCACTACCCACGCCGACAGCCGGTAACGCACACGATCGAAGAACAACAACGAATTCTGAACCATTTCAGCAACGCGGGGATCGTGTAGATGACATTCGCCGTAACCGTGATCGAGAAAAAGTTCGATCCGCTTGCGGAGTGCGGCATCGGTATCGCAATCGTCTTTACGAAGTTCTTCTCGCCATCTGGCTAATAGCTTCTGAGGCAAAGAGTCAGCTAGCCGGAAGGTGATGGACTGCGGAATTTCACCGCCGTCGAAGTGCGGTAGATAGCCCCGGCTGTGCCAGCCTTCGGGAACGTTGGAGGGTTTGGCGTCTATCATTTTCGCGCTCCGCGCTCATTGCAGACAAGGATGTCTGCGCTCCCAGCTATAGTTGCGCCCAGTCTCGTTCTTGCGTAGTAACGGGTCAACGCAAGCAAACTGATCCTTCATTTTCTCGCTTGCAAAAGACCTTGTATATGAATCAGACGCACCTTAAGCTGGGAGCGCAGACATCCCTGTCTGCAATGAGCGCGAAGCGCGAAAATCGAAGGTAAAAAGCGACGCTTGCGTGATGTCGACTTCGACAGCAACATGGCGCATCTTCTGCGCGATCGAATTGCCCGCGTCAGTTCGCGCAGTCGTTCTTCGTCACATCGCCGATTTGAAAGACGCCGTACCCGGCGCGCGGGCAAGCTGGGCGCGGGAAGAGACGCTGCATCTCACGCTAAAATTTCTCGGCGAAATCCCCACAACCTCTGTTCCGAGTTTTTCAAGTGCCGTCGCCCGCGCCGCTGCGGGCGTCAGCCCTTTGTCAGTTCACCTGAATGAGACCGGCGCTTTTCCCCGGCACGGACAGCCAAAAGTGTTATGGATTGGAGTCGACGATGGATCTCGGAGGCTGGCAGATTTGCAGTCGCGTTTAGAAGCAGAGTCGGAGGCGGCGGGCTACCCGAAGGAGCAACGTCCGTTCCATCCGCACTTAACTATCGCCAGATTGCGTGACCCGCGAGTTGCCAGGGCGCTAGCCAGCGCACATAAGGAAATGCAGTTTGACCCGGTGGTGATTCCCGTGTCGGAGCTGGTAGTTATTCGAAGTGAATTAAGCAGCGCAGGATCAAAGTATACCGCCGTGTCGCGACATGCGCTCGATTAGCTGACGAAGGGGAAGCAGAAAGAGGGGGCAATCCCACCTTCCTGACCGCGAGATCATTCACTGCCTCATTCAGACTGAATGTGAAAGCCTCTCAATCAATGATCTGCAACTCAATTTTATTCAGCTCGGGGTCAGGAAGGCGGGCTTGCCCCCGCTATGCTCACTAGCGCAGTTCGCGCGGCCGCGGTGGCGGCGGGGGCGGATCTTTCTCGCCGCTGCTCTGTCCCGTTTGCGACAGCACTTCTTTTATCGCCCCCAGGCTCGACAGCATCGCGGAAGTCTCCACCGGCATGAAAATAACTTTCGAGTTATTTGTTCGCGTCATGTCGCGCAGGCTTTCGATGTAGCGCGTCGTTATTAGATACTCCGCGGGATTGCCGTGTTCGTGCATCGCTTCCGCGACGAGCGCAATCGCCTCTGCTTCGCCTCGAGCGTTTCGTTGTCGAGCCTCGGCCGCGCCCTCAGCCGCCAGTATCGCCGACTGCTTTTCGCCTTCGGCACGCGTTACTGCCGCCTGTTTTTCACCTTCCGCGCGCGTGATCGCTGCCTGCCGATCGCCTTCCGCCTGCAACACGAGCGCGCGGCGATTGCGTTCCGCAGTCATCTGTTTCTCCATCGTGATGCGCACGTCTTCGGGCGGATTGATATTCTTCACGTCGACGCGCGTAACCTTCACACCCCACTTGTCCGTCGCTTCGTCGAGTATTATTCGAAGCTTCGCGTTGATCTGATCGCGTTGCGAGAGCGTGTGGTCCAGGTCCATGTCGCCCATCACCGCGCGCATGCCGGTGATCGTCAGTTGCACAATGCCGCCGACCAGGTCGTTCATTTCGTAAACTGCTTTGACGGGATCGGTGATTTGCCAGTAGACCACTGAGTCGACATGAATCGTTACATTGTCGCGGGTGATGACTGGTTGCGGCGGCAAGTCGATATACTGCTCGCGCAAGTCGATGGACGTGATGCCCGGCCGGGTGTTGGTCCAATAGACCGCGCGCGGCCGATCAAGAAATGGCCACAACAGGTTTAGGCCGCTGTTCGCGACTTTATCGAACCGGCCCAAACGCTCAACGAGCATCACGGTTGCCTGGGGAACGATGCGAATCGTCTTGGCGGCGATGACCAGCAGCACAATCGCGATGAAGCCGAAGAAAAGGAACGCAAGCAGGGTAGGCAGTGGATCCATTGTTGAACTCCTTGGGGTCGCGGCAGCGGCGCAGCGAAGGTAGCCAGACGTGGAGCGTCTGGATCAGACAAGATGTATTTTGATACGCGCTGGAGGCGCGTTAAGAACATTCTGGGCGCACTTCCAGTGCGCAAATTTATAACACAGAGGCCCAGAGGTTTCACCTCTGGCTGCCTTCGTCGCGCGCCCTCGGCGCGCAAATCCCACGTAACGAAAACCCAAGATTTATCGCGTATACACCGGCGGCTGCCAGCCTCCCACCGCTTCTTCAATAATCGCGGCTGCATCCAGCACATCCGCTTCAGCAAACGGTCGCCCGACAATCTGTACTCCGATTGGCAAGCCGTCGTTACTGTTTGCGACCGGAATCACAACTACGGGAAGATCGAAGACGTTGAATGTCTGGCAGTAACTAAAGGCGCGGAAGGTGCTCATCGTCTGCTCGCCAACACGTAGCTTGAGTGTTCCATGTTCATAAGCCGGCGTCGCGCCGACCGGCGCAATTATTAGCGGCGTGTCATTCAGCCAATCGACCAACGTCTCGCGCAGGCGATCGCGTTCCAACCAAACGTTTATGTAATCGTCCAGCGAAGGCGGCGGAGTGTCGTCGGCAGTCGCGAGGCGCCAGCGCACAAAGTCGCCTCCCTGTTCTTCATACCCCTCGTAAACATTGCGCAGTTGGACCACCGAGGCGCGCGAAAATAATTTCAACCAAAGCTCGTGGCCGCGTTCCACGCCCGGGGGTCGAACTTCTTCCATAACGAAGCCTGCATCAGATAACGCTCGGGCCGCGGTTTCTACTGCCTGCCGAGTTTCTGCTGTGACCGGTGAAACACCATCGTCTGTATAAAAGCCGACGCGCGAACCACGCTGCCGGTTGAGCGCTGCGTTTCCTTCCGTTTCGAATCCGGCAAGCACCGTGAACAAAAGCTTCAGGTCACCGGCGTTGCGGGCCATCGGCCCAATTACCGCCCCCAATGAATAAGGCCCGGCGCTCGGCGGAAACTGACCATCGCCGGGTAGGCGACCGACAGTCGGTTTCAACCCGACGACGCCGCAGAAGTGAGACGGGATGCGAATCGATCCGGCGAGGTCGCTGCCGAGGCCACCGGCTGACATGCAAGTGGCGATTGCCGCAGCTTCGCCGCCGCTTGATCCGCCGGGCGTCAGCAGCGGGTTATGCGGATTGTTAGTCCGGCCAAAGACGGGATTGTCCGCCGTGTAGTCCATCGCCATCTCGGCTGCGTTTGTTTTGCCGAGAATGATCGCGCCCGCCGCTTTTAGTCGGGCGACGGCCTGCGCGTCGCGGGTCGGCACAAAATCGGCGCGCATCATTGAGCCGCTGGTGGTTCGCAGTCCGGCAGTCTCGATTGTGTCTTTGATTGTTAACGGCACGCCGTGTAGAAGGCCAAGCTTGTCGCCGCGCATAACTGCCGAGTCGGCTTCGGTCGCTTGCTCGAGGAGGTTTGGGGCGAGCGTGACGAGAGCGTTCAGGGTCGGATTAATCTGTTCGATGCGATCGAGGTGGGCTTGCATGATCTCAATGGGCGACGCCTGGTGAGTGCGAACGAGTTCAGCCAGTTCTGTAATCGACTTTGCGTTTAGGTTATTCATTCGTCTAGCGCGATTCATGGAGCGGAACGAGTTGATGCGGCGCATCGGAGATGCGCGCAGAAGGTAGCCAGAGGTGAAACCTCTGGATCCCGCATCCGTCATTCGGCGCACTGAAGGTGCGCCGAGAGTATCTTGGCGCGCCTTCAGCGCGCGGCTCCGATCACGTTCGTATGTCCAGACGTTTCACGTCTGGCTACCTTCGCTGCGCCGCTCCGCGGCTAATCGTTGCGCCGCTCCGCGGCTAATCGTTACGTCGCTCCGCGGCGAATCATTGTTCCGCCGTTGCCGCGCCGTATTCGCGTTTTGCTTTTCGGAAACTTCTCACTATAATTTACTCGTTCTGAAAAATCTCAATTACAACATGCTCGAGTCTGGCCCAACGGCTTTGGCGTTGTTCCCTTGCGGCATAGGAGCGTGCGCGTGGGCGTAACTTTGAGCCGGACTTTCGTCCTGCGCAAACTTCATCAGCTTTCCGGCATCGTGCCGCTCGGCCTCTTCCTGTTGGAACATTTTTATACGAACTCGAAGGCGCTTAACGGAGCCGCCTCTTTTAATGATGCCGTCAAAGATCTGCAGTCGATTCCATATATCTTGTTCGTAGAAATTGGCGGAATCTTTATACCGCTCATCTATCACGCCGTCTACGGACTCGTGATTACCATTGAGGCGCGCCCGAATAATTTAAACTATCCGTATCCGCGAAACTGGTTCTATCTAATTCAACGCATCACGGGCTTGATTTTGTTCCTGTTCATCGCTTTCCACGTCATGAACTTCCGTTTTGGATTAGTGCCCGGACTCAACACGATCTCAGTTGCCCACAGGCCGGATCTGGCTTTCGACATCGTGTCGCGCGAATTTCGCATGATACCGATTTTCATCGTCTACGTGATTGGCATCACTGCGACTGTCTGGCATCTGGCAAACGGCATTTGGTTGTTTTTAGTCGATTGGGGCATCGCGATCGGTGAACGCGCGCAACGTCTGACCGGTTATGCCTGCATCGGTTTTGGCGTTCTCATGCTGCTGGTTGGCCTGAACGCGGCAATCGCTTTTATCCGGCCCGGCGGGCTGCTGGGAGGAATTTTGTAAGAGATGGCGAGTAACGGAATCAAGATCGCGATCGTTGGCGGCGGTCTCGCTGGACTGGCCGCGGCCATGCGTATTGCCGAGGGCGGACACGCGGTCGATCTTTTTTCAGTCGTTCCGGTGAAGCGCTCGCATTCTGTTTGCGCGCAAGGCGGCATTAACGGCGCGGTCAACACCAAGGGCGAAGGCGATTCCACCTGGGAACATTTCGACGACACCGTCTACGGCGGCGATTTTCTCGCGAACCAACCTCCCGCAAAAGCAATGTGCGAGATGGCGCCCTCGATTATTTTCCTGTTCGATCGCATGGGCGTTCCCTTCTCGCGCACCAAGGAAGGCCTGCTCGACTTCCGTCGCTTTGGCGGCACCAAACATCACCGCACCGCATTCGCCGGCGCTTCCACCGGACAACAATTGCTTTACGCGCTTGACGAACAGGTGCGGCGTTATGAAGCCGCCGGCAAAGTGCGCAAGTTTGAACATTGGGAGATGACTTCGCTAGTGCTCGACGAGGCCCAGGTTTGCCGTGGACTCGTCGCGATGAACCTACAGACGCTCGAACTGAAAGCGTTTCCCGCCGACGCTGTGATCATGGCGACTGGTGGTCCAGGTCTGATCTACGGCAAGTCAACCAATTCGATGGTGTGCACCGGAAGCGCCGTCTCCGCGTGTTATCAGCAGGGCGCGAAATATGCTAACGGCGAGTTCATCCAGGTGCATCCGACCTCGATTCCCGGTGAAGACAAGCTGCGGCTGATGTCGGAATCCGCGCGCGGCGAAGGTGGACGTGTTTGGGTGCCGCGCAAGACCGGCGACGAAAGGGCGCCGTCTTCCATACCTGAAAACGAACGTTGGTATTTTCTCGAAGAGAAATTTCCAGCTTACGGCAATCTCGTTCCGCGCGACATTGCCACGCGCGAAATTTTCCAGGTGTGCATCGAGGGCAAAGGTGTGGGTGCGCAGAATCAGGTCTATCTCGATCTCACGCACATACCCGCCGAGATGTTGGATCGCAAGCTCGGCGCGATTCTGGAAATCTACGAAATGTTTGCCGGCGACGATCCGCGGCACGTGCCGATGCGCATTTTCCCCGGCGTGCACTATTCGATGGGCGGGCTTTGGGTGGACTACGATCAGCGCACCAACATTCCGGGTCTGCTCGCGGCCGGCGAATGCGACTATTCAATCCACGGCGCCAACCGTCTCGGCGCGAATTCGCTGGTGAGTTGTGTCTACGGCGGATTTGTCGCCGCGCCCGCGGCCATTACCTATGCGAAAAACGTGGAGCGCAATGGCGCCTCCCGGACCAACTCCTCGCGCATTTACGATCAGGAACTCAAGAAGCAGCAGGAAATCAACGACGCGTTGATAAAGCAGAGTGGCACGGAAAACCAGTACGTGCTGCATCAAGAGATGGGCAAGTGGATGACTGACAACGTGACCGTCGTCCGCTACAACGACAAACTCAAGGCGACGGACAACAAGTTGCTCGAGTTGATGGATCGTTATAAACGGATTTCGATTAACGACTCTAATCTCTGGGCGACCATGGCGCTGCCGCATGCGCGTCACCTGGACAACATGCTCGAGCTGGCGCGCGTGATCACGCTCGGCGCGCTCAACCGTAATGAGTCGCGCGGCGCGCATTACAAGCCGGAGTTTCCTGACCGCGATGATGAAAAGTTTTTGAAGACGACGATTGCCGAGTATTCCGGTGAAGGGCCGGTGATTTCCTACGAACCGGTAGACATTTCGTTGATACCGCCGCGGAAGCGCGACTACAGCAAGGCGAAGCAGGAACCCAAACACGATCCGGCAGCCGCGCGGCCGGAAGCGCCCGCGAATGTATAAAAGAGTAAACTGCCACAGAGGCACAGATACACAGAGGAATGATTCAAGATAAAGAATCTCGAGGTGAGGAAGGGCGGCTGGCCCCCGCTGGCGTTGAATGCCATTCAATTAGCGGGGGCAAGCCCGCCTTCCTGACCTTGAGACTTTCTATATTGATCTTTTCTCCGCGTCTCTGTGCCTCTGTGGCAGCAAACTGATCGACCATGTCCAGCTTACAAACATCGAAGCGTGATCGCGTGCCGCCGAAGACGGTCGAGATCCACATCCGCCGGCGCGCGAATCCCGACTCGTCTCCTTACTGGGAGCGTTTCGAGCTTCCCTATCGCCCGAATCTCAACATCATTTCCTGCCTGATGGAAATCCAGAAAAATCCGGTGACGATGGAAGGCACGCGCACCACGCCGCCGGTTTGGCAGATGAATTGTCTCGAGCAGGTGTGCGGCATTTGCACGATGGTCATCAACGGCCGCGCGCGCCAATCATGTTCCGCGCTCATCGACAATCTGGACCAGCCGATCAAGCTCGAGCCGATGCAGAAGTTTCCGAACATTCGCGATCTCGTCGTCGATCGTTCGCAGATGTTCAATCACCTGAAGCGCGTCAACGCCTGGATCGAACTTGACGGCACTTACGATCTTGGTCCCGGACCGCGCATGGACCAGGACGACGTGCAGGAGCGTTACGCTTATTCGCGTTGCATGACCTGCGGTTGTTGTTTGGAAGCCTGTCCGCAGTATGACGACGATAACTACATCGGCCCACAGGCGATCGCCCAGGTGCGCCTATTCAACATGCACCCCAACGGCGAGGCCACGCGCGACGCGCGGCTGGAAGGCATCATGGGCGACGACGGCATCACCAACTGCGGCAACGCGCAAAACTGCGTCAAGGCCTGCCCGATGGGCATTCCGCTTACCCGCGCGATCTACGAAGAAAACCGCGAGACGATCGTCCACGGACTGTTTGGCTGGCTGAAGAAGTAGCCACCATAAATTTTGCCGCGGATTTACGCGGATAGGGGCAGATCCGAAAAAGCACCAACCGAGTTCGTTCAAGTAAACCGCCTACCCGCTTTTCTGATCCGCGTTTATCTGCGTACGTCTGCGGCTAATTCTATTTTGGTCGCACCTGAGGAGATACAAGCACTGCCTTGATGAAGTGATTACGCCGCTTCCAATCACTCCGCGTCATTCTTTCCGCACTCGCTTCAAAGATGCGCGCACGATGCCTAGATTGTGTGGGTCGTCAAGTCTGGCCATCAACGCTTCCGCTTGTTCATATAAGATTATTGCTTCCGCATAATGTTGTTGCTCTTCCTCAATCCTTCCTAACTGGTGCAGCGTGCCGGCCTGTCCGTGCTCATCGCCTAAGCGCTGCTCAATCCCCAGACTCTGCCGATACCATCGCTTCGCCTCATCGAACTGGCGCCGCTCTTGGGCAATCGTTCCCAACTGGTGCAGGCTGGTGGCTTGTTTATACTCATCACCGATGCGCTCATTGATGGCCAAGCTTTGCCGATACCATCGCTCCGCTTCGATGAGCTGTCGCCGCTCTTGGGCAATCGTTCCCAACTGGTGCAGGCTTATGGCTTGTCCCTGCTCATTGCCGATGCGCTCCTTGATGGCTAAGCTCTGCCGATACCACCGCTCCGCCTCCTCGAACTGCCGCCGTTCCCCGGCAATCCGACCCAACTGGTGAAGGGTGGTGGCTTGACCACCCTCATCGCCGAGGCCTTCAGTGATCACCAGGCTCCGTCGATACCATCGCTCAGCCTCATCGAGCTGCCGCCTCTCTTGGGCAATCCTCCCCAACTGGTGCAGGCAAGCGGCCTGTCCCTGTTCATCACCGATGCGCTCCCTGATGGCCAAGCTCTGCCGATAGCACCGCTCCGCCTCGTCAAACTGTCGGCGCTCCTGTGCAATCATTCCCAACCGATTAAGTGCGACACCGTGATTTCGGTCATCGCCGGCCTGCTTGTAGTGCTTTTCAAGACTCATATAAACAGCCTGTGAGGTATCAAAATCACGGCGGTAGTCAGCAATCTCGGAACGATGTCCGAGCAATGCAATCCATAGGTCTGCTCGTCCCTCGAGAGGCTCACCGTTGGCACCTGTTACTTCAGCTTGCATCTGGGTGATGAGACGTTCCCATTCGATCCACCGCCCTTGTGTTGTGAAGAGTTGATTCAGTCCGTAGAGCACACCGCTAACCTCAGTCCAAAGTTCGCGCCGCCGGGCGATACGCAGGGCATGAGTTAGGTTTCCCTCCTCGGCTGAAAGCAACGACATCGCCGTCTGGGCCTGACGCTTAAAGAGTGACATCAGGTAGTGACCATATGCTCCATATGCAGAAGCGAAGGCATTCTCAAGCCAATCGAAATGCTTCGGAAAGCCCTCGCGAAGCAGATCGTGGAAGAACCAGGGAAGTGCGGGATGAACCCCGTAACAACCTTCACCCAATCGCCGAAGCAAACCAACTTCAGTAGCGCTCTCGAGTATGGAAATCCACTCAGCCCTACCAAGCCCGTTAATCGGCTCCGGTGCGCCATCCACTTTGCACATGTACCCCAGCACATCGGCATCAACGAATCCTTGAAACATAGCGAGCACTCCAAGGCGCTGCCGAAGCGTGACGCCGAGCGCGTCGAGGCGGTAGGTTAATGAAGCTGAGAGCGAGCGTTCGCGGCCCTGCGCCGGATCGTCTTCGCTTAGCTTTACCTCACCCCCCTGCAACGATCGAAGCAAGCCGTCAGGCGCTGTCCGCTTTAACTCTGGCAGTATGGCTTGAATTGCCAGCGGGTTGCCGCGCAGGTATTTCAGCAGGTCGTTGTATTGGGGCAGTGATTTGATCTGCAGCGCATTCAAGCCTGCTCGCTGCAAGACGCGCACAGCTAGTTCCTGTGCTTCACCCAGCTTCAGGCCGCCCAACTCCACTCGCCGATAAATATTTCCCAGCCACGGTTCATTGCGGCGACTGCTGAGCAATACTTTGGTTTTGCCGCCGCGTAGATCGCGCAGGAAGTCGCGCAGTTCTTTCTGCTCATGCTCTTTCCACACAGATTCTGTGCCGGACGGAAAACCAGCGACCGGTTCAAAGTTATCCCAGATCAACATGCAGGGAAGTTGTTTCAAGACTGACAGTGCAACCTCGCGCCGTTGAGCGGGATCGAGCAGTTGCCATTCGATTTGCAACTGTTGCTTGATCGCAGCGCCGAAAACCTGGCCCACTCGATCACAGACTTGGGCGAGCGGCAGGTAATGCTCGAAGCGGAAAAAGAAGATTGGTCCGCCAAGGCCGCTGGTCTCCGCACGCCAGCGTGCGAACCCGGTCGCCGTCTCCGTCTTGCCAACTCCGGCCATTCCTTCGAGCAAGATAATTTCTTCTTTCTGAAAAGCTCGTTCTAAGTCGAGGATTACTCCGTCACGTCCAACAAAACCGAACGCCGGCGGCTCGGGACAATCAATCTCAGCCCCTGCGGTGGCTTGTTGGTCCTGCAAGAAAATCGGGTTGAGTCGTAGCTCAGCCAGTGAAGCGGTAACAGCGCTGACCGGAGCGGCTTCAAACAAAATCGGAACCATCCAGTCCCGCAACGGTACTTCACCAATGGGAGACAAGCGCTGCGGATGCGACCGCAAATCCTCGCGCCCAAGCGCGACGGCGCGGGCCAACTCATCGCCTTTGATCAAGCTTTCATAAAGTCGCGCCATGAAGCGCACCGCCGATTGGACGTAAACCGAATACGCCATCGCCACCACACCGCGCGTGCCAGCCTTAAGCAGCTCATTGCCAACTGACTGATAGATTGTTTCCGGATGTGTCATTCCCGATTGACAGGCGTTGAGAAGCACGACCGGCACATTCTTCCCGGCGAGCAGGCCGCCGAGTTCAGCGCCTGTCACTGGCCGCGGCTGATCATCCTCGCCTTCAAACAACAGCAGTCCGTTGGCACCAGCAGCTTGCGGGAAGGCGCCATGACCGTCGAAATGCAGCACGTGATAAAAGTTTGGTTTGTCACTGAGCACGCGCGAGAGTTGTTCGAAAGTTGGCGGGCGCAGAATCTCAAGGCGTATGCGATCGCGATGCGGGCGAAACAACTCAAGCAAAGGACGCGCGACCGATTGGAACGGCACATCGCCCTCCGGTCCACCGGGTCGACAGATAACCATCAGGATGTTGAAGGTCTTATCTTCAGACGGCGCTGGCGGCGGCTGGAAGATCAGATCGGGTTGGCTGCGAACAAAGGCGTGTGCCAGGCGCGCCAGATCACCGTATTCACCGCGCGTGGGATCGCGCATTAACTCCCACGGCAGAGCGATGCCTTCAGGATCGTCGGCGTGAATCACGATCCGGCTGTCCGGGAGATCGTCGGCAACGTGCGCGTAAAGCGCTGCGGTTTCCCGGTTATCGAAAACAGCCTGGAAAAGTTCTTCGCCCAGTTGGGTCATCAACTCTTCTACGCGTGAGGCTCGTTGACGAAGTTCACCCCAGGGATAGAGCAAATACTCTTCCAGATACCATTGGATCAAACGCCGTTGCTCTTCAGTAACCGCGAAAGTAAATTCAGTTTCTCGCTCCTGCGCCTGAGCACCTTCCTGCGGTCGGTAGCTAACTCGCACACGAGCACTCAAGGTCTCTTCGGACGCGATGTGGTGAATCGTGAGTTCCTTCAAGGGCGAGTATCTCCCGTAGAGTTGAGTTTGAACTGCGAGGACTCTAACTATAACGCACTGGCGAGAGCAAGTAAGAAAATCGCCGCGGATTTACGTGGATGCGCGCGGATTAGAAAACAACTTATGGCTACGATCGAGTAAACCGACGATCGCCTTTTTCTGATCGGCCTTTATCTGCGTTCATCCGCGGCTAATCTTTCTTGCGCATTCCCAGCAGGGCGAGCGCCTAGCGTCTTGACAGACTACTAGCGGACGCCGTACTCTCCCCGCACTTTCAATCGTTCAAGCCGAAAGCGATAGCCAGACTCCAACGGCTAATCCGCGACGGAAGTTCGCTGATCCTAATCAACTAAAAGGTCGGAGTTGGTCTGCTTAGTAGATCAACGTGCGCTCCACCTACGCCCGAAGCGTGTCGGTACGCTTCTTCAATTCGTCATCGCGTTCGTCCTTTGTAAGCACCTTTGTAACCGATAGTCAGCTACAGTCTGCAATCCCGGGACTACAACCCCCATGACATTCCAGGAGCATAATCAATGAACAGAGCTACCAGAACCGCTTTGCTAGTAAGTTTCGTCGCCATAGTTTTTGCGCTAGCTTGGGATTTCACCCCCAGGTCTGCGGCAGGCCGTAATGCAAAAGTTGACAACGCGACTCGCGTTATTGGATCAGCACCTCGCTCAAACAAGTTTGCCGCCAACAGCAGCCTTCCCGTCCCAGCGCCTACCGTCACGGCTGACGATATCGCTCCCAGCGACGACGACGATCCTGATTTACCGCCGGGTATGTCCGGCCTGATCGACAAGGAAGCTTACCTGCGCGCCCGCGGCGACTACTTCGACATGTTGCGCGGCCGCGACACCGCAGCAAACGTCGACGAGCTGCGCGCCAAAGCTATCCAGCAAATGGACAAACAGGAGAGCCTGTTGAAGCGAACGCGCTCGAGCGCTAGCTCGCTCATTAATACGACCGACTGGGTCTTCCTGGGCCCGAATCCAATTCCGCTTGGACAAACGACTACGACCAGAGTGCCGGTGAGCGGTCGCACGATTGCGATTGCCGTTCATCCAACCGATCCGGACACGGTCTACGTCGGCACTGCGCAAGGCGGTCTTTATAAGTCAACGAACGGCGGCACGAACTGGACCAAGCTGTTTGAGTTTCAGTTGGAATCACTGGCCATCGGCGCTATCACTATTGACCCGACCGACAGCAGCATCGTTTACGTGGGTACCGGCGAAAACGGCCAGTCTGCCGACAGCGCCATGGGCCGTGGCATGTACATCATTCGCAACGCCAACTCGGCGACGCCGACCTTGAACGGACCTTTCCGGCTCGATGGCCTCGGCAATGACGTGATGAGCGGCCGCGCAATTGGTCGCATCCTTGTGAATCCCTCCAACAACAATACGATTTTCGTTTGCACTTCTTCGGCGACCGGGGGTAACCCGAACACCGGCGTAGTTCTGGTGCCTCGCCGTGGCCTCTATCGTTCGCTGAACGCGCAGAGCGCCACGCCGACTTTCGAGCAGGTTCAGATTACCGGCATCACCACTCCAAACGATCGCACGGCGATTGACTTGGCAATGGATCCTGCTAATCCAAACCTGCTGCTGGTCACCGTGATTGGTGCTGGCACCCCGAGCGACGGCGGCATCTATCGTACTGCTAATGCGCTTGACCCAACGCCTACATTTACGCGCACGCTGTCTCTGCCCGCCGGCGCAACCAATGGCCGCGCCGAATTAACGGTCACCCGCAGCGCAGCTCCAGCAACCACTTTCTATGCCGCTACCGGCGAGATTTCGACAGCTGCGCTGGGCGGGCCCGCTTGCTCCGCGACGACCGCAGGCTTGTTGCGTCGTTCGACGGACGGCGGCTTGACCTGGTCCAACCCAATTGCCGGCTCAACCGGATTTTGCGGCGGTCAGTGTTTCTACGACATCGCCCTCGCCGTAACGCCCGACAATCAAACCATCCACCTCGGCGGCGCGGCGGGAACCGGATCTGCCAACTGCACGACTTCGGTAATGAAGCGTTCGACGAATGGCGGAACTTCGTTCACGAGTCTCCCGAACGGCGCTACTCTTCACGCCGATGAACATGCCCTCGCGATTGCGCCGTCAAACCCGCTGGTGGTTTACACCGGCAGCGATGGCGGTATTTGGCGATCGATCAACAACGGCACCAACTGGACCAGTCTCAACAACGTAGACTACAGCTCCACGCAGTTTCAGGGCGTTGCGGTTCACCCGTTTGATCGAAACTACCTGCTTGGCGGCACACAGGATAACGGCACGATTTGCCGCGCTGCCGACGGCACCTGGTCACACTGTCAGGATGGCGATGGCGGCTATGCACTCATCGATGACAACGCCGCCGATGCCACCAACATGACGCTCTATCACACGTTCTTCAATCAGACCGGTTCGCAGCTGCGCTTTGAACGGGCTGCCAATACCACGGCAAACGCCAACGGGATCTACGGCTGGACCAGCCGCGGTTGCAGCGGCACCGCGACCACGAACGGAATCAACTGCAACAACAACGTCCTGTTCTATGCGCCGATGGCCCTCGGACCCGGCAAACCGAATACGGTTTACTACGGAAGCGACCGCTTGTATCGCTCGAGTGATCAGGGCGATAACAACGTAATCGTCAGCCAATCTCCGCTGGTTCCGATCAACGCGACTCAGGGCGTAGTGTTAACTTCGATCGGTATCTCGCCGCAGGACGACAACGTCCGCATCGTAGGCATGCGCGATGGTCATGTGTTTGCGACCGTCAACGGCTCATCGACGTTGACCGACGTTAGCGGCGCCAATTTCCCGGCCCCGAACCCCCTCGATACGACGCGGAATTCGATCGGCAAAGCAGTCATCGATCCAAACAACAAATTTACGGCCTACGTAAGTTTCACCAGCTTTTCACCACCTGCCGGTCAGCAGATTTTCAAGACGACAAACTTGAACAGCCCGACGCCCACCTGGACGCCGTCAAGCAACGGAATTCCCCAAGTGCCGGTCAGCTCGCTGGCCATCGATCCGCAGGACTCCAATTCGATTTATGCCGCCACCGAAATCGGCGTCTATCATTCGAGTGATGGCGGCGCCAACTGGGCGCCCTACGGCGTTGGCTTGCCGCGCGTGGCTGTCTTCGACGTGAAGATTTCCAACGTGCAGCGTTACCTGCGCATTGCCACGCACGGCCGCGGCATTTGGGAGATCGGCATTGACGGCCGGCAGTCGTCAGTGCTTCGCAATGGTGCTGCGACCGTCATCGCGGAGGGATGTGTTCCCGGCAACGGCGTGATCGATCCGGGTGAAGACGTTACGGTGAGATTCGACATCACGAATATCGCCGCCGCGCCTGCAGCTACCGACGATCTCGTCGTCACCTTGTTGCCGACCGGAGGGGTTACCTTCCCCAGCGCGCCGGTACACTATGCCGACATCAGCCCTGGCTCGACAGGCTCCGGCAACTTCCACTTCTCCAACAATGGCACCTGCGGCGGCACGATAACGCTCACCTTCCATCTTCAGGACGGGGTGCAGGATCTGGGTAACGTCAGTCTTACTTTTACCCTGGGCCTGTTGGTGAATTCTGCTCCGGCGTTCACAGAAAACTTCGACGGCGTTACTGCTCCAGCCCTTCCGACCGGTTGGACCACCGCGCGAAGTGCGACCGCAACTGGAGCAGCGGCGCTCTGGGTTACTACAACCACAACTGTCGATACCGCACCGAACGCAGCTTTCGGCGCCGGCGGCACCATCCCGACAGACACAAACCTGACGTCGCCCTCGATTGCGATTCCGGTAGCACCAGTTGGCGGAACAAATCCTGGCGTGCGTTTGACCTTTAGAAACAACTACAACACCGAAGCTGGTTTTGACGGCGGCGTATTGGAAATCAGCATCAATGGCGGACCGTTCGTCGACGTCATCACTGCCGGTGGTTCATGGGTTGAAGGCGGATACAACGCCGCCATCGGCGTAACCGACAGTGTCCTGACGGGACGACCGGCATGGACCGGAACATCTAATGGCTATATCACCAGCACGGTGGTCCTGCCGCCGGCTTCATATGGCCAGAACGCGCAACTCCGCTGGCGTACGGCCTACGACACCGGCACCAATCCCGGCGGCATGCGCGTAGACACGATCTCGATCTATGCGAGCACGCGCGTTTGTTGCAGCGGCGCCTGTTCATTAACCTGCCCGCCGAATATCACGACGGCAAACGATCCGGGTGTCTGCGGCGCGGTAGTTACCTACGCCATGCCAACTGAAACCGGCAACTGCGGCGGCGTGATCACTTCGGATCATCCTTCGGGAAGCACTTTCCCGGTAGGTACCACCACGGTCACGTTAACCGACACGAAGCTGGACGGCTCGACCGCTACCTGCACGTTCACGGTAACGGTAAACGACACAGAATTTCCTGTCGTCAGTCAGCCGACTACCAGCCCGAACATTCTGTGGCCGCCCAACCATCAGATGGTTGACGTCACCGTCAATTACACTGCGACCGACAACTGTCCAGGTCTCAACTGCGTCCTGACTGTTACCAGCAACGAGCCCATCAACGGACTCGGCGACGGCGATACTGCGCCTGACTGGCAAGTGGTCAACTCGCATCACGTGTTCCTGCGTTCGGAACGCTCGGGCAAGGGCCAGGGTCGCACCTACACCATCACTACCACCTGCACCGATGCTTCCGGCAACGTGGTGACGAAGACCAGCACGGTCTTTGTGCCGCCTAACCAGAAGGGCACCTGGTCGGTAGTGTCCGTACCGAACACCATCCTTAGTTTGAAGACGGCAGCCCCGGCTGCTGCCGCTTCAACTTATGTGCTGAACCCGGTGCTGACGGGTGTAGTCAACTTCGACTTCAGCGACACCGCGCCGAAGACCACCAAGGTGCGGAGCGCTAAGGCCAACAACCCGGTGAACCTCGTCAACTTCATGCTCGGAGATTTGCAGTTCAATGCCGTGAACTACGACTTCCGCGAACTTTCCGGACCGAAGACGCAGTTCAAGGGTTTCGGAAAGGTAAACAATGAGGCGGGCTACAAATACCTGCTGACCGTTATTGACGGTCAGGCGCCGAAGGGCGGCGGGGTAGACAAGTTCCGGCTCAAGATCTGGAACGAGAAAACCGGCGAAGTGGTTTTCGACAATCAAACGGGAGATAGTAATGATGCCGATCCGACGACACCCATCGCCGACGGCAACAGCATTAGCTTCCCGAAGTAGCCTGCGGAGCAGGCGGTGGCGTAAAGCCTGGGGTGGAGCGGGAGCGAAACCCCAGGACCGCTCAACTTAAAACAACAGAGCCCGCGGAGCGGGCGACAGATCGCATCTTGCAATCGCTGTCGCCCGCTTCGCGGGCTCGCATACTTTCGAACAGGCACCTGGGGTTTCGCTAACGCTCCACCCCAGGGCGGGGTCCCCGACCGAGCATCTCGGTCGGGGTGCGAGACTTTACTCTATCGCCTGCTCCGCAAGCTGTGCTTCTGACAAATTCTTGACAGGCTACTATCAAACACCGTACTCTGCCGCCACTTTCAATGTCCAAGCCGACAGGTTAGCCATTTTTCCAGCAGGTTAACTCTACATCGGTCGTTCGCTGAACGCTCTCTTACATCACAAAAACGTTCGCAGTTGATCTGTTTCGAAGATCCAACGGCCTTCTTTTTACTGACGTCATTCGTCCGTGTTGACGCGGCAATGCGTGTATCAAGTTTCGACTCCATTCCATGCCCCTTCCCGAGGAACAGAATCATGAAAACAGCAGCACGATTGGCTTTACTGTTAACCTTCGCCTCTATCTCCTTAGCCGTAGCCTGGAACTTTACACCGCCGACCTCCGGTAGCGGCAACACAAAAGTTTCGCCCGACGCGGCCAACACGAAGTCCGCGCGCAAACTGCGCCCGTCCCTGGCGGCATCGATTCTGCCCTCGCTCATGACGGCGCAAGGCCGAGCCACCTTCCGTACCGACAAAGATTTCTATTTGCCTGGCGAGAAAATTTCCTTTACCGGAACCAACTGGGCGCCGGAAGAAGCGATAACAATCGTCATCGGCGCCGGCGGCGTCAAAAACATGACCACGATCCAGGCAACCGCGGATAAAGACGGTTCCTTTGTCGCTTCGGGCACGATGCCCGATCCTCGTGCTGCAACGAAATCAGGTACGCGGCTGTCAGCCGACGACGACTCGGGCGATGTCGGAACGTTTTTCGCCACCGCGACCGGAGCAAGTTCGCTGACGAGCGTGGACACAGAGTTTAACGTCGCTGAAGCAGATCATGATGGTGAACGATTGTTGGCCGAGGAGAGTTATTGGATCCAGCGCCAAACTTATCCGGCGAACAAGTTCAATCCGGAATGGGTCCGCCGCGCGGCCGAACAGGACGCGCGCGTCCGGCGCGATATTCCCGCCGGCCGCCAACGTGACATTCGCAGCTTGAAAGACAATCCCCTCGCGCTCAGCCCGCTCGGCTTTACCGCGCTCGGGCCGCAGCCGGAAAGCATGACCGGTTGCACCGGTTGCTTCGACTACACCACTACCGCCGGGCGCATCAACGACATTAAGATCGATCCAACTACGACGACCAACGGTTCCATCGTCGCTTACGCGGCGAGCGTGGGCGGCGGCGTCTGGAAAACGACGAACTGCTGCAGCGGTTCTACCTCGTGGACCGTGAAGACCGACGATCCGCTTATCTCGACCACCAACATCGACAGCCTGACGATCGATCCAAACAATCACAACACTATTTATGCAGGCACCGGCGATCTCAATTACGGATCCTTTTCGATGGGCAGCCAGGGAATTCTGAAGTCGACCGACGCCGGCGCAACCTGGACGGTGTTGGGCGCGAATGTTTTCGGTGCGGCGCTGCCGGTTCCTGTCGGCCAGTTTCCGCAGTATCAGGCAGTGGGCAAAGTTCGCGTCGATCCGAATAACAGCAACAAAGTTGTGGCCGGCACCAAGACCGGTCTCTATCTTTCATACGACGGCGGCACTAATTGGACCGGGCCGTGCCTGACTAACAGCTTCTCCTCGATGCGCCAGGACATCACCGGCCTCGAGCTCACCAACATCGGCGGCATCACGCGCATCATCGCCGCAGTCGGCGTACGCGGTTTCGCCACCACCGTCCAATTCAATCTCGATCAGAACGGCGCGAACGGTCTGTACAAGGGCACCGTGCCTGCAAGCGGTTGCCCGACTGACTTCGCATCCATTGCCAGCAACGCCAACGGCTTTGTAAACGGCGCGGCAGTCACCAACATCGGCAGCGGTGTTGTCTACGGCGGTGTAGGCATCGGCAACCAGGTGGGCCGAATTGATATCGCGGTAGCCCCAAGCAATCCAAACTACATTTACGCCCAGGTCCAGGCGATCAAAACGACGGGCCAGGGCAGCGGTTGCGGCGGGGCGGCCGGTTGCCAGCTCGGCGTGTGGGCCACAACCGACGCGGGAGCCACCTGGACTTTTATGACTGGTTCAGCCGGCGCTTCGCTCGCCGAATGTGCCGGATCGGGCGCCGGTTCGACGGGAGCCGGTACCGGCGACTATCCGCAGAACTGGTATGACCAGGCGGTCGCCGTTGATCCAAACAATCCTGATCGTATCTTCGTCAGCACCTACGACGTTTGGCTGGCGACTCGCACCGGCACCACGTTTTATGACGTGAGCTGCGGTTACAGCAACGTAAGTCCGAAGCCCGTGCACGTGGACCAGCACGCGCTTGCGTTTGTCCCCGGATCATCGGGCATGCTGCTGCTTGGCAACGACGGCGGCGTGCATGGAACCCTCAACGCAAATGCAGCCGTGCCGGCTACCACTCGGCCCACCTGGTTCAACATGGACACAGGCTTCAACACGATCGAGTTTTACTCCGGCGACATCAGCGGCAACTTTGCCACGTCGTCGAATCCGTCGGCTAACGGCGGCGCCCAGGATAACGGTCCGAGCTCAGTACTTTTCAACGGCAGTCCAACCGGGCCGATGCCGTGGCAGATGGGTCTGGGCGGAGACGGTTTCTATGCCCGCATCGATCCGGTGGGCCAGGGCCCAACTTCCGCAGTGGGCACGATCTCGTTGACCACCGGCGGAGCCTTACCCGGTGAGACATTTAAGATTGGCGCACAGACGTTCACCTGGCAAACCGGAGTTCGCGCGGGCGTCGGCCAAGTACAGATTTCAACCAGCACGACCACGGGCGGCAACAACATCGTGGCCGCAGTCAATGCGGATCTCGCGGGCGTCGCCACCGCAGTTCGTTCAGGCGCGTTTGTCTTTGTGAGTGCAGCGACGCCCGGCGCCGCCGGTAACTCGATCGCCTTCACCGAATCAAGCACGAACATGACCATGAACGGGGCGGGAACGTTGGGCGGCACAACCCCCGGCGGCATTCCCAATCTTCGTTACTGGCAGGGCAATAACAGCGGCGGCGTCAGCCGTTGTCTGGCGAATTGCACGTCGCCGGGCGCCACCTGGACCAGCAGACGCGGAGCCTGGACCGGCGACCAACAGTCGTTCATCCTGCCTTTCGAAATCTTCCACGGTGACACCACTAACCCCGCGAACGACTGCGGCGCGCCCGCAGCCCAAACGGGTTGCGGTCACCTAATCGCCGGCACCGTTCGCGTTTGGGAAACACTAACCGGCGCCACTACCGGCACGAACACCTGGTACGTAAACAGTCCGGCGAACCTTACCAAAGGCTCGCTCGGCAATCGCTCGTTCATCAATCAACTGGCCTTTGAACCAAAGGATCAGAACACGGTCATTGTTGGTACGAACGACGGCAACGTGCAAATCGGTCGCGGTTTGGGAACCGGTTCAAATCAATCCACGTGGGTCGATGTCACCGGCGGCAATACTGTTCTGCCCAATCGTCCGATCCTGGATGTAGCGTTTGATCCAACGACGACGACCGCACCCATCGCTTACGCGGCAGTTGGCGGCTTTAACGAGAACACGCCCAGCCAACCGGGCCACGTTTTGCGAGTGGTCTGCACGTTGAACTGCGCTTCGTTCACCTGGACCGACAAGAGCGGCAACCTGCCGAACATTCCGGTTGATTCCATCATTGCGAATCCAAACTTCCCGATGCAGGTCTTCGCCGGGACTGACTTCGGCCTTTACTACACGGATGACATCACCGCGGTCGTGCCGGTATGGACGCGCTTCAACGCCGGGCTGCCAAACGTGATGATCTGGGACATGCAGATTGATCGTGGTAACACCACACTCTCGCTCTGGACGCGCAGTCGCGGCGCTTTCGCCTGGCCGCTGCCGCTTGGTCCACTCGCGCCTTTGCCGACCACATTGACGGTCAACTCGGCGACCGGAAGTTTTGGTGGCACGGTGAATCTCTCAGCTACGCTTACATCAGGCGGCAATGGTGTGGCTGGAAAGAGTATTGCCTTCACGCTGAATGGCAACAGCGTCGGCTCCGCGCTAACAGACGTGAACGGCGTCGCGAATCTTGCCAACGCTAGTCTTGCCGGCATCAGCGGCGGGCTGTATCCAACCGGCGTCGGCGCCAGCTTTGCGGGCGACAGCGTTTATCAAGCGGCCTCCGCCACTAACACGCTGACAGTGCTCGAACCGCCGACGATAACCTGTCCGGCCAGCTTCAGCGTCAACAACGATGCAGGACTCTGCTCCGCAGTCGTCAATTTCACCGGGGCACATGCCGCAACTGCGACCGGCTATCCGGTGCCGGTGATCACCTACTCGCCGGACTCGGGCACGGCCTTCTCGGTCGGCACAACGACGGTAACGGCAACCGCGACGAACAGCGAAGGAACCGACTCCTGCACCTTCACGGTAACGGTAAACGACACAGAATTT
>Ga0070670_100000489_pt1 | contig 31629 bp, 23 predicted proteins | sample KBSS63metaG_FD_64665 | JGI IMG/M metagenome (GOLD analysis project Ga0070670, IMG submission 64665) | Switchgrass rhizosphere microbial communities from Kellogg Biological Station, Michigan, USA - KBS S6-3 metaG | ecosystem: Host-associated > Plants > Roots > Rhizosphere > Soil ... | reverse complement strand
ATCGTGGCACGACGAGGGACAGCTTGCATGCGTACGTCTACGAATATCGTGTAGGGACGTCAGCGTACGCCGAAATACATCGCAGGCGCACGCCGGTGACCAAAGAAATCTAGCGCGCGGCGTCAGCGTTGTGTCAGGTCCGGCTCGCACTCTCCGCGTATCCGATGCCACGGTCACGGAGGAGCCGCGATGACGACTAGCACGAACGATACACCGGGAATCGAAGCGCCAAGAGATGCGGCGCGAGATCGGCGCGTGTTCGCGCGACTGCACGCATTGCGGCTGACGCGTCAACCCGAGGCGCGCGGTCGAAACTGGGTGATCCTGCTCGCCGCGGGCGAGGGCAACCGGCTTCGGCGGCTGACCATGGATGGCTCCGGCACGCGAGTGCCCAAGCAGTTCTGCTCGCTGCGCAACGGACCCTCGCTCTTGCACCACGCGCTGCGACGCGCCGAGAACCTCGCACCGCGGAGACGGATCTGCGCGGTCGTCGCGCGTCAACACGCGCGTTGGTGGCGCGACTCGCTGAGCTCGTTGCCCCCTCCGAACGTCATCGTCCAGCCCGAGAATCGGGGCACTGCGGTCGGGATCCTGCTCGCGCTGCTGCACATCCTCCAGCGCGACTCGATCGCACGCATCCTCGTGCTGCCTTCCGACCACCACGTGATCGACGAGCACGCATTGTCGGCTGCGATGGCGCGCGCATTCGTACGGCTACGTAAGGAGCCCGAGGCGCTCGTGCTGCTCGGGATGAAGCCAGACGACGCCGACACGGAGCTCGGCTACATCGTGCCGACGCCCGGTGCGGTCGGCGACGGCGTCGCGCACGTCGCGAACTTCATCGAGAAGCCTTCTCCGCCCGAGGCCCGAGTGCTGGTCGCGCGCGGCGCGCTCTGGAACTCGTTCATCATCGCGGCGCACGCGCCGACGCTGCTCGCGGCGTTCAACGCGCGCGATCCCGCGCTCGTCTCGCGGATGCAAGCGGCGGTGAAGAGCAGCCGCGGCAGCCGCGAGTCCCCCGCGCTCAGCGGGCTCTACGACGTGCTGCCGACGCTCGACTTCTCACGGCAGATACTGCAAGGGCGCGAGGCGCAGCTCAGAGTGTTGCCCGTGCCCGCGTGCGGCTGGACGGACCTCGGCACGCCGGACCGCGTCGGTAAGTCGTTGCGTGGCGCCGCGGCCGAGCTGAAGGCAACCGGCGCGCCAATCGTGACCGGCGCTCTGAGCCTGGAGCAGCAGTTCGCACGTTTCGGCGGGCTCTGATACCCCTTCAGCAACTGAAGCGGCCGGCCGCGGGCCGGCCCTTCGCGGTGCGGCCGCTCGCCCGGAGCGGCGCGTGCCCCTCAAACCCCTTAAGATGCGCTTGGCAAAACGCAAATCGAGGGGAAGTCATGTCAGCATCGTTTGTCGATCGTTCGAGTCGTTCGCGTAGCCGGCGGCTCGGCCTCGCGCTCTGCGCGGCCGCGAGCTTCGTCTGGAGCAGCGCGACGCTCGCGCAGCCACCGGGACCACCCGGCGAGCAGTTCAAGGTCGTCACGTTCGTCGAAGGGCTCAAGAATCCGTGGAGCATGGCTTGGCTGCCTAACGGCGACATGCTCGTGACGGAGCGTGGCGGCACGCTGCGAATCGTGCGCGGCGGCAAGCTGCTGCCGGATGCCGTCGCGGGCACGCCGAAGGTGCGTGCGCAGGGGCAAGGCGGATTGTTCGACGTCGTGCTGCATCCGAAGTACGCGCAAAACCACTACATCTATCTGAGCTACGCGAAGCCGAACGAAGACGGCAAGCAAGGGACGACGGCCGTCACGCGCGCGAAATTCGAGAACGACAAGCTCTCCGAGATCAAGGAGATCTTCGTCGCCGACGCGTGGTCGGACACGCCGGGCCACTTCGGCGCGCGCATGGCATTCGACAAGGACGGCTATCTGTTCCTCTCCGTCGGCGACCGGATGGAAGGGTTGCGTCCGGAAGGTATGGACCCGACCAAGCTCGCGACACATCACGCGCAGCTGCTCGTGAACCATCAAGGCAAGATCTTGCGCTTGAAGGACGACGGCACCGCGCCGCCCGACAACCCGTTCGTCGGCCGTCAAGGAGCGAAGCCGGAAATCTGGAGCTACGGCCATCGCAACCCGCAGGGGCTCGCGATCAACCCGGAGACGAACGAGCTCTGGGAGACCGAGCACGGCCCGCAGGGCGGCGACGAGTTCAACCACATCGAGAAGGGCAAGAACTACGGCTGGCCCGTGATCGGCTACGGCGCGAACTACACGGTCGGCACCGAGATTCACGCGAACCGTTACAACGCCGGCATGGAGCAGCCGGTCGCGTTCTGGGTGCCGTCGATCGCGATCTGCGGTTTGATGTTCTACGAAGGCAGCGTGTTTCCGAACTGGAAAGGCAACGCGTTCGTGGGCGGCATGTCGGCGTATCGGCAGCTCGCGCGTTTAGCGATCAACAATCACACGCTGACGAATCGCGAGCCTCTGCTGCTCGGCCAGTACCGGATCCGCGACGTGCGCCAGGGGCCGGACGGCTTCGTCTACCTCGCGACCGACAACATCTACTCGCAGCCGACTGCGATCCTGAGGCTCGAGCCCGACAAGAGCCAGAAGTAGTCAGCCGGAATAGTCGCGTTTGACCGCCGAGGCCCGCTCAGCGCAAAGCGCGAGCGGGCCTCGTCGTTTACGGAGCTCCTCCTGTCGTTGAAGTTGGCGTAGATCGCGCCGTCGCGACATCCCGGCGCGCGGGACCGGCGAGCCAGCCCCACCCGCTCCGCCGGTATAATCGCGCGATGACTTCCCTCGTTCGTCCTTTCCGCGCGCTGCGGCCGCGGCCCGAACGCGCGGCCGACGTGATCGCGCCGCCGTACGACGTCGTGAGCACGGAGGAGGCGCGCGCGCTCGCCGCGACCAAGCCGGCGTCGTTCCTGCACATCTCGCGGCCCGAGATCGACCTGCCGCCGGGCACATCGCCGTACTCCGACGACGCCTACGCGCGCGGCGCGGCGAGCCTCGCGCGGCTCGTCGACACCAACGTGCTCGTGCGCGACGACGAGCCCGGCTACTACGTCTATCGGATCGAAATGCAGGGGCGCGTGCAGACCGGCGTCGCGTTCGCCGCGTCCGTCGCGGCCTATGCGTCGCACCGGATTCGCCGTCACGAGCACACGCGGCCCGACAAAGAGAACGACCGCGTGCGGAACATCGATTCTTTGAACGCGCAGACGGGCCCGGTGCTGCTCGCGTATCGCGCGAACGCCGAGATCCGCGCGCTCGTGCGCGCGGCGACAGCGGCCTCCCCGCTCTTGGACGCGACCGGACCGAACGACACCCGGCACACGATCTGGCGTATCGCGGAGCCACGGCGCGTGGCCGAGATCGGCGCGGCATTCGAGGAGCTCGACGCGCTCTACATCGCGGACGGGCACCATCGGTCGGCCGCGGCGCTGCGCGTCGCGGAGGCGCGCCGCAAGGCGGCGGCCGGGTCGGCGGCGGCGCGCCCGAGCGCCGAGGGCACGCGAGGCTCGGCGAGCGCGAGCTACGAGTCGTTCCTGGCGGTCGCGTTCCCGCACGACGAGATGCGGATCCTCGACTACAACCGCGTCGTGCGCGACTTGAACGGTCTCACCTCCGACGCGCTGCTCGCGCGCTTGCGCGAGTCGTTCGACGTCGAGCCGAGCGCGGCTCCGGTCGCACCCGCGCGGCCGGAGACGTTCGGCTTGTTCGTGGCGGGGCGTTGGTATCGGCTCTCGATCCACTCGGCGCTCGTGCCGCGCACGGATCCGGTGGCGAGCCTCGACGTGAGCTTGCTGCAAGATCGCGCGCTCGCGCCGATCTTAGGTATCGGTGATCCGCGCACGGACAAGCGGATCGACTTCGTCGGGGGCATTCGCGGCCTCCGCGAGCTCGAGCAGCGTATCGCGAGCGGTCGCGACGCGGCCGCGTTCGCGCTGCACGCGACGCGGATGGAGCAGCTCATGGCCGTCGCCGACGCGAACCAAGTGATGCCGCCGAAGTCGACGTGGTTCGAGCCGAAGCTCGCGGACGGCTTGCTGTCGCACGTGCTCGATTAGCCGCACGTCTCGGCATTGACTGACGTCAGTCGATGCCAATGATCACGCTCGAAGCCTTGATCACCGCGTACGCGATCTTGCCCTTTTAAAATCCTCCGCGTCTGAAACGCGAGGCCGGCGTCGACGGAACCGGCTGCACTCGAAACGGCAGGGGAGTATTGCCGAAATGGGTAATGGAATATACCGTTGAAAGCCTTTCCCCAAAACCCGGAGTCCGGGCCAGTGAGACACCGACGGCGCGGCGGCGCCAGCGCTCTGTTCATCGCTGTCGCGATCTGCGCGCTATGCCCGGCCAGCGCACGAACCCAGACTCGGTTCAACGACGACGCAAAGCGGAACGTGGCGTTGCCTGCGCACGTGTCGCGCGTGTTCGCCGCGGGTGCGCCCGCCGAGGTGCTGCTCTATACGCTCGTGCCCGAGATGCTGGTCGGGCGCAACCACATGCCGACGACGGCTTCACTGGAGCTCATGCCGCCGGCATTCCGCTCGCCGACGCCGATCAAGAAACTGCCCGACCGCGACGACCCGCGTTACGACGACGAGTTGCTCCAGTTGAAGCCCGACGTCTATATCGACTACGGCACGATCGACGACGACTATGTCGCGGCGCTCGAAGCGATCAGCGGGCGCACGAAGGTTCCCGCGCTGATCTTCGACGGGCGCCTGACCGCGATTCCGACGATGTACCGCAGGCTCGGCACGGCGCTCGGGGTACCTGACCGCGGCGAGAAGCTCGCGGCCGAAGCGCAGCGCTTGCTCGACAAATTCAGCAACTCCGCGGCGTCGGTGCGCGTCTATCTCGCGTGCTCGCGCGACTCGCTGATGCCATGCGTGCAGGGCCATCCGTTCGGCGAGACCGCGGAGCTTCTTGGCGCAGTCAACACGGCGGGCACCACGGCCACCTCACCGAAACGGCCGTTGACCGTTCAGGAAGTCCGGCTGTCGAAGCCCGACGCGATCGTGGCGGCGAGTCAGTTGTCGGCCGACATCATGCGCAACGATCCCGAGTGGCACGAGGTCGATGCGGTCGCGAGCGGGCGCGTCTACTTTCCGCCCGATCAGCCCTTCAGCTGGGGGCCGCGGCCGCCGTCAGTGAATCGGCTGCTCGGTGTAATTTGGATGGCCTACGCGCTACGCGCGAAGCCGTTCGACGACGCCTTCTTTGCCGATGTGACGTCGGCCTTCGAAACGTTCTACCACTTCACGCCGACGAGAGAGCAGATCGGGAAGCTCGTCGCGGACCCTCGTCGCCCGGGCGGCTGAGTCGGCACGGCGCCGAGCCACCCGAACGAACGCGAGCGCGGCGCGTCAGCGCCGAATCAGAGCGCTCACCACGGCGCCCACAGCGAACGCGATTCCCACCGACGTGAACGGATTTTTCTTCACGTAGGAATCCACCCGATCGAGCTTGTCGTCGACGGCCTCGAGCATGTCGTCTTGCATCGCGCGCGCTTGCTTCATCTTGCGCGCGGCCGCTTTGCGAAGCTGCTTCTCGGCGTCGTCGGCCACGTCTGCGACGCGATCCACCGTATCGTGCGCCATCTCGGCGGCCCGATCGGTCGTATCGTGCGCCATCGCTGCGGCACGATCCGTCATCGAATTCTCGCTCTTTGCTGCCATTGTTCCCTCCAGATCGTTTGAATTGCGGTCGCTGCGTATCTGCAGATTCCATGCCGGGACTCAAGGCGGGCATCGCGCGGCGAGCGACGTCGCAATGCGTGTCGCCACCGAGCTATCTGAGCGCGCGTAACGGCCGGCGCAGCCCAAAATCTAGAAATGACGGTGCGGTTCTTGTAAGGCCGCCACATGTCCCACTCGCCAGTTCGCGCGGCACGGTACCCGGATTTTCGTAGCCCTTGTTCCAGCGCGCACGAACCGATTCCCCGCGGTGGCACAGACCTTGCTTCGTAGTCAGCCACTAGGTCGGACACTAGGGAAGGAAGGAGGCGTGATCATGGCAAAGCGTTTGGTTCTACTGCTGATGCTCGGAATGTTCGTGACGGTGCAGTACGCGTGCTCACCCCTGACGGCGGGAGTCGTTGGAGCGGGGGCCGGTGCGGCTGCACAGCATCATCACGATCAGAAGCATGACAACGACTAATTCGCCGCGCGTAACGGATTGAGCTCGGTTTTCCCGGCGGCGCGAAAGCGTCGCCGGGCCCCGCAACAGGCGCCCATGAACAATTTCGCGACTCAGCTTGCGGTCTTCGCCGCTGCGCTGGTAGCGACATCGGCAGCTGCAGCCGATACGGACTGGTCGAAGGTCGATCAGGCGCTCGGAAGAAAAGGCGCCGATCAGCCCGGTGGCGTCCACAAGTTTTCGTTCCCGCGCTCTGATCTCAATGTCGTAGTCGACGGCGTGGAGCTCAAGCCCGCATTGGCGCTAGGGTCGTGGGTGGCTTTTCAGCCGGCCGGCTCCGACGCGATGTGCATGGGGGACTTGGTGCTCACGGAAACCGAGATCAGCGCGGTCATGAAGCGTCTCGTCGACGACGGCATAGAGATCAGCGCCGTTCACAATCATCTGCTGCGTACGTCCCAACCCGTGGTGTACATGCACATCGCCGGTCACGGCGAGCCTGCGAAGCTCGCGGACACGATCCATGCGGCGCTCGCGCTCAGCAAGACGCCGCTCACGCAAGCGCCGCCCGCGCCTGCTGCGTCACCAGCGTTCGACACCGCCAGCCTCGACGCTGCGTTAGGCTTCAAAGGCACCGTAAACGGCGAGGTGTATCAGTTCAGCATTCCGCGCGCAGAGGCGATCTCGGAAGGAGGCATGAGCATCCCTCCCTCGATGGGCACGGCGATCGGAATCAATTTCCAGGCGACGTCGGCCGGTAAAGTCGCGACCACGGGCGACTTCGTGTTGCTCGGCAAAGAAGTGAATCCTGTGGTGAAGGCGCTACGCGATCACGGCATCGAAGTCACGGCGCTGCACAGCCACATGATCGATGACTCGCCGCACCTCTACTTCATGCACTTCTGGGCGAACGATGAAGTCAAGAAGGTCGCGCAAGGACTGCGCGCGGCGCTCGATCTAGCGAATATCAAGCGCGGATCGTAGCTCCGGTGTTCAACGGGCCTAGGCGCCCGCTCCGGCCGCGCGCCCGAGCGCGCGCTCCTCGTCGGCGTCGAGCTCGTTCGCGATGAAGCCGCCCGACTGATGGCTCCAAAGCTTCTCGTAATGACCGCCGTGGCGCAGCAGCTCCGCGTGCGTGCCCTCCTCGACGATCCGGCCGCGATCGATCACGATCAGCCGATCCATCCGCGCGATCGTCGACAGGCGGTGCGCGATCGCGATCACCGTTTTGTCTTGCATCAGCGTGATGAGCTGCTCCTGAATCGCGACCTCGACCTCGCTGTCGAGCGCCGACGTCGCCTCGTCGAGCACGAGGATCGGCGCGTCCTTGAGGATCACGCGCGCGAGCGCGATCCGCTGCCGCTGGCCGCCCGACAGCTTCACGCCGCGCTCGCCGACGTGCGCGTCGTAACCGGTGCGGCCGTTCCAGTCGCGCAGCCCGTGAATGAACTCCTGCGCCTGCGCCTTGCGGGCGGCCGCGGCCACGTCTTTGTCGCTCGCGCTCGGTCGGCCATAGCGGATGTTCGCCGCGATCGAGCGGTGTAGTAGCGACGTGTCCTGCGTCACCATGCCGATCGCCGCTCGCAAGCTCTCCTGCGTCACACCCGCGATGTCCTGACCGTCGATCAGGATCCGGCCCGCTTCCGGCTCGTGGAAGCGCAGCAGCAGGTTCACGAGAGTCGACTTGCCGGCGCCCGAGCGGCCGACGATCCCTACCCGCTCGCCGGGCCGAATCACGAGATCGAGCTTCTCGACGACAGGCGCCGCGTCCTTGCGCCCGTAGCCGAACGTCAGCTGGTCGAAGCGGATCTCGCCGCGCGTGACCTCGAGCGGCTTCGCGCCGTCTCGGTCGGCGCCCGTGAGCGGGACTGCGATCGATTCCATGCCTTCCTGCACGACGCCGACGTTCTCGAAAATCGCGGTGACCTCCCATCTAACCCAGCCCGCCGCGTTCGCCGTCTGCCACGCGAGCGGCAGCGCCGTCGCGACTATCGCCGCGGTGACGGCGCCCTGCGCCCAGAGCGTGAGCCCGATCGCGGCGGTGCCGACGAGTAGCGCCGCATTCAGCAGCGTGAGCCAGATCAGGAACCTCGAAATCATCGCGGTATGCGCGGCCATCGCGTCCTGATGGTGGTCGATCGCGTCGCGAACGTACGCGTCTTCTTCGGCGAGGCGCGCGAACAGCTTCACCGTGAGGATATTCGTGTAGCTGTCGACGACGCGGCCCATCACGGTGGAGCGCCCTTCCGAGTTCGCGCGCGCGAGCTCGCGCAACCGGGGCACGAAGTAGCGCAAGCCGACCACGTAGCCGATTACCCAGAGGAAGATCGGCACGCCGAGCCGCCAATCGTCCGACGTCATCAACGCAAATGCGGTGATGCCGTAGACGCCGATGTACCAGACCGCGCGGATGCTCGACATCGCGCTCTCGCGCAAGCTGCCGCCAGTCTGCATCACGCGGTTCGCGATCCGGCCCGCGAAGTCGTTCTGGAAGAACGTGAGGCTCTGCCGCACGACGTGCCAGTGGCTCTGCCAACGGATCAAGGCCGTCGCGCCGGGCACGAGAACATTCTGGCGAATCATGATGTCGGCGAGGATCGCGATCGGCCGCACGAGCAACACGAGCGCACCCATCGCAACGAGCATGGGCCAGCTCGCGGCGATCGCGGCCGCGCGATCGGGCGCCGCCATCAACGCGACGAGCCGCCCGATCACGAGCGGGATGACGGTGTCGAGCAGCGCGACGCAGAGGCTCGCGACGAACATCGCGAGATACCAGCCCTTGGTCTGGCGGATGAAATGCCAGTAGAAGCCGAGGAGCGTCTGCGGCGGCGAGCCGGGCGCCGGAGTCGAAGTGGCGAGTATCTTGAAACGCGCTTTCTTCAAGGGAGCGTCGTCCGGCGGGGTTGCACCGCGCGATTCGTCCTGGGAGCGCCGGCGGCTTGCCGGCCCGCGCACGATACCAGAGTCGCCACGCGAACGCTCCCCGTCTGGGAACGACGACGGCCGGATGGAATCCCGTAGAGGCGCTGAAGAATTCTTCGCTATGTCCATAGCGCTAGCGCGAGAGCGACCGGTATCATCGTGCCCGCGCGCTGTCTTCGCGGGTTCGTTCAGGGAGCACTGGTTCAATGATGGAGCAGAAGAGCAGCGTCGCGGAGCCGACGTCGGACGTCGATCAAATCATCTCGTCGCTCAAGCAGATTCTCGTTCACGATCTCAACGTGGCCCTGGAGATCGAGGACATCGAGCCGGACGCTTCGCTCGAGCAAGATCTCAAGATCGATTCCGTCGCAATGGTCGAGCTGATCGGCGCCATCGAATCGCGCTTCGAGTTTTCGTTTCAGGACGTGGACTTGGTGACGGCCTCGTTCGCCAATCTCAGAGTCCTGGCAGGCGTCATCGCGAGGCGAGTCGCGGCCTGCGGGGCTGGCGCCGCCTAGAGGGTATCGAGCAGCGGGAACGCGCTGAGCGGCTGAGGCGCGACCACGGCAGGCGCGGGCTGCAGATACGCCCCATCGAGCTCCGCGCAACGGTTCACACCGAGCAGCTTCATCGTCACGCGAAGCTCGACCTCGAGCAGCTCGAGCAAACGAACGACGCCTCTCTCCCCTGCGGCACCGAGCGCGAGCGCCTGGAGACGGCCGATCCCGACCATCGCCGCGCCGCGCGCGACGCCCTTCAGGATATCGGTGCCGCGCATGAATCCGCCGTCGACGACGAGCTCGGCCTTACCCCGAACCACGGCGACGATCTCCGGGAGCAGATCGATCGCACCTCGCGCGTGGTCGAGCTGCCGCCCGCCATGATTCGACACGTAGATCACGTCGACGCCGTGCTCGAGCGCGAGCGTTGCGTCCTCGGCAGTCTGAATGCCTTTGACCATCAGCGGCACTTCGAGCGTGCGGCGGAGCTTTTCGATGAGCTTCCAATCGGCACGTCCCCGATGACTCTCGCCGGTGCGCTGCCCGCCGAACGGGCGACCCGCGATGGTCTGCCGCGAGTGAATGTGACGCTCGCGGCGGCCGAACGCCGCCACGTCGACGGTCACGCAAAGCGCCTTGCAACCCGCGTCGGCCGCGCGCTTCGCCGCATCGATCACCCAGCGTTCGTCGCCGTCGGTGTAGAGCTGGAACACCCAGTTGTCGCCGGCGGCGGGCGCGATCTCGTCGAGCCCCGGCCGCGTTACGCTGCTCACGAGCAGCAGGCAGCCGAACGTCTTCGCCGCGCGCGCGAGCGGCAGCGCTCCGTCGGGATGGACCTCGGTGAGGCTCGCTAGCGGCGCGAGCAGGACCGGCATGCGCTGCTTCGTGCCGATGAAGGTCGTCGTGAGATCCGTGCCGTTCACGTTGCGCAGCACTCGGGGCCTGAACGCAATCGAGTCGAGCGCGTGCCGATTGCGCAGCAACGTCGCCTCGGTCTCCGCGCCGCCGTTGATGAAGTCCCACGCGGGCTCGGTCAACGCCTTCCTCGCGAGCGCGACGATTTCGGTGGTCGTCAAGAATTCACCGACCAGGGCTTCGGTTTCGTCCGTCATGGATCTTTGGCGATCTTCGCCATTGCGATGTTGTCGCCCTTGCGCTCGGCCGGCCGCTGTTGCGGCGGGTTTGGGTCGCATGCTACACGCGGATCCGAAGCGGAGCCACCCGAGCTTCCGCTCGTTCAGTTTTGGACGGCGCGATCGCGCCGCCTACCGCATGCAGACGTTCACGGCAATGCGACGCGCACGGCGCGTGGGGACGCGAACTCGACTTGCTGCGGCTTCGGCGCCGCGCGACCGATGAAAAATCCCTGCGCGTAGTCGATGCCGTATCTCGCGAGCAGGGACAAGGCCGCGGCGCTGTGCACGTACTCCGCGACGGTCTCCATACCGGCGGCGCGCGCGACCTCGCCGACCATCCGCACCATGCTCTGATCGACGCGGTCACGGACGATGCCTTTGATGAACGAGCCGTCGATCTTGAGGTAGTCGACCGGCAGGCGCTTCAGGTAGCTGAACGAGCTGTAACCCGTACCGAAGTCGTCGATCGCGATCCGGCAGCCGAGATCGCGCAGCATCGCCACCTGTCGGTCCGTCTTCACGGCGAAGCGCACGGCGAGCTGCTCGGTGATCTCGAGCACCATCTTGTCGCCCGACACGGCGTGCTCGCGCAGCAGGTTGCGTACGTGCGCCGCGAGCCCTTCGTCCTCGAACGCGAAGCTCGACAGGTTCACCGATAGTCGGAGATCCGGGTCCTCTGCGCCGAACTTGGCCAGCGCGCGCACGGCGCTCGCAAGCACCCAACGGTCGATGTCGGCCATGAGCCCGAAACGCACCGCGGCCGGCAAGAACATCTGCGGGCTCACGAGTTGGTCATCGGCCTTGAGCCGTAGCAGCGCCTCGTAGTGGGAGATCTTGCCGCTCTTGATGTGCAGCAGCGGCTGGTAGTAGAGCACGAAGCCGTCCGTGTCTAGCGCGGTGCGGATCCGCTGCATCCAGTCCACGTCCTTCGCCATCTGCTCGCTGCGCTTTTCGGCGACGCTGTAGACCTCCACCCGATTGCGCCCGTGGGACTTCGCGGTTTGGCACGCGATGTCGGCCTGCGCGATCAGCTCGTGCGCGCTGAACCGCTCGTTGCTGATCGCCGCGATCCCGACGCTGCATTGCAGATTGAACACGCGATCCTGCTCGACGTGCTTCACGCTGCGCATGAGCTCGAGCACCTGCGTCGCAACCGCCTTCGCGTCTTGCCGGCTGATGTCCTTGAGCAGCACGACGAACTCGTCGCCGCCGAAACGAGCGACGAAGTCGTCCGTGCGGACGCCGTGGTGGATCTGCCGCGCCGCGAGCTTCAGCAGATCGTCGCCGGCCACGTGACCGCACGTGTCGTTCACGTACTTGAACTGATCGAGGTCGATGAAGAACAGCGCGCTGCGCCGCTTGCTGTCCGCACATGCCGTTATCTCCGCCTCGAGCTCCGCGATGAGCCGGTGACGGTTGTATAGCCCCGTGAGAGGATCGTGGTTCGCGAGGTGGCGCAGATGGCCTTCGCGCTTGCGCAGCGCGCGGATCGTGTCCTCGAGCGCGGTCACGATCGCGCGGATCTCGGTATGCCGCGAGCTCGGGAATTCGACCTCCGTGTCGCCCTCGGCGAGCTGGGCGAGCGGCTTTTGCAAGTTCGACAGCGGCGCAAGCGAGCGACGCAGGAGCAGCGTGCCGGCCGCCCACGCCGCGACTAGAAGCAGCAGCAGGACGCCGCTCGCGAGCGCGAGACGCGGGAACAGCGCACGCTCGTAACCCGAGAAGTCGAGCTCGATGGTTACGAAGCCGAGCAACGCGACCGAAGTCTTCGGCGCCGCGGGGTCGAACGCAAACAGCCCGTCGCCCGTGAACGCCTCCGTCCAGACGGGCCCCGACAAGCGGAACCGTTGGCCGTTGACGTTCTCGGTGAGCAAGAACGGCGGCGTGACGCCTGCCTTCGAGGCGAGCGAGTCTCGCACCTGCGACGAGAGCGGCGGCGCGTCATCGCTCCGCTCGCCGCCGTGCTCGAGCGACATCAGCACCGAGCCGTCCTCTCGATACCACGTCACGCGGTCGATCTCGGGGAACTTGGCGATGAAACGCTCGACGCCGAGCAGCGCCTCACGTTCGTCATGATAGAACGGCGCACCGATCTCGTTGAGCTCCTCGGCCCACTGTCCGGCCCATTGCTCGAGGTTGTTGCGGACGACCGAGCCCGATGTCCACGCGAGCGCCGCGATTGCGATTGCGCCCACGAGCGCCGCGATCGCGAGCTGCGCGCCGAGCACATCGTGCACGAGGCTGCGCGCGGACGGACGCGGCGAGGGCGCGTCAGTCGGGGTCACGAAGCACCAATGCAGCCTGGGGCACGTCCGAGACACCTAAAGCGCGCGCGACGCCCGCGTTTACCTGCAGCTTGATCTCCGTGAGCGGCGTCATCGCAGGCAGGCCCGCCGTCGAGCCCGCGCTCACGCGGTCGAGCACGCCGCGCACGTTGCGCGCAACGTCGGCCGGCGTGCTGCTCGCGCTCACGAGCGCGCCCCACGCCAGCAGCGCGTCGTTCGACACGAGCACGCCGACGCCGTGGGCGACCGCATAGCTCATGAGCTCGCGGAGCACCGGCGGGCTCAGGATCTTGTTGTCGGGGAACAGCCAGAGGCCGTTGACTTGCGGCGCGAGCCGCTTGAATAGGTACAACGTGTCGCGATCAGAGGAAGACACCTCGGCCTTGATCTCCACGGCGGGGCTGGCAACGGCGCGCGCCTCCGAGACGAGCGACTTCTGCGTTTCGCTCACGATCATGCCGATCCGTTTGCGCGACGGGTCGACCGTGCTCCAGCCGCGCAGCTGCAGTGCGAGCGGCGGCAGTGGCTGCACGCCCCAGATCTGCCTGCCCGACTCGAAGAGCTCCTGATAGTTGAACACCTGACAGAACACGAGCGGGGTGCTCGCGAGGTGCGCGCGTGCGAAGTCGACTGCCTCGCGTCCAACGGCGATCGCGACCGCCGGGCGAAGCGCGACGAGCGGCGCGAGCAGGTCTGGTGAATCGGGCACGTGAAGAGGAACGAGCACCGCGCGGTAACGCGCGGACGGGAGCTGCTCTAGGATCTTCGCAGCAACGTCGCGATATCCGTCCGAGCCTTCCTGGAACAGCACGACGACGTCGCGCGTCGGCGGCGGCTTCGGACGCGGCGCGGGCGTCGGCTTCGGCGGCGGCGGCTCGGGCGGCGGCGGCGCGACCTCGACCGGCGCCTCGGTCGCAACGGGCTCGGGCGCAGGCTGCGCGGGCGAGTCGGGACGGAAGATCGCGCAGCCCGCGAGCGCGAGCAATGGCACGGCGATCAGTGCCAGCCGGGCGGCGCTGCGGAAAGGCGTGAGCATGGTCTGGGGAGGATAAGAATTGGCGCCGAAAATAGCCGTGTTCACGGTCACAAATCGGGGGGCGCGCGAGACGGGCACCGCGGCCCAACCCAAGCGCCGCGCGGGTTTCGCGGACTTATGCGTTCTCGGCTGGCTCGCGATCGGCCGCGCCGATGCTAGCTTCAGGGACGGGCCGGCGGTATCGCCAGAACGCGGGCAGCGCGGGGATGCAGAGCGCGACGCCCGCGACGCAGATCAATCCGCCCCACGCGATCGAGCGCGCCAGTCCGAAACGCTCGGCCATGAAGCCTGCACGCACGTTGCCAAGCAGCGGGCCCGTCATGTACGAGAGCTGCTCGATGCTCGCCATGCGGCCGCGCAGCGCCGGCGGAATCGTCTCGTTCCAGAGCGTCATCCGAAACAGCCCGCTCACCATATCCGCGGCGCCCGCGAGCGCGAGACAAGCCACGGCGGCCGGCAGCGAGCGCGCGAAGCCGAGCGCGAAGATCGCGAGCCCCCAGGCGGCGGCCGCAAGCACGATCGCCGCGCCCCGGCGTCGCACGCCGCTCGTCCACCCGCTGAACAAGGTGATGGCCAATGCGCCGATGCTCATCGCGGAGTACAAGAAACCGACTGTCGCGGTGCCGCCGAGCTGCTCCGCGAGCGCCGGGAACACCGCCATCGGCATCGCGAAGGTCATCGCGACGATATCGACGACGTAGGTGCCGATGAGCTCCGGGCGTTTCGCGGCGTAGCGCAGTCCCTCGACGATCGTCGCGAGACCTGCGGGCTGCGCGTGCTCGGCCGGCGGCATCGCGCGAATCGCGGCGAGCGCCGCGAGCGAGACCGCGAACGTCGCTACCTCGATCGCGTACGTCGTAGGCAAACCGAGCGCTGCGATAGCGATGCCGGCGAGCGCGGGCGCCGCAATCGCAGCGGCCGTCCCGCGCAGTGACGTGAGCGCGGACGCCGCCGCAAGCTCGCTCGTCTCGACGAGCTTTTGCGTGAGCGACTCGAGCGCGGGCCGATGGAAGCCGTTGACGGCGGCGGTGAACGCCGCGACCGCGAACAGCAGCGCGACGCTCGGCTTCGGCAGCAGCGAATTCACGACGAGCGCGAGCGAGCCGAGCATCATCAAAGCTTCGCAGCGCAGCAGCAGCTTGCGCCGGTCGAGCGCATCCGCGAGCGCACCGCCCCAGAGCGCTGTAAGCGCGAGCGGCACGAGCTGCACGCTGCCGATCAAGCCGACCGCAGCGGAGGACTTCGTGAGCGCGAACACCTGCACCGGCAGCGCGACGTACGTGATGAACGTGCCGAACGTGCTGACGAGCTGGCCCACGAACACGAGGCGGAAGTCGCGGTGGCGGCGCAGCGGTGACAGGTCGAGGAACATTGAGCCCGAAGCGAAAGGGGCCCGAGATGCGAGTGCTAGCGAATCAGGCCGTCTTTCCGCATGCGCTTGCCGATCGGTATGGTGATCTCGATGAGACCCGCGTCGCCGGACACGACGTTCTTCACCGACGTGTCGACCGTGTACACGACCGTCGCGCCCTGTGTTTCGTAAACCTTCGACGTGATGTGCGCTTGGCCTTTCAACGTCGTGACCGAATCCATCGTCTGAAAGTCGGCGGCTACGACGGTGCCGTAGTAGCCATAGTAGGCATCGGTAGCCTTGTAGAAGCCGTCCGCTCGCGTGTCGTTGCCGTTGCCTTCCGTCACGCTCCACGCCTTCGAGATGAGGCTCGTGGCGATCACGGCGTCCGCCTTTTGCGACGCGACGGCGCCTTCGATGCTTTCACGCGTGAGCGGATTCTTTTGAGCCACGACGTCGCAGCTCGCGACAGCGAACGTGGACTCGTTCTTCAGCCGGGCGACAAGCGCTCTCTCGAACGGACAGCGCTGGTCGACGTTCGGGCTGATGCCCACGACGAGGATCCGCGAGAAGGTCTGCTTGCGCGAAGCGCCGTCCACCCACGCACCCTTCACCGACGTGCCCGCACTCACCGACGCGGATAGCCCCGCGGCGCCGAGCAGTAACAGCGTCTGCATGACGGGTAGACGCGCTGTGGACTGCCGGTGAAAGGCGTTGGTTCGCACGGGAAGCTCCTTTCGGATCGATCGAACGGTGAGCAAGCGCTCCGAGTTTACTCGACGGCCGCGGTCGCGGACAGGTGAGGCATTTGGCGAGCGTCCATGCGCGCCCGTTGGAGCGGTGAGTTGCTCAGAGCACCCGGTAGATCCGAACCCGCGGATCGGAGCTCGGCAGCTGCTCCGTCTGCACCGCGTGGCCATCGCGCTCGACCGTGAGCGGCACGGGCTGCGCTTGCCTGCCGAGCAGCCTGTCGAGCTCAGGTGCGGCCAGGATCGCGTTATCGGCGTCGCGGCTATTCCTCTCGTTCGACACGACGGCCAGCAGCGCGACCAACACAGCGAGCGCGGCGACGCCCGCCCCCGCGAGCCCGAAACCAGTTCGCACAGGTTCGGGTGTGGAGAGTCTCGCGCGCATCCGCTCCACGCCGCCCGGCGGCGGCTCGAGGAGCTCGAACGGCGACTCAAGATCGGTCTGCATCGGCCATTACCTCCTGCGGCTGCAACCGCTCGCGCAGCAGTGCGAGCGCGCGGTTTCGGCGCGATCCGACCGTGCCTTCCTTGACGCCGGTCACTGCAGCGACCTCACCGTAGCTCATTCCCGCGAGCTCGCAAAGCATGAGCACGCGCTTCAACCGCTCCGGCAATTCGTCGACCGCCCGCTGAATTCGAAGAGAGAGCACCGACGGACCGCCGCCGACATCGTGCGGCGCCTCCGGTAGTGAATCGAATGACACGAGCCGCCAGAGCCTCTTGCGCCTGCGGCGGTTCGACGCGAGGTTGAGCGCAGTACGGAAGACGAACGCCTTGAAGCCCTCCGCGCGAATGCGGTCGCGCGCGCGCCAACAGCGCAGGAACGCCTCCTGCACGACGTCCTGACTCTCCATCCGATCCCAGAGCCAGCGGTAGACGACGTTGTAGAGCGGCTTCTCGAGCGCTCGATAGAGCTCGACCCAGGACGCTTCGTCGACGCCGGTCATCGACAGCGATCGTCTGTTGGCGACTGGCCCTATCGACCTTGCGGCCAATGCACGATGTAGAACAGCGTTCCCTTCGCGTCGGCCTGGTCGGCGATGGGCCTCCTCGTCGTTTGTTCGCCAAGGACGAGAAACTCCCCTGGCTTGATCGTGACGCTCACGCTGAGGCTTTGAGGCGGACCTGACGAATTCGGGATCGGTGGCAGCCGGAATGAGATATTGGCCATGAGATCCAAACCGTCGCCGCGCGGGCGCAGATTCTCGCTTATCTCGAGCATGCCGCCCTTCACCCCGGCACTCGTCCCCGCCTGCCCGGTGATGGTCGCCGTATCTTGCACGGAGAATGCGAGATCGCCGTGCACGCGTTCGACCTGTTGAAGAGCGGCGCTCAGCGGCTTGAGCGATGCGTCGGCCGCATTCGGCCGGCCCGGCTCTCCGTAGATCACCCAATACTGCAACGTGATGCGCGGAGTCGGACTCGCGCTGCGAGCCGCGATCGCCTTGAGCACCGTGGCGACCTGCGCCTGCGACGCGGCGGGGGCCTCGACGAGCAGCTGGCCTGTCGGCAACAGCACGACCTCGCACCTGCGCATATTGGTGAGGGAGTCTTGGGGGCCCGAGCTGCACTGCGCGGCAAGCACGTGCCCGAGCGCATCGGCGATTTCCTTCGCGTTGTTCGCGTCGAGGTCGTAGACGGCCGTGTCAGCGGAAGCGGTCGCGGCAAGCAGCAGTAGGGCCAGCGGCGCTAGGGTATGGAGTTTCATACATAGGGTCCTCCTCAGGAGCTCGGCTTATATACACCTGAGGGCAGCGAATTCTTCCCGACTTGCGGCTGCGACGCTTCCGCGGAATCGTGCTCCGGATTGGTGCGAAATCCCTCCGCGGAGGGATTCTCTTCTTGTTAGCGCACCCGGGGTCGATCAGCTACCGACAGCCGCCGTCGCGCTCCGGTCCGACCGTCCTTCTCGCGAACCGAAGAACGCGGCGAGCGCCTTGCCCGTGTGCGACGCGCGCGCGAGTCTCGCCACTTGCTCGGGCGTGCCCTGTGCGACGATCTTCCCGCCGCCCTCCCCGCCTTCAGGGCCGAGGTCGACGATCCAATCGGCCTCCGCGAGCACGTCGAGGTTGTGCTCGATCACGATCACGCTGTTCCCCGCGTCGACGAGCCGGTGAAGCACGCGGGTGAGCTTCTCGACGTCGGCAATGTGGAGGCCGATCGTCGGCTCGTCGAGCACGTAGAGCGTCGGCGCGCTCAGGCGGGCACGCAGATGCTCGGGGCGCACCTTCGCGAGCTCCGTCACGAGCTTCACGCGCTGCGCCTCGCCGCCCGACAGCGTCGGGCTCTGCTGACCCAGCGTGAGATAACCGAGACCCACGTCGCGCAGCAAGCCGAGCGTGTGCGCGATCTTCGGATGCGACGCGAAGAACGCGACCGCCTCGTCGACGGTCATCGCGAGCACGTCGCCGATGCTCTTGCCCTTGTACTCGACCGCGAGCGTCTCGGCGTTGAAGCGCGCGCCGCCGCAGCGCTCGCAGCTCACGCGCACGTCGGGTAGGAAGCTCATCTCGATCTTCTTGAGCCCCTGCCCCTCGCAACCTTCGCAGCGGCCGCCCGCGACGTTGAACGAGAAGCGGCTCGACTCGTAGCCGCGGATCCGCGCTTCGGTCGTGTCGCAGAAGAGCTTGCGAACCTCGTCCCAGATGCCGACGTAGGTCGCGGGGCACGAGCGAGGAGTCTTACCGATCGGCGTCTGATCGACTTCGAGCACGCGGCCGATGCCCTGCCAACCCTTTATCGACTCGACGTTCGCGAGCGGCGGCGTCTTGCCGCGCTGCGCCGTCACGAGCCGCGCGAGGTTGCCGTGAAGCACATCGCGGATCAGCGTGCTCTTGCCGCTGCCGCTGACACCGGTCACGCAGACGAGCCGCGCGAGCGGCAGAGCCGCGTCGAGCCTAAGGAGGTTGTGGCGCGTGACGCCCTCGAGCTCGAGCCAGCCTGGGCCGATCGCGTTGTCGGCGGCGGTCGTCTTGCCGTTCGCGGCGACGGCGCGGCGCGGCTGCAGTGGGTGGCTGGGCGGCGATGCGAGCACGCGCCCCGTCGTCGATCGCTCGGACGCGAGCAGGTCCGCGAGCGTGCCGTTCACGATCACTTCGCCGCCGTGGCGACCGGCGCCGGGACCGAGATCGACGACGTGCTCCGCGCGGCGAATCGTCTCCTCGTCGTGCTCGACGACGACGATCGTGTTGCCGCGCGCGCAGAGAGCGGTGATCGTATCGAGCAGACGGTCGTTGTCGCGCGGATGTAAGCCGATCGTCGGCTCGTCGAGGATGTAGCAGACGCCGCGCAAGTTCGAGCCGAGCTGCGCCGCGAGTCGGATACGCTGCGCCTCACCGCCCGACAGCGTCGGCGCCGCGCGATCGAGCGTGAGATAGCCCAAGCCGACGAGCTCGAGGAAACCGAGCCGGCTCTCGAGCTCGGGCAGCACGTCGCGTGCGATGTCGCGCGCGCGGCCGTCGAGCGTGAGGCCTGCGAACTGCGCACGCGACTGGCTCACGGACAGCGCCGTGAGCTGCGCGATGTCTCGGCCCGCGAGCGTCACGGCGAGGGCCTCGGGCTTTAGACGCCTGCCCGCGCATGCCGGGCAGGTCTCGGGCTCGGCTTCCGTCTCGAACCACTGCGACTCCTCGCCCGTCTGCTCGCCGTCGAAACCGGCGAGCTCGACGCCCGTGCCGAAGCAGCTCGGGCACCAGCCATAGCGCGAGTTATACGAAAAGAGCCGCGGATCGAGCGGCTCGAAGCTCCGCCCACAGCTCGTGCATGCGCGCTCGGTCGAGAAAAGCTCGCCCTGCGCGTCGGTTTCGGGCGGCGCGGCGGCCTGCGCTTCGGCGCCGCGCTGTGCGCGCGACTTGCCGCGCTCGCTGATCTCGGCGGCGGCGCGGCGCCGCGCGCCGCGCGCGGCGTTCGAGTTGCGCGCGCCGGCGGCGCGCAATTTCGCGGCCTCGGCCGCGACTCCGGCCGCGTTCGAGCGCAGCTCGAGCACGCGGACCATGTTGTTGCCGAGCGCGAGCGCCCGCGCCAGCGCGTCGGCGAGCTCGCGCTCCGCAGCGGGCTCGACGTCGATCTCGGCGACCGGCAGCTCGATGTTGTGCTCCTTGAAGCGATTGAGTCTCGGCCAGCGTTCGGTCGGCGTCGTGACACCGTCGACGCGCAGTGCCGGATAGCCGCGGCTCGAGGCCCAGTCCGCGAGCTCCGTGTAATAACCCTTGCGGCCGATCACGAGCGGCGCGTAGAGCGCGATGCGCTTCCCGCGGTAGCGCGTCATCAGCTTCGCGTGGATCGACTCGACGCTCTGCGGCTCGATCGCGACGCCGCAGTCCGGGCAGTGCTGAACGCCGAGCTTAACGAACAGGAGGCGCAGGAAGTGGTAGATCTCGGTGAGTGTCGCGACCGTGCTCTTGCGACCGCCGCGGCTCGTGCGCTGCTCGATCGCGACCGTCGGCGGAATTCCGTAGACCGCGTCGACGTCCGCGCGGCCCGCCGGCTCGACGAACTGGCGCGCGTATGCGTTCAACGACTCGAGATAGCGGCGCTGACCTTCCGCGAACAGGATGTCGAACGCGACGGTGCTCTTGCCGCTGCCGCTGACGCCGGTGATCACGGTGAACCGGTCGCGGGGGATCGCCAGGTCGACGTTCCGGAGGTTGTGCTCGCGCGCGTGCACGATCTCGATTTGGCCGTTCGAGCGTTGTCCCTTCTGCGTTGCGACGCGCTGCGGCAGCGGCTGCGCCGCCGCGTCACGTACACCGTTTGGCGCCACCGCCGTGCGACCATGCGTCTTGCGCACGAGATCGTGGGCGTGGGCGAGCGCGGCGTCGTGCTGGAGCAGGGCGCGGCCGGTGTGGCTTGCCGCGCTGGCCCGGATATCCGCGGGCGTACCCACTGCGACGATGTGGCCGCCGGCGTCGCCGCCTTCGGGGCCGAGGTCGATCACCCAGTCGGCGGCGGCGATCACGTCCAGATTGTGCTCGATCACGAGCACCGAATGGCCCGCGTCGACGAGCCGCTCGAGCGCCGCGACGAGCTTCGCGATGTCCGCGAAGTGCAAACCCGTGGTGGGCTCGTCGAACAGGAATAGCGTCGCGGGCTTGCGCGAATCGCCGCTCTCGGCGAGCTCTCCCGCGAGCTTCAGGCGCTGCGCCTCGCCGCCCGACAGCGTCGGCACCGGCTGACCGAGCGTGAGGTAGTCGAGGCCGACGTCGACGAGGGGTTGCAGCCGCGCACGAACTTCCTTGAGCTGCGAGAAGTAGACGAGCGCATCCGCGACCGGCATCTCGAGCACGTCGGCGATGGACTTCGGGTCCCGCCCGCCGAGCGCGACTTTCACGTCGAGCACCTCGGTGCGATAGCGCTTGCCGTTGCACTCCGCGCAGCGCAGATACACGTCGCTCAAGAATTGCATCTCGACGTGCTCGAACCCGTTGCCCGAGCACGCGGGGCAGCGGCCGTTACCCGAGTTGAAGCTGAAAGTGCCGGCCGTGTACTTGCGCTCGCGCGCGAGCGGCTCGGCGGCGAAGAGCTTGCGGATCGGCTCCAGCACGCCGACGAAGCTCGCGGGGTTGCTCCGGGTCGTGCGACCGATCGGGGCTTGGTCGACGAGCACGACGTCGCCGATCTGCTCCGCGCCCTCGAGCGCCGCGTACGCACCCGGCGCATCCTTCGGCTTGCCGAGCTCGCGCAGCAGCGCGTTGTGCAGAACGTCCTCGACGAGCGTCGACTTGCCCGAGCCGCTCACGCCCGTGACGCAGACCAGCCGCCCAAGCGGAATCTCGACGTCCACGTGCTTCAGGTTGTGCTCGCTTGCATCGCGAATCGCGAGCCGTGGATCGCCTCGGCCCACCGCGCGCGGCGCACGCGAGCGGCCGACGCGCAAATCGCCGCGGAGGTACTTCGCCGTGAGCGACTGCTCGTCGCGGAGCAGCTCGGCCGGAGCGCCGTTGAACACGATCCGCCCGCCCGCTCTACCGGGCCCCGGGCCGAGATCGAGGATTCGATCGGCGGCGCGCATGAGCTGCGCGTCGTGCTCGACGACGAGCAGCGTGTTGCCCGCGTCGCGCAGCTTCTCGAGCACGCCGACGACGCGGTCGAGATCGCGCGGGTGGAGGCCGATGCTCGGCTCGTCGAGCACGAACAGCGTGTTCACGAGCGACGTGCCGAGCGCCGTCGTGAGATTGATGCGCTGCACCTCGCCTCCCGACAGCGTGCGGGACTGGCGATCGAGCGTGAGGTAACCCAAGCCGACGTCGCAGAGGAAGCCGAGCCGGCTCGCGATCTCCGCGAGCACCAGCTCGGCGGCGTCGTCGAGCGGCGTCGGCAGCGTGAGCCGCGCGATGAGCTCACGGGTGCGCTCGACGGGCAACAGCATCACGTCGTGAATCGAGAGTCCGGGCAGCGAGTCGTATGCCTCGTCGCTCAAGTCGGGCAGATGCGCGCGGAACCGCTTCTCGGGCGGCAGCACCGTGCGCGCATCGTCGAGCGTGCCGAGCCTCCAGAGCAGCGACTCGGGCTTGAGCCGCGCGCCCGAGCACTCGGGGCACGCGTCATAGGAACGGTATTTCGAGAGCAAGACGCGGACGTGCATTTTGTAGGCTTTCGACTCGAGCCACGCGAAGAAGCGCTTCACGCCGTACCACTTCTTCTGCCGCCACGAGCCCTCGCCGTCGAGCACCCAGCCGCGTTGCTCGGAAGTCAGGTCGCGCCATGGCACGTCCGTCGGCACGCCGCGCTGCGCGGCGAAGCTCGTGAGGTCGTCCTGGCACTCCTTGTTGCTCTTCGTCTGCCACGGCTTGATCGCGCCTTCCGCTAACGTTTTGCCCTCGTCTGGTATCACGAGCCGCCAATCGATCCCGATCGTGCGGCCGAACCCGCGGCAGTGCTCGCAGGCGCCGAGCGGGGAGTTGAACGAGAAGCTGTTCGGCACGACGTCGCCGTAGGCGATGTCGCAGTGCGCGCAATGGCGGTGCGCCGAATATTTATAGATGCCCGCCGAAGCGGGCTCCTCGTCGACAAGACGCACGCTTACATGGCCCTGACCGAACTTGAGCGCGTGCTCGAGTGCTTCGACGATGCGAGCTCGGTTCGCGGGTGTGAAGGCGACGCGATCTTGGATCACCTCGATCTGCGTTTTCGTCCGCGCGTGGATCCTCGTGTAGCCCTGGCGCGTGAGATAAGTCTCGACCTCGGCGCGCTTGAAGTTCTTCGGGATCGGCACCGTGAAGGTCACGAGGATGCGCGCGCCCGCGCCGCCGACGGCAGAGTCGGCCGCGAGCTCAGCATAGATCGACTCCGCGTCGTCGCTTCGCACCTCGCGACCGCAGCCGCGGCAGTAGAGCACCGCGGCACGCGCGAACAGGAGCTTCAGGTGGTCGTTGAGCTCCGTCATCGTGCCGACGGTCGAGCGCGACGTGCGGACGGGATTCGTCTGGTCGATCGCGATCGCAGGCGGAATGCCGTCGATCCGATCGACCTGCGGCTTGTCCATGCGGTCCAAGAACTGGCGCGCGTACGGCGAGAACGTCTCGACGTAGCGGCGTTGGCCCTCGGAGTAGATCGTGTCGAACGCGAGCGACGACTTACCCGAGCCGCTCACACCCGTCACGACGACGAGCTCGTTGAGAGGCAGGTCTAGGTCGAGGTCGCGCAAGTTGTTCTGGCGCGCCCCGCGAATGCGGATCACGTTATCGGTCATCTAGTCGCCGGCAGATGCGTCCTATAGGCGCGCGGCGCAATGCCGCGACGCTTCGGCCAGCCGACTATTGTAACGGTCCTAGGGCAACTGCGGGGGCTCCGCCGCGGGTCTCTGAAGGAGCACGGCCCCACTCGCCGCGATCAGGCCAAGCTCGCCCGGAGCGACGCGGCGGCAGTCGATCCAGCAGCTCGAGGTCACGACGCGGATCGCGGCGGACAGGAGCCTCGAGCTCAGCATGAGCCCCGCGGCTTTCGCGTTACGCAGCGAGATCTCGAACCTGACCCGCTGGTCGACGAGCTGAAAGTTCACCATTGCACCGTGTTGAAGGCCGTCGGGCGCGTCCGCAACCACCAGGACTGGCCGCTGACCCAGCGCCTCGACGAGCTGCGCGAGCATCGGGCCATTCTCGCGACCGACGAAGAGAAGCTCCGCGTCGCGGACGTCTTCGATCCGCGCGATGGACCGCACCTCGACGGGACGGCCCTGGATATTGCGGCCCGGCACGTAGTCGGAGAGCAGCATTGCGACGGCCGGAGCCCCGAACACGGCGATCGTGATCGGGTCGCCGGCGGGCTTTGCGCTCGGCCACTCGACATACGTTCCGAAGCGATACAGGAACGCCGCTTTGACCTCGTCCGCCGAGTACGCGGAGCGCTGCGGCTCCACCGCCCGCTGGCCCTCGACGGGCTTCACCAAAAGCGCGAGCTCCGCGAGCAACACGATCGCGAAGAAGCGGCGTAGTGCGAGACTTGGTGCACGCACTAACTATCTACTCCGGTGTTGCGACGAGTAGACGCCACGTCAGCGTCCCTCCGCGAGGGTTCGAAGCGCCGCCTCGACGCCCTGGAGCTCGATCGGCTTGACGAGGTGCAGAGCGAAACCGGCTTCACGCGAGCGGTCGCGGTCCTGCTGTTGACCCCAACCGCTGAGCGCAATCAACACGATTCGCTCCGTGGCCGGGTTCGCGCGTAATTGGCGCGCAAGCTCGTAGCCGCTCACGCGCGGCAAACCGAGGTCGAGGAACGCGAACTCGGGCGCGAATTTCACCGCGATCGCGAGCGCTTCGCTCGCGTCGTGCGCGACGCGGACTTCGTGGCCCAGCGTCTGGAGCAACAGCGCCAGGCTGGTCGCGAAATCGACGTTGTCGTCGACGAGCATGATCCGAGAAGGCGCCTGTTCGCTCGCCGGCACGGCCGGCGCATCGCCACGATCCGATGCGAGCGCCGCCATCACCGGCAGCGTCACGGTGAACACGCTTCCGCGGCCCAACCCCGGGCTCGTTGCCTCGATCGATCCGTCGTGCAGCTCGACGAGCCTCTTTGCGAGCGCGAGACCGACTCCCAGTCCGCTGTGCAGGCGCGAAACCGAGGTGTCGTCTTGCGCGAACATCTCGAAGATCTTCGGCAGCGACTCGGCGCTCATTCCTATCCCTAAGTCACGCACTTGGACGCGCAACGTCGATCCCATGACGCTCGCCGAAAGCGTCACCTTGCCGCCGGGCTCGCTGAACTTTGCAGCATTGTTGAGCAGGTTGCCAAAGACCTGCGCGAGTCGGACCGAATCGGCATGGAGGTAGACGGGCTGGGCCGGCAGGTCGATATCGAGCTTGTGGCTACCTCGATCGAGCAGGGGCCTCGCCGTGTCGACCGCGCTGCGCACGACGGAGCCGAGATCCACGGCGTGCTTACGCACCGTGAGCTTCCCGCTCGTGATACGCGACACGTCCAGCAAATCGTCGACGAGCCGGACCATGTGGCGTAGCTGACGCGCGATCATGTCGTGCGCAGTGGCTTCGATCGATGGATCGCGGCTCGGCGTCTGGAGCAAATCGACGGCACTGACCATCGGCGCGAGCGGATTCCTGAGCTCGTGAGCAAGGGTCGCGAGGAACTCGTCCTTGCGCTGATCGGCGAGCCGAAGCGCGGCCTCGGCGTCGCGGCGCTCGTCCGTCTCCTTCAGCAGCGCCTTGTTCGATTCTTCGAGCGCGGCTGCACGTTGGCCGACTTCGGCGAGCATCGTATTGAAGGCGTCCACGAGCACGCCAATCTCATCCTGGGTGGTGCGCTTCGCACGCAGCGTGAAATCGCGGCGCGCGATGACGGCCCGCGCCACGCCCGTGATCGCCGCCACGGGCTGGGTCACCGACCGCGCGAGCCACAGCGCAACGATTCCCGCGACCACCATGCCGCCGAGCATCACGCCGCCGAGGATGAGCACGTAGGCACCTACGCGATCCCGGAGGTCGTACACCGATTCGAGGTACACGGTGCCGAGCCGCTCCTCGTTCTGGACGATCGGCTGGAACATCGTGAGCGTTCCGCCGCTGATCTTGACCCCTGGCGGGCCCAGTGGCGGGAAGGCCGGGGAGTCGGGCCGGCTGAAAGTCGCGAATATCGTGCCGTCGGGCGTGTAGATCGCTGCGGCTCGAATCGACGGCCGATTGTTGAGCAGCTCGAGGTTCGTTGCGGCGGCTTTCGGATCGTCGAACTGCAGCGCGGGCGCGCTCACGCGCGCGAGCAGGTCGGCTTGAGTGGTCGCGTCGGCGAGCAGGAAGTTGCGGTAGTAGTCGACCTCATTCGTGAGCATCAGCGCCGTCGCAAGCGATAGCGCGATGAAAGTGGTCACGAGCACGACGATCACGACCTTCGTGCGCAATGACCGACGAACGGCGCTGAGGATCGGCAACCGTACTCTCGCTGTGAGGGGTGGAGCCTCGCGAGCTTAGTGAAACGCGGCACGAGTGTCACGCGGACCCATCGACGTCTTTGTGGGAGCGATAAGCCGTTCGAGCTAGCCACACGACTAGTGCCGCCGCGTATACTCGCGGGCAGATTGGGGTTCCCTGCTTCGACCGAATGCGAGACGGGCCACGACACCGCGAGCGGCCGCGAATTCGCTTGTGCGGCTGACGCGCTTCAAATCGACGCTCCTTGAAACAGCGTTGCTCGCGCCGTGCTGCGTGCTCGTCGCGACCACTGCGCACGGTGCGGACCGATCGAGCCCGAGCGCATTCGATCTGAGCATCGAGCAACTCGGCCAAATCCAAGTCACGACGGCGTCGCGGCGGCCCGAGGGCCTCGACGTAACTCCTGCCGCGGTTTACGTGATCACGGCCGAGGACATTCGCCGCAGCGGTGTCACGACGATCCAAGACGCGCTGCGTCTTGCGCCGAACGTCGAGGTCGCTCGTAACAACTCGCACCAATGGACGATCTCGATCCGCGGGTTCAGCAGCGACCTCTCCAACAAGCTGCTGGTTCTGATCGACGGACGCAGCGTCTACTCGCCGCTCTACGCAGGCGTGTTCTGGGATGTGCAGGACGTCCTGCTCGCCGACGTCGAGCGCATCGAAGTCGTGGCCGGCCCCGGCGGCGCCGTGTGGGGCGCGAATGCCGTGAACGGCGTGATCAACATCATCACGCAGTCGGCTCAAGATCGTCAGGGCCTCTACGCGGAGGCCGGCGCCGGTAACGAGGAGCAAGCCTTCGGGGCGCTGCGCTATGGGTGGAAGGCGGGCGAGAAGCTTTGGCTGAGCGCGTTCGTCAAGAGCTTCGACCGCGACTCGACGAAGATCGCCGCGACCGGCGCGGACGGAGACGACGACTGGCACCTTTCGCACGGCGGCTTCGCGCTCACGTGGCAGCCGGACACCGACGACCGCGTGAACGTGCGCGCGGACCTCTACGCGGGCGACGAGTCGACACTCACGCGAAGCGACTTCACTCTAGGGACGCTGCCTGCCACCGGCATCCCGGCCAATGTGCCGGTCTCGGGCAACAGCGTGACTGCTAACTGGCGTCATGCGCTCGACGCCGGCGCAAGCTGGCGACTCCAGTTCTACTTCGACCATACCGACCGCCAGATTCCGGGCAGCTTCAACGAAGCGCGCAGCACGTACAACGTTGCGTTCCTGCATGACCTCTCGGCCAAAGGTCGCCACGACTTGCAGTGGGGCATCGAGTACCGCTCGACGTCCGACGACATCGGCAATACGCAATTCTCGTCCTTCATTCCGCCGAGCAGGACGGATCAGACATTGAGCGCGTTCGCTCAAGACCGGATCGAGCTCAAGAAGGACCGCACGTACCTCACGCTCGGCACGAAGCTCGAGCACAACGACTACACGGGCTACGAGCACGAGCCGAGCGTCCGCTTCACGTGGCAGCCGGGAGGTGGACGACAAACGCTCTGGGCCGCCGCGAGCGACGCGGTCCGCATTCCGGCTCGCCTCAATACCGACGTGCATCTCTATGCGCCGGTCTCGGTGCCGGGACTGCCGCCGATCTACATCAACGTGAACGGCGACCCAAATTTTCTGAGCGAGACGCTCCGGGCGTACGAGGTCGGCTATCGCGTGCCGATCAACGATAAGTTGTCGCTCGACGTGACGGCGTTCGACAACTACTACGATCACTTGATGACGAACGAGCCCGCAGGCCCGCTCTTCGCGGTGCCAGGCCCGCCGCCCTACCTGATCATCCCCGCCGTCGAGGGCAACGGCATGAAAGGCGAGAACCACGGCGGCTCGTTCGCGCTGAACTGGCAGCCGCTATCGCGCTGGCGCCTGCAGTTCCACGGCTCCTTCCTGACGATGGATCTCGAGTCCAAGCCCGGGAGCGCCGACGTGAATTCACTCAAGATCGCGGGCAATAGCCCGCGCAGCATGCTTTCGGTCCTGTCGTTCCTGGAGCTCGGGCGAGGCTTCATGCTGTATACGGGGCTGCGCCACGTCGACAAGCTGCCGTCTCTCCAGGTCCCCGCCTATGACGCGCTCGACGTGAGCTTCGCGTGGCGGCCGAACGACCGGCTCCGACTGTCGCTCACCGCGCAAAGCCTGAACGACGCGGAGCACATCGAGTTCGGCGGCGGCAACTTGATCGAGCGAAGCGTGCTCGCACGGTTCGAGTGGCGGCTGTGACCACGATATAGCGGCCTGCCCTCGTTCCCGTCCGGCCGCAGTCCGTGTTACCGTCGCGGCCAGAAGCGAATGGCGATTCGGTTTGTAGGCCGGCGCCCAACGTGAAACCGGTCTGCGGCCGCTAGTACGCCAGACACACGACGACGACGGACAGGCAGTTAGAGCTGAGCGATTCGATGAGCAGTCACGATACAGAGCTTTCGCCGGCAGAGCGCGCCCGCCGGCGTGCGATCGCGAGCCTCGCGCGGCTCGCGGGCACGAGCGCCGCGCTCCCCTTCCTTGCGAGCTTTGCGCCCCCGACGGTGAGCGCGCAAACGCCGGCGCCTATTGGCGCACCTGCCACCCCCGGGCCGCCTGCCAGGCCGGCACCGCAACCCGGCACTCGCGTCGTGATGCTCGGCACGCATGGCGGCCCCGGCATCGAGCGCGACCGCGCAGAGACCTCGAGCGCGGTCGTCGTCGACGGCGTGCCGTACCTCGTCGACTGCGGCTATGGCTCGCTGCGGCAGCTCGTGCTCTCGACTATCGGCTATCAACAGCTCGACACGATCTTCTTCACGCATCTGCACGACGACCACACGTCGGACCTGCCGGCGCTCTTGTCGCACCAGTGGACGGGCGGCGCGAAGAAGACGCCGACGGAGATCTACGGCCCAAACGGCACCGCGCGGCTCGTCGACGCGGCGCTCGGCTACCTCCGCGTCAACGCCGAGATTCGCACGGTCGACGAGGGCCGCACGATCGACCCCGCGACGCTCTTCCACGGTCACGACGTCGCCGCAACCGCGGCACCGACGCGCGTGCTCGCGGACGACCGCGTGACCGTCACCGCCGTCGAGAGCGCGCATTACCCCGGGCGCTCGACGGACAGGATGCCGCACCGTGCATTGTCGTATCGCTTCGACACTAAGGAGCGCTCGGTGGTGTTCACGGGCGACACCGCGTATTCGGAGAACATCGTCGGGCTCGCGAAGGGCGCCGACTTGTTCGTCTGCGAGGTGATGGCGCAGAGCGTCTACGACGCGAACGTCGCGCGCGCGAAAGAGGCGGAGGCAGCGGGCAACCCGGTAAGCATCGCGCGGCATGTCGCCGAGACGCACTCGACGCCGGCCGACGTCGGCAGAATGGCGGCGAAAGCGAAGGTGAAGACGGTCGTGCTCTATCACCTGCTGCCCGCCGCACGAGTGCCGGGCAGCCTCGACTATGCGATCACGAACTTCACTGACGGCGTGCGCACAGCAGGGTTCACTGGCGAGGTCATCGTCGGCCAGGACCTGATGGTCCTCTGATCATCAGGAAAGCGGCGAGCGGCTCCGGTCGGGCGTGCCGATCGCGACGGCGATCGACACCAGCGTGACCGCCGCGATGTACCAAGCGAAAGCGACGTCGCTGCCGCTCTTCGCGATCAACCAAACCGCGACCACGGGCGCGGTTCCGCCAAACAAGGCGTATGCGAGGCTGTAGCCGACGCTGACGGCGCTGACGCGCACGCCATGCGGAAACGTCTCGCACATCGAAGCTGGGATCGGGGCCATCGACATCGCGAGCAGCGCCGAAAACGTCATCTGCGCGGCCGCGATCGTGAGCGCGCTCGTGCCGTGCATAGCCGTCGCGAGCGGCACCGCGAGCACGACGCAGCCCGTCATGCCGCAGAGCATCACGATCTTGCGTCCTATGCGATCCGAGACCCAGGCCGCGATCGGCAACACGACGAGGAACGTGAGAATCGACGAAGTCGTGATGTCGAGCGCCGCCGCGTGGCCCACGGGCGTCTTGTCGGCGACCCAGGTCGCCGCATAAACGAACAGCGTGTAATACGTCGTCGCGGTGCCCATGTTGAGCGCGAACACGCGCAGCACCTCGAACTTGTGCTCGCGATACGCGAGCACGAGCGGCGAGATCGACGGCGGCCGCGCGGGGCTATCGAGCATGTTGCGCCGCAGCACGACGCCCACAATCGCAACCGCGATACCCAACACGAACGCCGCGCGCCAGCCCCAGCTCGACAGTTGCTCGGGCGTCAACAGCCGAGTCAGGAAACCGCCGACCGCCGAGCCGAGCATCGTGCCGAACGTCGCGCCGAACATCGAGAAGCTCGAGAAGAAACCTCGCCTTCGCGCCGGCGAGTTCTCCGCGAGGAACACGATCGAGCTCGTGAACTCGCCGCCGACCGCCATGCCCTGGAACATCCTGAGCAGCACGATCAGGAACGATGCCGCGATGCCGATGGTCGCGTAGGTCGGTAGCAGGCCCATCAGCACGGTCGGGATCGCCATCATCGCGATCGACATCAGCAACGCGCGCGCGCGGCCGTAGCGGTCACCGATGTAGCCGAACAGCGCGGCGCCGACGGGTCGCATCAGAAAACCGACCGCGAACGCGGCGAACGCCGCGAGCAGCGACACGGTCCGGTCGCCGGCCGGGAAGAACTGCAACGCGAGGATCGGCGCGAAGAAGCCGTAGACGGCGAAGTCGTACCACTCGAGTACGTTACCGATCACCGCGGCCGTCACTACGCGCCGCAGCGACCACGCGGGCGCGACATCGTCGCGCGCGCCTTCCCCCACGGCCGTGCTCATCGCCGCAGTGTACCCGCGTTCATGCGAACGGTCGCGGACGGGCCTCTGCTAGACTCGGGCAGCGCAAGACAATCCGAAAATGGATCTAAAGCTCGGCGGAAAAATCTGTCTCGTCACAGGAGCGAGCCGCGGCATCGGCCGCGGCACCGCGGAGGTGCTCGCGATCGAGGGCTGCCGGGTCGCGATCGTCGCGCGCCGGGAGAGCTTGCTCGAGGAGCTCGCCGACGAGATCGAGCGCGAGACGGGCGCGCGTCCGCTCGTGATCGTCGAGGACTTGATGGCCGACGGTGCTGCCGAGCGCGTCCGCG
>Ga0070670_100000487_pt1 | contig 31784 bp, 25 predicted proteins | sample KBSS63metaG_FD_64665 | JGI IMG/M metagenome (GOLD analysis project Ga0070670, IMG submission 64665) | Switchgrass rhizosphere microbial communities from Kellogg Biological Station, Michigan, USA - KBS S6-3 metaG | ecosystem: Host-associated > Plants > Roots > Rhizosphere > Soil ... | reverse complement strand
TGGATCCTGCCGCACGTCGAAAATCGCCCCATAACACTGCTGCGCTGTCCGGAAGGTTACGGCAAGGCGTGTTTCTATCAAAGACACACGCGCGATGTTGTCCACGGCGCAATTCACTCGATCTCAATTAGAGACGGCAAAGCTTCCGCTGCTTATTTGTACATCGATTCGCTTTCCGGCTTGATCGCGCTGGTCCAAATGGGGGTTTTGGAAATTCACACCTGGGGCTCGCGCAAGGATAGGCTCGAGCGGCCGGACCGGCTCATCTTTGACCTTGATCCTGATCCGAGCCTTCCGTGGAGAAGACTTAAAGAAGCCGGCGAAACACTAAGATCGTTGCTATCGGATTTGGGTCTAAAGGCGTTTGTCAAAACCACCGGCGGTAAAGGACTTCACATTGTCGTGCCGATCGCGCCCAAACAGGATTGGGAGTTCGCCAAGGATTTTTCTAAATCGATCGCGGAACGCATGGTCCAAATGATGCCGGATCGATATATCGCTACAATGTCCAAAGCCAGGCGAGCAGGGAAAATTTTCATTGACTATTTGCGCAACGCGAGAACTGCCAGCGCCGTCTGCGCCTACTCGCCGCGCGCGAGTTCGGACGCCCCCGTATCAATGCCGGTACATTGGCGAGAACTAACAGAAGACGTGCGCGCGAAATTCACCCTCCGTAATGTCGCCGAACATCTCGCGCGTCGGGCACAAGATCCCTGGGCGGATTACGATCAGGCTCGCGTAAGCCTGAGCAAAGCCATGTTGCGCAGGCTGTAGACGCCTCGTTCAAGCTCCAAAAGTTCAACATCACCTGCCAGTACAACATCTTGAACTGCGAGCGCTTGGCACGCCGCTGTCTAGCAGCGTGCGGAGCCAGAGGGTTCTCTACCGCTTTAAAATGAAACCCGTTCGCAAGAAAAACTTCGCCATCTTTCGGTCTTGAATTGGATTGTGACTCGGTCACTTATATATGTCAGCCGCGGTGACCTGGACCTAACGTCCACGTCCCAGGGGGGTTCTCTAGTAGAAAAATTCGAGCACCTGGCTGGTGAAACTGTGGGCGAATCGAGCTCGTTGCGAGCTGAGCCCGGACGTGCCGATACGATGTTCAATCTTTCCGCTCGAGAAGTTTGCCCGCAAAGAAAATACCCGTTTGACGATTCACCGGAAATCCGCGGAACTCTTTACTCGCTCACAAGGAATGCAGGTGCTTGAGACCAGCCTAGTTGCGCAGACCGAGTTTCAAGAGTGGAAGTTTACTTGCGTCATGCGAGCTTCGGCGGCTTCGGACAGACAAAGAGGCAAGGACAAGTGTAAGAGAATCAACGCGTATTAAGCTGTTTGCGTCAACCCGATACCGCCCTTTTCATTGCTCTCCCGAGGCTTTGGATATCCTCCCCCATTCCCTGCACGGTGGCGCATCCTTGAAGAACGCATATGAGTGAAAACAAAGTAATGAGACGAAACGTTTTCTCTTTCAAAATTTTACCTCCGAAGATTTTTTTCCTGAGCATCTCAGCGCTTTCGACCGTTTAGATTGAGGGGAAGATCTATTGCCCCGATCGTGCGGATCGGTTTTTTGATCTCAGCCACTAGCACGTCAAAGATCTTCTTGGCGTCTTTAGGGCTTTCAAACACAATACTTCCAAGATAGCAGTTGCCTTTCTCAGTTGTGATCACCAGGCTAACTTTGTCGGGCGGGACTAGGCTGGACAGAAAAATGGCACGTAAGATTCCAACCTCTCCAGCAACCGACCGGTTAGTTGAACCGTACATCTGCGACCACTTCGGCGGCCACGTCCTCACCCCGTCGCAGAACATGACTGGATGATTCCGCAATTCCATATTTTTTATCCTTGCAATTATTTACGACCGGGTTCTTTTTTACAAGGGAACCTTTGAGTCCTTGCGCATGCTCACGAAAGCGCGATCCACCGCAAAGACCGCCGTGCGGATCATTATGTGCCGAGAACGCGCTCATTTACTTCTTTATACGGGCTAAACCATCAGAACATGACAGAGGGACAAGTGAATTTAGGCCGAAGTATAAGATCAGAGACGCCGAAAAGTATCCTGCGTCATCGAATATTAGGCAAGAAAACCTAAAATTACCTGGACACTCAGTAGCGCCGGTAGTATGGCTTTTATATCTGAAAAGGTCCGGAGCAAAATAAGTGGAAATTGAAAAAACCCAAGTAGTCCTACACAAACATTTTTGTTTTCTCTGCGGTCAATTTTATGAAGAGGCCGGAACTGGCCATTGTCAGTATGTCCACGATCATACGTGGGGGAAATGTCCGCAGTGCGAAGAAAACTTCGGCATAGACAAGCCAATCACCGTATTATGAAAGTCCCGTTTCTGCGGTAGTGATTGTTCATTCGCTCATTAACTCGACCGATGACTCTCATATAGAGTAGCTCAGTTTAGGCTCACTTAGCGGAATTTTTTCGCCCCGCGACTCGAGCAAATCTTTCGAGAAGAACGAAGGTGTTCGGAGCGGATACCCGAGCGTTACGTCTGTGAGTCATGCCATGTTCGGTTGATTCCAAGAATATCGAGGGTTACGGCTCTTGCGTCTATCTCTAACTTTAGTTCCGTCGGCGACCACAAAACCGCTACCCATATATTAGAGAGTTATTTTCCCGCCTATAGCCGTGATGGAAGCATGACCAACGAGGCGCTTCAGGCGGCCATCGATGATGCCACGACGCGCGCTAAAATGAAAAAAGTCATTTCACTCACGCACGTCGCCGATTGCACCCTGGTCGCCGAAGCGCAAAAAGAACTTGGCATGCATTAGGACCGCTGCTCGATTTCCCGGCTATCTCCTTTCCGGCACCACCGCCGTCCGCCGTTGTTTTGCGCTCCCATTCGTTGACACCGACTCGTACCCTTTGATAGAAGGAGTTCGAAATAACAAATCGAGTTTACTATGTTGAAACCGACGGTTACGATGCCGGAGAGGAGAACCGGCACTCAACCTCTCACTTCCTTGATGAAAGGGCTGCAGGTGCTCGTCTTTCTGCGGGATTCGGCGAAACCGCTGAGTTTGACGGCAATCAGCCGCGGTCTCGGCTTTCACAAAGTTTCGGCATTGAGGATTCTTTTGACCTTGGAGCGCCACCGTTTTGTCGAAAAGGATCCCCACGATAAGACATACAAGATCGGCAGCAACGCTTTCTACGTCGGCAGCGGCTTTATCGCCGGAGGCAAGCGGGAAAAAATTCTTAAAGCGATGGCCAACCTGGTCCATGATCTCAAACACACGATCACGTTGGGCGTGCTCGACGGGTCCTCGGTTTTGTTCGTTGAAAGAGTCGACGGCACCGAGAGAGTCAAAGTTACCGTTGACATCGGCTCGCGGGTGCCGGCCTACTCAAGCGCCGCGGGCAAAGCATTGCTGGCGGGGCTGAGCGAGACACAGATCATCCAGCGGTTAAAGAGGGGCAATTTAAAATCTCGGGCCACTTCCCAGCCGAAGTCCATAAAGGAAGTCCTCGCTGTCATCGCTAAGGTGCGCAGCTCTGGTTTTGCAGTGAATAACGAAGACAGCACCCCGGGTTTGGTTGCCGTCGCGGTGCCGATCAAAAGCGAAACGGGAGGACATGTCGCCGCTCTCGGCGCGGCCTTTCCCGTGGGCTATCTGAAAAACAAAGAGGACCAAAAAAATGTCGCTGTAAAACTGCAACAAGCGGCCGACCAGATCAGCAGCCTGGATGTGCGAACTACCAGAGAGATTTTCAACGCGGCAGGGTGACGGGTTTAGGCAAATATCGAAGGGAGCAGAAATGAAACGGACAGCTTGTCTGTGGCTTACGGCCTTAATCCTGGTTTTTCTCGCTGCCTCCATGGCGTCCGCGGACCGAGCAGTCGCTCAGGAAAAGATTCGCATCGGGATTTCCTCCAGTTCCCCCGGCTTTTTGCCCACTATCGTCGCCGAACAGAGAGGATTTTTTACTAAATACGGGCTGGCATCCGAACATATTCGCATTTCTCTATCGGTAGCGATGAATGCCCTCAGCACCGGAGACTTGGACTATGCCGTCACGATGGCTCAAGGGATCGCAGGAGCGATCCGCGGGGTTCCGGTAAAACTCCTCATGATGACGCAAGATAAACTGGTCTTTTTTCTTATGGTTCGGCCGGGGATTCAACAGGTCACGGACCTGCGCAACAAAACTGTCGGCATCAGTTATTTTGGTAGCACCACTCATCTGGTCGCCGACGTAATTGCTAAACGCTATGGGTTGACTCCCGGCAAGGACATTCATCTGTTGCCGAGCGGCGACGATAACGGGCGCTTTGCTTCTCTTGAAACTGGCCGGGTCGACGCGGTTATCGGCGGACCGCCGCTCAACATGTGGGGCGCGAAGAAAAATTACAAGGTGATCGCCTGGGCGAAGGATTATACCAACTTACCGCAAAACGCCGTGATCGTAACGGATAAAAAGATTCAGCAATCGCCTGAACAGGCCAAGAAAGTCATAAAGGGCACCATCGAAGCTCTGCGCTTCATCCAAACCAACAAGAAGGAATCCATCGACATTCTTGCCGCCTATTCGAGATCGGACCGCGAAACCGCCGTCGGCATGTTCGAAGCCTACTTCCCGGCCTATAGCCGTGACGGCGCGATGACGGACGAGACCGTGCAGGCGGCGGTAGACGACGCGCTCATCCGGGCGAAGCTGGAAAAGAAAGTTCCTCTTTCTCAGGTTGCGGATCGAAGCTTGCTCGCCGAAGCGCAGCGCGAGCTCGGATTGAAATAAGAGCAAAAGGAGAAATCCCGTGGTTATCGACGGAGACGGACACTGTAACGAGCCTAGAGATTTGTTTGACCGTTACCTTGAAAAGGAGTTTCGCGAGCGCGGGCCGAAGGTGGTGGACGCCAGCGGCACCCGCTGGATGATTGAAGGAAAGTTCCTGCCGCGTCCGGTTGGCACCTGGGGGCACGGCAGCAGCAGCGGCTACTTTGGCACCAACATGGCGAAGAAAGGCATGGCCACGACGACTCAGTCGCTCGACGATGTTCCCGGTCGGTTGAAGGATCTGGACACCGAAGGCATCGACATCCAAGTCGTTTACCCGAACATTATGGCGCTGGCGTCTCATCTGGACGATGGCGAACTCGCCGCCGCCATGTGCCGCGCTTACAACAACTACGCCGCGGAAAAATCGCGCGCCTTCGGCCGGCGCGTCAAACCTGTGGCCGCGATCGCGCTACAAAATCCCGAAGAAGCGGCGAGGGAATTGCGGCGCGCGGTGAAAGATTTGGAGCTGGTGGGAACGGTCGTCACTGGCATTGTCGGCCAGCGCAATCTCGACGATCCTTTTTTCGAGCCGTTCTTCCGTGAAGCGAACGACCTCGGCGCCGCCGTCGGCGTGCACTGGATCACCGGCTGCTTCGATAGCCCTGGTCAGGAACGCTTCAAAGATCCCTATTTTTATATTCACATGGTTGGCATGCCGTTTAACCTGATGATCGGCATCATGACCCTCATCGGCGGCGGCGTCATGGAAAAGTACCCGAGAATCAAATTCGTCTTTTTGGAAATTGGCGCCGCCTGGCTGCCTTATTGGATGTGGCGCATGGACGATCACTATACCAACGGGTCCCATAGCTTGCTCGCACTGCCAAAAGCGCCGAGCGACTACGTGCGCAGTGACAGCTGCTTTGTGTCCTGCGAGCCCGATGAAGAAGGGCTGGCGCACACGGTTGAGGTCCTCGGCGCGGAGCGCATTATCTTCGCCTCCGATTACCCGCACGGGGACTGCGACTTTCCGCATACCGTCGCAAAGCTTCGCAAACGCAAGGATCTCAGCGAGGAGTTAAAAGAACAGATTCTTTGGAAAAACGCCGCGCGACTTTACGGGCTTTCATGAACTTTAGCTTGGCTAGGATATGAAATCGCGCCGGCATCAACAAACGCGGACGGGCATCTTGCCTGCTGAAATTTAAAGGAACTCGCAATGAAAATGGTTATGGACGCAGATGGACACGCCAATGAACCCAACGACCTATTCGATCGTTACCTGGAAAAAGAATACAAAGAACGCGGCCCGAAAGTGGTGCAGATCGGCCAGGTTCAATATTGGATGGTCGAAGGAAAACTCTTACCTCGGCCGGTCGGAAACTGGGGACATGGCACTCCCAACGGTTATCTTTTCAAGAAGGGTAAACCCGACATGGCGATCAACTCGCCGGGACTCGACGACGTACAAGGCCGGCTCAAAGATCTGGACAAAGAGGGCATCGACGTTCAGGTCGCTTATCCGAACATCATGGCTATGGCGTCCCATCTGGACGACGGCGATCTTGCCGCCGCCATGTGCCGCGCTTACAACAACTACACCGCCGAGAAATCGAAAGCGTTCAACGGCCGTGTGCGCGGCATCGCCGCCGTCGCACTTCAAAACCCAAACGTGGCAGCCAAGGAGCTCCGCCGAGCGATCAAAGATCTTGGGCTCGTCGGCACGGTGGTCACCGGCACCATTGGCGCGCGCAATCTCGACGATCCTTTTTTCGAGCCGTTCTTCCGTGAAGCCAACGATCTCGGCGCCGCCGTCGGCGTGCACTGGATCACCGGCTGCTTCGATAGCCCAGGTCAGGAGCGCTTCAAAGATCCCTATTTCTATATTCACATGGTTGGTATGCCGTTTAACCTGATGATCGGCATTATGACCCTCATCGGGGGCGGCGTCATGGAAAAGTACCCGAGAATCAAATTCGTCTTTTTGGAAATTGGCGCCGCCTGGCTGCCCTACTGGATGTGGCGCATGGACGATCACTACTCGCGTTCCATGCATCATCCCGACGGTGTTCCAAAAAAGCCCAGCGCTTACATAAGGAGCGAGAGTTGTTTTGTTTCCTGCGAACCGGATGAAGATGGGTTGGCGCACACGGCGGGAGTCATCGGCACGGATCGAATCGTGTTCGCATCGGATTATCCGCACGGCGACTGCGACTTCCCACATTCGGTTACCAAGTTTCGCAGGCGCACCGATATCTCCGAAGAAACTAAAGAAAAAATTCTTTGGGAGAACGCGGCGAGATTATACGGCATCGGATAAGACGCAAGGCGGGCGGTATGTTTTCTAAACAGAGCCTGTTTCAGAGGAGGCGGTCGAGATTAGGATTCGTTTTGACCTCCTCGGTCTCGATTCTCTTGCTTTTCGCCGAATCCGCCGCCGCAACCCGCTTAGTTATCGGCTACTCGACGATCAATCCGCGCATCGCGCCGCTCTGGATCGCCCAGGAAGCGGGTTATTTCCAGAAATACGGTTTGGATACGATGCTCATCTTCCTCCGTAGCACTCCGTTATTGATCGCGGGCATGAAGTCAGGAAGTGTTGCCATTGCGTATGGCGCCGGCGGTAGCGTCTTGAACGCTTCGGTGGGCGAATCCGATTTGAAAATCCTGGCGACGTTCACCGGCAGGATGACAAACAATCTGGTGGCTCGACCAGGAATCAAAACCGCCAATGACCTCCGGAGAAGGGTTGTCGGAGTGCAGAGCATCGGCGGCACCAATTGGATCGGCGCCATGTTGTGGCTGGAAAGCCTCGGCCTCGATCCGAATCGGGATAGTATCACCATCCAGGTCGTTGGCGATCAGACCGTCCGTGCCCAGGCCCTGGAGACCGGAAGGATCGATGCGGCGGCCGTAGACCCAGTGTTCAGCAAGCGTTTGGCGGAGCGCGGCTTTACTATTCTAGGCGACTCGCAACGAACCAACATCCCATTCGTAGGCGTCGATATCGCCGCCCAGCGGGTTTACATCGCGGAACAGGCGGAGGCGGTGGAAAACGTCATCAAAGCGTTACTCGAAAGTCTCGCGTACATTGTCACGCCAAAAAACCACGCTGCGGTCCTGGAGCTCATCATGAAGCGGCTCAGGATCTCGGATCAAGCCCCCGCGGAAGAAGGATACCAAGATCTTATTAGAAATATGTCGCGAAAGCCCTATCCCGCTGCGGAAGGACTGCGCAACGTACAGCGATACATCAAGGCACAGAACCCGCGAATTGGCGATGTGAAGGTGGAAGAGCTCATCGATAATCGGTTCGTTCGAAAACTAGACGAGACTGGCTTTATCGATCGGCTCTTTAGCGGAGCCACTGGTCGTTGAGACGCGTCGAATCATGCCGCTATCGTTTTACGTCAAAAGCGGTGACGAATATTTGGCAGCCACGCTGTGGTTGCCGAAATCCAAAGGGAAGGCAGGACTTGTTTTCTGCCACGGCTGGGGCGGTGGAGCGCAGTACGACGATTTACTCGAAGTATTGGCGCATAACGGTTACTTCGCCATGCGCTTTCAGCAGCGCGGTTACGGCAACTCCACCGGTCAAAGCGATCTCAGTCTATGGGTGGAAGACATGGCGGTATGCGCATCAGTCTTGGGAGCCGCCACAAACAAGATCTGGGCAGCCGGTCAATCCACCGGCGGAACGATGTCCTTAATTGCGGCGGCCACACGGCCATGCTTTGCCGGCGCCGTGTCGCTGGCGCCCTTTTGCAGCCTGGAGCGAATCCTACAGGATAATGCTGATGCCAAATCGATACTGGAAGCGCGCTTTGGCCCGCTTCAGGAAAAGCATCATCAGGCTGCCAACGCGCTTAAGCTCACGCGAGGCATGACAAAGCCGGCGCTTGTGATTCATGGCACTGCCGACAAAACCGTGCCTATGATACATGGCAAGGAATTGGCTGAAAGCATCGGAGCGCCCGCCGAATTTGTCCAGATTGACGGCGGCGAGCACCATCTGCGCAACGTGGATCGACGAGGGCTCATCGAAAGGATCGTTGCTTGGCTTCTTGCTCATGATCAAATTTCTTAGTGATTAAAAACAAGGAGGGGTAAAGGTATGTTCAAAATCAAAGGCGTTCATCATCTCGGTCTGCCAGTCAATGATCTGGAGCGGGCGAAGAAATTTTATACCGGAGTTCTTGGCATGACCTGTTCGAAGGTCGATGTCGACATCGAAACCGGCGGGCTCTACAAAGAAGCGATGGGACATTATCCCTTGACTGCCCGGCTTTTTATGCAAGACGGCGCGGAGCTCGTCCTCTTTCAGCGGCCGAAGTCGCTCGAAAGAGGTGATTTCGACGACGGCACGTCGCATCTCTCTTTAGAGCTTCCGAAAGAAGACTTCGCCACCGCGGTCGCTGACCTTAAGGAGTCCGGAGTCAAGATCATGTACGAGGAGCATGTCCGTGAGTCGGGCCGTTCCGTATACTTCTTCGACCCGGAAGGAAACTATTTGCAGATCCACACTCCTCTATGAGCAAGCAACCCAAAACGCCGCCCGAGTTGGCTTTGCGCGGCGCTGCTCTTCGGGATCGAGTGAATGGTGCGCAAGAACGGCGCAAGCTGGTCATCGGCTACTATGCCATGCAGGCTTTCATCGCTTTTTGGGGTCGTATAGGAGCAAGAACCTCTCTAAATATGGCATTGATCTCTTGACGGAAGACGCCAATGGGAACATCACGGAACGTCACAAGCGAGTGTTGTTGAATGCCATTTTGAGCGATAACTATTTGGTAACCAGTAGGTCGCGCTCATGCGATTCAATTCCACAAAAAAGGCTGCAGTCGACCGTAATCTGTTGAGCGGTAGCCCTGGACCTCAGAGTCATGAAAACTGCGCCTTTGGCTTTGGGACCAACAGCTCACTTGATTTGAAGTCAATGATGCGAAGTATTTCGGAGAGTGAATTTGCAGTCTGTCCGCATATTCTCCGTTCTCGACCCAGCAACAGCAAATTCGTGAGTGTAGCAATCGAAGAGGGTAGGGGGCTACTTCAGGTTGGCCACCCTTGGATACCAACAAACGAGGTAAGTTGATTCCGCTGCTTGTGGAGTGACTCAGGATGGCAAACCTGCGGTAGCTTCTTGCCTCGAAATTTCCCGGGCTACACATTTGCGCAGGCAAGTTTCTCGAGAGACTGAGCAATGGTGGGAATAATCCAATTTAGTAGGAAAGCGCGCGGTGCTAAAAACAGCATGACGGGAGCTAAACGGATTTCTGCCATCCCGCTGCTAAAGACGGCACGCTGCGAACGTCAAACGCCAGTTGCAAAGAAATCGAAGCCGGTAGTTTTGCTATTAGATTGCTACCATAATGAGCAAAAATTAGCCGGAACCAGATGAAGATCAGACGTGCGCTAAGATAACAACTGCTTGAAATTACGGGATGAGGCGAAACTACAGATAAAGCGATACATCTTCGGATCTGAGGGTTGGGGATTCAAATTTCTCCAAGTGCGCCACGTCGGCCTCGAGCATTTGCCGACTGGTGACTTCTTCGCGGCTGTGCCGATAAAGTTGAACCACAGCGCCGAGCAGATCGCCCTCGAGTCACGTGCCCGGCCGCACATCTTTCGGATCACGCGTTAGGTTTCGTCTAAGTTGACTGTTGGGTGATTCTGTATTTCTTCAGCATGAACTGTCTAGCAATCTCGATTTCTTGTTGCCCGTTCCGCTCGAAGTCCATTACAATCTGGAACCATGAACCGTAGAGAGCGCCTAGGGATTGTTGGTTCAATTATTTGGGTAATCGTCGTCCTTGTCACAGCGATCAGTAGACCCAGGGAGCATTTCTTTTTCATTTCTTACATGTTCGGTGCTCTTCCAGTTGCTATTGGCTGGTTGATCTACCTTTCATTAAAGGAGTTCTGCTTTAGCAAAAAAAATCGCTAAAGCGTTCATCAGTGGTTTATTGCTGATTCCGTTCCGCGATGGGCTGCCGTCCGGACGGTGTGACTTCGCTCATTCTACCCTGCCTAGCGAGAGCGTTTACGGAAGCGCCACTCCGTTCATAGTCGCGGAAGAGCACGAGGGAATCCGCCATGGCCAACATAGTCGGCCAGTTTAGTTGGCTCGAATCTTAGCCGATCTGTGAGTCCGCCACTTTTCTTGTAATCAACGATGACCGAGTTCGGTGTCCACGAGATGGAAAATGTTCGTGCTCTATTTGTGTCGAGATGATCGCCCAACGAACGTAAAAGCTGAGACAGCTTAAGTTGTGGCTCTGATTGTGAGGCGTCTCTTCTTCGCCTCATTTCACGATTATCGAGGCGCGTCAGGTCGGATTTCGTAAAAACTACAGGTTTCACTTCCAAGGGCGTTTTGGTTCCCGCTCGCCGAAAAGGAGCAAAATCCTCACTGGTTGCATAGCGCAAGATCCACTCGGCAGTTCGTGCCATCGAATCACTAGTCACGATATAGTTTTCGCCGTCGTGTTTCACCTCAAACAAAGAGACCTTTGCGAGATCCAATTTCTGACCGATCACCCTTAGGGATCTAGCGTGTGACATTGATGACTACGATCGTTACCGGCCATCGCACAAAACAGAATGGAAGCTTCTCACAAACACCTAACCGGTCAGTCTAGGTTATGTCAGTGATTGCCAAGCAGAGGAGCAACAAACGTATGTCTAACAAGCGATTTCTTTGCTTGCTAGATACCCAGGAAAAAACGAATCGGAGAGTAGCGGTAAAGCATCACCGAAATAAAATTTCAGTGAGCACGCGATGTGGGAGAGTTCGAAAAAGACTACGTTCCTAAGCCCTAGTGAAGTCGATCGAACTGCCCGGCCTGATGTATTCGCAGCAGCTACTTGGCAAGTACTAGCACAAATTGGCAAGAATCCTAGATAATAGCGCGATATATCACATAAAAATCTTCAGTGTCTCTTACGGCGATTAAATCCGCATGCTTCAATAAACATGGTTCCCGGATTTTGGTCAAGTAAATCCCGACTTGTAACAAGCATTATCTCGGGTGAGTTCGCTTCTCTTTCAAAAGTGACGGAAAGACCAAATACGGCCCGAAGTTGTGTTGACCTGCTAGGATATTGCCAATGACACAGGAGCAACTGCTAAGCGTCGCGCAAGTCGCCGAGTACTTAAATGTGGATAAGTTCACAATCTATCGTTTGGTGACGAATGGCCAGATTCCGGCTTTCAAGGTCGGCAACCAGTGGCGATTCAAAAAGAAGCTTATTGAACGATGGCTAAGAGACAATTCAAACACTTCGACCTACCATAGAAAATCTTCTCGGCGGAAGAGATGACGAAAATTGCCGAACCGCGGAACTAGCCAGAGTCAGCGACGCTGGCTCGCAATTGTTATAACCGAGTTCCGATCATCGGCGAGTATTTCGTTCAAAAGGACGCTCAATGAATAGCCGGCTACGGCCTTGTCGGCGGCGCCTCGGTACTCTGCTTATCCAGCGGTAATACGGATGATCAATTTTGACAAAGCTCAGGTGGAATGAGCTGACAGGGCTCGCTGGTGAATGGGGAAAGAGTCGTCGCGTGCCGACGGCTAATAAACCGGATCTGCGGGATTTCCTTTTACGCCTTCGACATGATTAACTTAGGACGGCGTCGGTTGAGCAGTTGTTCACCCGGCGAATGGCCCGGACATGCCGAAGAAGGTTCTAATTATCGAAGACAATAGACACTTGCGTGAAATTCTCGCCTCAATTCTGCACAGTTCCGGATACATTATTCTGCAGGCAGCTACCGGACTTCAAGGGATCGAGACAGCCGTGGCGGAGCAACCCATCATCATTCTTTTGGATTTGGATCTTCCCGACATCACTGGGATTGAGACGGCACGCGTCTTAAAACAAAACCCAGTGACAGCCGACATTCCTATCGTCGCGTGTAGCGCTATGAGTGGATCGGAATGGCGCGATATCGCGCTGGGCGCTGGGATTGCCGATTACTTACAAAAACCAATTTCACTGGCGATCATTAAAGCAAAGATCGAGCAGTACACGCTGTTCGAGAGGTAACAGCATAACCTCTGCCATGTGCAGACGGTTATGGTTTCGGCTCGGAGTTTAGATCGCACTCGCCGGCTTCTCTCTTAGCGAGCCCTGAAGTGTGTAGTTAGTTAACGGGTCAAATAGGTGAAGGCACCGTCGCAGTCCGCGATCAGCGTTATCGCTGGTCTGATCTTTCGAAATGGCAGGGTGTTGATTTGCCAGCGTGGTCAAAACGCCGCATTTGCTTTGAAATGGGAGTTTCCAGGAGGAAAAATAGAAGATCGCGAAAGCGAGACGGATGCCTTGCGCCGCGAATTGAAGGAAGAGTTGGCCATCGATGTTCGTGAATCGGAGTTTTTCAGCGAATATGCCTATTCGTACGAGGACGGACCGACGGTTTCTCTGCGCTTCCATCGGGTCAAAAGCTTCCAGGGAGAGCCGCAAAACTTGATATTCGAGCAAATTTCCTGGGTCGAGGTCGACGATCTCGTAAATTTCGATTTTTTGGACGGAGATCAGCGCCTCATTATGCAGATAATCGAGCGGCAAGACACTTTTTCCAAGACTTAACTGATTCTCGTACCGGCTCGTTTTTCATGACCTCCAGCTTGTTTGACAGCCATTCATCGTGCGGTTATTCTATGCGGAATTTTAGCCTCCGAACATATGAAACTCCGCACTGTGATTTCTTTTGCAGCAGCCGTGGCGCTGAATGGATTTCTCGCCAGTATAGCAACGGCTGATGTTTACGCTTTCAGAGATAAGAATGGCGTCGTGACTTTTACCAACGTCCCCAACCATGCGGGATTCAGACGAGTGTTCCGGGACACAAATCGTCCAGCAACCTCGAACGGAGTGGTCGACTCAGGGTACGACGACTATATTCAGAGCGCATCAGGCCGTTACAATATCGATCCGGACTTGATTCGCGCCGTGATCAAGGCAGAATCAGATTTTAAGGTCAGCGCTCGATCGAATAAGGGAGCGATGGGACTCATGCAGCTGATGCCCGATACGGCACGGCTGCACAATGTCAGCGATGCCTACAATCCAGGTGAAAACGTGGAAGGCGGAGCGCGACATTTGCGAATGTTACTCGACCGTTATCAGGGAGATCTGGAGCTTTCTCTTGCCGCCTACAATGCCGGGAGCGCCGCGGTGGAGAAGCATCGTGGCATCCCGCCGTTTCCTGAAACTAAAGAATATGTCCGACGGGTTCTGCGCTTTTATGATTCGTATCGTCACACGCTGCAATCATTTCAGCCGGTTGCCCAATAGTAAGTTGGCGTAGCGCCCAAGAGTCTTCTCGTGGTTTGGACCTTCCCGAACCTGCTGAGCTTAGCTCGAATCCTGGTTATCCCCGTCCTGGTCTATCTACTAACGTTTTCCGATCCGAGATCATCACTGCTTACGGCGGCTTTGTTTCTTCTTGCCTCGCTCACGGATTATTTCGACGGTTATTTGGCACGTCGGAACAAGAGCATCTCGGACATCGGCAAAATTCTTGACCCGCTCGCGGATAAACTCATGGTAGGGTCGGTGCTGATCATGCTTGCGGCCATGGATCGGCCGAACGAGCCGAGCGTGCCCGCATGGTTGATTGTGGTCATTCTTGCGCGCGAAACTGCGGTAACCGTGATCCGCGGGATTGCATTAAGCGAAGGAATGGTGATGCATGCCGAGCGATTGGGTAAATACAAGTTTATCCTTCAGGTGTTCGCCATTGTGGGTTTGCTCATTCATTATCGCTATTGGGGCTTTGATTTTTACGCTCTAGGAATGTATTTCCTCATCGTTTCGGCGGTTGTCGCAGTCTGGTCCGGCGCCAACTACCACCTGCAATTTTTCCGTTTGAGATTCTCGCGTTTGAATCGCATTGAAGGCGCGAATAATTGACAAACCGGCGGCCTTGCTGTAGTAAAAATCCAACGCGGGTGTAGCTCAGTTGGCTAGAGCGTATGCTTGCCAAGCATAAGGTCGGGAGTTCGACCCTCCTCACCCGCTCCACTCTTAAGCCCTTGAGGAATCAAGGGCTTTTTCATTTTTCGGGTTAAATTTTGGTCGCGCCCAAAAGCCGATTTTTCACTTTTTTCACTAAATTTTTCACTTTGACGAATTGCAGCCTCGATCCAATTCCGGTCGGGATCGAGCTCTTCCAGATACCGGGCATAGTGCTTTCTCAGCATCGCTTCTTTGTCGCCGGTCTGCGCCGAGACGAAAGCCATTTTGACGCCGATTGAGAGCATGAAGCTCGCATAGCTGTGGCGCGTGTTATAGAAAGGCCGCGGCCGGATCTTTAGTTTTCGGAGCATCGACAGCCATTCGCGCTTGTAGAAATTGCTCTCATCGATCGGCGTTCGGTCGGGTGTCATAAAGAGATAAGCATCGGGCTCCAAGATGAATCGAACATGATCTTTCAGCACGTCGATCAGGTTTTCGTGAAGCCGGATCTGTCGATTGCTCGGTCCGGTTTTGGTGCCGCTCTCGTCACCGGCAACACGGCTCTTTTCGATCCGTTCCCATCCATAAATGAGATCCACATCGCGACGCCGTAGCGCACAGGCTTCGCTTGGCCGAGAACCGGTCCAGAATTGATGAAAGACAAAAGGGTAGTAGTGGCGCCGATGCTCGAGAAATCCCTTTAGAATTAGCTCGCGCTCTTCGGGAAGGTAAGGGTCGATATCGCTTTGGCTATCGGTCTCCGGAAGCTTCGAGAAAAGATCGCGATCGAAGAGCCTGACAGTGATGGCCCCGGTTCGCCGCGCATCTTTAATCATGGCCTGAAGCGCGCCGATGAATTTGTTGATGCTCGCCGCTTTATAGGATCGTTTGCCGAGGCGCTTTGCTCTAAGGCTATCCTGCAAAGCCTGCAGATGGTGAATGGCAAGCCCGCTCAAGGAAAAATCGCCAAATTTTTGACCACCGACTCGTGCAGCGAGAATGTGATTTTTGAAATAAGATTTTTCGCATTTTACCTGCTGAGGTCTCACCTGATTACGGCGCCGCTCGATCCACTCTTCGTAATAGGACCGCACCGTGTGCGGGGCGTGGCGGCGGCGCTTCAGGGCGGAATAGATAAGCTTTATTTCCGTTTGGAAAATGCTTGAGATAATCGAAGGTGCCGGTTTTTATTTCGTGGGAAATCGTCAAAGTCATCTATGGCGCGAGGAACAGGCGAAGCTGTCGGCCCAAATCGCTGCGCACCAGAACGCAAACGTCAGCTACATAGATTGACAGGCTAAATACCCCTGACTAGTATCACGACACATGGCGGTATTAATACAAGAACACGCTCTTCAAGAAGCGCGCGAACTCTACCAAGCGGAGAAGACCAGGCGCACGCTGCGCCCGCTCACGGAAAAATATCCCGGCATCACGCCTGAAGACTCATATCGGATTCAGCTTGCGCTAATCGAAATGAAAAAAGCTGACGGGGCCAAAATCGTGGGAAAGAAAATCGGCCTCACCAGCAAGGCGATGCAGAAAATGCTCAATGTCGATCAGCCCGATTACGGCCATATCCTCGACAACATGGTGCTGCAGGACGGTGCGGTTTTCTCGATCGGCGAGCTAATCCAACCGAAGATCGAACCGGAGATCGCTTTTATTCTCGATCACGAGCTGCGGGGGCCGGGAGTGACCCCGACCGACGTTCTCGCTGCGACGCGTTTCGTTGTGCCGGCACTGGAGATCATCGATAGTCGGATCGAAGGTTGGAAAATCAAGCTCTGCGATACCATCGCCGATAATGCCTCGTCAGCGCGGATCGTGCTTGGCAATGCACCGAAGCGCGTCGATGACATTGACCTCAAGCTCGTCGGGATGGTGCTCGAAAAAAACGGCGACATCGTCCAGACCGGAGCCGGTGGAGCGGTATTGGGCCATCCGGCGGTCGCCGTCGCTTGGCTCGCCAATGCAGTGGGGAGGTTCGGTGTGAGTCTCGGCGCTGGAGAAATCGTCATGCCAGGCGCGCTATGCGCCGCGACGGATATCGGCGCCGCCGATTTATTGCAAGCGTCGTTCGACGGTCTCGGCACGGTCTCGGTTCGATTCGCTTAAGGAACGACGATGGAACAAATCCGCGCGGCGATTCTGGGCTCCGGCAATATCGCTACAGATCTCATGTACAAGCTCAAGCGGAGCAGTGTTCTTCGTCGGGTGCTAATGGCCGGCATTGTTGCCGATTCAGAAGGTTTGGCGCGGGCGCGCCAAGAGGGTTTGGCAACGACGAGCGACGGCATCGAAGGATTGCTCCAACAAAAAGAAACTTTCGAACTCGTCTTCGACGCCACCACAGCGTCGGCGCATAAACAACATGCGCCATTGTTAAGCAACGCAGGAAAAATCGCCATCGATCTGACTCCAGCTGCCGTCGGACCGTACGTTATTCCGCTGGTCAATCTCGATGAGCATATCGGCGCGATGAATGTCAACCTGGTGAGCTGCGGTGGACAAGCGACCGTGCCATTGGTGAGCGCGCTCGACGAGGTGGCGCCCGTAGAATACGCCGAGATCGTCGCCACGATCGCGAGCAAAAGCGCCGGTCCGGGCACGCGGCAAAATATCGATGAGTTCACTGACACCACCGCCCGCGGCTTGGAAAAGATCGGCGGAGCGGCGCACGGGAAAGCGATCATCGTGCTCAATCCAGCCGAGCCCCCGATTCTGATGCGCAACACCGTCTATGGGGTGCTCGCCGACGCCGACGAAGCAAAGATCATTCGCTCTATCGAAGCGATGGTCGACCGCATTCAACAATACGTGCCCGGCTATCGCCTGCGCGCCAAGCCATTGATTCAGGATGTGTCGAACGGCGAGCGCAAAAAAAAAGTGACGCTGTTCGTCGAAGTCGAGGGCGCGGGAGATTTTTTGCCAAAGTTCGCGGGCAACCTCGACATCATGACTTCCGCCGCCGTCAAGGTCGGCGAAGAAATCGGGCGTCACCTGCGCGCCGGCACGTGGAAAAAGTGAGGATGGAGTAGAGCCGTGAGCGGAAAAACCTTTATCCATATCCTGGACAGTTCGCTGAGGGACGGTAGCCACGCGTTAAGCCACCAATACACCGCGGCGCAGGTTAGCAGTGTGGCCCGCGCTTTGGATGACGCCGGCGTCGAAATGATCGAGGTTTCGCACGGCGACGGCTTGGGTGGATCGACGATCACCTACGGTTTCTCGAAGCAATCCGAAATGGAGCTGCTGCAAGCGGCAGCGGAGGTGATCAAAAAAGCCAAGCTCGCCGTGCTTCTTCTTCCTGGCATCGGTACCAAAGACGATCTCAAGATGGCCGCCGAGTACGGCGCAAAAGTCGCGCAGATCGCCACTCATGTTACCGAAGCCGATATTGCCGAGCAGCATATCGGCGTAGCGAAAAAAATGGGTATGGAAGTGATCGGCATGCTCATGCTGTCGCACATGGCGTCGCCCGAGAAGATCGCGGAACAGGGAAAACTCATGGAAAGCTACGGCGCCGATGTTGTATTGGTCACCGATTCCGCAGGCGCACTCATGCCTGACACGGTGAAGCAGCGCGTCGCGGCATTGCGCGCGGCGCTTAAGATCGGCGTGGGCTTTCATGGTCACAACAACCTCTCCCTTGCGGTCGCCAACAGCGTCGCGGCGATCGAAGAAGGCGCGCGCTGGATCGACGCCTGTACCTGCGGGCTGGGCGCCGGTTCCGGCAACACGCCCACCGAAGTGCTCGCCGCGGTATTGGATAAGATGGGATACGAAACCGGAATTAACTTATGGAAGATCATGGACGTCGCCGAGAACGTTGTGCGCCCGATCATGCCGAAACCCGTGCGCATCGGCAAAGTCAGCTTGACCATGGGATATGCCGGCGTCTATTCGAGCTTTCTGCTACATGCGGATAAAGCCGCCGAGCAGTTCGGCGTCGATGCGCGCGATATCCTCGTCGAGCTCGGCAAACGTAAAGTCGTCGGCGGACAGGAAGACATGATCACCGAAGTCGCGATGATGCTGGCGGAAAAGCAGAAACAACGCCCGATCGCTTAGGCTGCCAAGAAGCCGCAACCAAAACGAAAAAACGAGATTTACCGTCGCCAGCTTGCCCGGAATGACGCCCGAATTATTCACCGGGTTTTGGATACAAGCACTAACTGCTCACCAATAACGTCTTCTATAGGTATCGATGAAAATTTCATCCTGACTATCGTCGAGAAATTCGAGCAAGGTTCGATTGAACTCCTCGGGGCGCTCGTACTGCGGCCAATGCCCCGACTTGTCGACGAGAACAAATCTTGAGCCAGGCACGCTCTGATGCACCTTGTCGGCCACCGGCCAAGGACAGGTTGGATTATGAGTCGTCCAGAAGAAGAGTATCGGCGCCTGTAGCTTAGGAATCTTTTCGATTAAGTTGTAAACTTTCTGGTCGCGCGCGTGTAGAACATATTGCATAGCGGGATCGCTATAGATTTTAAGCCGAATATCGACCAGTTCGTCCGGCAGAATTTTAGGATCGTGAAACAACCATTCCATGCGCTTTCGGATGGTTTCCTTCGTCGGCGTTCCGGTCGCATCGCGGGTCAATTCTTGAAGGCGGTTTTGACCGGATATGTAACCATGCTCGTTGGACGGTATCCCGCCCACGATCAGACCTAGCTTATCGACGCGCTCGGGATGTTCATACGCGGTCAGAACACTGATTTGTCCCCCTTGGGACTCTCCAACCAGATGGGCCCTTTTGATCTGGGCCGCGTCCATGAAATCCAACAAATGTTTCGAGAAGGCATCAAGGTTGTAGTCGATCTTCGGTTTGTCGGTGTATCCGTGACCGAGATAGTCGATGGCAAGCACGCGAAACTTTGCCGAAAGTGGGATCAAGTTTCTTACCCAGGTCTCAGCATGGCCGCCCCCGCCATGTAAAAGGATTATCGGTTTACCTTCGCCTTTTTCGAAGCAGCGAGTACGAATGCCTGAAGCATCATAGTATCTTTCGTATTGCGCGAAGGTTTCTAATTCTTTCGATGCCATTCTCCAACTCCTTTCGTAAACAAAAACAATTGCTATGCGCGCGTAGTTCGTCAGCTCTGACGGCCACCAAACTGGTATTTCGATTTTCGCACTACAAGCGCGAGGAGAACGCTGAGGCCGACGAGAATGCTTCCCACTACCGCCACTGCGGACAGGCGCATTTAATCGGCGACGGGCTTGATTTGAGCCGCAGGTAATGATCCCTGACATGCAAGTGCTAGCATAATACTCCACGCAAAAAATCTTAATCTCTTCATTCTTTGCTCCGCTACGGCACGCGCGCAACGATCTGGATTCACCACTGATCCTGGCCGAATTTGGCCACGGTGTTTCGGCCAATCGTAATTCTGCGCAAGAATCTCACGATATGAGACGTGTCCGGTCGGTCATCGTATTTGCAGCGACATTTGGTTGTCAAGGATTCCTGTGTTTTGCGTGTTCCACAGCGAGGAAATAGACGTTCGATGACATCGCGATCCGCCGTGACCTGGTGTCTGGTCTTCGCTGTCGCTTTACTTCTGCTCTCGAACCCGAGCGCATCAGGACCTGCAAAGATACTCCTTCGGCTATGAACATTACGAAAGATGGATGGATACGATGATGCGCGTGGTCGCGCTACCCAAAAATCAGCGAACTTGATATAGGTGCTGATCTCTCCAAAGTACTGAAAAGGGTGCCGCCGCAACGGTGATGCCGCAGCGCGCCGAGTGCTTGGAGCAAACTGAGCAAAGAGGAGCTGCCATGTCGTTCTACGAAAGCGGCCGCGTGCGCATCCAATACGAGGAGGCCGGCTCCGGATTCCCGTTGTTGCTCATCCCGGGCGGGGGATTAAACTCGACGATCGCCCTCTTGAAACGCGGCAGGCCTTTTAATTCGATCGAAGAGTTCAGGGGAGAATACCGCTGCATCTTCCCGGACATGCGCAACGCCAATGGCGGTGAGTCCTCCGGCCCGCTCGAGATCGATCGGCCGTGGGATGCCTATACCGACGACCAGATCGGTCTGATGGATTACTTGGGGATCGACAAGTTCGTGGTGATGGGCTTTTGCATTGGTGGTCCTTTGGTTTGGAATCTTCTGAAGCGCGCACCCGATCGTATTGTCGCAGCCGTGCTGGCGCAGCCCAGCGGATTCCGCCCGGAGCTGCCCAACCTCTCCTACGAACATAACATGAAGGACTGGGGCCCCGAGCTGGTCAAGCGCCGGCCCGACGTCACGATGGAGATGGTCGGCAAATTTTTGACCCAGATGTACCGCGCCAACCCCGACTTCGTCTGGGCCGTGACGCGCGATTTCGTGCGCAATTGTCAGACGCCCGTACTGATCCTGCCGGACGATATCCCGCCGCATCCGTACGCCGTTGCCATGGAGTCCGCGATGCTCGCGCCAAAAGCGGAAGCGAGCATGTTCCCGTGGAAAGAGCCGAAGGAGCGGGTTCGCCTGGCGGTGCGCCAGATACGTTCCTTCCTCCGGGCGCACCGGCTCGCTTCTGTTTAGACGGCGCCGGCGGCAAGCGAAAAGTCGGTCACAGCAGATAGAATTGTCCGGGAGGAAAATTGCGAATGTCTAGAGTTGTGTTGGCGGCTTGTGCCGTATTGCTGTTGCTGGCGGAGACGCACGCTCAATCGGACTGGAAGAAGGAATGGAAAAAAACCATCGAAGCGGCGAAGAAGGAAGGCCAGGTGAGCGTCTACATCGGCGGCTGGGAAAACGTCCTAGAATCGGGCGCGTTTCAAAAAGCCTATCCCGAAATCAAGATGACCTGGGTCGGCGGCCGCGCCGGCGAGACCGCCAAGCGCATTCTCGCCGAGCGCCGCGCGGGAAAGTTTCTCGCCGACGTGAGCAGCGAAGGCATCACCTCCAACTACCGGTTGCTGCACGGGGCCAAGAGCTTCGATCCGCTCAAACCCGTGCTCTTGCTGCCGGAGGTGACGGATGAATCGCTCTGGTATCAGAGCAAGCACCGCTACATCGACCCCGAAGGACAGTTCGTCTTCCGTTACATCGGCACGCAGCAGAATGGCAATATCGCCTACAACACCAAGCTCGTCAACCCGAAGGAGATTTCTTCGGTCTGGGATTTCGTCGACGCCAGATGGAAGGGCAAAATCATCGCGCGCGACGTGCGCGTCCCCGGGCCCGGCAGTGCACCGATGCGTTTTTTCTACCTGCACCCGGCGATCGGCCCGACTTTCATCAGGAAGCTGTTCGGCGAGATGGACGTGACGCTCTTTCGCGACTTCCGCCAGAGTATCGACTGGCTCGCGAACGGCAAAGCGAGCCTGTGCTTTTTCTGCGCGGACACCGACCAGGCGAAACTCCAGGGACTGCCGGTCGACGAGTTCGCGAACTTCAAAGAAGGCGCGCCGCTCGTCACGCAATACGGCACGCTCGCCCTCTTGAACCGCGCGCCCCATGCGAATGCGGCTAAGGTTTTCATCAACTGGTTTCTCTCGCGCGACGGCCAGATGGCGCTACAAAAATCTTTAGCCCGGAGCGGCGCCGAGACGGCCGATTCACTGCGCATCGATATTCCGAAAAACGACATAACGCCGGAGAACCGCCGCGCCGCGGGAGTCAACTATCTCGACATCGACGGCCGAGTCGAATGGACGGACATGAAGCCGGTGCTGGCAATTTTCGAAGAGGCGCTCGCGAACGCGGAAAAACAAAAAAAGTAATTGAACCCTTCGACAAGGCTCAGGACAGGCCTATGATTGAATCTTTGTGTGCGTCGCGTCCTTCGGTAGGTATAGGATTTTTAAACGACCTTTTCCGTAGGCGGAGCCATATCACTGGACCGGAAGCGACGTCATTTTTTTTCTGCCGCCGCCTTTCTTTGCGTCATCAATCGACACGAGGCCGGTCGAAGACTCCGCCAAGCGACTCCCAATCCGTTTGCGACGGTCCCCATGCTCTCCCGTTCCAGAACTTGTGATACATCTGGTCGTCCGTCCCCAGGCCGAAGACGTCCAAACGATCTCTTCCCCACGAAACTATCGCGGGCGCGCTTTTGAATACACCTCCCAGCGCCTGCCATTGATTGGCTGCCGCGCCAAACTCCGAGAGGTGATACATCTGGTTGTCCGACCCAAGCGCGACGACGTGAACATCCAACGGACTCCACGACGCCGCAGCAGGCTGGCTGTTAAGAACACCACCCAGCGAGGTCCAATCCGTCATCGAAGGCTGCCAGGTCTGTCCGTTCCAGCCTTTGGTGATGAGGTCTTTGTTGGGCGACCCCACCGCAAAGAGAGCGAGGCCGTTGGCAGATGGGGCCAAGGCTGTAGGCGAGCCGATAATGGTTCCGCCGAGAGCATCCCAGTTCGCCGGCGGCTGCCACGAACTCCCATTCAACGCCTTGTGATACACCTCGTTGATCCCGATCACACCAAAGAGGTCCAGATGATTCGGCCCCCGCGCAGCCACCGCCGGCGAGCCATGGAACGTACCGGGTCCCAGCGATTCCCACGCCCCTGAAAACGTAGGGTGCCACGAACTACTGTCCCACCACTTGTGCCACATGTCGCTTGATGTTCCCAGCGCAAAAATATCCAGCCGGTGCGCGGCCCACGATACCGCCACTGGCCGGCTAATCCACTTCCCGCCCAGCGACTCCCATCCGGTAGTCGACGGTCCCCAGGAACTTCCGTCCCACCACTTGTGAGACACGGCGTTGTTGTCTCCCAGGGCAAACAGGTCAAGCCGGTTCGGTCCCCACGAGACTGCTGCCGGAGCACTCCCTAACGTTCCGCCCAGCGACTCCCAACCCGTCTGCGACGGTCCCCAACTCCCGTTCCACCACTTGTGCAGTAGTTCATTTTTTGTGCTGAGACCAAAGATATCCAGGCGATTCGGTCCCCACGAGACGACTGACACCGCAATTGGCTCCATCATTCGCTCCTTGTCGGTAAGACCCGGGAATCGCATACATTAGCCATAAGACGATGCTCGTTGGCCCAGTTACAGTGCAACTCTCTGATGGAGTTCGCGAAGAACGCCAATATACACCCTCGACCTGTTCACCGAGCCGCGGAAAACTATCTGTGGGCATCGCGTAACGGTAGACTCTCGTCATCATATGAATACGATTTTTAAACGACCTATAGGCGGACGCATATCACTCGATCAGCAGAGACGTCAATTTTTTTCTGCTTCATGAAAAACCCACTGTTGTACTGCTCGGTTCCGCCGGAGAGCGGTCGGTATGTGCGCAAGAGCTACCTTAGGCGCCGCCATCGAAAAAGCCGAAAAACGGCAAGTCGCTGCTCTTTTGGTCAAGCCTGCGAAAGCAACCTGTTACTTGCGCTCAAGTGTTAAATCTTTTCCTCGTTCATCCCTCCAGTTCTGCCCATTGTCCAGCAGGGGCGGCCGTCCCTCGCAAGTCTCGGTCACTCAGTCGGTGTCCGGTCTTTTCTTCGTTAGCGCCTGAAAATCCACGCTGGCAATCTCCCGATTGCCTGTGTAGAAATTGTGGATGGTCAGTCGGCGAGAACCGCGTTTCTCAACGCGCGTCTACTTCGGCGGCGACGGGTTTCCAACGGCATTCCGATGCTATTAAGCGAGAACGACGCGGCGAAAATCGTTTTGGTGCGTTCCATCGAAGAATGCGACAAGAAATTCTTTTCCGATCAGATCGTTCTCGATGCGTTGGCGGCGGGAAAAAGCGCTGAGCCAGGGTTGGCCTGGGTCAAAGCGCGGGCGCAGTTTCTCTACGACCATCTTTCGTCCTCTTATCAAACGGTCCGGCAAATCGCGCGCCTGCCCTCGCCGTGGACTGCATCTCTCTGCTTGCTGATGCTCGTGATCGGGTTTTTGACCAACTTGCTGGGGAGGGCGGAAAAAATCCACGTTGTGCGAAATCCGGTCCTGTTGCTGGTGGCCTGGAATCTTTTGGTTTATCTCGTGCTCGCGGTTTGGGGTATCAGTCGTCCGCGCACAAGGCCTAGGGGGGCAGGTCCTGATTTGCCGGAGAACCGGCGGCCAAGCCCACCGGAAGCGCACCGTGCGCTCCTGCCGCGGTTGGCTGCGGTTTTGTTTCCTGGCATGTGGAGTCTGTTTCATCGCGTCTCGGCCAGCTTGCAGGAAAAAGCTAAACTAGCCGAGATCGCCAAACGGTTTAGTCTGAACTGGTTCGCGGTGGCGCCGAGCCTAGTCTTGGCGCGCTGGGAAACTTTGCTCCATCTTGGCGCGCTGTTTCTCGCGCTTGGCGCCGTCGCCGGGATGTATTTTCAGGGGCTGTTTCAAGGCTACGCCGCGATCTGGACCAGCACTTTTATTACTGCAGAATCGGCGGTCGCGCTGGTCGTAAAATTCATCTTCGCTCCCAGTCTCTGGCTGTCCCAACTACTCGGTTGGGGATTAGCGGAGCGCATCGATCTGGCGCGGCTTATGTCACGCGACGGCGACCAAGCGGCGCCTTGGATTCATTTGTTCGCCATTTCCGTTTTTATCATTGTTGTTGCTCCGCGTGCCTGTTTGGCGGTGTGGCAATGGCGCCTTGCGCAACGGCTGCAGCGATCCATCGGTCTTGCGTTGGACCCCTACTTCGGCGAGGTCATCGAAGCGCCCGTGCGCGCGCTGATCGAAAAAGAGGTCGGAATCGGGATACAATCCCTGGCCGCGGATATCGCTGGTTTTGTCGTGCAGAAACTCTATGAAGAGCAGATCGTTCCAAGGCTACACGGCTATCGACAACATGGCGGCAGTATCACGGAACTGAAAGCGGAGATCCAAACGCTATCGGAAAATTTTCTGTCCCAGCTCGACAGTTACATCTCTGAGACGCGCTTCCCGGCGTTTCAAGAACAACTTTCCCGGCGCATTGGCGAAGCACTTAAAACGATCGGCACCGAATTCGCCGTTTTCCGCGAGCCCCAAGCCGTCCTGGCGAGACTGAAATTGCCGGCGCCCGGCCATGCCGAGGCGGGAATGACCGAGCAGTTCACGCGCGCGGTCAGCTTGTCCATCGGCACGTCCATCGCGGTCGCAATCGCCGCGGTCAGCGGTGGCATCGGCAAACATTTGGGCATCGCGATCGTCTCGACGTTGCTTGGAACCACCGGACCGGTGGGTTTTCTGATCGGTCTGGTGATCGGCGCGATAGTCGTCGTCGGCGCGTGGTGGGTCGGCAAGCAAGCGATCACCGAAACCATTGAGAATCTTCACTTACCCGGAACGGTGATCAAAGCGGCGCTCTGGGAGTCGCGGTTTCAAAAATTGCTCGACGAAGGACGGCAAAAGTGTGAAGAAGCGATACGCGCCAGCGTCGAAGAAAAGCTTCAACCGTTCGGTCCGGCGATCACCGCGGAGATTTTGAGCCGCGTGCGAAGTCTGTGGCAGAACGGTCCGCAATAAAAATCATCGATTTCGCAGTTGTCAATGAAAATACGGATAGGATTTTTAAACGGCCTTTTCTATGGCCGAAGCTATAGCGCAGGAGAGTTGTCAATTCCCGTTTCTGCTTGATGAAAAACCCGCTGTCGTACCACTCCGATTCGGCCGGAGAGCAGTCGGGAGGTGCGCAAGAGGTACCTTATGGCGCTTGCGTTGGCAGCCGGTTTGCTTGTTTCAGATCGTTTGAAATAGATCGACTCGACGCGCTCGCGCACGGGGCGGCAAGCCGAGATGGCTGAGGATATTGATGATTACCGGCGGATCTTCGATGGCGGCGATGATCTTCAATGCGCCGCAGTTGGGGCAGTGTTCAATATCGATGTCGAAGATCCGTTTGAGCACCGTGATCGATCTAACACATCAGGTAGGACGAAAAAGGCACACGCATTTGCTCGAGTTGAAGATGTAGCACTCTGCCCAAGCCAGGATTTCGGCCTTGCGGTCCTCCATGGCACCAGCCAAGCAAATCCAATTTAAGAACTCGTGTTGACCGGCGTCCCGGATCAACTCTGGGTCCAACCCCCGCCACTTCCGGTGCTCACCGCTTTTCAGTTCGGCAAATCGCTGGCGGTCGGTTTCTACGTCTGGCCATAGATAATAGTTCTTCGTTGTGAGCGACGCATGTGACCAGCTGGATGAACCGATAACAACCGCGCGCCAGGGACTTTGTTTGATAATTTCCGCCACCGCCTTACCAAGATCATAACAACGCCAGGGTGGTGGCGACGGAGGCGGCGGCACAGAAGCTCTTTCCAAAAGCCGACCGATCATCTTCGTGACTGGATACTGATCATTGGGGACACGCAGATCGTTGCCATAACAATTTACAGTCAGCGGAATAAGTGGGTAGTCAAAGCCTCTCTGGTCCAGGTCCAAGTACTGAAGCGTTGTTGTAAAGGCATGCCCATATTTCTCTTGATTGCGCAGACGCCAGCAGCAGGCCACGTCGAATCCCTTGGTCACCAACCCATGGACCAAATAATTGCCAATCGGCTTACTTCCCTTAATGGCCACATTGGCGCTCGCACTCGCGTCTTTAGAATCGGGCGAATCTTTTATTGGAACGTTATCGATAGCAAGGACAGCGAAGGGTGGAATACAGTCTTCTTTGAAAACCTCGTACTGGTCGTCACCAAAAATGAGAACAAAATCTGGCTTGAATTCATCGATGCACTCACGGGCCTTTCGATAGGCCGGCTGTAGTATTCGTTGGTACTCCGCAGCGAAAGCCAAACCTTCATCGCCGTCCCACTCCTCCTGCATCTTTTTCGGCCAATTCTTTGGATCCTTCATATGAATCGGCGTCAGTTCGCTTTGCAAATTGCGGCGCAAGTAAATATCCGTTAGACGCGTCAGCGGCCCCGAAATTCCCGGCCCGTGACTACAGCCAATACCAAGAATCTCTCCCATAACATCCCCCGGACGGATTATTCACGCTTTCATCGATCGAGCAGTAAGCCCCTGCGGTCGCGGGCAATCGCCTCCCGGCGACCGAGTTGTTCAAGCCGTTCAATCCGTTCCAGCCGTTCAACCCCCTCCCCGGATCAAGCACGGGGCAGGCTCTTTGTCGTCTCTCGCGTCTGCCGGGAGGAGACTTCGGATTTTTCTCGGGCGAATTCTGACGGTTTGAACGGAGCGCAGCTGTTGAACGTTTTGAACGTCTTGAACGTATCCCCATTCGTACTACGGCTCTCCGAAGCATCTCGTCGCGTTGTCCCAGAGCATTTTTCGCATGACCTCATTGTCGAGAGATTTCCACGCCAGTACCTTGTCGGTGGACCCCGGAAAGCGGGATTCGGCGTGCGGGTAATCGGACGAATACATGAGCAAGCCGTCGCCGAGAAGTTCGGTGACCATTTTGGCCATCTTCTCGCCTTCATGGATCACCAGACTGACGAAAAAGCGCCCGCCGGTCATGTACTCGCTGGGTTTGTGAGCCAGATTCTGCGGCAGCGCGTAAGAGATGTATTCGCTTTGGTCGTCCATACGCGCTGCCCAAAACGGCAGCCAGCCAAAGCCGGACTCGAGGATGCAGTAGCGAATATTCGGGTATCGATCCATGATACCGGCGCCGAAGAATGCCGTCATCGCTCTCATCGCGCCCCAGGGATGCGAGGCAGTCCGGCCGATGAACGGGTTGTCCCAGAGGTCGCGGTAGCCAGGATAACCCTCGGTAAAACTGTGATGCGCGACACAGAGCCCGGCTTCGTTTGCTGCGGCCCAGATCGGCTCCAGATCCGGGTGGTCGATCGGAACGCCTTCATCCAGGTGAGGATAGATCCCCGCGACCCATGGCGCGTGCCCCCAGGTTTTGATTTCTTCCACTGATACGTCGATCGCTTTATTGCTCACCACGATGAGAGATTTGAGCCGATGGGGATATTTACTACAAAAGTCGGTCGTAAAGCGGTGACCCGCGCGAATAAATCCAACCTCAATCTCGACGTCGTCCGAAATTGGCGGCGTTGGAGGAAGCATAAGCTGAACATCGACTCCTTCTTCATCCATATCTCGAATGCGCGCTTCGAAATTATCATCGGCGCCGCCCGGTGTCGGAAAGCGGCTACCCATAAATTTAGGGGAGTGCCGCCCAACCTGTTCCCTCGGACCCGCTTCGCCTAAAATCCGCAGTTTCTGACGCCAGCCGGATCTTTTCGCAAATTGATAGCGGTGACGATAGGGCGGTTCCAATTTCTCGCCGGCCCAGCCTACACGAAACGGAACTTTACAGTTCTCCCACGCCGGCAGCCGCTTGCGCATATTGGCATCGAAATAGGGTTCCAGGGTTTCCGCATTTGGGCTCAAGTGCGTATCCGAATCAAAAATCTTAAAATGTTGGCGCATATGTGTTTCCTCCTTGCGCGCAAAGCAGCGACTTTTACGCTATCCATAACACAACCATCGGCCTCGTGAACACCGGCTGTTTAGCGCTAGAATTGGCAAGAAACAGATAAAACCGGATACGATTTTCATTTCGGATGCCTGCGCAATTAGTCGCTGAGTAGGGCCCCAGCCCTTGGCAAATTCGACCATAATATGGCGCAAGCGAACTCATTTTGACTAGCCTTTCTCGTGTGGGTACGTGAAGCTGCCGACGGTGTCCAATAAAAATCGCATTTCAGGAGAGGGCGAGCGTAGTAGTTTACGATATAGTTCTAGGAAGCTGAGCCAGTTTTCAAAACCCCATTTTCTATTCGCGAATTACCTTTTCTTTGTCTCGCTTTGTGGCTGTTTCTCAGGGTCTCAATGAGCAACAAGAATTAGGGCGCATGCGCTCCGCCCACCACTGATCAATATGGCAATGAGGTCTTGGCGCCGACCTAGGTCACTCTGGAAAGTTCCGGACCATACGTGCCGGCAATCAATGTTGGCTTGTATGGCAAAAGGCCGCGCCATAGATTGATTGCGCGTCGTCGTTCACGTAGCAAAGTGTGACATGTTCTTTAACGGGCTTATAAGTGCCGTTTGAATAGGGTTAGTGTCCTGCATTTCCTCGAGCAGAACGTTGTCGTAAAGGCTCGCCACCCAGTTTGGAGTAGAGAATGTTAGGTCGCACTGAAGTGAAAAATTTTTCACTTTTCGCGGGAACAGTAGGGAAGGGCGGGGAATTCGGGGGTTGATTTATAAGGGTTTTTTTTCGTCTTCCCCGACGCTTTTTGCGCTCGCCAAGCATAAGGTCGGGAGTTCGACCCTCCTCACCCGCTCCACTCTTAAGCCCTTGAGGAATCAAGGGCTTTTTCATTTTTGCAGGTGCCGGAAATAGCTTACCGGGTTTTGGGCCGAAAGCCGAGTTTTGACTTTGTTTTGACTTTTGGCGATCGAAGCCTCGACCATGGCCATATCGTCATCAGTATCCGGCATCCATTTCACGTAGTGGGTTCTAAGGGTTCTTTCGCTGTCGCCGAGCTGCGCCGAGAGAAACCGGTGGTCTGTGACAGCGGTTATTTATTTCCTCAACAAATGAGAGTGGAGAGGCAGAGATCAATTTTACTGACTCCGGCGGTGGAAGACTATACCAGGATGTTAGCAAACAGGGATGTGCGACTTTTCTCTGCAATCCTTCGGAGACTTCCAAGTGGATAGTCTTAAATACTGCCAAGCTGGAGAGTGTCAAGTAAACGAAACGTTTGAGCGAATCGAAAGCACCGCTCAATATCGCGGCTTCAGTCTTTCCCACTTTGCGGCGATTGGACATGGAAAAAAGAATTGGAAAAGTTCCTTAACGATACGAGGCGATATTTCGACCTATAGGAGGGAAAATGGACAATCTTGAAACTCTTCTTGACCGAGGCGGTGGAGAAAACCAGCTGACTGAAGAATTAACTAACCTTTATGGAGGGCCTTTAACGTTTGAACGAAGAAGCGAGGCCAGACCATTTGTTGTTGTAAATTTTGTAACAACAATCGAGGGCTTAACTTCTTACGGAATTCAGGGGAAAGCCGGCGGGGGTTGGATTTCGGGCTTCAACAAGCAGGATGTTTTTATCATGGGACTTCTGCGTTCATTCGCCGATGGTGTTGCAGTTGGCGCAAACACGATTCGAAGCGAACCCGAGCATCTTTGGACTTCGGAGTTTATCGACAAAGATCATGAGACAGAATTTGTTAAGCTTCGGGAGTCCTTGGGTAAGTCAAGAAAAAATCCGGTTCAGATTTTCGTAACAAGCAGTGGAAATGTCCTAGACATGAAAAATTTACCCAACGCTTTTTCGGCTCCGGAGGTTGAAACTCTGATCGTCACGACAGAGAAAGGAAAAAATGTTGTTGAAAAAGAGTTCAAAAGATTCGGTGTTGTCCCCGGCATCCTTGTTGCGAACAGGGTAGAGAAGCCAACTGAAGTAAACATACCCATGATGATGAATCGGCTCCTGAGAGATTATGAAATTGAGTTTCTTCTCATCGAGGGTGGCTCGGGATTCAATGGTTCGGTCACGCATGCGGAGCAGTATGACGAGTATTTCCAGGCCATCTCGCCAAAAATAATTGGTACGGATAAAAATAATCCTAGGCAGATTTCCGTTTCAGGCTTCGAACGAAGCCCCGAAAACTCACTGCCGCATAATTTGATCAGTGTAAAAAATCACAAAAACTATCTCTTTCTTCGCTGGAGATTGAATTAAAAGGGGTAGAAAACTTGCTCCTCTTGCATCTGAAAGATCTTTCGTCGTCGGCTGCTGACCTGAAAAACGCAACCAGGTTCACTCTACCGGAACGAATCAAACATGACCGATGACGTGAGGCAAAAGCGATGAATGAACAATACCGTGCCTGCAAACTTTACAGCGGATGAGCCAATCAATGAAACACTGCTCGACCGGGTCACTCAATAGAAAGCAACCGGAAGCATCGCTTTTAAGCACGCAACGGCGTAATCACGGCGCTGACTCGGTTTCGGTTTCCGATGACTGAAGATGTCGCGCCGTGCTTCGGTTTGGAAATCGCGCGGATTCTGTTGGACTCAAGCTTTCGCGATTTTCAGATGGCGCGTTACGAGAGCGAGCAGCGCATGATACAGCAAGTCGACGACAGCCTAACCGGCGATAGCTGGCGATGAGGGAGGTGAAAACCGTGCACGCGAATTCGCATCAGAAGGCGTGAAATCTTCGCGCTTCATTACTGTCGCG
>Ga0070670_100000482_pt1 | contig 32026 bp, 30 predicted proteins | sample KBSS63metaG_FD_64665 | JGI IMG/M metagenome (GOLD analysis project Ga0070670, IMG submission 64665) | Switchgrass rhizosphere microbial communities from Kellogg Biological Station, Michigan, USA - KBS S6-3 metaG | ecosystem: Host-associated > Plants > Roots > Rhizosphere > Soil ... | reverse complement strand
CGGCATCGAGCAGTCGATCGATCAGGTGAGATCCAAGGAAGCCGGCGCCTCCGGTCACCATCACCCTTTTGCGCATGCTGTACCTGCGGGCCATCGATCCCCCTCTTCAAAACAGAGCGTCCGCGACGCTTTCTCAGCCGTAGCCGTTATCCGCCGTGGCCGCCAAGCGACTGTTCTTCCCCGAATGATAGCGCTTGTTTTGCGTACTGCGTTCTGCGTCTGACGAGAATCTCGTTTTGGAACAAGGCAGCGTTAACGGCTTGTTGATGTGCGTTAATCATTCGTTTACATGCGAGTCGAGTACCCGTTCTCACAGGGGGGATGGGACACAACCCAGGGTGTCGCAAATGCACAAGTTGGTTCTCAAAACGCTGGCCGGCGTTGCTTTCGCGGCCGCCACGCTCGGTGTTTCGACACCTGCGGCCGCTTCAATCGCCTGCTCAAACAACGACATCACCTTCAATGGGACGTCGCATGCGTCTGCTTGCGCCGGCTTCTATCCGGGCAACGTCGTCAATGGAGCTCCGGCGAACAATGCCACGCTGACTTCAGCGCTGGCCTCGCTCGGGTTCACCTACGGCGGCGATAACGACGGCATTGAGCAGTTCAGCGGCAGCTCGACTGTCAATTTCGCGACGCTGCTGTTCGGTCAGACGATCATCGCCGTCCACTACGGTAACGGCGTAGGCAGCCCCGGCCGACCCAATAATTCGACGCAGGGCGACGGCGACGACACCGCCTTCTACCTGTTCAACGCTGGCACTATCGGTCTCGATACATTCACGCTGGCGTTCAACGCCGCTTCGACCGTGACGCTCTTCCAGACGGGTTCGCCGCCGCCGCCCCCGGGCGTGCCGGAGCCGGCTACCTGGGCGATGATGCTGATGGGCTTCGGTGCTGCTGGTACCGCGCTTCGTCGCAGCCGCCGCAAGAATTCGAAACTTCTTCAGATCGCGTAGCACCTAAGCGCATTCGGGAGCACGCATTGCTGCCGGCCTTCGGGCCGGCAGCTTTTTTTGTGCTCTCGCCGGATCAGCTGACCAGCTTCACCTCGGTGCCGCGGAAGTTCATGATGTTCGCACTGGAGCAGCTGTCAGCAATCATCACTTTGCCCTGGAAGATCAGTCGTTTGCCCAGAAATCGCGCGCACTGAACGTCCGGAGCGTTCTCGCCGTCGATGCGGATTGTCTCGGCGGGCAAATAGACGAGCCCTTTCAATTCCGAGAAACTGTTGCCCCCGATGATGTTCTCGGCCCCGTCATGGTCGTTTCCGGCGTGGCGGTCCTGATAGATAAGGATTCCCGCATTTGGCCCCTGCGAGGGAGCCGTAAGCTTCACCTTGGAATGATGATCGATCTTCACCTTTCCGATCGAACCCGGGTCGGAGAGAGGCTCGTCACTTGTGAGGAAGATCGTGCATGATCTGCACGAAATCTCGCCCGTTGGGCCAACGAGAAGGCTTCCGCGGCTGAGGATATATTCGCCGTCTTTGAGGAAGACGGGCCCGTTGACGACCATGTTGCCGTAACATCCTGGCTCCAGGGCCAGCCGTCCATTGTTCAGCTTCGCCGCATCGGGATTGACCGTGACGTTCGGGCAGCCGGTATTTGGAATCAGCGGCGGCTCGGTTTTCGCGAGGGGGTCTTTTTGCCGAAGGGCGTACCGACGCACGCCAGGGGACTTGATTCCCTCGCCGACCATGCCGCCATAGGATGCAACTCGCGTCGCAGTGAGCGTGCCATCGGCTTTGATGCCTTGCTGAGACGGAGAATTGGCGGCGATTCCGCACTCCATTTGGACATCTGCGCCGGGCTTGATCGTAATTCCGGTCTCAGCTCCAGTGCCGACCGCAAACGCGCAGAACTTGCCGGTCTCCACCACCGTAGCCGTGGCTGTGGCGCTGATGGCGGGAGCCTGACGCAGAAACATGGAGGAAAAGAAAAGTTTGGCGGCGCTGGTCACCCGAACACGCACGGCGAAGGGGTCGTCTTCATGTCCTGTAGGCGACCGCTCGGCTGAAACAGCGCGCTTCTCGTCGAGGCCCGGCCTGGAAGCAAGGCTACGGTCCACGGCAACATTCACATCGCCATTCTGGAGGATCCCGTAGACCCCGGCCATGGCCGCCGCGTCGACTGCCGCTTGCAGGTCGCGCTTGGTGTAGACCCACTTGATCGTGTCGACAGCAAGACCGGCGCAGCCAATGAGCAGTGGCATCGCAAGAGCGGTAAACATCAGCGCATTGCCACGCTCGTCGCGGAGGAGCGGTCGAATCCAGTGAATCGCCGAACGAAGCGCCATTTCCACTGACTAGGGCCGAACTGGTTAATGCCAGCCTTCAGAGTAAGGGGCGGACCGCGGATCCTTCATAGGCGACAATGATCTCGCTCGCCGGGTCCAATTCCAGCGACACCGGTTCGGTGGCAATCCAAACCGATCCCGGATCGAGCTTCGTTACACCGGACGAGATCGCTCCGCGGATCGGGATCAGCCACATCGGCTCTAGCGCACTTGCACCAATACGACCGCCCAAGACCCACCGTTCCAAAGTGAACTTCGGTCCTTGCGTGACGATCGATCGACCCTGCTCCAGAGGTTGTTCGCGTGATCTTGCGACGCGCGCTTTCAGATCTGCCACGGCGATGCCATCCTCGAGATGGAGCTCGCGGGGCCGGCCGAAGTCGTAGAGACGGTAGGTTATGTCGCAGTTCTGCTGCACTTCGAGCAAGGTCAGTCCCGGGCCGATCGAATGAAGCGTCCCTGCGGGCGAATAGTAAGCGTCGCCTGGTCTCGCGGCTCGCCAGTCGAGGAGATCAACGATCGATCCGTCATGCGCGGCATCCTTCAGATCGGCGGCAGTGGCAGGACGCTTAAGTCCAATTCCAATGCATGCATCCGGTGCCGCATCAAGCACGATCCACGCTTCGTCCTTGCCGCGCAGGTGCCCGGCGCCGCGGGCGGCTTCATCTTCAGGGTGGACCTGGACCGAAAGCCGTTCCGACGTGAACAGATATTTGACGAGAAGGGGATCGGCTTCGCCATCCTTGCGCTGGAACCAGATTTCGCCGAGCGGCTCGCCGACGGTTCCGCCAAACTGTTCAGGAAGGTCTGTTCTTCCCCACGGCTTGGCAACCCGGTTTTCGCTCAGACGGATCAACATCGGCCGAAGATTGTCGCCCCGATCAACTCAAGTCAAAGGCTCCAGTGAGAAGGGCTTCAGGTTAGCCCGGCCTCGGTACAGGCACCAAACGGTCTGGGTTCTTCCAGCCGTATTTCGGCCTATCCGCTCCCTTGAGCTGCTCTCCGTTTCCGAGATCACCTCCGGAACAATTGAGCTTCTTCCCTATGCAGTTGTCGATCCACATCGCTTTGACGTTATTGTCCCAGGCCTCGAAGTAATCCGCATGCAGTGTCGAGCCCTTCGGCATGTTGGGGTACATGTGGTCCGACGAAAGCTCCCACAGATTGACGTCGTCGCCCTCTCCGACCCGATAGAAGATGCCAAGAGTGAACTGCGGAAGGTAATAGGGATGAGTCTTCGGGCAGAATGACCGTCCGGTATTCCGGTTGCCCTGCATCCCGGACATGTGACTGCGATGATTGGCGGAATCGAGGTTCTGGCCGTCCCAGCACTTGGGAGTATGAATCGTGACGACGAGATGGCTGCCGATCCGACAAGTCGGAGCGGCTTCAGTGAGGGTCCGAGCGCTGACGGTCTTTGCGCCGCCCTCGACGCATTTGAAGTCACCCGAGCGAGTGCGCGGATCGCCGCTCAGCATATCGAAACCGAAGATGAACTTCAGGCCGTTCGGTATTCCGACGCAGATGCCAGGCTTGAGTGGATTGGCCGGATCGCATGGAGCGCCGGGCTCCACCGGCTCCCGCTTGTAATAGACCTGGACGTAATCGGGCTGAACGACATGTCCTTTGCCGTCGAGCATAGCCGGGATCCAGTAGGCCGACCGGTTTGCGGCTGTCCCGTTGCCGACGTTGTTGCACGTGCTGTCTCCTGACGCGCGCAGGCTTTCGAAGGTCGAATTGGCGTTGGCTGACGTGTTCCCGTAAAATTGGTGAAGGTGCGAGCGTCCCGGCTGACCGGGATAGACGATTGGATCGTCGTATCTGAGCTGTCCGGCGCCGCAGATGAAACGGAACGCGCCGATCACGTCATGCGCATTGTAGGCGGCGATCGCCCCGTTGCCCCAGGAGGGTGTTAGCGTGGTTTTCACGTCGAAGTTCGACGCGATCGACCTAGCTTCATTGTAGGCGCCGCGGACAGGAACATTGCTTCGACCGCCGGCTGCGATGACGATGACCGCACCGAGCCCCAGCCCAGCCAGCCGCAAAGCCGAAAAATCCTTGCTCATTTCATGACTTATATCGGCTGTAGCCAGCCGAAGCGAGGATCGAAACGGCTGGCCTTTTTGGGCCAGCCGTCTCCAATCCGGATTTTGTCGGAGGTTACATCCCGCCTGACATTCCCCCAGTAGGAATGGGCACACGAGGACTTGGGTTCAACCACCCATAGGAAGGCTGGGAAGCACCTTTCAGCGCCTTGCCGTTGCCGAGGTTGCCCGCGGAACAGTTCAGCTTCTTGCCGATGCAATTCGCCATCCACATCGATTTAACGCCGCTGTCCCAGGCCTCGAAATAATCGAAGTGAAGCGTCCCGCCGCGCGGAAGGTTCGGGTACATCGAGTCAGACGAGAGCGACCACTTGCTCACGTCGTCACCCGAGCGGACCGTATAGAAGGCCGAGATCGTGAACTGCGGCAACAGGTACGGGTGGGTTGAAGGGCATACGCTTCCCGCTGCCATTCCCGAGAGATGCGCCATGTGGTCGGAGCTATCGAGCTGACCGTTCCAGCACTTTAGCGACGCCACTGTGATCTCAAGCTTGCTCCCGGCCGGGCAGGTCGCATTCGTCAGCAGCGACATGGCCTCCTTGTTCGAATAGTAGAGGCTGCTGCCGCACTTGAACCAGCCTGGCTGGACGCTCTGCGTTGCTGCCCGCATGTTGAACCCGGAAATGAACCTCAATCCATTCGGGATGCCGGCGCAGATCTTGACGCCGTTTTTGTAGCAGGCTGCAGCGTCGTCCGGGATGCGCTTGTAATAGACCTGCACATAGTCCGGCTTAACCACATAGCCCTTTCCGTCGAACAGAGCGGGCATCCAGTAGGCGGACCGATTCCCAGCCGTGCCATTGCCCATGTTGTTGCAGGTGCTGTCGCCCGACGCCCGAAGTGTTGAGAAGGTCGAATTCGCGTCAGCCCCGGTGTTCCCGTAATATTGGTGCAGGTGCGACCTGCCCGGTTGGCCCGGAAGGACGATGGGATCGTCATACATGAGCGGTCCGGCTCCGCAGATGAAGCGGAATGCGCCAACGATGTCAGCACTGTTCACCGCAGGAATCCCGGCGCTTGCGAGCGTGGTGTTCACGTCGAAGTTGCTCGGGATCATCGTCGCCTCGGGATAGAGGCCATTGGTCGTATCCGTCGGCGTCGGAGTGGGCGTCGGAGTGGGCGTCGGCGTCGGTGTTGGAGTGGGCGTCGGCGTCGGCGTCGGTGTAGGCGTCGGCGTCGGAGTTGGGCACTTCGACTTTATCGAGATAATCGATCCGTCCGGGCAGACCTGCGTCTTGCCACCCTTATTGTTCGCAATGCGCAAAAGATCGAACCGGCCGCCGGTGAGTTCGGGCGCGACCGTAGTTGCCAGTAACATTGCGCCGAGGCCGACGGCCACGGCCTTGTAGGCCGAGAAATCACTCATCGTCTTGCCTCCCCAGACAGACAACTGTTTGGGCTAAGGTCACGCCGAACTGTTAAATATGTTCTAAGATGAAACCGACTTTGACCTAAGAGTCGGTCAGAACGCGATTTTTCTGACGGAGGGACTTCTGGGACGACAGGGTGAGTGGGCCAATGGCGCTTGAGTCGGTCAAGCGACGCGTTCCCGGTCCAGCACGGAAACTTGTCGCACCTCTCCGCAATGCGCTGCGGAAGTGGCGCGCAGAACGGTCCGTCAAAAGTCCCGTTCGCCCTGGCGGCCTGGCGCATGGCCTTCCGGGCGAACTTATCGTGTCCCTTACATCCTTTCCGCCGAGATTTCCCACGCTGGCGAAGACGATCCGAAGCCTTTTGTCACAGAATGTTAGAGCGGATCGCACCATTCTCTGGCTGGCGGAAGGAGATGAAAAATTCCTTCCGGCTGACGTCCTCGATCTCCAACCGCATGGGCTTGAGGTTCGCACTTGCCCCGATTTGCGATCATACAAGAAACTCATTCCGGCACTTCGGGCATTTCCCAATGCATTCATCGTCACCGCCGATGATGATCTCTTCTACCCTCGCGACTGGCTGGAAAGGCTTGTCGGCGGATTCGTCCCAAACGAGAAAGTGATTGTCTGCGTTCGCGCGCACAAGCCCGCACGTGACGCGGGTGAGTTTCGTCCATATTCCTCATGGCACTGGGAACTCATCACGTCCGGCGAGGTCCGTGACGATCTATTCCCGACAGGGGGCGCAGGGGCATTGTACCCACCGGGCGCCTTGGCGCCGGAGACATGCGATGCCGAGGCCTTCACGGAGCTATGCCCCACTGCAGATGACGTCTGGCTTTATTGCATGGCGAAGCGAGCGGGGAGCCGTCATCGCCAGGTTGGTGGTCGCTTCCCGCTGGTGAACTGGGACGGCACACGGGAGGGCGGTCTCGAGCATGTGAATGTGCTCGAAGGCAATGACCTACAGCTGGCGCGAGTCTGGCAGAGATATTGTGCCGATCTGGATCAGCAGCAGAGCAGACGCGGTTAGAAGCCTGCAAGTCCCGGAAATCCTGCTAGGAAACCCAGGCGTTTGCCCAGAAGAGGGAGTGTTCGTGCCGAAACTGCGCCACAGGGCTGCCCACTTCGCGCTGCGCAAGCTCGGCATGTTCGATCGGTCGTATCGAGAGAAGATAGACGGCCGGACGTTCGTCATTCCGATCATCAACGGCCGCAAGACATACGCCTCCGAGCCCTGGATGTCCGACGTCCTCCGCCATTTATTTGCACGCAAATCGGGCGCCTTTATCGATGTGGGCGTCAATCTCGGCCAGACCCTGATCAAGGTCGCCGCAATCGATCCGGCTCGGGAATATGTCGGGTTTGAGCCGAACCCAGCCTGTGTCGACTATGCCTGGAAGCTGATCGAGAAGAACCAGCTTCCCTACACCGTTATTCCCGCTGGAGTGTCGGCCGACACGACCTTGCTCAATCTCGAGATGTTTCGGGCTGACGACACTGACCCTTCGGCCAGCATCATCCCTAACTTTCGTGCCAATGTCGTTTCGCGGCGCCCGGTGCTCGTGATGAATCCTGCGGACCTGCCCGAAGGTGTGCTTCCAGATGAGATCGCAGTTGTGAAGATCGACGTCGAAGGTGGCGAGCTGTTCGTGATCGAGGGACTGCTCGAGCTGCTTCAGAAGAGACGGCCGTTTCTCGTCGTCGAAATCCTTCCGGCAGCGGATTCAGAGCGGATGGAAAGGCAGGAGAATATCGAGAGGCATCTGCGTGAACTGGACTATCGGCTGTATCGCATCCGCCGCAGCGCTGGCGAAAGCTTTCAGTCGTTCGAATCCATCCAAACGATCGGTACCCACAAGGATCTGGAGAGCTGCGACTATGTTTTCGCGCCCCGTGAAGCCCCCGTCCTTGACTAAGGGCCGCTAGGTGCAACACAAAAAGCACACGGTGGGGGGTAGATTGTTCGACGCGTTTGAATCGATCCGCATCCTGAATCTACCGCACCGAATCGATCGGCGGCGCGAGATGCTGGCGGAACTCGCAAAGGTCGGTCTGGCCGACGACGAACGCGTGTCATTCTTTGCCGGAACCACGAGGACTGACCCCGGCCCGTTCTCGTCCGCTGGCGAGCATGGGTGCTACCTAAGCCATCTTGCGCTGCTGAAGGATGCGAGCGCCTCCGACGAGCGCGTGCTGGTCCTCGAGGACGATTGCGACTTCCTGCCGGAAGCCGTGGATTATGAGCTGCCGGACGAGTGGGACATCTTCTACGGCGGTTACACCGCCGAGGATCCCGAAAATCTCGAAACATCGAATATGATCGGGGCCCATTGCATGGGCTATAGCCCGAGAGCCGCGAGGGATTTTGCGGCCTACCTCGAAGGGTTGCTTGAACCCGGCTTTCGGCCCGATCCAATTGCGGTGGCCCAGGGCAACTACCAGCCGGGCGTCAATCCGCCTTTCGACGGTGCCATTGTATGGTTCCGGCGTGCGCATCCCGAAATGAAGACAATATTCGCGCAGATTGCAGTGCAGCGTTCTTCGCGCTCGGATATCGCTGCGGGAAACCTGCTTGATCGTACAGTGCCCGCCGCGGCTTCAGTTGCTCGAAAGGCCAAGAACTGGCTCCGAAAGAGGGCCCAATGAGCTCGCCGCCGACGATCAACTCGCTTTGGGTGGGGGACCGGCTCAACTTCATCGAGAGGTTGTGCGTCCGATCGGCACTCGCCACGGGGCACGGCTTTCGCTTGTTCTCCTATGAGCCCGACAAGCTGAAGGGCGTGCCCGAGGGAGTTGAGCTACGGGATGCGGCGGACATCATGCCGCGCGAGAAGCTCATCACTTACGCCGATACCGGCGCAGTCGCGCTTGGGGCGAACTTCTGGCGCTATCATCTGCTCTCGAAAGGTTTCAGTCCGTGGTGCGACATGGACCTGCTGTTCGTTGGAGCCTTTCCGAACGATCCTTACGTGTTTGGCTGGGAGCATGCCGGCTGGATCAACAATGCGGTCATGGCCGCGCCGGCCGACTCCCCGTTCGTCAACGATCTGTTGAATCTGCCGAAACCCAACGTTCGCCCTCCGTGGTTTGGTCCCAGACGATCGCTGCTCTTTTATCTGAGAAGATTGAGGAGCGGCTATCTCGGATTTGAGGACATGCCCTGGGGCACATACAGTTCGGGCCTGGTCACGCATCTGGTGAAGAAGCACCGGCTAACCCAGACAGCTTTGTCTCCGACCGCATTCTACCCCGTCGAATGGGCGGACGCTTGCATGCTCTACGGGCCTGCGGATCGTGTCGAGAAGAAGATCACGCCTGAGACGATTGCAGTGCATCTCTGGCACTCACGGCTGGGGGATTTGCGCCTCAAGCCGCCGCCTGCGGACTCCTATGTAGGTCGAATGGCAAAGAAGTTCGGGGTCGAGTTCGAGGGATAATCCATCGCTGCGATGGTGGCTGAGCTATTGCGGCGAGCCTCCAGACGCGGAATCGCGGAAGATCGGCTCGTACAAGGGCGCTAGCGCCTTGGCGGTCCGCACGGTCAGGTGATTGTCATCGAAGAATCGCGGTCCGCCTCGATCGGCGATTGGGCAGGAGCCCCCGGCACAAAGAACGTCCGCCGGCTGAACGAACGTGATCGGATAGGTCGCCGCCAGCTTTCGGAAGTAAGCGACGATGTCGGCGTGCCGGCCATCATATTCAGCGCGGCTTAGCGGAGCGGGCGACGGAGCGAAGCCAAAACGCTGCACGTAAAGCAGCTTCGGGACATCGTGGTGGGGCTCTGGCAGCGGTCCGACGATCACGACATGCTTGCCGGCATTCGTCAGCTGCTCGACGAGTTGCGCAAAACCCTGCTCGAAGATCGGCCTGTTGGATCCCTTTGCAGTCGCGCGACCGTCCTTTTGCAGCCTTATGTCGGGTGCTTCCTGACCGTCGATCAGCGGTTCGTCCATCCGCCAGTTTGTCCAGCGGGAGGAAATCACGACAGTCCGAATGCGAGGGTCGAGCGCCAGCTCCAGCATCTGGCGGTTGTACTCGCCGCAGTAGCGGTAAGAGGGTGTTCTGGTCATCGTGATCAGGAAGTCGGGGCTGATCTCGAAACCCAATCCTGGCGGGCAATCGGCGGTTGCGTCGAAGAGGAAAGATGCTCCCTGCTTTTCCGCGGCTGCCTCCATTGATGTCGCGGTGACCATCGCATGTGAATCGCCCCACAGCAGCACGTGAGGCGTCTCGGTCGAATTCCCCAACAGACAGGCCTTCGACGGCGGAATGATGGTCGCGTCGAGGCTCATGCACTCCTCGTGATGAGCCTCCTTGTCGTTTTGCACAGCGGCGATTGCGAGGCTCCGTTCCGGAATGCGGCCCGGTAGGCCGTTCGAGGCGGCGATGACCGCACCGGTCCCTCCAAGCGCGGCCATGGCTACCAGCGGTAGCAGGACCGCGCGCTTTCTGCGTGATCGCCTGACTGGATCTTCGAGGAAACGCAGCGTGAGCAAAGCTGCCAGAAGGCTTGCTCCGCAAACTATGAGCGCGGATGAAAGCCGGAGCTTTCCAGCGGTCAGATAGACAGCGAATGCGAGAGCGGGAAAGTGCCAAAGGTAGAAGGAATAGGATGCACGTCCGACGAGCACGAGCGGGGCGGTGCCAAGAAGAGCATAGCCCTCATTGCTTCTGTTGTGGCCGCTGAAGACCACCAGGGCGGTCCCGAGCACGGGCGGGATCGCTGCAGCGCCCGGGAAAGGCGTCTTGCTTGAGTAAAGGACGACGCAGGTCCCAATGATGAGGACACCCAAGAGGGCCAGCAGGCATCGCAGTTGCGGACGAAGTTCGACACGTGGAGAGGCGGCGATGAGCCCACCGACCATGAGCTCCCACGCCCGCGTGGGCAAAAGATAGAAATTGGCTCCGGTGTGTCCGAAGGTCGCATAGATGGAGAGCGCAAGCGACCCTGCCGCGATGATCAACAGGGTCCTGCGAACGTCCAATGCGCGCTTGGCCAGCAGCCAGAGCAGCAGCGGATAGAAGATATAGAATTGCTCTTCGACGGCGAGCGACCAGGTGTGCAGCAGCGGCTGAGCATCAGCCGGCTCTGCGAAATAGCCGATCGATTTCCAGAAGAAGAAGTTGGAAGAGAAGACGGATACGCTCGCTAGAGACTTGCCATAATTCGTCAGCGTTTCGGGCAGGTAGACGATCAGAGCGATGACGGTCGAAACGAAAAGCACGAGCGATAGCGCCGGGAGGATCCGCTTGATCCGGCGCTCGTAGAAGTGCCGAATCGAATAATTTCCTTCGTTGATCGAGCGGAGCAGGATTCCTGTGATGAGGAAGCCCGAGATCACAAAGAAAACGTCGACTCCGATGAACCCGCCCGAAAATCCGGGAATGCCCGCGTGGAAAAGTACGACAGGAAGGACGGCGATGGCTCGCAGGCCATCAATATCTTTTCGGAAGTCGGCGGACGCGTGGCTGGGCGAACGCGGTCTCGGAGCTACCTTGAGCATCCACTGCCTCGCTCCGGATGCGATCTGCTCCACGCCGCGGTCAGCCGCTTAGCGGAACTGTTCGAACTGGATGAAAGTCGTGCGCAGTGATGAAGAACGCTTGACGAACAGCAGGTCCATCTGGACGAGGTCCACACCATTCGGTCTGCTGAAACCCGATACGTCAACGGGCACGAAGTCACGTTCGTCCATGTAGCGAATGACGTCCAACAGCGATGGAGCGCCTTCGTTGTACGTCACGACCGGCACTTCAAGCTGAACGACCTCGCAACGCTTAAGCGTCCCGGTTCCTCCGGCAAGTACCTCGAGCTCTGCGCCCTGGACGTCGATCTTGAGGAAAAGCGATCCGCGAAGGGCTTCTGCGACGTCATCCAGTGTGCGCGTAACGTAGGTTGTCGAGGTTCGCGGAGCGTTGCTTCGTTCCGGGAAGTAGGATGACCCAGTCTCCATCTCGAAGAAGGTCACTTCTTTACCCGCCTCCGCCCCCAGGACTGCCGAGGTAAAGGATACATTCCCCAGTTCGGAACATAGCGCCTCGAGGCGGGCCGCTTTGCGTTGTTGCGCCTCGACCATCAGCACCGGCACGCCGGTAAAAATGCGTCGGACCATCTGGGTCCAGGCGCCATGATAGGCCCCCACGTCGATGATGCCGTCCGGATGCCAATCTTTGGACAAGAGCCGCCGATAGGCCGCCTCTTCGTCCGAGAATGCGGGGCGACTTGTCCCCAGCAACGGTGATACGGCGCGCTTCAGCCGCGCGGGTATGGTCGACATGGGATTGGCGTAGCGCCGATCTGGCGGAGGCCGCAACTCGCCTAGACTACGTGTATCGAAACGATGCGCGGGGCGATCGCGGGTTGTCGTGACGACTTCGAGGTTTAAACTGGCACTCACTCGGAGGGTTCGGCTCAAGTGAAGTGGTTGTTTCTCCTCGGCTTGCTCGGCTTCACGCCCTGGCTTGCCACTTACCTGAAGGCGAACCCGAAGTACCTGGTCCACACCGGCTTCGCGATCGGCATCCTGCCGTTCCTTCTGAGCCGCTTCAACCTGATGGCCTCTCCGATTGCCTGGCCCTTCTGGTTTGGCGCCGTGAAGGGCTTTGATGTCTCCCTTCTGGACAGCATTGCGATCGCAGTCATCCTTGCGACGAAGCCTGTACGGACCCCGATCGCCCTGAAGATAAGCCTTGGCATCTATTTGACGGGTGCGATCGTGGCGACCATCGCCGGAACCCCCGGGCTCCGCATGGCCTCGATCTTCTACGATTGGCAGGTCGTTCGCGCGGCACTGGTCTACATGGCGGTAAGCCGAGCCTGCGTAGCCAATCCGAAAGTGCCGATCGGTATCCTGATGGGGATGGGCGCTGGCCTCGGTTGGCAGGCAGTCGTCGCAATGCAGGAGCACTTTCAGGGCAAACTGCAGGCCGGCGCCTCGTTCGGACACCAGAACCTGCTCGGCATGGCTTCGCACTTCGCAGTCTTCCCCGCGATCGCACTCCTTCTCGCGGGCTATTACAACAAGCAGTGCATGGCGATCATCGCCTCGGCGCTGTTAGTCGATTTCGCCGGCGGCTCTCGAGCGACGATCGGTCTGTTCGCTATCGGCCTCCTCGTCACTCTGGCCCTTTCCATTTGGCGTCGCAGTACCGGCCGAAAAAGTGCGGTTGCTGGCGGCCTGGTTGTCCTGCTCGTCGTCGCCATGCCGATCCTTCTCACAGCGATCGACCGACGGCCCGATCAGATTCGGTCCGATTCCAATTTGGAGCGTCAGCTGATGATCAAGGCGTCGAAGATGATCATTGCTGATAACCCGCTCGGCATCGGACCGAACCGCTACATCGTCGTTGCGAACGCTGGCGGCTATTCGGATCGTGCCGGAATGGCCTGGAACAAGGCCAATCGCTCCTCGCCCGTGCACAACACCTATTATCTCGTCACCGCGGAGCTCGGCTGGATCGGACTGATCGGATTGCTCGGTTTGTACGGTTCGCTGCTCAGTTTCGGTTTGTCGGCGATCAAGTCGGCGCCGCCTGGCTTGCACGGCGAGATGCTTCCCGGCGTCATGGGGACGCTAATCGTGATCATGGCCCATTCCTATTACGAATGGATCACGATGTACTTCCATATCCATTATCTGTTCGCGATGAGCGTCGGATTGCTCGTGGGGCTCAAGCAGGCGGCGGTTTTGTCGCACAGGAGGAAGGCTCGCGCAGTTCCCGCTCAGCGCGCGGAGCTCGTCCCTTCGACGGCATGACGACGCGGGCTTTGATCTATGTTTGAGACGCCCGAACTCACGCCGAAGGCCTCCGGCGGCCCGCGCGCTTCGCAATCGGTCGAGTCCATCCAGTTCCTGCGGTTTTTGGCCGCAATGGCCGTCGTCTTTTTCCATGGGCACCAAGCTGCGACGGCGGACACTTATCAGTGGCTCGGCTACTGGTTCGACATGGGGGCTGCGGGCGTCCACGTGTTTTTCGTCATCAGCGGCTTCGTCATCATGCATACGAGCTACGGCTCACGTGACGACGGAATGGCTACGAGCCGCTTTCTGCTGAAGCGCTTCGTCCGGATCTTCCCGATCTACTGGATCTGCTGCGTCGCCTACGTCGCCTATCATAGCGCCTTCGGCGAAGGGTACGATCTGCCTCTCGGCACGTGGATCGGTGCGATCTTCCTCATGCCGGGAGATTCGTCGCGGATCATCGGTCCGGGCTGGACGCTATCGTTCGAGCTCTTTTTTTATCTTTCCTTCGCGACGATCCTCAGGCTGCGCGCGCTAGCGGCTGTGGTGCTTCTGACAATGCTGTTCCTGCTGACCGTCGCGCTACAGTTCATCGTCCAATTTCCCGGTCCGCTGAGGATCGCACACAACCCCCTGATTCTGGAGTTCGTCGCCGGATGCTGGCTCGCGTTCCTCTACAACCGGATCCGCTTCGGAACCTTCTCGCTTGGCCTGGCTTCGGTCAGCACCGGAGTAATGCTCTTCGTCGCCGGCGGGTGGGTCGATTACCGGTCGATCCCCCTTTTCATTGTCTGGGGTATCCCGAGCATCTTCATCGTGGGCGGGGCCCTGATGATGGAGCAATCCGGTAAGATGCCGGCGTTCATCGACCGGCTCGGGCACCTGGGAGACTCGTCGTACGCGCTCTATCTGATCCACGTGCTCATTATCAGCATCGTGCTGGACGCAGGATTGAGGAGCATCGCCCCGCTCCCGGCCGCGCAAGCAATCGGGGTGACGTTCCTTCTTGCCATTATCTGCGGCATCCTGGCGGCGTTGATCTTCGAGTATCTGGAGAAACCCTTGCTTCGCTGGCTCAGGCGAAATGTCGTCGACCGGTTTTCGCGCCCGACGGCCAGGCCTACGCGGCTAGAGCCTGTCCAGAGTTGACTGCCGCCTTCCCTAAAATGCTCGTTTCGTCTGGATAGGGGAGGCAGGCGGCCGCCCCGCGATATATCCGTCTTTGCAGTCCGGATTTAGTGAGCGCTTGCCGGTATCGCCTTCGCCCGGAGTTATCGAAAAGAATGACCCCATCTGGCGCGAGCTTCTTTACCGCATGCGCCAGACAGGCAGGCCGGGCCCGCCCGTCAATCACGATCAGGTCGAACTCGCCGGGCTCATCATCAATCGCACTCGCATATCGTTGGAAGCTTTTCCCGACCCAGCCCTCTCTCTTCGAAACATATCCAGCAACGGCATCAGGATCAGGCTCGACCAGCCTCACTTCGGCATTGGGCAATGCCTCGATCCGCTTTGAAATCGCCGCGTGCCAGCTTCGGTCATGCTCGATGCTCTTCACGCTTCCGGCACGGCGAGCCAGCCAGATCGTGCTTGCTCCACTTCCATATTCGAACACTCGCGGCGATCGTCGGCATCGCAAGAATCTCTCCGCCTCGTCGATTGCGGCAAACGTCCACCACGGCAGGTCCAGCCTCGCCATGTCCTCAATATCGTAGATCGCGAAGAGGCTCCGCAGCCACCGTATCGCCTGGCTGTTGCCCGACCGGCGCTCGAGCGCCGCGAGAATTCCTGTCGCCAGGGCGAAAGTCCGAACGCCTCTGACGACGCAAACATATGCGCGCTTCAGCACTTGCCCTCCGACGGTTGAGATGTTTCACTCGTGACAAGGGAAGCTCGGACTGAGTGGTGGGGTTAACCGCAGAATACAAGTGTCAATTGAGATGCTCGCTGCGTTTCCATGCGCAGCATCCGACCATCGCTGGGAATTCCCAACCATGATTTCGGGAGAAACACTCAAGCAGATCATTCGCTTCGGCATGGCGACTGGATTGAGCGCGACGGTCAGTCTCGGCCTACCGATCCTCCTCCACGAAGGGCTCGACGTGGAGCAAAGGGTCGCCGTGGCGATCAGCCAATCTACCGTTCTTCTGATAAATTTCCTCACGCTGCGTCTGTTCGTCTTCCGGGGAAAAGGCAGCGTTCGCGGCGATTTGATGCGCTATTTCGGAAGCGCAGCCGTTTTCCGCGGCCTCGAATATCTCAGCTTCCTGGCTCTCTTCGAGCTCGCCGGGCTATTTTATCTTACGGCGCTGATCATCACTTTGGTCGTGTCCACGCTGATCAAGTTCCTTTGGTACCGTTACATCTTCAGGCGCACCGACACGGTAATCGCCTGAACTCTGCGCGGCTTCCATCCGCCGTATCTTTTCCAGCGCCATCTCGATCAGCGCACGATTGTGATTCAGCAAATCGGCAACGAGCCCGAGGAAGAAGGTCAGAACGCCGATCGTGAGCAGCGCCGATCCGATGACGAGCGACTGGATCTTGCCCGTGCCGTCCACGAACAGATAGAAATAGAGAAAGCGAAGCATCGGGACCAGGCCGATGAGCGCCACGAAAAAGCCGAGCGCGGTAAACACGCGCAGCGGCTGATACATTGAGTACATGCGGATCAGTGTCGTCGCCGATCGTTCCATGAAGCGGAAGACGTTCTTGAACAGTCGCGAGTCGCGCGTCTTCGGGTTGGTACGGATCGGAACGCTGGTGAAGGCCATACCCTTCTTGCCGACCTGGATCAGCATCTCGATCGTGTAGCTGAACGGCGAAACGATATTCAGACGCATCGCAGCGTCCCTGGAGATCGCGCGGAACCCGCTGACAGCATCTGGTACGTCGACATCGGAGAACGACCGTACAACCCAGCTTCCGAAGCGCTGGAGGAGCTTCTTGCGAAAGGAGAAGTCCCCGATCGTTGAGGTCTGGCGATCGCCCACCACGACATCGACTTTGCCGTCGATGATCGGCCGCACGAGCTTCTCGATATCGCCTCCGTAATATTGGTTGTCAGCGTCGGTGTTCACGACGATGTCGGCACCAAGAGCGATGCAGCGGTCGAGGCCGATCCGAAACGAGCGCGCTAAGCCCAGGTTGCGCTTGTTGCGTACGACATGATGGACCCCGACCTCGCGTGCGACTTCCGATGTGCGGTCGTGCGATCCGTCGTCGATGACGAGAATCTCAATTTGATCGATGCCGTCGATATGGGTCGGAATGTCCTTGACGGCCGCCCCAAGTGTAGCTTCCTCATTGAAGCATGGAATCTGCACGATGAGCTTCATGGCGGCTTTCCAATGCTGATCTTGAGTGGCGGGGCACCAATCTCCAAAGCAAGTCCAGGGCAAAGAAGGTCAGTATTGCGTAGTTGAGGTATGTATATCTTGGAACGGGTTGGAATGGCATGATGAGCACGCCCGGAACGAGCACGAGTATCGCGAGGTAAGTCCAGGCTCGTTTCCGCGAGACGACCGCCACGATCGCGCCAACGAGACCCAACAGGCCCACGGCGCTGGCCCATGCGGAACGGAATTCCGGGAAATTGTTGGAGCCGGAAACGCGAAATTGCCAGGGACGCGGCATGTAGAATTCGGCCCAGTGGCGGACACTCAACCGCGCGAAGTCCGCAAGGTTTGCTTTGATCCAGCCCGATGCGTGCTTCCCAAGCAACCTTGAGTAAGTAACCTCGCCACCCGTGCGAACCATCGTGTCGTACGCCACACGGCTCTCGGCAGGATGAATTTCCCGCAAGCGACTTTCGAAAGTGGAAAGCGGGTCGGTGCCCCGGACGGCAGCGTCGTGATTGGCAAGGGCGAGTTCGAGCCCAGCGTTGCTCCTAAGAAGGATGGGGTAACCCAATTCCCGCTGATTGCGTAGCGACCAAGGCGTGATGAGTGTCGCGAGGATAAGCAGTCCGGCCAGGCCGCCCACTAGCCACTGCTGTGGATTGTATCGCCTCCACGCCAAAATGAGGCAGCACATGATGGCGCCGACGCCCATCGGCGGGCTCACGAAAAAGAGCGCGGCCGCGGCGGCGGAGATCAGAATGATCCGACGAACAGCAATGACCGGCAACTGGTCGGTCTGCACAACAAGATATGCAAAGACCGAGGCTAGAAAGACGGCTAGTCCCCCCTCCCAAACGCGAAAGTCCACGGCTTCCTGGCCAAGATAGACTGGGACCGTCGCAAGCAGCGTCAACGCGGCGAGAAGCGCGGACCTAGGGGTCCCGAGCCTGCCGAAGGTTCGCATGAAGATCAGGAATGATCCCAAGACCAGTGCGACGGACCAGAATGTCAGCGCGCTCTCCGCCAACGGAGTTCGCACCCCCAGGAGCGCGTAAGTTATTCCGGCAAAGAGCGGGGTCGTCGGAAGGAGGTGAGCTGTTGGTCCTTGCGCGACTGCGAACGGGTCCCCGAACACCCCGCGAGTAGCGACTGCTACGGCGACATTCGCTGCTTCTCCTGTTGCGCCGGAACCTTGCCTCATTAGCGCCCAAGCGAACCGTTCAGCGGCCGCGATCGACAAAAGGGCGACCGGAGCCCAGCGCGACCCGAGCAAGCTACCGGCGCGCGACTTGCTAACCGCCGCCCAACGGTCATTTATAGACGTGCGAAGTCTCCAGCACGGAAGGGTTGCGCCTGATCAGCAACGAGCTTCCGACGGCCGCGGCTGCGATCGGGACGATCCAAAGAATGCGGGTCGAGTATCGATCGTGAGGCGTGGACAGAGCTCCACAGATGGCGACGTTGAAAACGAAGCCAGCGATGATGACGGCCGCGAATGTCCTGGGGCGAGTATCGGCCCGGCCACCGCCAAGCCAGGCGGCTGCGACTAATCCAATCGACATGATGGCGGATAGCGCGGACAGGATTTCGATGAGCCGCACGGGCATTTGGCGGTGGGCTGCCAGCGACTGGGACAGTACGCGGACCAGACGCGAAGGCAGCTTTTCTTCGAAGGAGATGACTTCCGCGCGGGTATAGTTGAACTCGCTGAGGGTAAATTTGGTCGCTTGGTCAGCGACAGCACGACTGCTGCTAGCGAGAACATCAAGCGGGCGGTCGCGTGTAACTGCCCAGGTGAACGGGACATCCTCTGCTGCAAGTCGGCGCTTGTCTGCCGGAGCAGCGGTTGAGAAAACACCTTCGTGCGGCTTAGCTGACCACAGGATCGTGTCGCTGGGCTCCGGCACCCGGTCCAGGTAGCGGCACAGAAGGAATCCTGCCTCAGGACAATTTGTCCGTAAGAATGACGTGCCCGGCCCATCAGCGACCAACCTTGCGCTCACGAACGGCGGCCGGATCGGTTTCGCGCCCGTGGTCGCGGCGACCGCGGTTGAGAAGAGGAATTCGGCGGCCATGCCGACACCTGCCATCGCCAAAATGATTACGGCAGTCGTCAAGCGTGGGCGCGCGTCCTTCCATTTACCCAATAGCGCGATCGCCAGCGCTAGACCTAGCAAAAGCAAGATCGTCGCACTGTGAAACAGGGCGCCGGCGACGAGAATTGCGATCCAATAATACCTTTCGGCTCGTCGCATGCTCTCGCGAAATCCGGCCAGATGCGCCGCGGCAAGGATTGCGAGCGCAGTGAACACGTCGGGCATTAGGTAAGACGCGAAGAAAGCCACCGGGGTCGCAATTGCCAGTATTAGGACCCCGCCGACGGTTCGAACGTCCAGGCTCAGGGCCTCCCGAGCGGGCCAGAATCGCCGAATCGATAAGCGGACGGACAACGCGACGAGGAAGGCTTGCATCGCGATGACTGCCCAGAGCGACAGCGTCACGTCGGCGAGATAGAGGATGGCACCGTAATAGATCGACCGTCCCAAGAGTACGACTTCGGGTTCTGAATTCGTCTCGATCGAGACGGGCGCTGAATCTTGAGTCGTCGGAGATGGCCCTGTCGACTGGACGTGGAACCGATCGCGAAGTTGATCCGACCAGTCCGTAGTCTTCCCAAGGATCTTGTAGGCCGCAGCGTCCGCTGAACGCACGTAAGTTGTCGTGTCCGACATGAAGAAGGGCTGCCCGTTCACAAAAGCGGGCCAGAGCAAAATCAGAGATGCCAGGAGCAATGAAAGGCTGGAACGGCCGATGACTCGCGCCCGGATCAGCTTCAAGGGATCCCCCTCCCGTTACGCGCACGGTCCAAGTGCACTGGAAAGAATTTGTATACGTGACCTTGATTGAGGCAACTGGATTTCAAACGCCGTGGTAGCACGTCTCCGACGATGTCATGGTTTGGGACAGATTCGACGAGCCATCGGTCGGCTGGGGATAATTAGCAGCCGTTGGCGCCCTTCGAATGCAGATCGTTCGCAGACATTGCTCGGATGCGCTTGTACTCAGCCGCTGCATCGCACGGGTTCGATTCCTTGGGCGCCGTGACCGCTGTAGAAGCTTGGGGTAGCTGGGGTTCATCGCCGTCCAGCAGGAGCTTACCCTTCGTCGTATCGGCGACCAAGTTCGACACGGGCGGGGTGGGTGCAACGAGTTCGCCGCCGCTGGCCTGCAGTCCACTATCCACGGTCGGTGCACCCAGCATCGGGTCCAGATTCTCGAGAGCCTGGAGCGAAACCTCTACTGTGCTCGGCGCCGGTGGCTCCGGCTCACGCCCGCCATAGCGTTGGCTGAAGGCACCCGCCGAGCCCAGACCGCCTTTGAGCCGATAGAAGATGTGCCGGCCGACCTGCGCAGACTTGTCGAGCGAGTCTGCCCAGAACGGCAAGACGTAGTCCGCGTGATAATGCGTGGCGTGCCCGACGGGCGCATAGACCTTTCCTGCCAAGGCCTCCGTGGCAACCTTCTGGGCTTGTTTCCACAACGATTGCACCGGCACGCGAGCCAGCGATCCGTCGCAGGTGAATGTGAACTGGCAACCGCTGGCGCGTTCGGCTCCCTGATATACGACACCGCAGACGGTCGAAGGATAGGCCGGGTGCCGCATCCGGTTCAGGACGACTTGGGCAACGGCACGCTCCCCATCCAGGCCTTCGCTCGCGGCTTCATAGTAAACGGCCTGCGTGAGGCATTCGAGGGCTCGCCCACGGCTCTTATCATCGGTCTTCAGATTGAATGCCGCCGCCGCCGTGTCGGAACGGCCTGAGAACGGCCGGGCCGCATTCTCCTTCAGCGCTTCTTCCGGCGCAATCGGCTTGAGCAAATCCGGGGGCGGAAGGTTCAGAGGGGAAGGTGCCGATGAGGCAGCCGGCGGTAGTCGCGTCGATTTGCTCCTCGCGATCGGGACGTGCGGTCGAAGCAAAGTGAAAGCGATCACGGCGCCGGCGATGATTGCCAGGAGCGACACCGCCACGATCGCGATGACCAGCTTGCGACGGCGACGCAGCGCCCGCCATTCATTCAGGGTCTCAACCTTCATGCCGCGCTTCCTCGCCAACGATAGGCGAGCACGAAGATGGCGGGCCCTTCGACGAGGTATCGACGCCACATTCGACGCGGGTTTGAGAGCAGGCGATGCGCCCATTCGAGGCCGAGCTTGCGAGCCAGAAGGGGCGCTCTCTTCTGGCTTCCCGCGATGAAGTCGAGCGCAGCGCCGACGCATAGCGCCAGGCCGCGGCTTTCGGGAAAACTCCCCGCTTCCGACGCAATGAGTTCCTGCTGAGGAGAACCAACGCACACGAAAGTGAATCGCGCTTGCTCTTTCGCGATGAACGCGGCGGCCTCCCGGCGGGCGGCCCCGTTCTGCATGAGTCCCATCGGCGGTTGGTGGTGGACGATCGCGGCCATAGGAAAGCGAGACTTCAGCGCCTTGGACAAACTCTCATCGCCCCCGATCACTGCAATCCGGTCTCCGGGCTTGATCACGCGATCGAACAGAATTGCGGCAAGATCGCTGCCGGGAACGACCGGAAGGTCCACGCCGCGCCATTTCGCGAGCCGCGCAAGGACGCGGCTATCACACGTGCAAAACCGAGCCCGCCGGTATACCTCGTCAAGCCCCGGGACATCGGCGTCCTCGCGGTGAAGCCGAACGAGATGATCGACGTTCGGCGTTACCAGATACCCATATGGGCTATCTCGCCCGACGGTTGCGATTTCCGAGACGAGCTCGTCCATCGGCGCGACATCGAATCCGACGTCGAGAAAATCTCTTCGCTCAGTATGCATCGCGGTCGAACAGGACCGCCCTGAACGTGGCGGCGATGATACGGAGGTCGAGCGACAGGGACCAGCCGTCGATATATTGCTTGTCGAGTTCGACCCTTTTCTTGGCTCGCTCGATTGTCCGGATCTCGCCTCTGAGGCCACGAACCTGTGCCAAGCCCGTGATTCCGGGACGGACCCGGTGCCGACCGGCATAGCCGCGGACCGCATCTTGGTAATAGTGATCGCCGACCCGCATCTCGAGCGCGTGGGGACGCGGTCCGACGAGCGACATGTCTCCGCGGATCACGTTGAAAAGCTGCGGCAGCTCATCAATGCTCAGCTTCCGAAGCACCCGTCCGACTGGCGTTACGCGCGGATCGTCGCGAGTGGTGGTGGCTCGGGCCCCGATGTCCGCCTGGTCAGCGTACATCGTACGGAACTTGAAGACGTTGATGACTTCGTTGTTGAAGCCCACTCGAGGCTGAACGAATACGATCTTGCCAGGACTGGTGAAGCGAATGAGCAACGCCGCGATCGCCATAATCGGCGACACGACGACGACGCCGATCGTTGCGAGGATCAGGTCCTCGCCGCGCTTCACGAACTGATTGATGTCGCGGAATGGCCGCTGCCACAGGTTCAGAACCGGCAGCGATCCTAGCAGATGAACCCGATAATCCGGTGCCAGCTCGACGGCTTCAGAAGGGATCAAAGAGACGTCAACGGAAACTCCGCTTAGCCCGTCGACGATCTCGTGCAGTCGTGCGGACGGAAGGTTCGGAACGCTGATCAGGACTTGGTCGATCTCGCCTCGACGCGCGAGATCGCAGAGCTGTTCGTAGCCGCCGATGAAACGAAGATCCGTCGGACCCGCAGCTTTCGGACGATCATCCGCAACGCCGATGAATTCGAGGTCTGCTGGCTTCGAAACTTTGGGACGGTCGTCCGCCACGCCGACGAACTTCAGGTGCGGCATGTCCAGCGATTCCAGCAATCGTCTGATCATGATTAGCGACTGGGGATCGGCGCCATAGAATGCGATGCGTTGCTCGATCGATCCGCCGGCGGCGAGCCGATTGAGCACAGCGCGAATGATCGGCCTCGAGACTGCAAGAGCGATCGTGCAGAAAAGCACGAAGAGAAGGCTGACCCCGCGAGAGTAATTCTCGATCATGCCCAGCTGCCAGATCAACGCCGAGGCGATGAGTGTGCAAACGACTGCGTCGACGATCGCATCGCCTTCGTCGCTGCCGAGATCGACGAGCGTACGCCGGTAGGCGCGACGCGATGACCGGATGAGGATGAAGCTGGCTGCCATCACGGCGAAGGCAAACAGATGGACGGAAACGAGCACTCCGCCGCCCATCAGGTAATTGTAGGTGAGTAGGGCCAGCGGTGCGCTGATCGCAAGGCAGAGCAAATCCGCGACCATGAAGATCGGGCCGACGATGTTCGACGTAAAGCGGACAGTCGGTCTCGCAGCCTTTGCGGGCTGGGGCGTTTCCACCGGAGTTTCGAAGGCCTCTTGCGACACAGCTCTCTCGTCAACCGCGTCCATCAGATGAATTCCCGGGCCAGAGCGATGTCGCGCTGTTCCTTGAATTCGTCGTCAATGGCCTTGGCTGCATCCGCACCATCCGTTTTGAGGACATATTGCCTCAAGGGCTCATATGTGTCGAAGTTCGCAGGTATTTCGTGAAAGGCATTCCACAAAGTCCTGTCCACTTGCCGCCGGTCACCTGCTGCCGCGTAGGCACGAGCAAGCAGCGCGCGGTCGGTTGCGGAATCAGGCGCAACACTGACAAGCCGCTGCGCGTCGACAATCGCCGCCTTTGCATCGCCCGTGCTTATTTCCAGATTGGTCCTGCCACGTAAGGCGTACACGTGATCTGGCTCCCTGGCCAAAATCTCGTCGAAGAGTCGCTTCGCCTCCGCTCGCTGTCCCTTCAGGGCCATCGCGGCCGCAATGACCGAATTCAAGCTGTAGTTGCTGATTTCAACGGGTCTCTTGGGACTGTCCCCGACCAGCGCAATGGCGTCGTCAGGGCTGCCTACCTCGATGAAGTAGGTCGCATATGCGAGCCTTTGTTGTGCGCTCGCCGAACTCGCCAGGCGGCGGGCTTCCGCAATTGCCGCTGCGCTCTTCCAATGTTGCGCCCAAACCTTGAGGACGTCGCTGACTTGGCCGCCCCCGGCATCTTGCCCCAGCATGGCTGCAGATGCCGCCCGTGCCGCGGCAACGTCGTTCGAACGCAATGACGCTTCGATGAAGGTCGTTGCCGCGTCCGCATCCTTGGGGTCGATCTGATGGAGACGGTTTGCGGCTACGGCAACGGCGGGCCAGTTGTTCTGACGCTCCTGAAGCAGCATCAGGGCTTTCCACGAGGCGCCGTCGTCGGGCCGAGCCTTGACCTGCTCCTGGAGGACCTGGATCGCCTTGTCCGGTTCCTTCCTGCCAAGCAAGATCCGCGCTTTGAGGAGCTTAACGTTGGAATCGAATGGAACCGTCGCGAGCAGCGCGTCTACCTGCTGATCCGCTTTGTCATAGTCCTGGCGCTGCAGGTAAACATAGCCGTAGGCCATCTTCGCGGCCGGGTGGCCCGGCGCGACGAGCTCCAGCTGCTTGGCGTTCTTCTCGGCCGCTTCCGTATTGCCTGACAGCAGCGCGAGCTGTGTGAGAGCGCCCAATATCTCCGCATTGCCGCTGTCGAGTTCCTGCGCGCGCGTGAACGCGTAATAAGCGCTCTCGTAATTCTTGAGCTGGAGCTGGATCTTGCCGAGCTCTTCCCAATAGGTGGGGTTATCGTCCTCGATCCTGACGAGATGCTGGAGCGCTCTGCGAGCCTGCCTAAGGTTACCGCCCGCCATTGCGGTCTGATAGTCATTGTACGCGTCGCGAGCCCGCGAGTCGGAAGACTCGCAGCCGCTAACAAGGACGGCGACAGCCGTGGCGGCAATGCAACAAGCCGCAAAAAACGCGCTTCGGTCCTTCATAAATTCAAGATACTACTCTGCGAGTTATCGTTTTGTAACCTAGGATGCACGAGTGAGCGGGGGCCATCTCGACATGCCTGTCGGCGAAAGGGACGTGAGTGCGTAGAGCCTTGATTGCCTTCTTCACCGGGCTGCTTATCCAGTCCTTCTTAGTTCAACCGGCTATGGCGCAAGCACGCCCAACCGTCGGTGTGAGCGTGCCCGGCCCCGCCTATCGCATCAACCCGGGAGACGAGATCCTTGTCTCAGTTTGGGGCGATGAACGTCTGAACCGGAATGTCCGGGTCCTGCCCGACGGTACTTTCGCATTCCCGCTTGTGGGCCAGGTCGTCGCGGCCGGACAGCTGCCGTCGGACCTCGAACGGATCATCCGGGCCGCCCTGCAGCCTCAATATCGCGGTGCCGTGCCGCAGGTGACCGTCGCTGTGACCAATCCGTCGGGCTACAGCTTTTCCGTGATCGGAAAGGTGCGCTCGCCCGGAAACTTCACGCCGGGCCGTTATGTGAATGCGCTTGAGGCGCTCATCATCGCTGGAGGTCCTTCGGAGTTCGCTTCTGTCGGCAATGCCGTGATCCTCCGAAAGAATGGTCCGCAGATCATATCCATCCGAGTTAGGCTGGGTGAAGCCATCCGAGGGAATACCCGCGGCCTTACTCCTGATGACATTCCGTTCATCCAGAGCGGTGATACGTTGGTGGTGCCCTGATGATGACGTTCGGAAAGCAATGCCTTCTCGCGACTAGCGGCGCTCTAGCCTTCTGGGCACCGCCTGCCTGGGCTCAAGAAGCGCCCCCCAAGGAGGAAGAGGCGCCTATTGGGCCTCAGGAGTCCTCCACGACTTATCTTGAACTGGTCGGAAGCCTCGGCTTCGCCTCAAATCCCTTCATTCGAACAGTGGATTCGCAAAGCTCTTTCCTCGGGAGGGCTTCTGCGCGCGGTGTTCATGCCTGGCAGGGGGAGAGGGCCTCTTCGAGCATTTCCGGATTTGTCGAAGGCACGACCTATTTCAATAATTACGGTCTCGAGAGCATATTCTCCGTAAACGGCAACACGTCGTACGCGGCTAGCGAGACTGTCAGCGTCTACGGCTCTGCAGGCGTTAGCGGCGATCTTTCAGGGCAACTGAGCAATCGTTTCCTTGACGTCCCGGCTCTTCCGCAAGTTCCGGACCCGAACGTCCCACCGCCGCCTCCAGAAGTGGTCAATCCGGACGTCTTCGACTTCGTCGGAAGGTCATACCATCTGCACGGCCAGGTCGGGGCGGCGATCGAGACAGGCGCGAGGAGCCACGTTTCCTTCAATGCGGGTGTATCGCGGGCCATCTATTCCTCGTCGCTGCTCGACGAGTACACCAGCATTTATGCATCGGGCTCCTATGGCCTGACCGTGTCGGAGCTCACGACGGTTGGCGCCACGGTGAACATCACGAGGACTGGGTACGATAACTCACCCAATCATTCGACGACGATCAACCCTGCTGCGACCATTCACACTCAATTGAGCGAGAATTGGGATCTGTCGGGGTCGGTGGGTGTGACCTTCGCTAGCGTCGACCGCCTCTTAGGAAACGACAGCTCAACCAACCTCTCGCTCTCGGCGTCGGCCTGTAATACGACGGAAAGCACGCGGTTCTGCGCACATGTCGACCGCTATTCGGCGGCATCCGCAAGCAGCACCGTGGTCACGACGACATCTCTCGGGCTCGATTGGTACAAGAAGCTCGATGCCGCTCAGACAATACAGCTGTCGGTAGGTGCAGCACACTACGTCGACGAAGTCCTGAACATCAACCGCACCACCAATCATTTCCGGCTCGCAGCAAACTACAACAGGATGATCAACGATCGTTTGTCGGGTGGCGCGGACGTCAGCGTTAGGTCTCTTCGCCGCGAAGGGATCGATCCTGACACGGACATCTCGGGTACGGTATTCATCCGCTACCGCATTGGGGACCTCGGATGATCGAGCCGGACGGAATCGAACGCAGTGAAAGCGGAAGCGGAGGCGGCGGTGGCGCCTGGCTGATCAACCATTTGCCCACGATCCTTTGGCATCGCCGGCTATACATGATCGTCTCCTTCGTCCTCCTGTTCCTGGTTGGCCTGATCACTGCTTACACACTCCCGACGATATATCGTTCGAGTGCAACCCTACTGATCGAACGGCAGGATCTGCCCGAAGAAATCGTCGATGCGCCCGGTACGGAGCAGATCGAACTGCGTATCGCCAAGATCCGCGAGCAGGTGCTGAGCCGCGGCGATCTCATCAGCCTCATCGAACAGAACGACCTTTACGCTTCGGAGCGGCGTTCACAGCCGATGTCCGAGGTCGTCACGAAGATGCGTCAGTCGACGACGGTCGGAGCCCAAACGGGCGATATCGGTTCGACGCCCGGCAAGGGCAACGTCATCGCCATCAAGATGGACTTTGACTATCCTGATCCGGTCAAGGCCCAGACGGTGATGCAGGCCTACGTTACGCAATTCATGCGCATGAACAGCGACCAGATTGAGGATCAGGCGAATTTGACCGTCAGCTTCCTGCAGGAGCAGGCCCAGAAGCTGAAAGCGCAGGTCGACGTTGCCGAGGGACGCATCACTGCGCTGAAGGCCAGCAATGGTTCCGTTCTCATCGGAGGCGGTGGACCTACGTACGCCGACACCGGCAGTTACGACGCGCAGATCGCGAGCCTCGAAAGCCAGAATCGCCAACTTGCGTTGCAAAGCAGCGGCGGTGCGGCCGATCCGGAATTGGCGGCGGCTCAGACGGCTCTCGCGAATGCAGAGGCGATGTACAGCGACAGCCATCCGGACGTCGCACTTGCTCGCGAGCGCGTCGCAGCAATCAAGCGCGCGCGGCCGGCTGGTCCGACCGGCCTCAGCCCAGCCGCCCAGGAGCAGATCCGTTCCAACAACCAGACCATCGCTCAGTTGACGGCCTCACGAAATACGGCGGTCGCTCGTGCGAATGTCGCGCTATCCGGGCAAATGCGTCAGCCGGCAATTCTCGAGCAGGTGATGCAGCTGGAGAACCAGGCAAGCGGCCTTCGCGAGCAATATAATACGGTGCTGCGGAATCTGATGAGGGCGCAGGCAACTGCGCGCTTGGCGAACGAACAGCGCGCCGAACGTCTATCGCTCGTCGAGCCGCCCAATCTTCCGGATACGCCGCACTGGCCGAACCGGCCGCTCTTCATCCTTGGTGGAGCAGCAGCGGGATTGGGTCTTGGACTGGTGCTCGCCCTCTTGGTTGAGCTTCTCAACCGACCCATGCGTAGTCCCAACCAGCTGAACTCGATGGGCCTGCCCGTGCTCGGTGTGGTACCAATTCTTCAGACAAACATGCCTAAGAAGCGTTTCAGCTTCTTCAGGAAGAGAGCGAAGCGATTTGCATAATCCTGTTCACCAGGCTTCTGGAGTGTCGCCCTTGAGCGAACCGCCTTCTTCCCTATCCGTCCTTCAACTCAGCGGTCTGCAGGGCGCTGTGGAGATTCCATGGGATTCGGCCATGGCCAAATCGCGCGGCATCTTCGGGTTCGACAGCATGGATGCTCGTTCGCGCAGCTTCAACATGATCCGCGGGCGCCTGATCGAGCTCCAGATGAAGCGCGGCTGGCGGATGGTCGGCGTGGTTTCCGCGACACCCAGCGTCGGCAAGTCTTTCATCTCGGCCAATGTCTCCGCTGCGCTCAGCCGCGATCCGCGCTACCAGACCTATGTCGTGGACCTCGACCTCAGGCGCGGCTCCTTGAGCGGATTCTTCGGGATCGTGCCGGAGCGCGGCGTTCGCGATTATCTGGAGCACTCTGCAGGCGCCGATGTTCCGGACACCTATCGCCTAGAAGGCGAGCGGCTGATCATCATGCCGACGACAGCGGGTCGTGCCCACTCGGCGGAGCTTCTTGCCTCGGAAAGAGCGCAAACGCTACTGCGATCCATGCGTGCGGCCGACGAAAAGACGTTGTTCATCTGCGATCTTCCGCCGGTTTTCGCCAATGATGACGCAGCGACAGTGATGGCGCGGCTCGATGCCTACATCCTCGTAGCGGAGGAAGGTAAAACCAAGCAGCGCGAAATCCACGACGCAGTTGGACTGCTCGGCGAAGCTAGGCTCGCTGGAGTCATCCTCAATAAGTATCGCGGTGGCGTCGTCAGCGAGGGCTACGGAATCGACGATTATTATGCTGTCGGATACGGACAGGCTGAACCGGCCGACAAATAGTCCAAGCCGGCCGCTTCCCTATTTTTTGGCAAGCGCAGCCGGCGCGAACCCGGACTTGTAATCGATCTTCGCCGCCTGACGCAGTGCAGTCAGTCGTTCCTGCATAACCTTCGCTGCATCAGTGCGCCGCATCGCCGCAACGGCGATCGGGCGCGCCTCATCGCTGGTGATCGCAGCCGGCTCACGCGATGTGATAACGCTGGCGATCGCGAGATTCCCAACCGGTACGATGAACGGCTCCGTCGGCGGAGCGGTTTCAATTCGCCCATAGAGATCGTGCGGCACGACAGCTGTATCGAGCCGATTCTTCTGACGGTCGAAAGTGACGCGGGCGTCCGTCAGGATCTTGGCGATTTCCTCGAGCGAGTGGGCGGCTGCGAGCTTGGCTTTTACCGCGGGATCCGACGGCAGGGCGAACCTGAGCTGGTCGAGGTTCCATTGCTCGCGCTTCGCGAACATCTCAGGCCGACTTGCCTGGAAGCGTGCAATCTCCGGGTCTGAAGGAAGTCTCGTCGTGTCGACCTGGCGCGAAGCGAACATATTGATAAGCAGGTCCTCGTTCATCCGGCGCTGGCGGTTCAGGAAATCGGGCGATTTGTCGATCCCGTCCTTCTTCGCTTGCTGCGCAACGAGGCGCCGGTCGATCATCTGCTGAAGAACCCGGTTACGTGCCTGGTTCTTGTCCATGCCTTCCGGAATTTTGGTGTTCGATAGCTCCGCGTTAAGCTCGGCAGCGGTAATCTCTTCGCCGTTGACGATGGCCACCGTCTGGCCCTCCGCCTTCTTATTGCATCCGCAAATGACGAGGGCCAAGCTGATGGCGATTATTGTCTTCGAATGCACGCGAGACCCCCAACAATTTGAAAATCACTTAGGTTGAGGTCATAGCATGGAAAATTACCCATGCCACGGGTTTGGGGAGGGGTCATGGAAACTGTCTACGACTGGGTCACAGTCGCAATATTCGCAGGTTTGGTTGTCTTGTTCATGCAGCGCTCCACATCGGACGAAGTGCAGCACGAGAACGATTCCCTTTGGCTTTATCTTGGCGCCGGCCTGGGTTGCGCGGTATCCAATTACATCGGCAACAAGGGCCTTCACGTCATCGCGATCCCGCTGATCGTCGCGACTCTGGTATTCATCTGGTATTTCCTGCGGCCTTTCAGCTCCTGGCCGAAACGCTAAGCTTACGCGATAAATACGCGCCGGAGCTCCGGCGTCAGGGAGCCGAGCATCGCGTCGATGAACTCGTCGATTGAGGCGAGCGCTGCGTCCTTTTCTGCGCTGAGGGTCGATACGCGAACCATGACGGCATCCGGTATGCGCCGATTGAGATTGTCCATGGCGACCGCCAGGCGTTGCTGCCGCCAATTGGTCGGCATGTGAGTTCCCACGCGGGTCCAGTAAGCAAGCCGCTCGATACGGGTGTCGTTTTGCGCGGACATCGTCATGGTGGGGATTGTCCCCCACGGCAGCCGCACCTGATGCGGCTCGATCTGACTCAGCGTGTAACCACCGGCATTGTAGCAGATCTCCGGCCGGTGGATCTGGAGGATGCCTGTCTGGCTGCCGCTCTGGGCAACGAGAAGCATGACGGTCGATCCGTCGTCCGCTGAGTAAACCCGCGTCAGCAATTGGCTGTAGAGCGCCCGGGAAAGTTGGTCCTCGGGCGGAACCACGAGACCGCTGCTGGAGACGAAATTCCAGCGGCCGATCTTTTCAGGAACGACCTGATCGAGCTTGTTCTTCCCAAGATAATCGACGCGGACATTCGGCTGTCGGGCCGCCGCGACGCCGGCGGCTCCAGCGAATGCGAGCCCTAGGGCGAATTTCCGCCTGGTGAGGATCACGCCCTTGCCGTCGGCATCAGCCATTGCGAGCCTGCGCGCTTCGAAGGTGCAGAAGGCGGGTGAACAGGCTGTCGATCACGAAGACGGTGAGGAGTGCGACGGCGAACATGGTCAATCCTGCGAAGTCGTGCAGGAATCCCTGAGCGGCAGACTCACCGAGGTAATAAGTGATCAGGATCAAGATCAGCACGCGAACGAAATTCGAGAAGATGGCTATTGGGATCACGGATAACGCAATCACGACGAACGACAGGAAGTTCGTCCTGTGCCTGAGATAGCCATAGAAAAGGCAGATCGCGCCTAGGCTGATGATCGAATTGAGGCCGGCGCAAGCTGCGGCGACAAGCAGCTCATACTGCGCAATCTGGATCGTCACGCCAGAGCTGGCGATAGGATAGCCGAGCGCATGCAGGAGCGAGACGGCTCCGGCTGAAATCGCGATTTTGATGGGTTGCGTAATGGCCGCGACCACCGAATCCGGCGGCGGGAGCGCGAGAGCGAGGTAGAGAAGCGGGAACCAGATCGATCGGATCAGGGGACCGCCAAAGAGCAGGTAGCCTGCCGTGATCAGCGCGGCGTACATCGCCAATGCCTCGATCTCGAGAATGCCGGTAATTCGAGCCAGGGTGTAGATGCCCAGGAACAGAGCGAGGAGAAGGGAGCCGATAATAGGATTCCCCGGTGTTCGTTCGGAAGGACTGGACTTGAGTTCCCGAAACAACAGCCACAGGCCGGTCGCGAGCACGATCGGCCCATGTCCGCCCTGCTCGGTCGTCCAGTTGAATTGTCCGACCTGGAACATCGTCGGAAGCACGACGATGGCGGCACCGACGAGAAGCACGATGTCCGCGAGACTTAATGATCGGAAAAGGCCGGTCTGGGGTTTCGCCTTGGCAAGCAGCAAAAGGAAAACCCCCTGACTCTGAATCTGCGACAAGCTGATTGTGCGGCGAAAAAGCTAAACCTACTCTAAATCGCCTGCAAGATAATGCTCTCTAAAGAATGAGGCTGAATTTCATATCGTGACGCCGTTGGTCTCAATCCTTTTGGCACCCTTTGCCATCCTGACCGCCTTCTTCCTGGTTGAGGTTCTGGCGGGGCTTCGTCGCGCGCAAACGAATGCCGGTCGACGTGGCGAGCAAGCGTCTACCATCGTGATCGTCCCTGCACATGATGAAGAGCAAGTGATCGGTGAAACGTTGCGCCACCTGAAGGAAGCGTTGGGTGAGGGCATGCGCATCCTCGTCGTTGCCGACAATTGCAGCGACGCGACC
>Ga0070670_100000479_pt1 | contig 32154 bp, 25 predicted proteins | sample KBSS63metaG_FD_64665 | JGI IMG/M metagenome (GOLD analysis project Ga0070670, IMG submission 64665) | Switchgrass rhizosphere microbial communities from Kellogg Biological Station, Michigan, USA - KBS S6-3 metaG | ecosystem: Host-associated > Plants > Roots > Rhizosphere > Soil ... | reverse complement strand
GTCGCCGGGCGGTCCTTGCGGAACTGGATGCTGCGTTCCTTCTTGAACACGGCCTTGGCATCCGGCGTCAGTTTCAGCGCGCCATAGGCTGCATGATCGACGCTGACGAGGCCGGCGGCGAGCAGCTGGCGGAAGACGGATTGCCAGGTGCGGACGGGGATGTCCTTTCCGACGCCGAAGACCGGCATGTCGGCATGGCCGAAGCGCTGGGTCTTCTCGTTGACATTGCCTGTGAGCACGTCGATGACGTGGCCGGCGCCAAAGCGTTCGCCGGTGCGGTAGATGGCGGCCAGCGCCTTGATCGCCGCCTCCGTGCCGTCCCAGGTTTCCACCGGCTTCAGGCAGGTGTCGCAATTGCCGCAGTTGCCGGCATGGCTCTCGCCGAAATGGGCAAGGATCGCCTGGCGGCGGCAGCCGGAGGTCTCGCAGATGGCAAGCAGCGCGTTGAGCTTGGCGCGCTCCACCCGCTTGATCTCTGGCGTCGCATTGCCCTCGTCGATCATCTTGCCGCGCTGGATGACGTCGGCCATGCCATAGGCCATCCAGACATTGGAGGCGAGGCCATCGCGGCCGGCGCGGCCGGTCTCCTGGTAATAGGCCTCGACGGAGCCTGGAATGTCGAGATGGGCGACATAGCGCACGTTCGGCTTGTCGATGCCCATGCCGAAGGCGACGGTGGCCACCAGGCAGAGGTCTTCCTCCTTGAGGAAGGCATCCTGGTTGGCATCGCGCACGGACCGGTCCATGCCGGCGTGATAGGCGAGCGCTCGGATGCCCTGCCCGTTCAGCCATTCGGCGGTGTCCTCGACCTTGGCGCGCGACAGGCAGTAGACGATGCCGCTGTCGCCCTTGTGGCCGGAGAGAAAGCGCAGCAGCTGCTGGCGCGGCTGGTCGCGCTCGACGATCTCATAGGCGATGTTGGGGCGGTCGAAGCTGGTGGAGAAGATCTTGGCCTTGCCCAGCTGCAGCCTTGCGATGATGTCGTCGCGGGTGTGCGGATCGGCCGTCGCCGTCAGCGCGATGCGCGGCACGCCCGGGAACTGCTCGGCGAGCTTGCCGAGTTCGCGGTATTCGGGCCGGAAATCATGGCCCCATTGCGAGACGCAATGGGCCTCGTCGATGGCAAACAGCGCGATCTTCGCGTCCCCGATCGTCTGGCGGAAATTGTCGGTGAGGATGCGCTCCGGCGTCATGTAGAGAAGGTCGAGCGTGCCGTTCCTGATATCGCGGTAGATTTGTTGCGCTTCTTCGCGCGTAATCGAGGAATTGAGCGCCGCCGCATTGACGCCGAGCTGCTTCAGCGCCTGCACCTGGTCGCGCATCAGGGCGATCAGCGGCGAGACGACGACGCCGATGCCATCCCGGCAGAGCGCCGGGATCTGGAAGCACAGCGACTTGCCGGCCCCGGTCGGAAACAGCACGACGGCATCGCCGCCGGCCACGACCTGCTCGACCACCTCCGCCTGGCGGCCGCGAAAGGCCGGGTAGCCGTAGATGCGCTTCAGCACATCGAGGGGCGACTGCCCGACTGCGGTCTGACGCGTCGGCGCGCTGAGGGGCGTGCGCGCCGCTCCGCCCGACGGCTCGAAATCGGGCTCCCATCCGGCCGCGTCATCCGGCTCGAAAACATCCCTCGGCGGCTCCAGGCCGAACAGCGCCTCGTCGGTTGAAAACCGTGGATCGTTCTTCTCCGGCTTCGACATGCTTTTCCCTGTTTCGGCCGGTCTTGATGCCCGCCCTCGCCCTTAAATGGCCGCTGTTTCATTTCTGGTTGTCGGGGAATCGACAGCTTGGTTCCCGACCTCGGTCGGCGCACCATGGCATGTTTCGAAGCCGACTGCACCCGCTGCACTCCCCTTCTCCCCTCGGGGAGAAGTGCCGAGCGAAAGCGAGGCGATGAGGGGGTCTTCGCGTCGTCCCCCTCATCCGCCCTTCGGGCACCTACTCCCCGAGGGGAGAAGGGAATTCCGCCCCGATCAGATCAGCGGCGGCAGCAGGTTCATCAGCAGCACCATCACCAGCCCGACCACCGAGACGATCGACTGGACGACGGAGATCGTCTTCGTCGCCTCTCCCATCGACATGCCGAAGGATTCCTTCACCAGCCAGAAGCCGGCATGGTTGGCATAGTTGAAGAACAGCGAGCCGCAGCCGATCGAGAGCGCCAGCAGCGGCACATTCAGCCCCTCGCCCCCGGCCAGCGGCCCGAGCAGGCCAGACGCTCCGACGATGCCGACGGTGGCAGACCCTGTCGAGACAGACAACAGCATCGAGATGATCCAGCCGAGGATCAGCGGCGACAGGGAGAACTGCTGGCTGAGATGCATGATCGCATCGCCGACCCGGGCGTCGGTCAGCACATGCTGGAACGCGCCGCCGCCGGCGATGATCAGAAGCACGTTGGCCACCGGCTTGACGCTCGCCGCCATCGAGCTGCGCAGCGTCTCGGTGTTGCCATTCCTGATGTAGACGAGCATCAGGGCGGCAAACAGCACGCCGATCAGCATGGCAATGGCCGGCTCGCCGAGAAAGGCGGTGACATGGACGATGGCCGCATCCTTGGGAAAGACCAGCTCGGCAATCGCGTTCGCCAGCATGAGCAGCGCCGGCAACAGGGCGGTGAGCAGGCTGATCGCAAGGCCCGGCGGTGCATGGTAGGCGCCATCGGTGGGGCCTGCCGACGAGAACTGGTCGATGAGCGCCTCATCGGGGCGAACCGACAGTCGCGGCGTGATGAAGGCGCCATAGATCGGGCCGCCCAGAATGATGGCCGGGATCGCGGCGAGGAAGCCATAGAGCATCGTCGCGCCGATATTGGTGTGCAGCGAGGCAATGGCGGTGAGCGGCCCCGGATGCGGCGGCACCATGCCGTGCATGGCAGCCAGCGCCGCGATGACGGGAACGCCGACATAGACGTAAGCCGAGCCGCGAACGCTGGAGGCTGCATCGAGCTTGCGCGCCACGCTGAAGATGAGCGGCAGAAGCACGACCAGCCCGACCTCGAAGAACATCGGAATGCCGATGACGAACGCCGCACCCGCCATGGCCCAGGGCAGCATGCGAACGGAAGTCCTGCGGATAATGAGATCGGAGATGCCCTCAGTCACCCCGCCATCCGCCAATATCTTGCCCAGCATCGCCCCCAGCGCCACGACGAGGCCGACGGCGCCGAGCGTATTGCCGGCCCCCGCCTCGATCGACTTCACCAGCTTCTCCGTCGGCATCCCCGTCACCAGCCCGACCGCGATGGAGGTGATGATCAGCGCGAGCAGCGGATGCAGGCGCGCGCGGGATACGATGAGCACGACGAGAAAAATGACGCCGCCAAGAGCGGTCAGCAGGAGCGCAATGTCCGAGTTCTGCATGGTCTGTTCCAGCGCCCCCACGGGCCTCGGCGGCAATGCGCCCGGGCTCGGGAAGCGAATCCTTGATGCCTCGACGATAATGTCGCCCCCTCTTCGCAGAGAGCCCGGTTTCTGTAAACCTTAGTTGCGCGAACGATCTATTCCGACTTCGAGCCTCTGCATCGGAGGTGCCGCTGCTGATGCTGCGGGACAGAGGCTGTTTCAGCGCTGGTGAGCTGGTCCACAGACCGAGCGGGAACCGGTGGCGATAGGCAACCGGAAGCGAAGCATGACGAGGAAGCGCGTCCCGGCGCGTCGCTTCCCTCCGGCTCCGGCGGAGGATGGGACGGTTCCGCTGATCGGGAACTCTCTGGAGCGGTGACCGCAATGGATTAGGAGCGTGCAGCGCCTACCCCCCTCTGTCCCTCCGGGACATCTCCCCCACAGGGGGGAGATTGGCCGAGGGGTCCGAGCCGGTAAGGGAAAAGAATGATCTCCCCTTGCCGGGGAGACCCTTCTCCCCTCGGGGAGAAAGTGCCCGAAGGGCGGATGAGGGGTGTAGCCCGCTGCCATCAGCCGCTATGGTTGACGGCCGCCTTGACGCGGCCGGACAGCAGGCCGAAGCCGTCGATGATGGCTTCCTGGTTCTCCATCCGGGAGATTTCCAGCTGGATCTCGTTGAGCGCCCGCATCAGCTGATCGATGCCGTCCTCGGAGCCTGCCTCGGTGGCATCCGCGATCTCGCGCTCCAGCTCGATCTTCTGCCAGCGCAGCGCCTTGGTACGCTTGTGCAGGCCGAGCGCCTGGCGGTAGCCCTCGCGGGCATCCTCGACGGCCGCCTCCTCGGTGGCGGTCCAAAGCCGCGCATTGCGCACCTGCTGGTCCAGCCCCTTGATCAGCGCCGCAAAGCCCTGCGCCTCCAGCCGCTCGACCAGATGCTCGCGGGTCAGATGCGGGCCGGCAAGCGCTGCCGCCGTGCCGAGCATCGCCGACCACAGGCGCTGCAGGTCGCGGTTGTCGTAGTCGATCGAGGCGATCTCGTCATATTCGTCCTGCAGCAGCAGCGGATGGTTGACGATGGTGAGCGCCAGCACGCTTTCGCGCAAGGCAGGCGTCGTGCTGTGGCCGCGCACCATGCCCGAGCCGGTCAGCCGGTTGGAAATGGCGTTCGGCGCCTTGGTGCTGACGGGGCCGTTGCCGCGCGGATCGTTGCGGCCGGCGCGGCTGCCGCTGGCGTTGCCGCTCCTGAAATTGCGGCCCTGCTGGTTGCCGCCATTGCGAAACTGCGGCTGGAAGAACGCGTTCAGCCGGTCGCGGATGTCCTGCTGGTAATGGCGGCGGACGTTTTCGTCGGCAATCACGGTGACCATCTGCTTCAGCCGCGCCTCGAGCTCGGCCCGGCTTTCCGGCGTGTCGAACTTGCCGCTTGCGACCTCGCGGCCCCAGACCATCTCGGCCAACGGCCGCGCCTGCGCCATCACCTTGTCAAACGGCGCCCGGCCCTCATGGCGCACCATGTCGTCGGGATCCTTGCCATCGGGCAGCATGGCAAAGCGCACCGAATAACCGGGCTTCAGCCGCGGCAAAGCGAGGTCGACGCCCCGGTTGGCGGCGCGGATGCCGGCGGCATCGCCGTCGAAGCACAGCACCGGCTGCGGCGTCATCCGCCAGAGCAGCTCCAGCTGGTTCTCGGTCAGCGCCGTGCCGAGCGGCGCCACGGCATTCTCGATGCCCGCCTGGTGCAGCGCTATGACGTCCATATAGCCTTCGACGGCAATGATCGTGCCCGTGCCGTCGGCGCCCTGGCTGGCGCGTCGGGCACGGTTGAAATTGTAGAGCACGTTGCCCTTGTGGAAGAGCTCCGTCTCGTTGGAATTCAGGTATTTCGCCGGCGCATCCGGGGCCATGGCGCGACCACCAAAGGCAATCACCTTGTCGCGCGACGACGGGATCGGAAACATGATGCGATCGCGGAACCGGTCGTAGGCAACAGGAATGTCAGGGCCATGGACGACGAGCCCGCAGGCCTCGATCTGGTCCTTGGGCACGTTCTTTCCGGCCAGGTATTCCTTCAGTGCATTGCGGCTGTCGAGCGCAAAGCCGAGCCGGAAGGTCTCGATGGTGCGGCCCGTCAGGCCGCGGTCGCGCAGATAGGCCCGCGCCCGGGCGCCGCTGGGGCTCTGCAGCTGCTCCTGGAAATATTGCGTCGCCATCTCCATCACGTCGAGCAGCGAGGTCTGCTCGCGCTGGCGCTTCTCGGCCACCGGATCGGCCGCCGGCATGGCGATGCCGGCCATGTCGGCCACCTGCTGAACGGCCTCGGGAAAGCTCAATCCCTCGAGGTCGGTGAGAAAACGGAAATGGTCGCCGGTGACGCCGCAGCCGAAGCAATGGTAGCGGCCCTTTCGGTCCTCGCAGTGGAAGCTCGGCGATTTCTCGCCATGGAAGGGGCAGCAGGCCCAGTAGTCGGCCCGCGACACGTTGGTCTTGCGCTTGTCCCAGCTGACGCGCCGCGCGATCACGTCCGATATCGGAACGCGGTCGCGGATCTCGTCAAGAAAGGTCGGGGAAAATCGCATGGACACCTCTGGCTGATGTTTCTCCTATAGTCCCTAACGTCCGCCATTGCCATGAAACTCGTGGGGGCCGGTCCAGATCCACAGGATTGACAAAGCGGGCGCTGTATATACAATTTGAAATACAGCAATCGAGTTTAGCGGCTGTGAGGGACGAGAGAACTCCATGCCGCTGATCCGAATACGATTTGCCTCCCACGAATGGGATGAGGACAAACGCCAATCGAATCTGCGCAAACACGGAATCGATTTCGAAGATGCCGTTCTCGCCCTGCGCGAGCCGCATATCGAATACCGCTCCGACAGAGAAGGAGAAGTCCGCACGGTGGCGATCTGCCCCGACTCCGGAAAACTGATCGCCATTGTCTATACGATGAGAGGCGAGGTCTGCCGGATCATTTCAGCCCGTGCGGCGCGAAAGAATGAAATCAGAGAATATCACCAGAATAACCGCTGAGGAAATCCTTGCGAAACGCGCCCGTGGCGAGGTGAGCGAGACAGACTGGCCGCGCGTCGATGCCATGAGCGACGAGGACATCGAGCGGGCCATGCGCGACGATCCCGATTGGGCTGACTTCATCGACATCGACTGGTCGAAGGCCGAGTGGGTCGTTCCCGTCGCCAAGAAAGCCGTGTCGATCCGGCTCGATCAGGATATCGTCGATTTCTTCCAGGCCAGCGGCAAGGGCTACCAGACCCGGATCAACGCTGTCCTGCGGCACTACATGTCCGAGGAAAAAAAGCGCAGCGCAAAGTAGCGGCGCCATCGGTGGCAATACGGTTGCAAATCGCTGCCGCGAACGCCCCGATCGCGGCGCATTTACGACCGAAGTTCCCGCGCGAAACATTATTTTTTTGTAATTTGAAAATCGTGCTGCACCGCAATAGCTTCATCTTACGGACTGGGACATGCCGGCAGAGAGAAACGCTTTGCGACACGACATGTCCAGACAGCCCTGCCGAACCGGAAGCCGAGGAGAGCTTCCTGTTTAGGAGACTGGCATGCGAATACTGATCGTCCCTTTTGCCGCCGCAGCCATCTTCGCGATGGCAAACTACAGTGCCTCGGCCATGAATGACGCCCAGGCGAACGGCCTGAAATCCTTCGACCAGGCAGTCATGGCCTGGCAGATGGCGCATCACCCGGCGACACAAACGAAGGCCTCGAATAACCGCTGAATTTCCGAATTCCCGTGTGAGACACCATCCCTACCCCCGGCGCGGTCTCACATGGGTGGCTTTGCGATAGACGTCTGATTTTTGGGCCCCACCCTGCGTCATCAGACGGCTGCAAAGTACAAAGGCAGGAGCTCCCCCCAGCTCCTGCCTTTTTTATTGCCTCCAGAACGGCTTGGAATGCCTATTTCAGCAGATCCTTGAGGATCCCCGAAGCCTTGGCGAAATCCATCTGGCCGGCATAGCGCTCCTTCAGCACGGCCATGGACTTGCCCATGTCCTTGATGCCGGCAGCGCCGATCTCGGCAATCACTCCGGCAATGATCTCGCGCGCCTTGTCGTCGGAAATCTGCTCCGGCATGTAGCCCTGGATGACAGCGATTTCCTCGCGCTCCTTGGCTGCCAGTTCCGGACGCTTGCCCTCGTCGTATATTTTCGCCGATTCGTCGCGCTGCTTGATCATCTTGGCAAGGATCTGCAGGATTTCGTCGTCGCTCGCCGCTTCCTTGCCGGTGCCGCGATTGGCGATGTCGCGATCCTTGATCGCCGACAGGATCAGCCGCACGGTCGACAGCCGCGCGGCATCCTTGGCGCGCATCGCATCTTTCTGGGCATTGGCAAGCGTTTCGCGGATCATGGTGTCACTCCTTCAACTGGGCCCGCCACGAAAATCGGCAGGCCCTCATCTGTTTGCATGTCTCTTAGACGATCGGGTCGCGACCGATCAACGCAATTGCACCGGATGAGCCAGAGATAGATTGACCCGCCGGGCACATTTGGCTATTGACCGGGACCTGCACACACATCGATATCAGGACCTGATAAAGCGCGACCCTTGTCGTGCGCTCCTGTCCGCGAACCAGAATGGCGATTGCGGCCGGCCTTTGCAAGGTTTGGCAAGCGTACGCCGGAAACGGGATGACAATGACCGCGACTGCCCCCTGGACGACCGAACTGCCGACCGCCATGCTGGTTCTTGCCGATGGTACCGTGATCGAGGGCAAGGGCATCGGCGCCACCGGCAAGGTGCAGGCCGAAGTCTGCTTCAACACGGCGCTGACCGGCTACGAGGAAATCCTCACCGATCCCTCCTATCTCGGCCAGATCGTCACCTTCACCTTCCCCCATATCGGCAATGTCGGCGCGAACGACGAGGATGTCGAAGACCTGACGCCGGCTGCCCGGCACGGCGCCGTCGGCGTCATCTTCAAGGCCGACATCAGCGATCCGTCCAACTATCGCGCCCTCAAGCATCTCGACGCCTGGCTCAAGGGCCGCGGCATCATCGGCATGTGCGGCATCGATACAAGGGCGCTGACCGCCTGGATCCGCGAGCATGGCGCACCGAATGCCGTCATCGCCCACGATCCATCAGGCACGTTCGACATCGACCAGCTGAAGGCCGATGCCAAGGCCTGGAGCGGCCTCGAAGGCCTCGATCTCGCCAAGGTCGCGACGTCGGGCCAGTCGGCGCAATGGGCGCAGACCCCATGGGTATGGAACGAAGGCTATGGCGAACTCAGCCCGGATGACGCGAAATACCACGTCGTCTGCCTCGACTACGGCGTCAAGCGCAACATCCTGCGCCTGTTTGCCGGCCTCGACTGCAAGGTCACTATTCTGCCGGCCAATGCCTCGAGCGAAGACGTGCTCGGCCTGAAGCCTGATGGCGTTTTCCTGTCGAACGGCCCTGGCGACCCGGCGGCAACAGGCGAATATGCCGTCCCCGTTATCAAAGACCTGATCAAGAGCGACGTGCCGCTGTTCGGCATCTGCCTCGGCCATCAGATGCTCGGCCTGGCGCTGGGCGGCAGGACCGAGAAGATGCACCAGGGCCACCACGGCGCCAATCACCCGGTCAAGGATCACACGACGGGCAAGGTCGAGATCGTCTCGATGAACCACGGCTTTGCGGTCGACTCCAGCTCGCTTCCGGAAGGAGTTGAAGAAACTCACGTTTCGCTGTTCGACGGCTCGAACTGCGGCCTCAGGCTCTCCGGCAAGCCGGTGTTCTCCGTCCAGCATCACCCGGAAGCCTCCCCCGGCCCGCAGGACAGCCACTACCTCTTCCGCCGCTTCGTCAACATGGTGCGCGAGAAGAAGGGCGAACCGGCACTCGCCGAACGCTGATCAAGACCTAAATTGAACGATCGAAGCCCCGGCTGATAAACAGTCCGGGGCTTTTTCTATGTCGGCCAAAGGGATAGTCGCGTTTTCCCACCTGCAGCGCGGCATCAGCGAATGCCCAGCGCCAAAGCGTTGTGACGAGCCTTCCGTTATCAGCCTAAAGCCCGAAGTCAGACCGGAATTTCCCTGGCGTCCTCTGCCCGCACCAACAGATAGAACCGCGCGCACAGCATGATCGCTGCGGCGGCCAGTCCGATGAGGAAGCCTAGCCAGATGCCGACCCCGCCGAGGCCCAACGGAAAGGCCAGCACCCAGGCCAGCAGGAAGCCGATCGGCCAGTAAGCAACGAGCGCGATGATCATCGGCACGCGCGCATCCTTCAGCCCGCGCAGCAGGCCGCTGGCAATCGCCTGCAATCCGTCGACCAGCTGGAAAATTCCGGCGACGACGATCAGCGGCGCAGCATAGGCTAGCACCTGCGGCGCTTCCGGGGAACGAATATCGAGAAACCAGCTGCCGAAGTATTCCGGCATGGTGGCGAACAGAATGCCGCCTGTGACGGAGAGCGAGCAGGCGAGAATGAGGACGGTGATCGCGGCGCGTACCACGCCGGCCCGGTCGCCGCGTCCCTGGGCGACACCGACCAGCACCGTCGCTGCCTGCGACAGACCGAGCGGAATCATGAAGGCGATCGAGGCCCATTGCAAAGCAATGCCGTGGGCAGCGAGTTCGATCGTACCGATCCGGCCCATCAGCAGCGAGGCTGCCGTAAACAGGCTGACTTCGGCAAGGATGGTGACGCTGATCGGCAGGCCGAGGCGCACGACATCCCACAGCGCATGCCAGTCCGGCCGCCAGAGACGCACGAAGATCTCGTAGCGGCGGGTCTCGACCTGGCTCTGAACGTAGCCGACGATGAATAGGAAGCCCGCCGTTTGCACCGCGACCGCCACGTATGCCGCTCCGCGCAGGCCCATCGCAGGAAGACCGAAATGGCCGAGCACCAGTCCGTAGGCGAGCAACGCATTCATGACGAGCATGGCGATGGTGACATAAAGTACGATACTGGCGCGCCCGATGGCGCTGACCAGCGAACGAATGACATTGTAGAGCGACGCCGGCAGCAGCGCAAAATGACCGATGGCGATGTAACCGGCGGCGAGCCTTGCCACATCCGGCTTCTGCCCGGCGGCCAGCAGGATGTCCTCAGAATAATAGAACGCCGGCTGCATGATCAGCCAATAGGCCAACGACACCCATAGCCCCATGCGCAGCGAACGGCGGACGCTGATCACGTCGTCGCGACCATAGGCCTGCGCCACCATCGGAATGACGGCGATGGAAAAACCGGAGCCGAAGATCAGGATGGTGAATAGGAACTGCGCAGACAGCACCATGGCCGCCAGCTGCTCGGCACCGAGCCTGCCGACGATCATCACATCCGTGGTGTTGATCCCGAGCTGTGCCAACTGGGCGCCGATGAGCGGCACGCCTAGCATCAACGCGGCGCGAAAATGGGCGGGCCAGGAATTGTCGTTGTCCTGCGCAAAGCGCTGCGCATTCAAAGGCGTATCCATGTCGAGGTCTCATTATTGAAGCGCCAAGGGGCCGGTATGGGCTATCAGGCGTCTGCCGCCTGTTACCTCTAAAATGCTCCGAAAGCCAGCCGGGATGGAAGTTTTGATGAAGATGACGGCAGTTCCGGCAAAATTTGAACAGGAAATAGGCAGATTCCGCGGCTTTTTCCCTTGGCCGCAGATGCCATCCTTCCGCGCACGCGCATGCGAGTGCTGGTCTACCCCTGCCCGACCCGCCTTTGGTCCGCCTTCAGAAAATCAATGAAGGCGCGCAGTGGTGCCGGCATGTGCTTGCGGCTGGCGTAGTAGAGATAGGGGCCAGGAAAGCGGCTGACCCATTCATCGAGGATCAGCACCAGCGCGCCGCTTCTGACCGCTGGGGCCACGATCTCGTCGAAACACCGCAAAACGCCCAAGCCGCTAATCGCAGCACCAACCTCGATCTCCAGCGAATCCGTAATCAGCGATGCTGGAGGCGAAAGCTCTATTGTCTCGCTGCCGCGCTCGAACTCCCAGACGCTGATGGAGCGGCTGACAAAGCGATGGCGAATGCAGCGGTGCTCCAGGAGGTCTCTCGGATGCCGGGGCTTGCCCATGGCTTCAAGATAGGAAGGGGCTGCCGCGGTGACATATCGCTGCTCGCGCGGCCCGAGCGGCACCGCAATCATGTCCTGCTCCAGGCGCTCACCGTAGCGCACCCCGGCATCGAAGCCAGCTGCCAGAACATCGATAAAACTGTCGTCGGCCGCCACCTCCAGACGGATATCCGGATAGAGCACCATGAAACGGCCAAGCAGATCAGGCAGAACATAGCGCGCAACGATCGATGGCACGTTCAGCTTCAGCGTACCGGCCGGATTGCTGTCCGAGGAGTTGATCTGGTCCAGTGCGGCTGCAACATCGTTGAAAGCGGGCGCCAGCCGATCCATCAGCCGCTCGCCGGCATCCGTCGGCGTCACGCTGCGGGTCGTGCGATTGAGCAGCCTCAGCCCGAGTTTCTCTTCGAGCCGACGCACCGCCTCGCTCAGGGCCGATGGCGAGACATTGCCCTTTCGGGCCGCAGCCCGGAAACTGCGCTCCCGCGCCACGGCATGGAAGGCAGCGAGATCACCCAGCGGCAAATCATCCATTGTGCAAAATTCCGTACTGCCTCTTTTCCCATATACGGATTATCGCACAATGGGACGGCGAGCAAATGGCGTGTACGCCGGCATGCAGCATCCAGGCGGACAGAGGTCAGCTTCAAACAAGACTCGGTTGGCATTGAGTTTGCGGGGCATGACCTTCCATGACAGCGTATTCTGAAAGCCGACTTATGAACCAGTACCTCGCCCCATCCGCCGCGCATCCGTCCCCCTTGCCGGCACTCCTCGGCCGGACGGCGGAACTGCTGGGTAGCGGTGCGTACGACACGGCGATCGACCTCCTCTTGTCGGAGCGACAGCTCGTTCGCGGCGAACCCATGGCCTGCAACACGCTGGCCTACCTCCTGATACAGGTCGAGCGGCCGCAAGAATCCATCGACTGGTTCGAGACATGCCTTCGCCTCCGCCCCGACGACATGCAGGCGTTGACGGGTCTTGCCATCGCATTGCGCTCGACCGGCGACGCCGAACAGGCGCTACGATGCTATGACCGCGCGATTGCCCTGCGGCCCGATGACGCGATGCTGTGGTATAAGCGCGGCGCGCTGCAGGCCGATCTGCGACGACTGCCGGAGGCTCTGTCGAGCCTGGACCGTTCGCTCGCCCTGAAGGGCGATCACGTCGAGGCTTTCGTCAAGCGCAGCCATGTTCTGGAAGCCCTGGGGGATATGCCGAGCGCGACCGATTCCGCCGCACGCGCCTGCCTGCTTGAGCCAGGCGAAGCCTCACACTGGTCGGCACTGGGCGACCTGCTGCAAAAGAACGGCGACCTCAACCAGTCCATAGCTGCTTACGAGCGGGCTTTGACGATATCATCCGAGGATGCCGCCTGCCTGGCGAACCTCGGCGGAGCGCTGAAACTGGCGGGACGGCCGGAGGAAGCATTGGAGCGCGGTCGGGCGGCCCTTGCTATCGAACCCGGCAACCAGCAGGCCCTGCTCCTCTGCGGCGGCCTCGAAATCCATTTCGGCCGCGCTGAGGCCGCCCGGGACAACTTCCTCGGTGCGGCGCAAGGCGGCATTGCCTGCAGCTATCCGGCAAAGGTTCAACCGGCGGATTTCAAGGCGTTGATGCTGTTTTCACCGTTCGCCGGAAACACGCCCTACGAGGACCTGATCAGCGATGCCCGTTTCGATGCAAACCTCGTCATCGTTCTAGAGAACCATCGGTATGACACGGCGGCCTTGACCGAAGCTGCGGACGTCGTCGTCAACCTGATCTCGGACGCCGATCTCGGCTTGCAGATGATCGGCTCTCTGGGCGAGCTCGTCGCCTCCCTGCGCAAGCCGATCGTCAATCATCCATCCCTGATCATCGCGACGGACCGCCAGACGATGTGCAGACGGCTCGCAACTGTTCCGGGTGTCGTTATGCCAAAGACGCTGCGCATCGACGCGCCGGAATTGCTGCGAAGGTTGAATGGTGGCGAAAGTCACCCCTTCCCCCTGATCATCCGCCACGCCGGCACCCATGGCGGCGAAAAGATGGAGGTCGTATCTGGTCCGGATGAGATGCGCGACTTCGCCCAACTGGCAGGCGACCACCCGCTCTACCTCACGGATTTCGTCGATTACCGGTCGGCCGACGGCTTCTTCCGAAAATACCGGCTCATCTTCGTCGGCGCGGAAATCTTCCCCTACCACCTGGCGATCGGCGATAGCTGGAAAGTCCACCACATCTCAACCCGCATGGGCGAGTTGCAATGGATGCGCGACGAAGAGAAGGCCTTTCTCGAAGAGCCTGGCCTTGTCTTCAGCACAGAGGCCATGGCAGCCCTCGACATGATAAGGCGGATCGTCAATCTCGATTATTTCGGCATTGACTGCTCCGTCGACGCCAACGGCAAGGTCATCGTCTTCGAAGTCAACGCTACCATGCTGATTCACCTCCACAACGAAGGCTTCGAGTACAAGACGCCGCACGTCATCAAGATCAAGGCTGCCTTCGAGCAACTTTTGCGTAAGCGCGCGAGGGACGTTTCGGCAGCCTAGCCAGGCGCGCGATCGCTCTATAGCACGCTCTTGCGTTCCGCGACCAAGTCGCGGACGCGGTCCGCAATCTCAGGATCGACGGGATTGTAGACGAGCAGGCTCAGATCCGGCCGCCCTTCGACCGAGAAGGCCGAGTACTCCATCTCGAACGTGCCGAGAAGCGGATGATGCAGGCGCTTCAGGCCATCCCCATGAACCTTGACATCGTTTTCCAACCATAGCGCTTCGAATTCGGGGCTGGCGAGACGAAGCTCGGCAACCAGATCCGCCACCTCGGACACCGCTCCCGCCCGAGCCGCATCGGCGCGAAATGCGGCGACGACAATGCGCGCCACGTCCTCCCATCCGTCCTGCCTCGCCCTGATGGCGGGGTTGCGGAATATCAGTCGCAGGATATTGCGCTGCTCTTCCGGCAAGGTGCCGTAGTCGGTGAGGACGACGGCCGCAGCCTGGTTCCAGGCGACCACCTGCCAGGTGGGCGTCCTGACGATGGCCGGACTGGATTCCAGTTTATCGAGCAGCCGTTGAAGACGGGGAGAGACACCATCGACCGGTTTGTAGCGCACCTCGGGCGGCCGTCCGAGACCCAGCATGAACAGATGCTCGCGCTCCGGCTCCGTCAGCATCAACCCGCTGGCGATGCGGTTCAGCACGTCAGCCGAGGGCGCGCCGCCGCGTCCCTGCTCCAGCCATGTGTACCATGTCGGGCTGATATTGGCCCGTTGCGCCACTTCCTCCCGGCGCAGACCCGGCGTTCTCCGACGCCCCCCAAAACCGAAAGCAGTGGGATCGAGGCGGGTGCGGCGATCCTTCAAAAATGCGGCCAATGTGCCCGCGGCATTCATCGCCATGATGATCCTATTAGAGCTTATACCAGGATAAGTTCACTACTTTAACAGAATAGACGCTTGATCGATAGTGGGGTCTCAACAAGGAGAATGAAAATGCGTGTATTCCTCACCGGCGCGACCGGCTTCATCGGCTCGGCTGTGGTGCCCGAACTCCTCAAGGCAGGCCACGAGGTGGTCGGCATGACGCGATCCGATGCAGGCGCGGAAGCGCTCACCGCAGCGGGCGCCAGGGTGCACCGCGGCACGCTCGAGGACGTCGACAGCCTGCGTCGCGGGGCGGCAGAAGCAGATGGCGTCATCCACGTCGCCTTCGACCACGATTTCTCACGGTTCGTTGAAAATTGCGAAAAAGACCGGCGCGCCATCGCCGCCCTGGGGTCGGCTCTCACCGGCTCGAACCGGCCGATGATCATCACCTCTGGCACCGGCATGGGCAGCGGGGGCCATGGTAAGCCCGCGACGGAGGATGTCTTCGATGCGAGCCATCCGAACCCGCGTATCGCCTCCGAGCTTGCCGGCCAGGCGCTGCTCGAGACGGGCATCAATCTTTCGGTGGTGCGCCTGCCGCAGGTGCACAACACGCTTAAGCAGGGGCTGATCACCCCGCTGATCGACATCGCGCGGCAAAAGGGCGTATCGGCCTATCTCGGAGAGGGTCTCAACCGTTGGCCGGCAGGCCATCTGCTCGACGTGGCGCGCCTCTACCGACTGGCCCTTGAAAGGGCCGAGCCCGGCGCCCGCTACAATGCCGTTGGCGAAGAGGGCATCGAAAGCCGCGCCATTGCCGAAGCCCTCGGGCGAGGCCTCAACCTTCCCGTGGTCTCGGTCTCGCCGGAGCAGGCATCGGAACATTTCGGCTGGATGGCAATGTTTGTCGGCATGAACATGAGCGCCTCTAGCGCCGCCACCCAGACAAAGCTCGGCTGGCACCCGACAGGCCCGTCATTGCTCGCCGACCTAAATGCGATGAGTTACGCGATATAAGATAAAATGGCATTGCGGGCACAGCCCGCAATGCCACGAGATTTGTCACAGCCGGGCTTGCAACAGAGCCCGGCCCCGCCGAGGAAGCTGATTAGACAGGGTTAGAGAACGTGTCACAGGATGTCAGCTTGCCACTGTCGAAGCCCTGCTTGAACCATTTGACGCGCTGCGCCGAGGTGCCGTGGTTGAAGCTGTCGGGGACGATATAGCCCTGGCTCTTCTTCTGCAGCGTATCGTCGCCGATCTGCTGGGCGGCGTTCAGCGCTTCTTCAAGATCGCCACTGTCGAGAATGCCCTTCTGCTGGGTAAACTTGCCCCAGATCCCGGCGAAGCAATCGGCTTGCAGTTCGATCCGGACCGACATCTTGTTGCTGTCGACCTCGTTCATCTGGCTGCGGGCCTGATCGGCCTTGGGCAGGATGCCAAGCAGGTTCTGCACGTGATGACCGACCTCGTGGGCAACCACATAGGCCTGGGCGAAATCGCCTGACGCGCTGAACTTGTCCTTCATCTCCTCGAAAAAGCCCATGTCGAGGTAGATCTTGCGGTCGCTCGGGCAATAGAAGGGTCCCGAGGCTGTCGATGCGAGACCGCAGCCGGAGTTCAGCCGGTTGGTGAACAGCACCAGTTTCGGATCTTCGTAGGTCTTGCCCATCGACTTGAAGATACCGCCCCAGGTGTCCTCCGTCTCGGCAAGCACCGTCGCCACGAAGGCCTTGGTTTCGTCATCGGCCGCATTACGGGGCGCCGAACTGCTCTGCTCATAGTTGGAACCGGTATTGCCGCTGGTATCGCCCTGCCCAAGGATCTGCAGCATATCGATGCCCATCGCCTTGAGGATCAGGTAGAGCACCACCAGAACGACGATCGTTCCGATGCTCAGCCCGCCGCCGCCTCGCCGCATGCCGCCGCCCGGAAAATTGAAGCCGCCGCTGCCACCGAGCGGTCCCGTGCCGCCGGAAGAGCCACGCTCATCCTCGATATTGTCGGACTGTCGACGTCCCTTCCATTCCATGACCTGTCTCCCCGGCTGCGCTGGCGCATATTTCGTTAGACCCTATATATCCGCCGGAGCAACAATAACCAGTCGAGGGCGCAATATCGCCCGTCAGGTGGTGCCGCGCGGCTTTCCGCTGAAAAGAAACCAGCCAAGCAGCGCCGCCGTTGCAACCAGCAGCAGGAGCGGCAGGGTCTCACGGCCGGTGAAGATCACCTCATTCATGATCCGGTGCGGCAGCAGGGTAAAGCCGCCGGCAATGCCGATGCCGCCGAAGTACAGCCCGGTGACGGCCCGTCGATGACGATCGATGTCGTGTCGGCGGGCGGCAAGGATTGCCTGGGCACAGGCTACCAACACGAAAATCGATAGAAGGTGGATCGGGCTAAAGCCGTGAAAGACATTCAGCTCGTGGATAAAGAAACTCGAGATCGCCGTCACGACCATCAGCGCCAACCAGATCTTTCCGAGAAGCCGATGCACCGGCGTTCCCTTCGCACGCAGCAGCAGGTAGGCGCCGAGCAGTGCCGATGACAGCACGGCGACCACATGGATCTTGATGGCAGGCGATGCCGAGAGCAGCGGTTCGAGGGTCATGCACAACACCTGGATGGGGCACGCAGAGCCGGTGCCATCTCGCCGATCATACCGTCGATCGCGGCGGAGTCGAGAGCCGGCGCGAGGGCTGTTTCCGTTGAATACCGGATCGCGCGGCTTGACGCGAAGGCAGTTTTATCGCCCCTTGCATCCGAGCGAACAGACTCTGGGAGGAGACAGCAATGCAGGCCATACGCCTTGACGCAATCGGACAGCTTTCGGTCGGCGAGGTCGCCAAACCGGTGCCGGGATCAGGTGAGTTGCTGGTGCGCGTCGAAGCCTGCGGCATCTGTGGTACCGACCGGCACATATTGCACGGTGAGTTTCCCTCGACTCCCCCAGTCACCCTCGGCCACGAATTTTCCGGCATCGTCGAAGCCGTCGGCCCGGATACATCGGGCTTCTCGGTCGGCATGCGCGTCACCTGCGACCCGAACATCTCCTGCGGCCTCTGCAGCCAGTGCCGCAGCGGTCGCGTCAACCTGTGCGAACGGCTGCAGGCGATCGGCATCCATCGCGACGGCGGCTTTGCCGACTATGCGATCCTGCCGATCACGCAGGCCTTCGAACTCCCCCTCGACCTCGATCCCCTGCACGGCGCCTTCTGCGAGCCGCTCGCCTGCTGCCTGCATGGCGTCGACATGGCAAAGATCGAGACGGGAGCCTCGGTGGTGGTGCTCGGCGGCGGCGTCATCGGCCTGTTGGTGGTGCAACTGGCGCGGCTGGCAGGCGCGACACGCGTCGTGCTCGTCACCCGCCAGGCCGAAAAGCGCGCGCTCGCCGAACGCCTCGGCGCCACCGCAACGCTCGACCCGGCCGCCGGCGATCCGATCGCCGGGATCGCCGGCCGCGACGGCCTCTTGCCCGGCGGTGCTGACGTGGTGTTCGAATGCGCCGGTGTCGCCGAGACCGTTCGGCAATCGCCGCGGATGGCAAAAAGCGGCGGCACTGTCGTCATTCTCGGCGTCATGCCGCAAGGCGAGACCGTGCCGATCGAGCCCTTCGACCTGCTGTTCCGCGAACTGAAGTTCATCGGCTCCTTCATCAATCCCTTCACCCATCGCCGCGCCGCCGACCTGATCGCGTCAGGTGCCATCGATGTCGCCCCGCTGATCTCACGCGTGGTCGGCCTGCCGGAGGGTGCCGAAGCCATTCGCCACCCGGCCCGTCCGGGCGAAATCCGCGTGCTTGTCGTCCCCCAATCGACAGCCCCCTGAAGAAGGACCGGGAATCCTGTCGATTGCGCGATTTATGGGGTTCCGTTTGCAAAAACATTTGCCTATAAGCCGCTTCTAGCCTTTTGAGATGCAGAGCGCGCGCCCGGCCGGTGGACACACCTGGCTGGCTATTGGCGCACGCGGAAAAATGGATAGTTGATATGCCGAAGCGCGAAGACATTAAATCGATCCTCATCATCGGCGCGGGGCCGATTGTCATCGGTCAGGCATGCGAGTTCGACTATTCCGGCACCCAGGCCTGCAAGGCGCTGAAGGAGGAAGGCTACCGCGTCATCCTCGTCAACTCCAATCCTGCCACCATCATGACCGACCCGGATCTCGCCGACGCCACCTATGTCGAGCCGATCACGCCTGAGGTCGTCGCCAAGATCATCGCCAAGGAGCGCCCCGACGCGCTGCTGCCGACCATGGGCGGCCAGACCGCGCTCAACACCGCCCTGTCGCTGAAGCGCATGGGCGTGCTCGACCGCTACAATGTCGAAATGATCGGCGCCAAGCCGGCTGCCATCGACATGGCCGAAGACCGCGCGCTGTTCCGCGAGGCCATGGCCCGCATCGGCCTTGAAACCCCGAAGTCGCTGCTGGCCAACGCCACCGACATCAAGGAACTCGACCGCAACAGCCATGAGACGGCCCGCGACGCCGTCAAGGCGCGGCTTTCCGGCGCCGAGCTTGACACAGCCCTCGACGACCTCGAGAACACCTGGAACCTCGGCGAGACCGACCGCAAGCAGCGCTACATGAGCCACGCCATGGCGCTGGCAGCCCAGGCGATCGACGTCGTCGGCCTGCCCGCCATTATCCGCCCGTCCTTCACCATGGGCGGCACCGGCGGCGGCATTGCCTACAACCGCTCCGAATTCTTCGAGATCGTCGGCTCCGGCCTCGACGCCTCGCCGACCACGGAAGTGCTGATCGAGGAATCGGTGCTCGGCTGGAAGGAATATGAAATGGAAGTCGTCCGCGACAAGGCGGACAACTGCATCATCATCTGCTCGATCGAGAACATCGACCCGATGGGCGTCCACACCGGCGATTCGATCACCGTCGCCCCGGCCCTGACGTTGACCGACAAAGAATACCAGATGATGCGCAACGCCTCGATCGCCGTGCTGCGCGAGATCGGCGTCGAGACCGGCGGCTCGAACGTGCAGTTTGCCGTCAATCCGGCCGACGGACGCCTGGTCGTCATCGAGATGAACCCGCGCGTGTCGCGCTCCTCGGCGCTGGCGTCCAAGGCAACAGGCTTCCCGATCGCCCGCGTCGCTGCCAAGCTCGCCGTCGGCTACACCCTCGACGAACTCGACAACGACATCACCGGCGGCGCGACGCCTGCGTCCTTCGAGCCGTCGATCGACTATGTCGTCACCAAGATCCCGCGCTTTGCCTTCGAAAAATTCCCCGGCGCCTCGCCCGTGCTGACGACGGCTATGAAGTCGGTCGGCGAAGTCATGGCCATCGGACGGACCTTTGCCGAATCGCTGCAGAAGGCGCTGCGTGGCCTTGAAACCGGCCTCACCGGCCTCGACGAGATCGAGATCCCCGGGACCGAGGAAGGCGAAGGCAGCCGCAACGCCATCCGCGCCGCCATCGGCACGCCGACGCCGGACCGCCTGCGCATGGTCGCCCAGGCGCTGCGCATGGGCATGAGCGCCGAAGAGGTGCACGAAGGCTGCAAGATCGACCCTTGGTTCATCGCCCAGCTGAAGGCCATCGTCGACATGGAAGCCCGCGTCCGCGAGCACGGCCTGCCGGACGATGCCGTCAACCTGCGCATGCTGAAGGCCATGGGCTTTTCCGACGCGCGGCTGGCGACCCTATCCGGCAAGCGGCCGAAGGAAGTCGCGGAAAAGCGCAACGCCCTCAACGTTCGTCCGGTGTTCAAGCGGATCGATACCTGCGCTGCCGAATTCGCCTCGCCGACCGCCTATATGTATTCGAGCTACGAGACGCCCTTCGTCGGCGAAGCGCGCTCCGAAGCCAATGTGACGTCGGCCAAGAAGGTCGTCATCCTCGGCGGCGGTCCGAACCGCATCGGCCAGGGCATCGAGTTCGACTATTGCTGCTGCCACGCCGCCTTCGCGCTGCAGGACGCCGGCTATGAAGCGATCATGATCAACTGCAACCCGGAAACCGTGTCGACCGACTACGACACCTCGAACCGGCTCTATTTCGAGCCGCTGACGGCCGAGGACGTGATCGAGATCCTGCGCGCCGAGCAGGAAAGCGGCGAAGTCGTCGGTGTCATCGTCCAGTTCGGCGGCCAGACACCGCTGAAGCTGGCCGAAGCGCTGGAAAAGAACGGCATCCCGATCCTCGGCACAGCACCCGACATGATCGATCTCGCCGAAGACCGCGACCGCTTCCAGAAGCTCTTGATGAAGCTCGACCTCAACCAGCCGAACAACGGCATCGCCTATTCCGTGGAGCAGGCCCGCGTCGTCGCCTCGGAAATCGGCTTCCCGCTGGTGGTTCGCCCGTCCTACGTGCTCGGCGGCCGCGCCATGCAGATCATCCATTCGGAATCGATGCTGCAGACCTACCTGCTCGACACCGTGCCGGGCCTGGTGCCCGAGGACATCAAGCAGCGCTATCCGAACGACAAGACCGGCCAGATCAACACGCTGCTCAGCAAGAACCCGCTGCTGTTCGACAGCTACCTGTCGAATGCCATCGAGATCGACGTCGATTGCCTGGCCGATGGCGAAAATGCCTTCATCGCCGGCATCATGGAACATATCGAGGAAGCCGGCATCCACTCCGGCGACAGCGCCTGCTCGCTGCCGCCACGCACGCTTTCCTCGGAGATGATCGACGAGCTGGAGCGCCAGACCAAAGCGATGGCCAAGGCGCTGAATGTCGTCGGCCTGATGAACGTCCAGTTCGCCATCAAGGACGGCACCGTTTACGTGCTCGAAGTCAACCCGCGCGCCTCGCGCACCGTGCCCTTCGTCGCCAAGGCGATCGGCGCACCGATTGCCAAGGTCGCTGCCCGCGTCATGGCCGGCGAGAGCCTCGATGCCGCCTTCGCCGCCTACGGCAACAAGCCCGATCCGCGCAACCTCAAGCACATCGCCGTCAAGGAAGCCGTGTTTCCCTTCGCCCGCTTCCCGGGCGTCGACACGCTGCTCGGTCCTGAAATGCGCTCGACCGGTGAAGTCATCGGCCTCGACACCGATTTCGCGCTGGCCTTCGCCAAGGCGCAGCTCGGGGCGGGCGTCGAGCTGCCGCGCGGCGGCACGGTCTTCGTGGCCGTCCGCGACGAAGACAAGCCGCGCGTCCTGCCGGCGATCAACATGCTGGTCGAACAGGGCTTCAAGGTCATGGCCACAGGCGGCACCGCCCGCTTCCTCGCCGAACACGGCATCGCCACGACCAAGATCAACAAGGTTCTGGAAGGCCGCCCCCATATCGAGGACGCCATCCGCAATCGCCAGGTCCAGCTCGTCATCAACACGACGGATAGCAACAAGGCGATCTCGGACTCCAAGTCGATCCGCCGCGCGACGCTGATGCAGAAAGTGCCCTACTACACCACCATGGCCGGCGCCGAAGCCGCCGCCATGGCAATCCAGGCGCTCAAGGCGGGTAACCTGGAGGTCCGGCCACTGCAGAGCTATTTCTGAGGCGCGACAGTAAAGCCGACGCACTTGCAGCACGCGCTACGGCGATACTGTGAAGAGCGTCGGCTTCGCGCCGATCAAGTGTTAACGAAGGGACCAGATTGAACGCAAGCATCCGCCGCGGCCATGTAACCGCGTCAAAGCTAATCGTGAATGTCTTACCTATTCGTCGGCATCTGCCACCGAACCCTCATTCGGTAACCAGTCCGGCAATGCCTCAAGAAACCGCTCCGACAATTCTACCTTCGGCGACCCCGCTGCATAATCCGGTCCATCTGGACTTACACCGTTCGCCATTCGACGTTCTGTGCATCGGCCTTGATATTCCAGCGCGCCATGAATTGTGGGCGGGGGGCGTCCTGAAGACAAAGCTCTCCGTTCTTAAGAATACGCGTCGGGATGGAACCGCGATCGACCGCGCCTTCCATTGTCATCGCCAGATCACGGGCAAAGACCCGGTTGTTAAGAGCCCACGAATGGGTCCAGGACCCCACGGTTTCGGGCTGCAGCAACGGATCGACGCTGTTAAAATACTCTCCGCAGTTGACATTGACCGCCTTGACGTTTGCATCGAGCGGCAATCCCACTCGGCCAGCACGTGCCGAAACGCCAAGCCTCTTGGCGTTCGAGACTGCGAGGACCGCATCGTTCGGATTGAAATAATTCGTCAAACGCATGATGCGACGAAACATGGGAGCATTCCAGTCGCTGGCAAGCGAAAGGCTGACCTGGGACACATCGCCGGCAATGAATGCCACTTGCCCGAGGCGCCAATCGTCCTTGAACAGTGTGCCTTTCTTGTCGGATTGGGCAAAAGCCTCCATGATGACGTAAGCGCCCGTAGAATGGCCAAGCAGATGGATATTGGTCTCACAGCCGGCTTGCTGTGCACGACGAAGGAGGACAATACCGCTGACGACCAGTTCCGCCGCGACCTGCGCTGCATCGCTCCGATCCTCGAGATAATTCAGAAGCTGGTTGTTGCTTGGCCAGTCGAACGCGACGATTTCGCCTCGCCAACCCTCTGCACGCAGATTTCGCCGGAGCTGGCGCATACGCGTCAAGACGCTCGCGATGTCATTGTTGTATCCGTGAACCATCACAAGCACGTCACCCGTAGGTGAAATCGAGTTCGGGTTTTCATCGCCGTCGGCCAATCCTTGGACCTCGGCCACCCACTTGGATCTATCCGAAACAATATTGCTAGCGTTATAGCGCGGGTTGCCCGGAGGAACCTTCAGGTAACGAACAGGACCCGGCGTTGCTGTAAATTCGCCGTTTATGACCTTGCGCGCACAGATAATGTAGTCCGTCATGAGCTTCCCCCAACCACAACCGAACTTGAAAAATAACCCTTACAGTCAATACAACCTTAATCAATATTTCTTGTCAATACACTCTACTCTCAGTGGCATCAATAAATCTGAAGGAAACATTTACCGGACCAGGCGGCGGATGGCCCGGATATCCGCCTGAAACCGCGCCAGCTCCTCGGCCTTGCGCCCCGCATCCGGAATGCGCAGCAGATAGGACGGGTGGACGGTGACGAAGAGGCTGCTGCCGTCGGCAAGCGGCATGGCGCGCCCCCGGACCTCCTCCAGCTTCTGCCGGCTGTCGGTGAGCGCAAACAGCGCCGTTGCCCCGAGCGCGACGGTCAGCTTCGGGCGGATAATCGCCCGCTCGCCATCCAGCCACCAGCGGCAGTGCCTGACCTCCCCCATCGTCGGCTTCTGGTGGATGCGGCGCTTGCCGCGCGGCTCGTATTTGAAATGCTTGACGGCATTGGTGACATAGAGCGCCGTGCGGTCGATGCCGGCCTCGTCGATCGCCTGGTTGAACACCTTGCCGGCGGGGCCGATGAAGGGGCGGCCGGCCAAATCCTCCTGATCGCCGGGCTGCTCGCCGACGACCATGACGGAGGCATCTTCCGGGCCTTCGCCGAAGACGGTCTGGGTCGCATGGCAATGGAGTTCGCAGCGGGTGCAGTGGCGGGCGGATTCGCGCAAGGCCTCGATGCTGCCCTCGGGTGCCGTCGAGACCGGGGGTCTTTCGGCTGCCGCTGCCGCCTGCAGCCGCTGGTGAAACGGCAAGGGTTCGGTCGCCGCCCGCCTGGCCATCGCCAGAACACTCGCCTTGGCACCGGCAATCATGCCCGGAATGAGATCGGCTTCCGGCAGGTTCTTCCAGTATTTCTTCGGCATCTCGGCCTGCATCGCCTTCACCTTCAGCCGCGCCGGATTGAAGATATTGACGAAATAGGTGCGCCAGAGCGTGTCCGCCTCATCCGTCAGCGACGGCTTTTCCACGGGCACGTCGGAGATGGTCAGCGCCGTTCCGTCCCAGGCCGCCGATCCCTCGGGCGTGGCGATCAGCCAGTCCATATCGTTGAACCGGCGCTGGAAGAACGGCGCGGTGCGGGCGACAATGTGATGATCCGGTTCGAACCAGGCGACGAAGCGCCGGCGCGGCAGGGCCTCGCCGACGTCGATCTCTTTGAAGCGCACGAAGGCCGTCATTTTGTGGCAGTCCCGCCGCACCGACTTCTGCAGCATCAACGCCCGATGGACATCGACGTCGGAGACGATCTCGAGCAGCCGGCGATCCCGCAGCAGACGAAACAGGATGCGGTAGAGCAAGGCGAAGCGGCCGGGATCGGAGTGGCACAGCACTGCCTCCGCCAGGCTGATGAACGCCGGCGGCACCGACAGGGCCGGCGTCCCCGACGGTTTTCTGCCGGCCGGTTTCTCACTGGCCTCTCTATCCGTCGCTTGATGCAACGGATTGCCCCCGAAGAACGAAGGTGCCGACATTACTGAATCCGCCCGGAACAAGTCAGCTGAATCGCCGCTGTCACCGGTGGATCGCGCCAGCTGCGGGCCGGCCGATCCGAACAAATCTCGCTCTTCAGCGGCCTCGCGCCAGTCGATCGCATCAGGCGCGACGCCTCGGCCAAGCAACGGCCGGGCGGCATCGCGCCATTCGGCGAGTTCGCCCCTGCCCTTCAGCGTGACCCTGTGCATCGCGGTCGCCATCACAGCAGCGACAGCTGCACCGGCTTCGGTGCGAACATGGAGCGCAGATCCTGCCGGTCGGCAAGCTTGCGCGGGCTCCAACCCTCGGCGACGATGAAGGCCTGCACCTTCTTCACGGAGACGCCGAGCCGGGCGAGATCCTCCATCCGCAGCCGGCAAAACCTCCGCGCGGACAGAATGGACTTCACCGTCTTGGTCCCGAGCCCAGGCACGCGCAGCAGCGTCTCGCGAGCGGCAACGTTGATGTCGACCGGGAAGTCGTGGCGGTTGCCGAGCGCCCAGGCGAGTTTCGGGTCGAGATCGAGATCCAGCATGCCGCCTGCCTGCTGGCCGGTGATCTCGCCAATGCCGAAACCATAGAAGCGATACAGCCAGTCCGCCTGGTAGAGCCGGTGCTCGCGCATCAGCGGCGGCTTGATCAGCGGCAGGTTCTTCGACGAATCGGGGATCGGGCTGAAGGCGGAATAATAGACCCGCTTCATGCCGTAGCTGCCATAGAGCCGCGCGCTGGTGCCAAGGATCGTCGCGTCGTTGGCCTCGTCGGCACCGACGATCATCTGCGTGCTCTGTCCGGCCGGCGCAAAACGCTTGCGCTTCTTGCTCTGCAGCGTCGGCTCGCTGGCCTCCTCGATCTTCAGCCGCAGCGCACCCATGGCCTGGCGGATGCCGACGGGCTTCTTTTCCGGCGCTAGGCGCGTGATCCCGACATCGGTCGGCAGTTCGATGTTCAGAGACAGACGATCGGCATAGAGGCCCGCCTCCTCGATCAGCTTCGGCGAGGCTTCGGGAATTGATTTCAGATGAATGTAGCCGCGAAAATTATGGGTGACGCGCAGCTCGCGGGCGATGCGGACCATCTCCTCCATCGTATGATCCGAAGACCGGATGATGCCGGAGGACAGGAACAGCCCCTCGATGTAATTGCGCCGATAGAACTCCAGCGTCAGCCACACCACCTCCTCGACGGTAAAGCGCGCCCGCTCGACATTGCTCGACGACCGATTGACGCAATAGGCGCAGTCGTAGATGCAGAAATTGGTCATCAGGATTTTGAGCAGCGAGATGCAGCGACCGTCCGGCGCGTAGGAATGGCAGATGCCCGCCCCTTCGGTGGACCCCAGGCCGCCCGATTGCGCCGAGCTGCGCTTCGAGGTGCCGCTGGAGGCACAGGACGCGTCATACTTGGCAGCGTCGGAGAGAATGGCGAGACGATCATTCAACGACTTTTTCATAACGACGTTCACTATATGTTCTTTAGAGTCGGGTCAAGTTGGCAGCTTGGCATCCTCGGGCAAATTAAGCAGGCTAAGCAAAAGAACTACCGCTGCTTGCACCATTCCGGTGCGAATTCTCTGGAAATCTGCCGTCGCAATCTGTTATATGAACCCCATATAGCGGCTATTGCACGGTTCCGAAGTTTTCCTTCGGGACCTGTTTTCTTTTGTGTCGGCAGCTACGACATAGGACTGAAGGACAGAGACATGGTTGACAAGGTACCGATGACGCAAAGCGGCTTCGCCAATCTGCAGGAAGAACTGCGCTGGCGCCAGCAGCAGGAACGGCCGCGGATCATCGAGGCTATTTCCGAAGCGCGCGCCCACGGCGACCTGTCGGAAAATGCCGAATATCATGCCGCCAAGGAAGCCCAGAGCCACAACGAGGGTCGCATCGGCGAAGTCGAGGATCTGGTGGCCCGCGCCGAGGTGATCGACCTCTCGAAGATGTCGGGCACGACGGTCAAGTTCGGCGCCCGCGTCAAGCTGGTGGACGAGGATACGGAAGAGCAGAAGACCTACCAGATCGTCGGCGACCAGGAAGCCGATGTGAAGGCCGGCCGCATCTCCATTTCGTCGCCCATTGCCCGCGCACTGATCGGCAAGGAAGTAGGCGATTCCATCGAGGTCAACGCACCCGGTGGCTCCAAGGCCTACGAAATCCTCTCCATCACCTGGGGCTGAGCCTCTTGGCAAGCGATCTGCGCGACATCGAGATCATCGCGCCAAATTTCAAGCGACGGTTGTCGGGGGTCACCTCGACAATCGTTCAGCTCGTTCCGAAGCAGGTTGCGCTCGGCACGCGCATTGCCACCCTCGGCCCCGGCCTGCCCCCGCATCTGCCAAAACTGGGGTGGACACAATTACCCGGCCTCTGGCTTCGGCCGCGCCGCTATAGGGCGCGGGTCTGGCACGCACGGCGCAACAACGAAATGTTGTTCGGCCTCTTCCTGCGCACGGTGTTGCGCATGCCGCTGAAACTGCTGTTCACCTCCGCCGCCCAGCGTCGCCATTCCGCCTATACCCGCTTCCTCATCCGCCGCATGCACGCCGTCATCGCCACCAGTACGCGGTCCGGTAGTTTTCTGCAGGTACCGCACAGGGTCATCCAGCACGGCGTCGATCTCAACCTGTTTCATCCGCCAGAGGTGCCGGCCGATCGGATCAGCGCCACCGACCTGCCCGGTCGCTATCTCGTCGGCTGTTTTGGCCGCGTTCGCCATCAGAAAGGCACCGACCTCTTCGTCCAGGCGATGATCGATCTGCTACCGAGCCATCCGGATTGGACGGCAATCGTCTGCGGCCGCGTGACGCCGGAGCATCGCGCTTTCGCCGATGGATTGGTGAAGTCCGTGGCAGAGGCCGGTCTTGCCGACCGCATTCGCTTCATGGGCGAGGTCGACGATATCCGACCCTGGTATCGGCGCGCAACGCTCTACGTTGCCCCGTCCCGCAACGAGGGTTTCGGCCTGACGCCACTGGAAGCCATGGCCTCGCAGACCGTCGTCGTCGCCTCGGATGCCGGGGCCTATGCGGAGATGATCGTTCCGGGAGAGACCGGCATGGTGGTTGCGGCCGGCGACGGTGAAGCGCTGACGGCGGCGATAAGGACCTATCTGGACGATCCCGACGAGGCCCGTCGCCAAGGCCTGAACGCAGTGGTCCACGTGCGCAGCAATTTCGCTCTGGAAAAGGAAGCGACGGCGATTGGCGAGGTCTATGCCGGCCTGCTCGGCGAAAAACGGTCGTCATAGCCGAAGCCGGCGCCGATCAGCGCCGAGACGGGTGAGAAATTGAGGATGGCGATGCCCCGCTCCGCCGCCACCTTTCGCGCCAGCACGAAATGCGCGACGATGCGCGCCTCGGCCTGCGCTATTCCGGAGGCGGCCATGCTGCCCTTGGTCTCGTAGAAACGCGGCTGCTCCGCATTGGAAATGTCGATGCCGAACAGGCCGATGCTCTTGGGCGCGCAGAACAGCGCGAATTGCAGCGCCGACACCGAGACCGAGCCGCCACGAAACACGCCCCTATCAGGATCGAAGGACAGGCCGGCATTGCTGGCTACATCGCGCAGTGCGAAATCGAAGGTCTCGATGAGGTCATACCGCCGTCGCCTGACGCCGTAGGGCTTGCGGATGTCGTCGATCAGCACGATCGTCCGCTCGCGGAGAAAGCCTGGATCGATCTCGCAGATCGCCCGAAGAACCTCGACGGAAAACAGGCATGGCGTCTGGTCGCTGACGCGCTGCTTCAGGAGATCGAAATGCCGCCATATGAACCGCTCGTCCTCGACGGCGATCGCAAGCGGCGCCACGATCGGGCCTCCCCAGAGGCTGATCGCGCCGTTGAGCAGAATGGCGGTCCGCGGCGGCAACCCGATAAGATCGTTGCCGGCAATGGACGGTCCCGAACCGATGATCGACACCTCGTCGCCCGCCTGCGCCCGAAGCAGACAGGCGCTCGCAAGCCTTGCCACCGGCTTGCCCCTGTAATCCACCGTGCCGGGCGTGCTCGCGGTCGCCCGCACGAGACTCAATCCCGGAAACCGATCCTGGAAATGGGCGCGGGCACTGCCGAGCAACAGGCGCGTGCCGGTTTTGATCAGGGAACGGTGCCAGGGGCGATCGGACATGCCTAGAGTTCCACCAATCCCAGCTTCTTGACTTGGCGGATCGTCAGCATGGTGCGCACGGTGTCGACATGCTCGTTAGCGGTCAGGATCTCTATGACGAAGTCCTGGAAGACCGTCAGGTTCTGGGCGACGCAATGGAGCAGAAAGTCGCTGTCGCCCGAAACCATCCATGCCTGGCGCACCAGTGGCCATTCGAGCGTGGTGGCGGCAAAGGCCTTGAGGTTACTTTCCGACTGGTGCTTGAGCCCGACCATGCAGAAGGCGACCAGATCGAAGCCCAGCTTCGGGCTGTTGAGCATGGCATGGTAGCCCTCGACGATGCCGGCTTCCTCGAGCTTGCGCACTCGGCGCAGACAGGGCGGCGCCGATATGCCGACACGGTCGGCGAGCTCGACATTCGTCATGCGGCCGTCCTGCTGCAGTTCGCGGAGAATCTTAATGTCGATGGCGTCGAGTTCTGCCCGCAGCACAGTCATGCCTTTCTTTGTAATCTCCCGCCGCACCTTCTATATAAAGGGAAGAAATTCGCAACAATGTTTCAGGATCACGCCCGATTCTTGCCCGCAGTTGATTTGCCCTGTTGGTAATGCAAGGCTGCCCTTGAATAATTGCATGCGACAATCATAAATGAAGCGGCGCATGGGGATCGCCCGAGAAAAGCCGCTGGTCGGCCGATGCTTCCCCCGCCGCCATTGAAAGGACTTCCACCATGTCTGCCCGCCACACGAAGGTGCTCATCATTGGTTCCGGCCCTGCCGGCTATACGGCTGCAGTCTATGCCGCGCGTGCCATGCTGAAGCCGGTGCTGATCGCCGGCATGGAACAGGGTGGCCAGTTGATGATCACCACCGATGTCGAAAACTATCCGGGCTTCGCCGATCCGATCCAGGGCCCCTGGTTGATGGAGCAGATGCTGCTGCAGGCCAAGCACGTCGGCACCGAGATCGTCAACGACCTCGTCACCGAGGTCGACACCTCACGCCGCCCCTTCCTCCTGCGGACGGATTCTGGCACGGTCTGGACGGCCGATACGTTGATCATCGCCACGGGCGCCAAGGCCAAGTGGCTCGGCATCGAGAGCGAGCAGCATTTCCAGGGCTTCGGCGTCTCCGCCTGCGCCACATGCGACGGCTTCTTCTACCGCAACAAGGACGTCATCGTCGTCGGTGGCGGCAATTCGGCCGTCGAGGAAGCGCTCTATCTTTCCAACATCACCCGCTCCGTGACGGTGGTCCATCGCCGCGACTTCTTCCGCGCCGAACGCATCCTGCAGGAACGGCTGTTCGAAAAGCCGAATGTCCGGGTGCTGTGGAATTCGGAAGTGGCGGAGATCACCGGCACGCCGGCCAAGCCGCCGATGCCGCCATCCGTATCCGGCGTCAGGCTGCACGACATCAAGGCAGGCACGATCACCGACATGCCGATTGACGGCGTGTTCGTCGCCATCGGCCATGCGCCCGCAACCGAACTCTTCAAAGGCAAGCTCAAGCTCAAGGACAACGGCTACCTCTGGACCGCCCCCGATTCGACCGCGACCAACGTCGAGGGCATCTATGCGGCCGGCGACGTTACCGACGACACCTTCCGCCAGGCCATCACCGCCGCCGGCATGGGCTGCATGGCGGCGCTGGAAGCGGAGCGCTACTTGACCGGGCACATGCCAGTTGCCGTGGCTGCGGAGTGAGACAGCCGATGAGGGGGAGCGGGATGCCATTGGACTGGGACAAGCTGCGTATTTTTCACGCGGCTGCCGAAGCCGGATCGTTCACCCATGCGGCCGACAAGCTGCACTTGTCCCAATCCGCCATCAGCCGCCAGGTCAGCGCCCTCGAACAGGACGTCGGCATCAAGCTGTTTCACCGCCACGCCCGCGGCCTCATCCTGACGGAACAGGGCGAACTGCTCTACCGCACCGCCCATGACGTGCTTCTGAAGCTCGAAACCGTCAAGATGCAGCTGACGGAAACGACGGACAAGCCGAGCGGCAAGCTGCGCGTCACCACCACCGTCGGCCTCGGCCAAGGCTGGCTGACCGACAAGATCCAGGAATTCCTGCAGCTCTATCCCGACATGCAGATCCAGCTGATCCTCGACAACGAGGAGCTGGACGTCAACATGCGCCATGCCGACTGCGCCATCCGCCTTCGTCAGCCGCAGCAATCCGACCTGATCCAGCGCAAGCTCTTCACCGTGCACATGCACGTCTATGCCGCGCCATCCTACATCAATCGCCACGGCGAGCCGCAATCCGTCGACGATCTCGACGATCACCGGATCATCTCCTTCGGCGAGCCGGCTCCACAATATCTGCTCGACATCAACTGGCTTGAAGTTGCCGGACGCTCGTCGGACAACAAGCGCCTGTCGCATCTGCAGATCAACAGCCAGACCTCGATCAAGCGCGCCTGCCTGCTCGGGATCGGAATTGCCGTGCTGCCGGACTATATTGTTGGCCGCGACCCTGGCCTCATCCAGCTTTCGCTCAATGCTGACGTGCCGTCTTTCGATACCTACTTCGCCTATCCCGATGAAATGAAGAATGCCGCAAAACTGAAGGTCTTCAGGGACTTCATCGTCGCGAAGGCGCGCAACTGGAATTTCTGAACGGGGCGGCAAGGCCAAAGCGCCGCTTCATCCATGCATCCGGCGCACGGCTGGCATGCAGATTTAGCCGTTGTTGACTGCACATTTAACCACCATATCGCACTCAGCTGATGCACATGGTGGCTTTTCCTCCCAGTTCCACCGCAGAAGCTGTTCCCCTCTGGAGGTTTTTGACCTTCATACCTATAGGGCCCCGGTTTACCGGTGGCCCTCTTTTTTTGGAATTTTTTCACTTCGCGTCGCTGCAGCGCACAAACGCATAGCTGCCGTGCACAAAAAATCGTTGCCACCTGCCCAAAATGCAGACATATTGCACGCAGCTGATGCACATGGTGGCTTTTACCTCCCAGTTCCACCGCAGAAGCTGTTCCCCTCTGGAGGTTTTT
>Ga0070670_100000478_pt1 | contig 32196 bp, 29 predicted proteins | sample KBSS63metaG_FD_64665 | JGI IMG/M metagenome (GOLD analysis project Ga0070670, IMG submission 64665) | Switchgrass rhizosphere microbial communities from Kellogg Biological Station, Michigan, USA - KBS S6-3 metaG | ecosystem: Host-associated > Plants > Roots > Rhizosphere > Soil ... | reverse complement strand
TCAATGACTTTGTCGCGCACCAGCATCGAGTAGCGCCACGAACGCTTGCCGAAGTTAAGGTCGCTCTTGTCGACGAGCAGTCCCATGGCCTCGGTGAAGGCGCCGTTGCCGTCCGGCAGCAGGAGCACGTTCTCGGCTTCCTGGTCCTTGCCCCACTCCTCCATCACGAACGGATCGTTGACGGAGACGCAGACGATCGTGTCGATGCCCTTCTCGCGAAACGCGGGAGCCAGCTCGTTGTAGCGCGGCAGGTGCGTGGACGAGCACGTCGGTGTGAACGCGCCGGGAAGCGAGAACACGATGACGTTTTTGCCCTTGAAGAGGTCGTCGCTGGTCACCGTCGCCCACTCGTTGTTGCGACGGATCTTGAAATTGATGTCAGGGACGCGTTGCCCTTCGCGACTCTGGAAGTTCTGTTCAGTCATGACGCTTGTATCCGGAAGTGGTGATGCATTGCAGTTTGCCGCCGTCGAGCCCGATTCAAGGCTTCGGCCGATCGGTTGATCCAATGCCCGTGATCAGAATTGGCAATCCCCATGCCGGAAATGCGACTAGAAGGCGCGGTACGGATCGGGAAACACCCACGTCCGAAGGCCACCGCGATCGAACTTCTGCCAGTCGCCTTCGGGCTGGGCCAGACGATCGGCAACCGCGTACAGCACCGACGCGTTCACGCCGAGGCCGCAATGGCTGCCCATCACCTCGATGCACTCGCTGTGATCGGTCGGCGGCTCGACGCTGCAGCGCCAGGCGACGATGCCGTCCGAGCGGCTGAAGATCGACGTTGTCGGCACCGGCGGCGGCTCGTCGCGCAGCTTTTTCAGCTGGGGGTCGTCGATGCTCTGGCCGCTCGCCAACTCATAGATCCGCCAGGCGTTGGTCGCGCGCGGATCGCCGTGCAGCGGCGAGCCCAGCGTGATCACGCTGCGCACGGCCTCGGGCACCTCGTTCGCGATCTCGCGGGCGTAGATGCCGCCGAGGCTCCAGCCGATGACGCTGACCTTGCGGCCGGTCGTCTCGTGAAGCTCGCTCAGGCGCGCCTTCATCTTGTCCTCAAGGCCGGGCTTCAGCCCCATGTTGCGGCCGAGGCCCCAGCCATGGACTTCATAGCCGAGCTCGGTGAGGTAGGCGCGCAGCGGCTGCGTCGAGCTGTCGCTGGCGATCAGGCCGGGCAGGACGAGCACCGGATGTCCATCGCCGCGCGGGGCGCGGCGCAGGAGCGGCAGCAACGCCAGCGAGGTGCCGAACTCGCTGAGCGCACGAAATTCGAGGAGCTGGAGAAGCTTGGAAGGCGGGCGATGCGCCGGGGTGTGAAAGGGGGCAGTAACGGTAGCGGCAGTCATAACGGTCAGGTTGATTCGTAAACCCCACCAGTTTGAGAAACGTCTCGGCCAACGGCCATCGGCCTGACCCCGGTCCGCTTGTAGCCATCGTCCGACGTGGCGACGCCGTCAACCCATGTGCAGACCGCCGTTGACCGAGAAGTCAGCGCCGGTCGCGAACCCCGACTCGTCCGAGGCGACCCACGACACCATCGAGGCGATGTCGTCCGGCGTGCCAAGCCGCTTGACCGGAATGCCGGCGACGATCTTGTCGAGTACGTCCTGGCGGATCTTCTTGACCAGGTCGGTGGCGATGTAGCCGGGGCTGACGGTGTTGACCGTCACGCCCTTCGACGCGACTTCCTGCGCCAGCGCCATCGTGAAGCCGTGCATCCCGGCCTTCGCGGCCGAGTAGTTGGTCTGCCCGAACTGGCCCTTCTCGCCATTCACCGAGCTGATGTTGATGATCCGGCCCCAGCCGCGTTCGACCATGCCGTCGATGACCTGCTTGGTGACATTGAAGAGGCTGGTCAGGTTGGTCTCGATGACGGCGTCCCAGTCGGCCCGCGTCATCTTGCGGAACATGCCGTCGCGCGTGATGCCAGCGTTGTTGACGAGCACGTCGACCGGACCGACTTCGGCCATCACCTTCTCGAACGCGGCGACGGTCGAATCCCAGTCGCCGACGTTGCCGACCGACGCGCGGAACTCGAAGCCCCGGGCCTTCTGCTCGCCGATCCACTTGGCGAAGTCGCGGCTCGGCCCGCAGCCGGCGATCACGTTAAAGCCGTCGCGGTGCAGGCGCTGACAGATCGTCGTGCCGATGCCCCCCATGCCGCCGGTGACGTAGGCAACCTTCTGAGTCATGCGCCGCCTTCCTCTGGGGTCGCGACGGCGCGCCGCCGCCGCGACCGGACCGTCGTCAGCGCTCGACGCAGAGCGCCACGCCCATGCCGCCGCCGATGCAGAGCGACGCGATGCCCTTCTTCGCATTGCGCCGCTTCATTTCGTGCAGCAGGCTCACGAGGATGCGGCAGCCCGATGCGCCGATCGGATGGCCGATCGCGATCGCACCGCCGTTGACGTTGACCTTGCTGGTGTCCCAGCCCATCTCGTTGTTGACCGCACAGGCCTGGGCCGCAAACGCCTCGTTGATCTCGAGCAGATCGAGGTCCTGCGGCTTCCAGCCGGCGCGCTGCAGCGCCTTCTGCGAGGCCGGCACCGGGCCCATGCCCATGAACGCCGGGTCGAGGGCGACGGTCGCGTAGCTGGCGATGCGCGCGAGCGGCGTCAGGCCGAGCTGCTCGGCCTTCTTGGCGGTCATCACGACGACACCGGCCGCACCGTCGTTGATGCCCGACGAGTTGCCGGCCGTCACGCTGCCCGCCTTGTCGAAGGCGGGGCGCAAGCCCGCGAGCGCCTCGGCGCTGGTCTTCTTGTTGATGAACTCGTCGGCTGTAAAGACGATCGGATCGCCCTTCTTCTGCGCGATCGAGAACGGGACGATCTCGTCTTTGAAGCGGCCGGCTTCCTGGGCCGCCGCGGCCTTCTGCTGCGAGCCGAGCGCCAGCGCGTCCTGCTTCTCGCGGCTGACGTCGTACTTCTTCGCGACGTTCTCGGCCGTGATGCCCATGTGGTACTTGTTGTACACGTCGAACAGGCCGTCGACGATCATCGAATCGACGAGCTTCCAGTCGCCCATGCGCTGGCCTTCGCGCGAGCCGGCCAGCACGTGCGGCGCGAGGCTCATGTTCTCCTGACCGCCGGCGATGCCGATCTCGTAGTCGCCGTCGCGGATCGCCTGCGCCGCCAGCATCACGGCCTTCAGGCCCGAGCCGCAGACCGCGTTGATGGTGAGGGCCGGCACGCTCTGCGGCAGGCCGCTCTTGACCACCGTCTGGCGGGCCGGGTTCTGCCCGCTGCCCGCGGCCAGCACCTGGCCGAGGATGACCTCGCCGATCTGGTCGCCGGTCAGCTTGGCGCGTTCGAGCAGGCTGGCGATGACGGCCGCGCCGAGCTCGGGGGCGGGGGTCTTGGCAAGGGTTCCGCCGAACTTGCCGACGGCGGTCCGGGCGGCAGCGACGATGACGATGTCGGTCATGAAGTTCTCCTGGGTTGATGAATCGGGAACGTGCGGAGTCGTGTCGGGACGCGGCACCAGCAGATGGAGCTTACGGCGGTTCGCCGAAGACCGCGACCCCTCAGGCCTTCGCCTTGACGTAGCGGCCCGGCGCCGGTTCGATCGGCTTGTAGCGGGCGGTGCCGAGCGTCTTCGGGGCGGGCACCTGCTTGCCGGCGTGGCCCTTCAGCCAGGCCGCCCAGTCGGTCCACCAGCTGCCCGGATGCTCCTTGGCGGCACCGAACCATTGCTGCGGGTCCTTCGGCAACGCATCGCCGGCACCGATCCAGTGGCTGCGCTTGCCCTTCGCCGGCGGGTTGATCACGCCGGCGATGTGGCCCGAGGCGCCGAGCACGAAGCGCAGCTTGCCCTTCAGCGCACCGGTGCTGCGGTAGGCCCCTTCCCAGGGCACGATGTGGTCCTCGCGCGAGGCGTACAGGTAGGTCGGCACGTCGATCGCGCCGAGGTCGACCTTCTGCCCAGCGACAGTCGTCTTGCCGGGGACGACGAGGTTGTTCTCGAGGTAGGTGTTACGCAGGTACCAGCAGTACATCGGCCCCGGCAGGTTCGTGCTGTCACCGTTCCAGTACAGCAGGTCGAACGGCGGCGGTGTCTCGCCCTTCAGGTAGTTGCCGACCACGTAGTTCCAGACCAGGTCGTTCGGCCGCAGGAAGCTGAAGGTCGTCGCCAGCTCCTGGCCTTTCAGCAGACTGCCGCCGCTCGGGCTGGTGGGGCCGAGGGTCAGCTCGCGCATCTTGACCATCGCCTCGTCGATGAAGAGGTCGAGCACGCCGGTGTTGCTGAAGTCCAGCAAGGTGGTCAGCAAGGTCATGCTGGAGACCGGCTTCTCGCCGCGCGCTGCCAGCACCGCGAGTGCGGTCGCGAGGATCGTGCCGCCGACGCAGAAGCCGAGTGCGTTGATCTTCGCGCTGCCGCTGATCACCTGGACCAGGCCGATCGCCTTGATCGCCGCGTCCTCGATGTACTGGTCCCAGCTCAGCTTCGCGACGGCGTCGTCGGCATTGCGCCAGCTCAGCACGAAGACCCGATGACCCTGCTGGATGGCGTAGCGGATCAGCGAGTTGTCAGGCTGCAGGTCGAGGATGTAGTACTTGTTGATGCACGGCGGCACCAGCAGGAACGGCCTCGCGTAGACCTTCGCGGTCAGCGGCTTGTACTCGATCAGCTGGAACAGCTCGTTCTCGAAGACGACCGCGCCTTCGGTCGTCGCAACATTGCGGCCGACCTCGAACACACTCTCGTCGGTCTGCGACATGTGGCCCTGGCGGATGTCGTCGAGCAGGTGCTTCAGGCCACGGCTGATGCTCTCGCCACCTGTCTCGAGCGCCTTGCGCTGCGCCTCCGGATTGAGCGCGAGGTAATTGCTCGGCGAGGAGGCGTCGACCCACTGCTGAACCGCGAATCGGATGCGCGCCTTGGTCTTCGCGTCGCCATCGAGCTCGTCGGCCATCTGCAGCAGCATGCGGGCGTTCAGCAGGTACATCTGCGCGATGTAGGCGGTCGACGGGTTCGTCATCCACTCCTGCCCGGCGAAGCGGCGATCCGGTTTGGCCGGAGCCTCCGGCTTCGACGCCGCGAGCATCTGGTTCCATAGCGCGGTCGACTCGGCGAGGTAGTCGCTCTGCAGTTTCAACAGCGACTGGGGCGGCACGCTGAGGCCCGACAGGGACCGCATCGAATCGGTCAGCGAGGCGGCCAACGCCGTTGCCTGCCCGGCCAGTTCGGCCGCACCGAATGCCTCCGGCTTCAATTGGGTCTTCACTTGGAATTTCCTCCGGGTAGGGCCATGCGAGCAGCCGGCCGGGATGTCATCGCGAGCATCCTATTCTCGTGGCTCATTATCGGTCTCTACATGCGTTCCAACTGGGGTCAAGCATGCATCTGGTGGCGATCGCGTGGATCTATGTGGTACTGATGATGGCGGCGGCCGAAGCGTCGAGCCCGAACGGCACGGTGCTCGGCGCGTTCTTCACGATCCTGCTGTACGGCGCGCTACCGCTCTCGATCGTGATGTACCTCTTGCGGACTCCGGCGCGGCGGGCGCGCCGGCAGGCGGTCGATGCTTCAGCGGCGAACGTCGAGCCAGATCACGGCGGCCATCCGCCCAGTCACGCGGTCGCGCCGGAACGAAAAGAACCGTGACGGCTCGCTGACGGTGCACCAGGTGCCGCCGGTGATCGAGCGGACGCCTGCGGCCTGCAGGCGGTCGCGGGCCAGCAGTGGCAGGTTCGCGAGCCACTTGCCGTGCGCCTCGGGGACAAAACGCGCTGTCGATGTGTCGCCGGGCGACCGTCCGTTTGCCGGGGTCCTCGCTGCTGACGACGCCGTGCTTCCCACGCCGCCGAACGCCTCGACCACATCGGCGCCGACATGAAAACGCGTCGGTCCGATCCCTGCACCGATCCAGGCCTGAAGTTCCCCAGGCTGGCACCGAGCGGCCTCGCACAGCGTGTCGATGGTCGCCTCGAGCACCCCCGCCGCCAAGCCACGCCAGCCTGCATGGGCCGCGCCGACGCCCCGTGCTTCGGGCGCAGCGAACAAAACGGGCAAGCAATCGGCAACCTGGATCGCGCAAGCGATGTCGGGATCGGTCGTGACGCTCGCGTCGGCCGTGTGGATCGGCGCACCCGGCACCGCATCGGCAGGTGTCAGCCTGACCACCGACGTGCCGTGCACCTGGCAGATGAACACCGGCGTCCGGCCGATCGCCTCGGCCAACCTCGCCCGATTGCGGGCGACCGCCTCGGACGCATCGCCGCCGCCCTTCTGCACGTTCATCGAGTCGAACGGCGCGGCGCTACAGCCGCCGGCCCGCGTCGTCATCAGCGCGCCGATACCGGCGACCTGCCAGTCGGGCCGCAGCCACTCGGCGGGAGAGCTCACGTCGCGTCAGGACAGCCCGACGGCTGGGTCTTCGCGAACGCGTCGAGGCGCATGCAGGCCTCGAATGCGCGCATCACCGTCGGCACGTGGTCGGTGCGGCACTCGAGGCGCTGTGCGTTGAAGATCTGCGGGACCAGCACGCAATCGGCCAAGGTCGGCGTGTCGCCGTGGCAGTAGCGCCCGCCGGCTCCGTTGCGCACGATCTGGCGCTCGACCGCCTCGAGGCCGGTCTCGACCCAGTGCCGGTACCACCGGTTCTTGTCGTCCTCGCTGATTTTCAGGTCGTTGACAAGGTAGCGCAGCACCCGCAGGTTGTTGAGCGGGTGAATCTCGCAGGCGATGTCGAGCGCCAGTGCGCGGATCTGCGAGCGGGCCCGCGCATCGCCCGGCAGCAGCGACGGCGTCGGATGGGTCTCGTCGAGGTACTCGATGATCGCGAGCGACTGGTTCAGGACGTCGTCGCCGTCCTTCAGCACCGGAACCAGGTGGCCGGGCGCGATCGAGTCGAACGGCGCGGCGAACTGCTCGTTCTTGACGATCTGCACCGGCAGGTACTCGTAGTCGAGACCCTTCAGCGCGAGCGCGATGCGGACCCGGTACGAGGCAGACGAACGGAAGTAGCTGTAGAGCTGCACGGCATTCACTCCGCGACGATCTGCACCTGCAGCGAGCCGAGGCCGTCGACCGTCGCCTTCAGGGTGTCGCCGGTGACGACCGCCGCGACGCCTTCCGGCGTGCCGGTGAAGATCAGGTCGCCGGGTGCGAGGTCCCAGGCCGCCGACAGGTGCTCGATGATTTCGGGAATGCTCCAGATCAGCTTGCCGATCGTGCTCTTCTGGCGCACTGTGCCGTTGACCTCGAGCACGATCCCGGTGTCGGGGCCGATCTTGCAATCGGCAGCGGCACGCAGCGGGCCGATCGGCGCCGACTGATCGAAGCCCTTGCCGATGTCCCACGGCCGGCCGAGCTTCTTCGCCTCGCCCTGCAGGTCGCGGCGCGTCATGTCGAGGCCGATGCCGTAACCCCAGACGTGCTTCATCGCGTCGGCGGCCTTGATGGCGCGGCCGCCCTTGCCGATCGCGACCACCAGCTCAACCTCGTGGTGCAGGTCCTTCGTCAGGCTCGGGTAGCGCATCCGCCCGACGCTGCCTTCGGCGATCGGCACGATCGCATCGGCCGGCTTCAAGAAGAAGAACGGCGGCTCGCGTCCGGTGAAGCCCATCTCCTTCGCGTGCTCGACGTAGTTGCGGCCGACGCAGTAGATCCGATGCACCGGAAACGAGGCGCCGGACGCGCCGCCGGTGACAGGGACGGCGGCTGCGGCGGGTACGGGCAGGACGTGGTTCATCGTTCGATTCCTTCGCAGATGAGAGAGGTCAGGCGTTCGTCGAATGATGCCACGCAGGCCGCTCGGCGAAGGCCCGCCGCTACACTGCCGGCATGCTCATTCCGCGCAGCATCAAGCACTGCAAGACCTGTGGGGGCGCGGTGCATTACCAGGTGCCCGCCGACGACAACCGCGACCGCGCGGTCTGCACCGTCTGCCACACGGTCCACTACGAAAACCCGCTCAACGTGGTCGGCACCGTGCCGGTGTGGGGCGACCAGGTGCTGCTCTGCCGCCGCAACATCGAGCCGCGCTACGGCCTCTGGACCTTGCCCGCGGGCTTCATGGAGCTCGGCGAGTCGACGGCCGACGGCGCGCTGCGCGAAACCGTCGAGGAAGCCGGCGCGCGCATCGAGTTGCAGGGGCTCTTCACGGTGCTCAACGTCGTCCGCGTCGGCCAGGTCCACCTGTACTACCGGGCCCGCCTGCAGGACACCGACTTCGCGCCCGGCCCCGAGACGATCGAGGCCGAGCTGTTCCGCGAGGACCAGATCCCGTGGGACCAGCTCGCGTTCCGCACCGTCCGCGCGACGCTCGAATACTTCTTCGCCGATCGCCGCAAGGGCGGCTTCGAAATTCACTGCGCCGACATCGGCTGATCGCGACACGGCGCGCGCCCGGTCGGCGCGCCTGTCGGTCGATCGCGCCGCAGCGCGCCGATCAGCCGGGCTTGCGCACCGGCGGCAGGTCGGTGCAGGCGCCCTCGTAGGCCTCGGCCGCGAGGCCGATCGATTCGCCGAGCGTCGGATGCGGGTGGATCGTCTTGCCGATGTCGATGCCGTCGGCGCCCATCTCGATCGCCAGCGCGAGCTCGCCGATCATGTCGCCGGCATGGGTGCCGACGATGCCGCCACCCACGATCGCATGCGTCTCCTCGCTGAACAGCAGCTTCGTGAAGCCTTCGTCGCGCCCGTTCGCGATCGCCCGTCCGGACGCGCTCCACGGGAACAGGCCTTTCTTGACTTTCATGCCGCTCGCCCTGGCCTCGTCGTCGGTGACGCCGACCCACGCGATCTCCGGATCGGTGTAGGCGACGTTCGGGATCACGCGAGCGTTGAACGCGGTGCGCTTCAGCTTCTCGTCGCCGAACTGCTCGCCGGCGGCGACTTCGGCGGCGACGTGCGCCTCGTGCGTCGCCTTGTGCGCGAGCATCGGCTGACCGACGATGTCGCCGATCGCGAAGATGTGACGCACGTTGGTTCGCATCTGGATGTCGACCGGGATGAAGCCGCGCTCGCCGACGGTGACGCCGGCCTTGTCGGCGCCGATGCGCTTGCCGTTCGGAACCCGGCCGACCGCTTGCAGCACGAGGTCGTAAAGCTGCGGTTCCTTCGGCGCGCCCTCGCCTTCGAAGCGGATGCGGATGCCGTCGGCCGTTGCCTCGCCGCCGACCGTCTTGGTCTTCAGCATGATGTTGTCGAAGCGCGGCGCGTTCATCTTCTGCCAAACCTTCACGAGGTCGCGGTCGGCGCCTTGCATCAGGCCGTCGAGCATCTCGACGACGTCGAGGCGCGCGCCTAGCGTCGAGTAGACGGTGCCCATCTCGAGTCCGATGATGCCGCCGCCGATCACCAGCATGCGTTTCGGTTGCTGACGCAGCTCGAGCGCGCCGGTCGAGGTCACGATCCGTGGATCGTCCTTCGGCAGGAACGGCAGCTTCACGGCCTCCGAGCCGGCCGCGATGATCGCCTGCTTGAAGCGGATCGTCTGCGTGCCGCCCTTGCCGAGCGCGACCGCGAGACGGTTCGGATCGACGAACTCGCCGATGCCCTGCACGACGGTGACCTTGCGCATCTTCGCCATCGCGGTCAGCCCGCCGGTCAGCTTGCCGACGACCTTTTCCTTTTGGGTGCGCAGCTTCGCCAGATCGACGCTCGGCTCGGCGTAGCTCACGCCCATCGCCGAGAAGTGCTTGACCTCGTCCATCACCGCGGCGACGTGCAACAGCGCCTTCGACGGGATGCAGCCGACGTTGAGGCAGACCCCGCCGAGCGTCGCGTAACGCTCGACCAGCACGGTCTTCATGCCGAGGTCGGCAGCGCGGAAGGCGGCTGAGTAGCCGCCGGGGCCGGCACCGAGGACCAGCATGTCGCACTCGAGATCGGCAGCGCCGGCGCCGCTGCCGAAGCCGGGTGCGGCTGAAGGAGCCGCGGAAGGCGACGCGGCCGGCGTCGCTGCAGGTGCCGGTGCCGGTGGCGAGGCTTGAGCTGGCGCCGGAGCCGGCGCGGGCGAAGCCGCCTTGGCCGGTGCGACAGCTGCCGGTGACGGTGACGCTGCGGCCGGTGCAGATGCGGCCGCAGCCCCCTGCGTCTCCAGCGACAGGATCACCGAGCCTTCGCTGACCGTGTCGCCGATCCCAATCTTCAGCGCCTTGACGACGCCCGCGTGCGACGACGGGATTTCCATGGAGGCCTTGTCGCTCTCGACCGTGATCAGCGACTGCTCGACCTTGACCGTGTCGCCCGCCTTGACGAGCAGCTCGATGACCGAGACGCCCTTGAAGTCGCCGATGTCCGGCACCTTGATGTCGATCAATGGCATGGCCGGCCTCTCACAGGAGAACCCGGCGGAAGTCCGCCAGGATCTGCCCGAGGAATGCGTTGAAACGGGCCGCGGCCGCGCCGTCGATCACGCGATGGTCCCAGCTCAGGCTGAGCGGCAGCATGAGACGCGGCTGGAACGCCTTGCCGTCCCAGCGCGGCTCGGTCGCGCTCTTGCAGACGCCGAGGATCGAGACCTCCGGCGCGTTGATGATCGGTGTGAAATATCGGCCGCCGATGCCGCCGAGCGACGAGATCGAGAAGCACCCGCCGCTCATCTCGGCCGGACTCAGCTTGCCGTCGCGCGCCTTCTTCGCGAGCTCGCTCATTTCCTGCGAGATCTGCAGCACGCCCTTCTTGTCCGCGTCCTTGATGACCGGGACCATCAGGCCGTTCGGCGTGTCGGCGGCGAACCCGATGTGGAAGTACTGCTTCAGGACGATCTGGTCGCCGTCGATCGATGCATTGAACTCGGGGAACTTCTTCAACGCGGCGACGCTCGCCTTGATCAGGAACGCGAGCATCGTGACCTTGATGCCGGACTTCTCGTTCTCCTTGTTGGTCGCGACGCGGAACGCCTCGAGATCGGTGATGTCGGCGTCGTCGTGGTTGGTGACGTGCGGGATCAGCACCCAGTTGCGATGCAGGTTCGCGCCGCTGATCTTCTTGATGCGCGAGAGGTCCTTGCGCTCGACGGGCCCGAACTTCGTGAAGTCGACCTGGGGCCATGCCAGCAGCCCGGGGAACGTGCCGCCCGCTGCCGCACCGGCGGCCGGCGCCTTCACGGCCTGAGCGCGCGTCTGCGTGCTGCCCGCCATCACGCCGCGCACGAAGCCCTGCACGTCCTCCTGCGTGATGCGGCCCTTCGGACCGCTGCCCTTCACTTCCTCGAGCGGAACGCCGAGCTCGCGCGCGAGCTTGCGGATCGTCGGCGACGCATGCGGCAGCACGCCCTTCAGTGACGTCGGCTCATGCGCCGGCAATGCGGCAGTCGGCAGTGCCTTCTCGCCGGTAGCCGCTGCAGTTGGCGCCGCGGCGGCGGCCGACGTCGCGGGTGGAGATGCCGGCGCCGAAGCGGCAGCCGCTGCCGGTGCGGGCGCTGCGGCACCACCGGCCCCTTCGAGCCGGACCACCGGCGTGCCCTTCGACACCTTGTCGCCGATCTTGACGACGACCTCCTTGACGACGCCCGCATGCGACGACGGAATCTCCATCGATGCTTTGTCGCTCTCGACGGTGATCAGGCTCTGCTCGACCTTCACCGTGTCGCCGGGCTTGACCATCACTTCGATCACCGCGACTTCGTCGAAGTCGCCGATGTCGGGAACGACGACCTCGACCGCGGCACCGCCACCGCCTCCGCCTGCAGCAGGTGGCGCCGCAGTGGCGCTTGACGATGCGGCTGAGGCCGCGGCGGCCAAAGCGCCTGGCGAGGCCGGCGCCGACTGCTCCGACGGCGGCACCTTGACCGGCGCACCCGCGTTCTCGACCGCCTCGCCGGCGCCTTCGGTGTCGAGCATCAGCAGAGGCGAACCCTTGCTGACCTTGTCGCCGATCTTGATCCGCATCTCGCGCACGGTGCCGGCGGCCGATGACGGAATCTCCATCGAGGCCTTGTCGCTCTCGACCGTGGCGAGCGATTGCTCGGCCTTGATCTTGTCGCCCGGCTTGACGAGCAACTCGATGACTTCGACGTCCTTGAAGTCACCGATGTCCGGGACCTTGACTTCGAGCAGTGCCATGTTCTTGTCTCCAGCGTGGCTTGTCGGCACGGCGCGCCGACGTCTTCCGAGCGTCGGCGCGCAGCACGTGCTGCGCCGTGTCGCTCAGGCGTACAGCGGGTTGATCTTGTCGGCGTTCAGCTTGTACTTGGCGATCGCTTCGGCCACCTTGGCGGCGGGCACGCTGCCTTCGTCGGCCAGCGCCTTCAATGACGCCACGACAACGTAGTGCCGGTCGATCTCGAAGTGCTCGCGCAGCTTGGTCCGGAAGTCGCTGCGGCCGAAGCCGTCGGTGCCGAGAACGCGATAGGTCCGCCCCTTCGGAATGAAAGCGCGAATCTGGTCAGCATACAGCTTCATGTAGTCGGTCGACGCGATGACCGGTCCCGCATGGGGCTCGAGCTGCGTCGTCACGAACGGCACGCGCGGCGTCGCGGTCGGGTGCAGCAGATTCCAGCGGTCCGCATCGAGGCCGTCACGCGCCAGTTCGTTGAAGCTAGGGCAGCTCCAGACGTTCGCGGCGATGCCCCAGTCCTTCTTCAGCAGCTCGGCCGCGGCCATGCTCTCGCGCAGGATAGTGCCGCTGCCGAGCAGGTTGACGGCGCTTCCCTTGGCCGCGCCCTTCGCGCCGTCCTGCAGCAGGTACATGCCCTTGATGATCTCGGCCTCGGTACCGCTGCCGAGCCCCGGCATCGCGTAGTTTTCGTTCAGCAGGGTCAGGTAGTAGAAGACGTTCTCCTGCTTCTCGACCATCCGCACCAGGCCGTGGTGCAGGATCACCCCGATCTCGTGCGCGAAGGTCGGGTCGTAGCTGACGCAGTTCGGGATCGTGCCGGCGAGGATGTGGCTGTGGCCGTCCTCGTGCTGCAGACCTTCGCCGTTCAAGGTCGTGCGCCCCGACGTGCCGCCGAGCAGGAAGCCGCGCGCCTGCATGTCGCCCGCGGCCCAGGCCATGTCGCCGATGCGCTGGAAGCCGAACATCGAGTAGTAGACATAGAACGGCACCATGATGCGGTTGTTCGTCGAGTAAGACGTCGCCGCCGCGATCCACGAGCCCATGCCGCCGGCCTCGTTGATGCCTTCCTGCAGGATCTGGCCGTCGGTGGCCTCGCGGTAGTACATCACCTGGTGCTTGTCGACCGGGGTGTAATTCTGCCCTGCGGGGTTGTAGATGCCGATCTGACGGAACAGGCCTTCCATGCCGAAGGTGCGCGCCTCGTCGACCAGGATCGGCACGACCCGCGGGCCCAGGTTCTTGTCGCGCAGCAGTTGCGTCAGGAAACGCACATACGCCTGCGTCGTGCTGATCTCGCGGCCTTCGGCGGTCGGCTCCAGCACGGCCTTGAAGGTGTCCAGCGGCGGGATCGTGAAGCTCTCGTCGGCCTTGGCGCGGCGCTTGGGGAGGTAACCGCCGAGGGCCTCCCGGCGTTCGTGCAGGTACTTCATTTCCGGCGTGTCGTCGGCCGGTTTGTAGAACGGAATCTTGGCCAGCTCGGCATCGGGAATCGGGACGTTGAAGCGGTCGCGGAAGACGCGGATGTCGTCGTCGGTGAGCTTCTTCGTCTGGTGCGCAGTGTTCTTGCCCTCGCCAGATTCGCCCATGCCCCAGCCTTTGACGGTCTTGACCAGCAGCACGGTCGGCTGGCCCTTGGCGTTGTTGGCACGGTGGAACGCGGCATGCACCTTCTGCGCATCATGGCCGCCGCGTCGCAGTTCCCAGATCTGATCGTCGGTCATCTTCGCGACCATCTCCAGGGTGCGCGGGTCGCGGCCGAAGAATTGCTTGCGCACGAAGGCCCCGTCGTTGGCTTTGAAGGCCTGGTAGTCGCCGTCCAGCGTGTCCATCATGATCTTCCTCAGCGCGCCGTCCTTGTCGCGCGCGAGTAGCGAATCCCAGTTGCTGCCCCAGATCAGCTTGATGACGTTCCAGCCGGAGCCGCGGAACTCCCCTTCGAGCTCCTGGATGATCTTGCCGTTGCCGCGCACGGGACCGTCCAGACGCTGCAGGTTGCAGTTGATGACGAAAACCAGGTTGTCGAGCTTCTCGCGCGCCGCGAGGCCGATCGCACCGAGCGACTCGGGCTCGTCCATCTCGCCGTCGCCGCAGAAGACCCAGACCTTGCGGTTTTCGGTATTCGCGATGCCGCGCGCATGCAGGTACCGCAGGAAGCGCGCCTGGTAGATCGCCATCAGGGGGCCGAGCCCCATCGAGACCGTCGGGAACTGCCAGAACTCGGGCATCAGCTTCGGGTGCGGATAGCTCGACAGACCCTTGCCGGCACATTCCTGGCGGAAATTGAGCATCTGCTCCTCGGTGATGCGCCCTTCGAGGTAGGCGCGGGCATAGATGCCGGGTGCGCTGTGGCCCTGGATGTAGAGCAGGTCGCCGCCGTGGCCTTCGCTCTCGGCATGCCAGAAGTGGTTGAAGCCAGAGGCCAGCATGTGAGCGAGCGACGCGAAGCTCGAGATGTGCCCGCCGAGGTCGCCGCCGTCCTCTGGATGCAGCCGGTTCGCCTTGACGACCAGCGCCATCGCGTTCCAGCGCATGTAGGCGCGCAGGCGCCCCTCAAGCTCGAGGTTGCCAGGGCTATGCACCTCGTCGAACGGCTCGATCGTGTTGACGTAGCCGGTGGTGGCCGAGAAAGGCAGGTCGATGCCCTGCTGGCGCGCGTGCTCGAGCAGCTGCTCGATCAGGAAGTGGCCACGCTCACGGCCTTCAGCGGCCACCACGGCCGACAAGGCGTCGAGCCACTCACGCGTTTCCTGGGAATCGGCATCGTTCGCTGCGGCACCGAGGGAGGGTTCGGGTACTGCTGACATGGCAAGTCTCCTGACGGAACGGGATGAACGGGATGTTTTGGGCAAGTCTCGCACACGTCAGTGGTCGATGCGAAGCGGGCGAACACGGCGGCGGGATCCGTCGGCCGATTCGACCGTCCCCCGGATCGGGGCCGGCAGGCTGCCCGCGCGGCTCGATAATCCGGGCATGCAAGCCACCCGGCCGTCCCCGAGCGCCCCGACCACCCGCACTTGGCCCGAGCGTCTGTTCGGGCGCTGGTGGCGGCGCCAGTCGGCGGCGCGCCAGGACCGCTACGCGACGCTCGGGCCGCTGCTCTCGGTGCTGCTGTTCCTGGCGGCGATCATTTCGGCGTTCTGGTACCTGCGCAACGAGGAGTTCGAGCGCGAGCAGGAAGCGGTCAAGCGCGACACCGAGGTGGCGCAACAATCGATCCGCCTGCGCCTGATCGAGAACCAGGAGCAACTGGTGCGAATCGCGCGCGAGATCGTGACCGGCACGCTCGACCGACAGGGCTTCCTGCAGCAGGCCGCCGGCTTCACGGAGGACCGTCCCGAGATCACCAACCTGATCTGGGTCAGCGCAGATCGCAAGAGCATCGCGAGCTATTCGGCGACGAGTTTTCCGCCCGAGACCGGCATCAGCGCGACCGACACGCCTGCGTCGCTGCCGGTCGAAGGCGGCACGAGCGCGCCCGAGGTCGCGTTCACGAACGCGCGCGACCAGCGTCAAACGGTCTACTCGCCGCCGTTCGCCGACAGCTTCGGCAATCCGGTGTTCCAGGCACAGATTCCGCTGCTCGACCGCATTGCCTTCTCGGGCACCTTGATCGCCGAGTACTCGCTCGACCGCCTGGTGCGCTATTTCGTGCCGGAGCAGGTCTCGAGCCGCCACACGATCGCGCTGCTTGATGCCGGGGAGCACACACTGGCCAGCACAGTGCTGACGAAGCCCGGCACTGCGCAGAAGCGGCCGTCGATCGTCCACGAGGTGCCGGTCGCACCCGCGGGCAACGGAATGGTGCTGCGCGGGCTCGGCCATCGCACCTCGATCGGCCTGATCAGCAACACGCTGTTCTGGATGGTCGTTGCGCTGTCCGTCCTGACGGTCTGGATGCTGCTCGGCACTTGGCGCCACATGGCGCGTCGGCTGCAGATGCAGACCGCGCTGGTCTCCGAGACCAACTTTCGCCGCGCGATGGAGAACTCGATGCTGACCGGCATGCGCGCGATGGACATGGAGGGCCAGATCACCTACGTCAATCCGGCCTTCTGCGTGATGACCGGCTTCGGCGAGGCCGACCTGATCGGCCAGCAGCCGCCGTTTCCGTACTGGCCGCTCGACCGCCTCGAGGAAAACGGTCGCCTGCTGGTCCAGGAGCTGCAGGGCAAGAGCCCGCCCGGCGGCATCGAGGTCAAGGTGATGCGCAAGGACGGATCGACGTTCGATGCGCGCATGTACGTGTCGCCGCTGGTCGATCCAAAGGGGCAGCAGACCGGCTGGATGACGTCGATGACGAACATCACCGAGGCCAAGCGCATTCGCGACCAGCTGTCTGCGTCGCATGAACGCTTCACGACCGTGCTCGAAGGCCTCGATACGGCCGTCTCGGTGCTGTCGGTGCAGCGTTCTGAGTTGCTGTTTGCGAACCGCTCGTACCGGCTCTGGTTCGGAGCTGACTCGAAAGGCCATGCGCTGCTCGCCGGTGACGATTCGGGCGTGCCGTTCGCGACCACCAGCGACGAGGCGGTCGACGACCTCGGCGGGTTGCCGACGCAGGAGCTGACCGAAGCCGGCTCCGACTCGCGCGAGATCTTCGTCGCGTCGCTGCAGAAGTGGTTCGACGTGCGCGCGCGCTACCTGCAATGGACCGACGGCCGGCTCGCGCAGATGCTGATTGCGACCGACATCACCGAGCGCCGCCGCGCCGAGACGCTCGCCGCGAGCCAGGCCGAGAAGGCCCAGGTGACGAGCCGGCTGGTGACGATGGGCGAGATGGCGTCGTCGGTCGCGCACGAGCTGAACCAGCCTCTGACGGCGATCACGAACTACTGCAACGGCATGGTCACGCGCGTCAAGAACGATGCGATCGACAAGGCCGACCTGATCGCCGCGTTGCAGAAGACCTCGCGCCAGGCCGAGCGCGCAGGACAGATCATTCACCGCATCCGCGCATTCGTGAAACGCAGCGAGCCGCAGCGCCAGATCGCATCGGCGCAGAGCATCGTCGACGACGCAGTCGACCTCGCCGGCATCGAGCTGCGCCGCCGCAACGTCGCGATCCACACCTACGTCGCGCAGCGCCTGCCGCCGCTGATGGCCGATCCGATCCTGATCGAGCAGGTCGTGCTGAACCTGCTGAAGAACGCCGCCGAGGCGATCGACAACGCGCACCTGCCGCCGGCGCGCCGCAACATCGAGCTGCGCGTCGTCCCGCTGCGAACCGTTGACGAAGGCGACGTGATCGAGTTCACGGTGACCGACATGGGGCCGGGTCTCAAGGACGAGGTCATCGCCCGCATGTACGAAGCGTTCTTCTCGACCAAAGCGGACGGATTGGGCATCGGGCTGTCGCTTTGCCGCTCCATCATCGAGAGCCACCGGGGCCGGATCAAGGCGACGAACCTCTACAATGGCGAGAGCGCCGTGGGCTGTCGTTTCACGTTCACGCTGCCCCTCGAACCTTCCCGAATTCAACCAGCCCCCGCGGCTGCCACTGCATGAGCCTGATCCCGAAAAAAGGCACGGTCTATGTCGTCGACGACGACGAGGCGGTGCGCGATTCGCTGCAATGGCTCCTCGAGGGCAAGGACTACCGCGTCAAGTGCTTCGACTCCGCCGAGTCGTTCCTGTCGCGCTTCGATCCGCGCGAGGTCGCCTGCCTGATCGCCGACATCCGCATGGACGGCATGAGCGGACTCGAACTGCAGGACCGCCTGCTTGAACGCCGCTCGCCGCTGCCGGTCACGTTCATCACCGGCCACGGCGACGTGCCGATGGCCGTGACGACGATGAAGAAAGGCGCCGAAGACTTCATCGAGAAGCCGTTCAAGGAAGACGAGCTCGTCGGCCTGGTCGAGAAGATGCTCGAGCGCGCACGCGTCGATTTCTCGAAGCATCAGGAAGCGGCGAGCCGCGATGCACTGCTGTCGCGCCTGACGACGCGCGAAGCCCAGGTGCTCGAGCGCATCGTCGCCGGGCGCCTGAACAAGCAGATTGCCGACGACCTCGGCATCAGCATCAAGACGGTCGAGGCGCATCGCGCCAACATCATGGAGAAGCTGAACGCGAACACGGTCGCCGATTTGCTGAAGATCGCGCTCGGCGCGCAGTCGAAGGTCTAGCCGGCCGCCGCACCGACCAGGGCCGCTGACAACGCGGCCCTTCGCATTTCAGACCTGCCATGACCGCCCGACTCATCGACGGCACCGCCCTCTCGAAGCGCATGCGCGCCGATGTCGCAGAACGCGCGGCCGCGCTCGCGGCACGCGGACATCGGCCGGGGCTCGCGGTGATTCTGGTCGGCGACGACCCGGCGAGCCAGGTCTACGTGCGCGGCAAGGTGCGGGCCTGCAAAGAGGCCGGGTTGCACTCGGTGTTCGAGAAGTACAACGCCGGTCTGCCCGAAGCCGACCTGCTCGCGCGGATCGACGCGCTGAATGCCGATCCGGCGATCCACGGGATCCTGGTCCAGATGCCACTGCCGGCCCACATCGCGCCGCAGAAGGTGATCGAGCGCATCGCCGCCGCTAAGGACGTCGACGGCTTCTCGGTGGCGAGCGCCGGCGAGCTGGTCTCCGGCTTGCCGGGCTTTCGGCCCTGCACGCCGTACGGCTGCATGAAATTGATCGAGAGCACCGGCGAGTCGCTGCGGGGCAAGCACGCGGTCGTGATCGGCCGCAGCAACACGGTCGGCAAGCCCATGGCCCTGATGCTCTTGCAGGCACACGCCACCGTCACCATCTGCCACAGTGCCACCGCCGATCTCGCATTCCACACGCGTCAGGCCGACGTGGTGGTGGCGGCCGTCGGACGGCGCAACACATTGACTGCAGACATGGTGAAACCAGGAGCGATCGTCATCGACGTCGGCATGAACCGCAACGACGCCGGCAAGCTGTGCGGCGATGTCGACTTCGCGGGCGTCTCCGAGGTCGCATCGCATATCACCCCGGTGCCGGGCGGGGTCGGGCCGATGACGATCACCATGCTGCTCGTCAACACGTTGCAGACCGCCGAACGCGCGGCCGATCAATCCTCCAGGCGACCCGGACCATGAACCCACTGCTCGATTTCACTTCGTTGCCCCGCTTCGGCGAGATCCGGCCCGAGCACATAGCGCCGGCCATCGATTCGCTGCTGGCCGACGCCGAGGCGGCGCTCGCACAGGCGACCAGTGACGCAGTGCCGGCCACCTACAGCGCGCTGTCGGCTGTGCTCGACGTCGCGACCGAGCGCCTGTCGCGCGCCTGGGGCACCGTCGGCCACCTGAACGGCGTGGCCGACACGCCCGAGCTGCGGGCCGCCTTCACGGAGATGTTGCCGAAGGTCGTCGAGTTCCACACCCGGCTCGGCGCGGACCCGAAACTGTTCGCCAAGTACAAGGCCGTGCTGGCGCAGGAAGGCTCGGCACTGACGCCGTCGCGCCGGAAGGCGCTGACGAATGCGCTGCGCGACTTCGTGCTGTCCGGCGCCGAGCTCGAAGGCGACGCGAAGACACGCTTCGCCGAGGTCCAGGATCGACTCGCCGATCGTGGCCAGAAGTTCTCGGAGCATGTGCTCGATGCGACCGACGGCTTCGCGTACTACGCGACCGAGGACGAATTGGCCGGCGTCCCTGCCGACGTGAGGGCCGCCATGCGGGCTGCGGCGGTCGAGGCGGGGCGTGACGGCTACAAGGTGACGCTGCACGCGCCGAGCTACATGCCGGTGATGCAGCATGCCGAGAACCGCGCGCTGCGCGAACGGCTCTACACCGCGTACGTGACGCGGGCCAGCGAGTTCGGCCCGCCCGAGCTCGACAACACCGCGTTGATGCGCGAGCTCCTCGAGCTGCGGCTAGAGGAAGCCAAGCTGCTCGGCTACGCCAATTTCGCGCAGCTGTCGCTGGTGCCGAAGATGGCCGATTCGCCTCAGCAGGTGCTCGACTTCCTGCTCGACCTGGCGCGCCGCGCGCGTCCGAGTGCCGAGCACGACGTCGCCGAGCTCCGCGAATTCGGCCATGCCGAACTCGGCCTTGCCGAGCTTTCGCCGTGGGACCTGTCGTTCGCGGCCGAACGCCTGAAAGAAAAACGCTACAGCTTCAGCGAGCAGGAGGTGCGCGAGTACTTCACCGAGCCCAAGGTGCTCGAAGGGCTCTTCAACATCGTCGAGACGCTGTTCGAGGTGACGATCCGTCCCGACACGGCGCCGGTCTGGCACCCGAGCGTGCGCTTCTTCCGGATCGAGCGCCGCAGCGGTCCGGACGCCGGCCGGCTGGTCGGGCAGTTCTATCTCGACCCGTATGCGCGACCCGGCAAGCGGCCCGGCGCCTGGATGGGCGATGCGCGCGATCGCTGGGTCCGCCCCGAGGGCAAGCTGCAGACGCCGGTGGCCTACCTGATCTGCAACTTCTCCGCCCCGGTCGAAGGCCGCCCGGCGCTGTTGACCCACGACGAGGTCACCACGTTGTTCCACGAGTTCGGCCACGGCCTGCAGCTGATGCTGACTCAGGTCGACGATCTCGGCGTGTCCGGCATCTCCGGCGTCGAATGGGACGCGGTCGAGTTGCCGAGCCAGTTCATGGAGAACTTCTGCTGGGAATGGGAAGTGATCCGCCGCCTGACCGCCCATGTCGAGCTCGGCGAGCCGCTGCCGCGCGCGCTGTTCGACCGGATGCTGGCCGCGAAGAACTTCCACAGCGGCTTGCAGACCCTGCGCCAAGTCGAGTTCGCGGTACTCGACATGCGCCTGCACGCGGAGCCGGGCAGCGAAGCACGGATCCAGGCGCTGGCCGATGAGGTGCACGACGCGATCGCCGTGGTGCCGTCGCCGCCCTTCAACCGCTTCATCAACTGCTTCTCGCACATCTTCGACGGCGGCTATGCGGCCGGCTACTACAGCTACAAGTGGGCCGAGGTGCTGTCGGCCGACGCCTGGAGCGCGTTCGAGGAATCAGCCTCCGGCGCGTCCGGCGTGCTGAACGTCGAAACAGGCCGGCGCTATCGCGAGAACGTCCTCGAATCGGGCGGCAGCCGCACCGCGATGGAAAGCTTCAAGGCGTTTCGCGGCCGCGAGCCGCGCATCGACGCGCTGCTGCGCCACCAGGGTCTGATCGAGCATTGACCTGGCGCCGAGCAGTCCCGGGCTCGCAGAAGCTCCGGGCGCGTGACGCAGTGGACGTGGGCCGCCTTGAACCGCCCGCGGGCGTGGGTTAGATTCCAGAGCTTGGTGCCTTCGCCTGGAGTCCGCATGTCCTCTCGCTCCGTCCGTTCGTCGCTGCGGCTCGCTGCCCGGTCGCTGCCGCTGCTCGCCTTGGCGATCGCGTGGCCGGCCCAAGCCCAGTACAAGGTCATCGGCGCCGACGGCAAGGTGACCTACACCGACCGCATCCCGAACCCGAACGACGGCCAGGCGCGTGCCCTCAACGCACGCACCGCGCCGGTCGCCGTCGAGCCGGAACTGCCGCTCGAACTGCGCCAGGTCGCCAATCGCTATCCGGTGACGCTGTACACCGCCACCGGCGCCTGCGAGCCGTGCCAGACAGGCCGCACGCTGCTGCGCCAACGCGGCATTCCGTATGCGGAGAAGCAGGTCCTCGGCGTCGAGGACAGCCAGGCGCTCGAGAAGCTCTCCGGCGGCCGCGACGCGCCGACGCTCGCGATCGGCGCGCAGATCGTGCGCGGCATGTCGCCCGACCTGTGGAACTCGTACCTCGACGCCGCCGGCTACCCGCGCGAGTCGAAGCTTCCGTCGTCGTACCAGTACAAGGCGCCCTCGCCGATCGTCGAACGACGCGAGGCTTCGGCGGCCCCCCGGCCCGATGCCCAGCCGGCCCCGCTGCAGGCGCCGCCGCCCGAACAGGTGCAGGCGCCGAGCGGAAGCATCCGCTTCTAGGTTCACCCGCAAGACGGCCGGTCGCGCAGCCGGCGTTGCGGTCGTTACAGCGCCGCATTTGCGCCCCAGAGACTGACGACTCTAAGCCTTTCCTATGGAGGAGCACGGCCGACGCGCCGCGCCGCCACGCTGCCCGCACTCACCGCGGCGGCCATGATCCAGAACAGCCCGGCCGCGCCGATCGCCGTGCCGCCGAGTCCGAACATCAGCGGCATCAGCGCGCTCGACAAGTTGATCGCCATCGAGCGCAGCGCAATCGCCTCGCCATGGCGATCGTGCGGCGTGATCTGGTGCAGGGTCGTCATGATCATCGGCTGCACCGCGCCGAGCGCCAGCCCGAGCAGCACCGCGCAGACACCCATCGCCATGGCGGTCCGGACCAGCGGATAAACCGCGAACACCATGCCGACGGCGAGCATCGCGCCGACCAGCACATGCGACTCGCGCAGGCGGTGCGCGTAGGCCGGGATGATCAGCCGGATCAGCGTGACGGCGGTCGCAAAGGCGCCAAGCACGAGACCGATCGCCGAGGCGCTGAACCCGCGTTCGTGACCGAGGATCGGCACCAGGAACGCATGCACGTCCCAGCTCGACGACAGCAGCCAGTTGACGAACAGCAATCGGCGCAGGCCCGGTGCCATGAAGAGGTCGAGCGAGCCCTTGCGGGCCGGCGTGCTGACGGGCGGTGGCTCGACCGGCACCCAGCGCGTCCACCACAGTCCGCCGAGCGGCAGCAGCAGCAAGGCCCCGAATGCGATCGGGAAGCCACCTGCGTCGATCAGCGTGCCGGCAAGCACCGGCCCGACGACGTTCGAGATCGCCGGCGCGAGGCCGAGCCAGCTGAACACGCGCTTCAGGTCGGTCGCATCGCGCGCGCCGCGGCCGGCACTGCGCTGGATCGCGATCAAACCGAAATTCGCACCCGCGCCGGTCAGCGTGGCGGCCGCGCAGAGCGCAAGAAACTGGCCCCGATCGAGGGCGGTGGCGACGACGGCGCACAGGCCACCGGCCACCGTCAGGCCGACCGCGATGCGCATCGGCCGGTGGTAGCCATGGCGGTCGGCAAGACGGCCGGCGGCGAGCGCGAGGAGGATCGGTGCGGCGGCAAACAGCCCGAGCAGGACGCCGACGGCCCACTCGGAGTATCCCTGGCGCAGCGCCAGCAGCGGCGAGGCCAGGCGGACACCGGCCATGCACGAATGCAGGCAGATCTGGCCGACGATCAGCGCGAGCAGCGTGCGCGCCGGAGCCGACAGGCGATCAAGCATCCGCGATCGGCTCTTCCTCGGCCGGCAGCACCATCTGGACCGGCTCAGGGCCGTCGTCGGACGCGCCGCCCGGAAGCAGCGCCTGCGCCCGCTCTTCCGGCACCGCTTCGACCTCGCGCAGGCTGCGCGCCATCGCCCGCGTCCGCACCTCGGCCGCATCGATGGTCTTGCTGGCCTCGTCGAGCTTTTTCTTGGTCTTGGCAAGGACATCGCCGAAGCGCCCGAACTCCGTCTTGACGGCGCCCAGCACCTCCCACACCTCGGCGCTGCGCTTCTCGAGCGCCAGTGTCCGGAATCCCATCTGCAGGCTGGTCAAGGTCGCCAGCAAGGTGGTCGGGCCGGCGAGCGAGATGCGATGGTCGCGCTGCAGCGCCTCGACCAGGCCGGGCCGACGCAGCGCCTCGGCATAGAGGCCCTCGGTCGGCACGAACAGGATGCCGAAATCGGTCGTGTGCGGCGTCGCGATGTACTTTGCACGGATCGAGCGCGCCTCGCTGCGCAGCCGCATCTCGATCGCCTTGGCGGCCGCTTCGACGCCGGCCTTGTCGGCGTTCTCCTGCGCTTCGAGCAGGCGCTCGTAGTCGTCGCGCGGGAATTTGCAGTCGATCGGTAGCCACATCGGCTTGCCGTCCTCGCGCCGGCCGGGCAGCCGGATCGCGAAATCGACGCGTGCATTGCTGCCGGGGATCGTCTCGACGTTGCGACCGTACTGCTCAGGGGTCAGCACCTGCTCGAGCAGCGCCTCCAGCTGCACCTCGCCGAGGGTGCCGCGCGTCTTCACGTTGTTCAGCACGCGCGACAGCGAGCCGACGTCGCGGGCCAGTGTCTGCATCTCGCCGAGACCGCGGTGGACCTGCTCGAGCCGGTCGGCGACCTGCTTGAAGCTCTCGCCCAGGCGCTGCTCGAGCGTCGCGTGCAGCTTCTCGTCAACGGTCGCGCGGATCTGCTCGAGCTTCTTCTCGTTGTCGGTCTGGATCGCCGCGAGCTTGGTCTCGACCGACGCGCGGACCTCGCTCATGCGCTGGTCGTTCGACTGCGCCAACGCACGCAACTGCTCGTTCAGCGTGTCGGAGAAGCGCTGCAACGCATTCGCCTGCAACTCGACGCTGCGGCCGAGCGAAGCGTCTTGCGCTTCACGCGCGCCGAGCGCCTGCTGGCCGAGCGTCGTGGTCGTCTGCCGCAATGTGTCGGCGAGGTGCTGCTGGGTCGCCGCAAGCTGCGTGCGGAAGCTGTCGATCTGCTCGTTCTGGCGTTGCGCGACATCGCCCTGCTGCGCCAGCAGCATGCCCTGGAAGGTCGCCAGGTTGTGCGACAGCTCCTGGCGCGTGCCGAGCGCGCTGCGCGCGACCTCGTCGCGCAGCTCACGCTCGAGTTGTTGCACGTCGCCCCGCACCGCCGTGTGGATATCGTCGCGGAGCGAGCGCAGCGCGCTTGCCTCGCCGCGCCGCCATGCGATCCAGAGTGTCACGAGCAGCACCAGGACAAGCAGTGCCGGGGTCAACCAGTCCGAAAAAGGCATCCCGCGATTGTCGCAGCCGCCTCCGGGTGCACCGCCTCCGAGCGATCGATCGCGCCGCTCAGCCGACGTCGACGCGACCCCGCATCAGGCGGCGCTCGGCGAGGTCGAAAGCGCCCTGCACGATCAGCGCAAGCACGGCAGCCGGCAGCGCCCCGGCCAGCATCGTCGCGGTGTCGTTGACAGCAAGACCCGCGACGATGCGTTCACCGAAACCGCCGGCGCCAATGAACGCCGCCATCGTCGCCGTGCCGACATTGATCACCGCCGCCGTCTTGATGCCGGCGAGGATGGTCGGCAACGCAAGCGGCAGCTGCACATGCGCGAGGCTTTGCGTCGGCGTGAGACCGAGCGAGAGTGCAGCGCGGCCGAGCTCGCCTGGCACCGTGCGCAAACCGACCAAAGTGTTGCGCACGATCGGCAGCAGCGCATACAGAAACAGCGCGATCAGCGCCGGCACCAGCCCGATGCCCCCGACGATCGCGATCAGGAACGCCAACAGCGCGAGCGACGGCACGGTCTGCAGCACCGCGACCACAGCGAGAAGCGCGGGAGCGGACAGCGGCCAGCGCCAGGCGGCGATGCCGACCGGAACACCGAAGAAGACCGCAAGCCCGAGCGAGCCGAACACGAGCAGAAGGTGCTCGCCGAGCAGGCGGCTGAAGTCCGCCGCAAAGACACGGTCGATGAGGGTCGGCCGGGTTTTCTCGACCGGTTGGGTCTGCGAATTTAAGCTCTTGGGTGCCGCCCCGCCCTGCGCCACGAAACCGCGCGCGACCTCGGCGAACGTGCGCCCATCCAGTTCGACCTGCGCGTTGAGCGCGATCATCGTCGTCGCATCGATGCGCCCTTCAAGGCCGCGCAGCGGCGCCGGGTCGAGCGCGGCGCGCATCAGCAAGACCGCTTCGTAACGCGGAAAGAATGCTCGGTCGTCCTCGAGCACCCGCAGGTGAAAGCGCCCGACCTTGGCATCGGTCGAGTAGACGTCGATCACGTCGACCTTGCCGGCCGCGATCGCGTCGTAGGCGAGGCCGTGATCGAGCCCGGCGCCGGCCTCGAATGGCAGCGCGTAGGCGGCCTTCAGCGCCGGCCAGCCATCGGCGCGCTGCAGGAATTCATGCGACAACCCGAGGCGCAGTTCGACGGTGCGCGGCTGCAACAGGTCGGAGATCGTTCGGATGCCGAGTGCCTGCGCGCGCGACTCGAGCATTGCGAGCGCATAGGTGTTGTTGAAGCCGAACGGCACCGCCGCTTTGAGCCCGCGCGGTGCAAGCCATGCATTGAGTTCAGCGAGCCCCGGATTGCCTTCGCGCTTCAGCAACTCGCGCACGATCGTGCCGGTGTATTCGGGGTAAACGTCGATCGAGCCGCTCGCCAGCGCACGTTCCAGGATGCCGGTGTTGCCAAGCCCTTGCCGGTGGTCGGCTGCCACGCCTCGCGCATTGAGCGTCTGGCTGACGATCTCGCCGAGGATGTACGACTCGGTGAAGCGCTTCGAGCCGACCTTCACCGGTTCCGCAGCGGCGATATGCAATGCCGTGAGACCCACGATGAGGCCAATCCAGACATTTGCCACGCTCCGCCCGATTGCGAATCGCCTCGTATAGCGCATCATCGGCGCGATTCTGGCAGGCAGCGACGCAATGGCCGCGATCTGTAGGAATGGTCCGGCACACCGACGGGCAGACGACGCGTGTCGATCCAGCCCCGAAACGGGCAGACTGCGAAAGCGGATTGCGCCCTGCCGGCGCGGCGCTGTGTGACGAGGCGACAGTGAGTGCGCCGGTCGCTCACTCGACGCTTGCAAAGCACGGTTGAATCCACGCGATCCATGACATCACTCACAGCGTTCATCGTCGAAGACAGCCCGGTCATCCGGGAAAACCTCGTCGCAGCGCTGGAGGAAATGGCTCCCATCCAGGTCGTCGGGACCGCCGAGGACGAGGCCGGCGCATTGCGCTGGCTCGGCGACAACGTCTGCGATCTGGCGATCGTCGACATCTTCCTGAAAAGCGGCTCGGGGCTCGGCGTCCTAAAGACGGCGTCGCTGTCGGAGCGGCCGATCAAGCTGGTGGTGCTGAGCAACTACGCGACGCCCGACATGCGCCGCAAATGCCTCGAACTCGGCGCCGATCGGGTTTTCGACAAGTCGAACGAGATCGATGCGCTGATCCTCTATTGCTGCCGTCTGGCCGACGGCTCGACCGGACACAGCCTCTATGGGCAGATCTCGTGACGCGGTCCTACTGGATCAGCCCGTTCTTCAGCGCGTAGTAGGTCAGGTCGCTGTTGGACTCGAGCTTCATCTTCTCCATCACGCGCGTCCGGTACGTGCTGACCGTCTTCACGCTGAGCGACATGCTGTTTGCCATGTGGCCGATGGTCTCGCCCTTGGCGAGGCGCAGGAAGACCTGGAATTCGCGCTCGGAGAGCTGTTCGTGAGCCGGCTTGTCGGCGCCGCCGCCGAGTCCGTCGGCGAGCAGTTCGGCGACGCCCGCGGTGATGTACTTGCGGCCGCGGTAGACCGTCCGGATCGCCTTCACGATCTCTTCGGGGTCACACTCCTTGTTCAGGTACCCGCTGGCGCCCTGCCGCAGCAAGGTGGTCGCGTAGTGCTCTTCCGGAAACCCGCTCAGGATCAGGATCGGCAGGTCCGGCGCGCGCGCCTTGATCGCGGCCAGCGCATCGACGCCGCTCTGGTCGGGCATCGACAGGTCCATCACCATGACGTCGACCTCGCCCTTGCGCACGATGTCGAGCGCCTCGCGCCCATTCGCGGCTTCCGCGACGACCGTCAGGTCGACCTGTTCGGAAAAGTATTGACGCAGCCCGGCGCGAACGATGGCGTGGTCATCGATGATGGCAACTCGAATCATGGCTTAGCCCCCAACGTGATTTTCCCCGAGTTTAGAGGCAAGCGATGGGCAGCCGCCTGATTTCGCGTCTCCGAGGAAGCCCCTTCGCGTTTCCGCTCGCGGCACTCACGGCGCTCGCGATGTTCTGGATCAGCGAGGCCTCTTACCAGGGCGCTTCGGCCACATTGGGCGCGCTCGGCGAGCGCGGCGATGCGCGCACCGAGATCCAGACGTTGCGCCATGTGCTGACCGAGGCCGAGAGCGCCCAACGCGGCTATCTGCTGAGCGGGCGGAAGGACTATCTGCAGCCCTATACCGATTCGCTCACGACGATCCGCGCGTCACTGGTCCGTTTGCGCGACTACTACGGCAAGGACGAAGCCGGTTCCGCATTGCTCGGCCGGGTCGAGAAGCTGATCGTAGAGAAGCAGTCCGAGATGTCGACGACGATTCGGCTTTACGACCAAGGCAGTCCGGAGAGCTGGCGCGAGCTGATGTTGACCAACATCGGCAAGGAAAAGATGGACACGATCCGCAGCCTCTCGAACGAGCTGCTGGCGCTCGAGACGGCGAAGGTCTCAAAGGACCGCGAAAGCATCAACCAGACGCTGCTGCTGAACCGGCTCGGCGTCACGACGATGACGGCGCTCAGCCTGCTCGCGCTGTTCATGTACCTGCGCCAGACCGCGGCGCTCGACCGCCAGCGCGGCGAGCAGCAGAACGTGGTCCAAGCCGAGCGCGATCGCCTCGAGGTCGAGGTTGCGGCTCGTACTGCACAGCTCAAGGAGCTCGCGTTGCACCTACAGACCGTGCGCGAAGACGAGCGCAGCCACCTGGCCCGCGAGCTGCACGACGAGCTCGGCGCACTGCTCACGGCCGCCAAGCTCGATGCCGCGCGCTTGAAGACACGCCTCGGCCCGACCACGCCCGAAGTCACCGAGCGGATGGCGCACTTGAACGAGGCGCTGAACAGCGGCATCGCGCTGAAGCGCCGGATCATCGAAGACCTGCGTCCCTCGTCGCTCAGCAACCTGGGGCTGGTCGCGGCGCTGGAGATCCTCGTTCGGGAATACAGCGCCCGGATGGAGCTCGAAGTCGACTGCGACCTGCACCCCGTCAACCTGAATCCGTCGGCCGAGCTGACGATCTACCGCCTGGTGCAGGAGGCGCTGACCAATATTGCGAAATACGCCAAGGCGAGCCGTGTGCAGGTCATGGTCGCGCCGCGCGACGGCAAGGTCGAGGTCTGCGTGCGCGACAACGGCGTCGGCTTCGATCCGCGGCACCGACACCTTGCGACGCACGGGCTGCTCGGCATGCAATTTCGGGTCGAATCGGAGAGCGGCGAGATGACGATCGAGTCTGCCCCTGGCTGCGGCACGGCGATCTTCGCGTCGCTTCCCGAGATGGGTCCGACGCCCGTTCCCGTCGAAAGCGGCAAGCAGGTCGTTGCCGCCTAATCGCGGCGGCCGAATCGAGCCGCCGCGCTGTCGGCATCGTCCTACAGTTACTGGCACAGTCCCCCGACAATCCAGCGGCGGCGAGACCTATCGCAGCGACAATGCGCCCGTCCCACACTAGTTCATCGCGTCGAGCCGGATCGGACGATGCGAGATGCGGAAGCGTTGGGACGCTCTCCATCGGAACCGGCACCCTCCAAAGGACCTTCAAAATGAACATGCCAAGCTCTACGACGAAACCGTTCGGCCAAACCCCAACCAACGTGGCCGATCAGGCCTCGACCGCTGCCGACAGCGCCATTCGCTCGACCCAGCGGACTGCCGACGAAGCCTTCGATGCGCTGTCCAACAAGGTCGACGACCTTCGCAGCCAGGCAGCTCCGCTGATCAATCGTGTTTCCGCCAAGGCGGAAGACGCCGCCAAGCGCGGCCTCGAGGCCATGCGCGACAGCTCGCAGCAGTTGCGCGAGAAAGCCCAGCTCGCCAGCGAGTCGACGGTCGCCTACGTCAAGGACGAGCCGGTCAAGTCGATGCTGATCGCTGCCGCGACCGGTGCGCTGTTGATGGGTCTTGTCAGCCTGATGGGTCGTTCGCGCGACTGATCGAGCCGGTGCGTCGGTCGCGGTGCGGCCGACGCCTTCCCATTTCCTCTCCCTTGTAGCCAGGGAAAGCCCATGATCCATCCGCTGTTGCATCTGATCGCGACCAAGCCGCAATTGCTCGGCGATCACGTGGAGGCCTATGCCGAACTGGTCGGTGCCGAAGTCGGCGCGACGTCGAAGATGTGGATCTCGCGGGTCGTGTTCTATGCGGTCTCTTTGTTTCTGCTGTCGGCGGGCCTGATCTTTGCCGGTGTCGCACTAATGCTCTGGGCAGTCGTTCCTCCTGACAACATGAATTGGCCGTGGCTTCTGATCCTCGTGCCCTTGGTGCCCCTGATTGCGGGCGCGTTCTGCATCATGAAAGCCCGCGCGCACGTGGACCGCAAGTCGTTCGAAACAGTGAAGAAGCAGCTCAGCGAAGACATGGCGATGCTGCGTGATGTGAGTGCTGCGACATGAGCGCCGTGCTGTCCTCACCCTCGTCGATCGAGGTGTCGACGCCGAACGTTTCGGCCACGGCGGGTCTCTCGGCGCAGGATCGGGTTGTCGGGGCGATCGAGCGCCTAGCGCTTTCACGCGAACGACTGCGCAGCACGATGATGCCGGCACCACCGAAATCGAGCTCAAACGCGTCAGCGATCAGCGGTGCCGACGGCTCGTTCACTGCCAATCTTGCCGAACGCGTGAAGGAACTGCCAGGCGCAGCCATGGTGATCGATGCGGTGCAGACCTGGTGGTCTCAGCATCCGTTGCGGACGGCCACCCTGGTCGCCGGCGAAGCGTCGCGCAAGTTTGCGGCACCGCTTGCCGAGCGCAACCCTGTGGCGTTGATCCTCGGTGCCGTTGTCGTTGGTGCGCTGGTGGCATGGACACGTCCTTGGCGTTGGATCCTGCGGCCTGCGCTCCTTGCCGGCCTGCTTCCGGCAATCGCATCGCGGTTCATGAGACAGCTTCCGCTCGAGTCGTGGCTGCGTATGTTTGCATCCGTGACCGCACGCTCGGCGCGCGAAACGGTGGCAAGCTCGGCGGCCCGATCGACGACGCCATCTTCGAGCCCGATTGATGCGAGCACGGCTCGCGGCGAGTTTCCGTCGACGAATTCCACAACCGGTGCGCCGGCTCCCGCAACCTACCGTCAAGGCGACAGCGTCCGCGCAGCCGTGCCTTGAACCGCTTACCTCCCAACGGCCCCTTGCCGTCCCCGCCCCTGCGCGGGATGTACGGTCGGTCTCCCTCCGTGGGGTCTTTAAAAACGCGCTTCGGCGCGTTTTTTTTTGAGTTCAAGGCGTCGCGGTCACGTCCTACACCGGTTGACGCGCCGCTCCGATGGAGCGTACGCATGCCTGTTCTTAGAGTACTGGCATTGCGACGCATCGCATCGACGATGGTCCGCACCGGGAAACAACAACATGCTTAAGTGGGCCGTCATCTTCGCCGTCATCGCCGTCATCGCAGGCCTGTTCGGCTTCACGGGCATCGCCGCAGGAGCGGCGGGCGTCGCAAAGATCCTGTTCCTGGTCTTCCTCGTCCTGTTCGTCGCCGTCGTGCTGTTCGCCCTTCTCGGCATCGGCGCGGCCACCAAGAAGTAACTCCGCATCTTCGGCGACCTCTACCAGAAAGATTCCTGATGAAGAACCAACCGATTTCGACCAACGTGCAACCGCTTCCGAAGACCGTTGAGCAGCGTCTGCAACTCGATCAGACTGCGCTCGATGCGGCCAAGCGCAGTCTCGAAGACGGCGCAGTGACACCGAGCTATGGTCCGTGGCGCGAAGACATCGTGAAGCTGCTGAACGACGCGCTCGCCACCGAGCTGGTCTGCGTCCTTCGCTACAAGCGTCACCACTACACCGCGAAAGGCCTGTCCTCACCCGCGATCGCCGAAGAGTTCATGGTGCACGCGCAGGAAGAGACCGAGCACTCCGAGAAGATCGCCGAGCGCATCGTGCAGCTTGGCGGCGAACCCGATTTCTCGCCCAATAGCCTGACCGAGCGCAGCCACGCCGATTACGACGAATCGATCGAGCTCAACGCGATGATCCGCGCCAACCTCGTGGCCGAACGGGTCGCCATCGAGGCCTACAGCCAGATGATCGCGCTCATCGGCGACAAGGACGTGACGACACGCCGTGTTCTCGAGTCGATCCTGAGCCAGGAGCAGGAGCATGCCGACGAGCTAAGCGACTGGCTGAGCACATGAACGCACTTTGAGTCTCGATGCCCGTCGACGGTGGGGCCTATCACCGTCAGTCCAAGCAGAACTCTTAGTCAACCCCTGGAGAACCCACCATGTACCTTCGCACCACTCTCGCTTCCGCGATCACCGCCGTGATGCTCTTGACCACAGCCGGCTGCGCCGTGACGCGCGGTCAAGAATCTGTCGGTACCTACGTCGATGACGCGTCTATCACGACCTCCGTCAAGGCCAAGATGGTCGAGAACAAGGACGTCGACGCCTCGGCCATCAAGGTCGAGACGCTCAATGGAACTGTCATGCTGTCCGGCTTCGCGAAGAACTCGCTCGAAAAGAGCACTGCCGGCAACATCGCGATGGGCACCAAGGGTGTCAAGAACGTCAAGAACGAGATTGCCGTACGTCCGTGAGTGACT